>Ga0307378_10000794_pt1 | contig 53425 bp, 67 predicted proteins | sample UN1MG_FD_202238 | JGI IMG/M metagenome (GOLD analysis project Ga0307378, IMG submission 202238) | Soil microbial communities from Risofladan, Vaasa, Finland - UN-1 | ecosystem: Environmental > Terrestrial > Soil > Coastal area > Acid sulfate soil | place: Finland: Risofladan, Vaasa | collected... | reverse complement strand
AAGAGAGCCACCCTCTATGGAGCCAACCTCAATGAAGCCACCCTCAATGAAGCAAATCTCAATGGAGCAAATCTCAAGAGAGCCACCCTCATTGGAGCCGATCTCTATGGAGCAAATCTCAAGAGAGCCGACCTCACTGGAGCCAAAGAAGATGAATACACAAAATGGCCTAATTTCTTTATTTGCCCGGAAGAAGGTAAGTTTATTGCGTGGAAAAAAGGGAGCAATGATTGTCTGATACAACTGCTTATACCCAAATCAGCCAAGCGCACATCATCAATAGTTGGGCGCAAATGCCGAGCATCGGAAGCTAAGATATTGGCTATATGGAATAAGGAAGGCATTAATATTGATATGTGCCATGGACAATATAATTCTGATTTTGTGTACCAAGTTGGCAAAACAGTTATACCCGATTCGTATGACCCCGATTATAAAATAGCGTGCTCGCATGGCATACATTATTTTGTAACAAAAAAAGAAGCATTAGAATATTGAGGATATAATGAGTAAATACAATCCCATAAACAGAACGGCAATTTTGAAAGAAGAGCATAAAAATAAATTACTGTCAATTATGATGAACACAAAAATAACCGTAACACAACTGGCAAAAATAATCGGCATTAAATATTTCCAGCTATGGAATCCGTTAAACGGGCGTACTAATTGCTCACCGGAAACCCACAAAAAGATTAAATACTTTATCGAAAACTACATAGGGTGAATGATGAACGTCTTTATTTGTGATAATCCGGCGTGCGAAAACTACGGCAATGAAATACAAATGAAGCATGTCCATGTTGGTGAGGTGCATAGCGAATTTTGGGGGCGTGTACGTTGGGATAGTATAACCGAGGTGATTACTCCATGTTGTCAGACTCAGTTGTTTTCCGAATTCACGCCCAGCCAATTTGAAGAAAGGATAGGTTTTGAAGTTGAGTAATCCCTTCCAAAGAAACAGAAAGGAGTTGCCTATGTAATATTTATCACATCTCCGAAATGAGGGTAAACTACTCTATAGTTTTAACCGAAATATTACATGATGTTGGATAGGGGCGGTTTCCTGCCGCCCCGTAAAAAAGGAGAGGACTATGACTGTACAAGATACAATACAGATAGGAAACGATGTTATTTACTGTAATAATAATACAATTAAAAAGCAGGACACAATGAATACACCACCTGGAAACGAGATCGACAAACTGAAAGAAGAAAATGAAGAACTAATGATAGAAATAAATGATTTAAGGGTAAAACTCGCAAACAGCAATCTTACACTGGTAGAACTACGAGAAGGGGTTAATGTATTTATAAATTTCGTAGATAATCTATAATTGGAGAGTACAATGGAAAATGAAATCGACCGGCTGAAAGCAGACCGGGATTATTGGAAATCTGAATACATCAAACTCTGGGCTACATTCGAGGAGCTACGGAAAGATTACAAGGAAACTTGCGGAGTGAGAGAACTCCAAACAGCGTTTTATGATACAATGAAGAGGTCGTTTGAGGACAAGGACAAAGAACTCGAAGAAAATAATAAAATCCTTGAAGCAGAGAATATCAAACTCAATCGTCAGCTTGCACTAAAAAATCTGATTATTGAAGAATTGAAACAAGGACTCGGCGAAGCCGCAGAAATGGCAAGGAAACTGTGATAACGGAACAACAAAGACAACAACGCCGGAACTATATCGGCTCTACCGATTCACCCGCTATATTCGGAGTGCATCCGTTTATGTCAGGATACGAATGCTGGCTGTCAAAAATGTATGAATTAGAGGACTACGATCCTGGGGAAGCCGCAGAAATCGGCAATTATCTTGAGGACGATATTGTTGATTGGGTGGCGAAAAAATACAAAGTTGACTGTATAACCAATCCAGAAGCCCTGTGGAAAAATTCCAAAGAACACCCATTATTTGCCTGCAACCTCGATGCCATTATAACAGGTGAATATAAGACAGCAATCGAAGCAAAATACACCGGTCTTCCCGAAGAGTGGGGACGTGAAGACAATGAAGAAATTCCCGATCACTTCATGCTTCAGGTTCAGCATCAAATGCTTTGCACGGGCTTTGACTACATCATTGTCGGAGTTTGGATTGCTTCCTACGGCATTGACCGCCGACATTACGTTATCAAACGTAACCAGAATATGATAGACCGGATTATTAAATATGACACATATTGGTGGAACAAATTTGTTATACCGAAAGTATCACCAGAAAACTGCCCGCTACCTATTCCAAAGACATTTAGTCGAATACCGAAAGTCACCGGAAAGATCGTCGATATAAGTTCAGAAGCATGGAAAGAGTTCGATGATGCGAAAGAGGCTGAGAGATTAGCAGGGAAAGCGAAAGACGCCGCAATGAGCAAGGTACGCGCAGCAATGGGAGACGCTCAGGCATTGAGGCTGCCGGACGGTCGTTACTATGGGCCTTCGGGAAAAAATAATGCTTATAGAGTTTATAAAGCAACAGAATAAACTTGATAAAAGGAGAAGAAAGATGACAGACGTACAGAGAGTAGCTTCAGACAATGACAACATCAATGCGCTGGTTATAAAGACAGGGCTAACCGCAGAACACGCAATTATGGTTCTTGATAAATTCAGGGAATATCGAATGATTGCCGCCGAATGGCAGACTAAAGCCGAAGAGATAGTCGTAACGGACGCTTCTCAGATTCTTCAAATCCAAGATGCGGAGAAAGGTTTCAAGATCGTTCAGCGGATGCGTATCGATGCCGAGAACACACGAAAGACGCTCAAAGAACGGGCATTGAATGAAGGTCGTTTTATTGACGGCGTGGCAAATGAACTGAAAGAACTTATTGCGCCGATTGAAGAACACCTTAAGGCACAAAAGGACTTTGTTAAGATCAAAGAGGAACGTGAAGCCGAAGAACGCAGAATCAAGGCTGAGGCGCATTTAAGGGAACAAGAGGAGAAAGAGGCCGCCGAAACCGAGAAAGTCCGTCTGGAGCAGGAAGCAGCGGCGAGAAAAGAACGTGAGCGCATCCGTAAGGAAAACGAACAGCTCAGGAAAGAAGCTGAAGAACGTGAAGCTGCGATGAAAGCCGAACGTGAGAAGGCTGAAAAAGAACGCATTGCTGCCGAAGAAAAAGCCCGGAAAGAGCGTGAAGAAATAGAACGCAAGGCTCGTGAAGAACGGGACCGGCAGGATAAATTATATGCCGAAGAGCGGGCAAAAGCTCAGGCCGAACGTGAAGCTGCCGAAGAAGAAATAACACAGCTACAAGAAAAGTTAGAAAATACAATAAAATGTCCAAGTTGTGGTTATGTGTTCTCCGTGACTAAACAAATGCTTGACATAACGGAATAAATGTTGTATTTTATAAGTGCGATAGATAAACAGAGAGGATTTTTATGACATTCACAAAGCAGTATATCGGACAGACCTCTCTGAGTCTATCGCACCCGATGTGCTGCTTTTTTATGTCAGGCGGTTAATATGAAACCGAGGCAAAACACGTAAATTTAAGGGGGAGAAATGAATGAGCAGATCGTTAAACGCTATAAAGAAGATATAATAGAGGTTAAAAATGAGATAGAATTGCAACAGGAACGCTTTGATAAATACCCGCAAGCTCCACAAGTAATTGATTCATATCTAATATATCTTTCGTTAAATTCAGAACTTTTAAAATGTTCACCGAATAGCCTTGTCAAGTGCTTATTGGAAGCGGTAATACTCAAACTCGATTTTACAAAATCAAAGGGTCAGTTGTGTATAATTGCCTATGGTAATAAAGCTGAATTATGTGTTGAATACAGAGGCTTTGTAGATGTTATTCTGAGAAATAATGACGACATTGCCTTTGTTGATGCAAAAGCTATATATGCAAACGATAACATTGATCTCAATAGCGATAAGATTACTCATAGTCCATGCCCGCTTAATAAAGAACGGGGCAAGATGATAGGTGCTTATGCAAAGGCAATCTATAAAGCGGGCGGTGAACGTAATGTAATTCTATATTCGGATGACATCGAGAAAATAAAAGGATGTGCAAAACAGGATTATGTATGGAAGAAATGGCCTGACCAGATGGCTATGAAGTCAGCCGTCCGCAGGCTGTGTAAGCTATTCCCGATGTCAGAGGAGCTTTCTAACACCATCGAATCGTTAGACAAACACACAGAATTAGAACAACCTTATATTCCTCTCGACAAGGCAATGGAAATCAAAATGCAAGAGCTTGAAAATAAGACACCGGCAGATGAAGAGACTACAGATACCACAACGGGCGACGGTCCTTGTATGGCCGATTTAGACACAGAAAATGATGTAACTCATTGTAATACAAAGACCGATGGTATGGTCATGTCAGACCCCGGCGACAGCGTTACCCAGCCCGGATTATTTGATCGAGAATCGTTAGAAGCTGATCGTATAGCCGCAGAAAAACGACATAACCAATAAGGAGAGTACCATGATACTCTGTTTTACGCTGTCAATGCCGGGTGTGGCTTCATGGAATGGTAAATGGAGCGGCGACGGAAAGCTATATGCGAAGATACACAATTTTGGCAAGACAAAGAAAGCAACAGAAAAAGCAAAGAATATTCTCAGTAAAAAGAGTTATGGCTATTCTTTTGGAGATGGCTGGTTTGCTGATGTTTCGGTACATGAAGTTGATGCAAAAGAGGCAGGCAAAATACGCCGTAAATCACGGGGTTTTTGTGGATATGATTGGATGGTGACATCTATCAGATTAAATGGTGAAATAACGACATAACCAATAAGGGGAGTACAATGGAAACGACAGAAACATTGCAAGCAGCCATAGCTAAAAAGGCTGAGTATGAGACAGAAGAAGCGGTAACCAGGGCATCGAGAATCATTTCGGCGGCTATTGAAGAGTTATCCGGTGTTTCTATAAAATTCCACTCTTTCAGACAGTTTATAACCGTTCAGAATGAATCATGTGGTGATAAGTCTGATGAGAAATTAAGACAATCACTAAAAGCGATATTTGAAAAAGGCAACATCACCTTGCCACCTCTTGTAGTCGCTGACAAAGAAATGGCTATTGTCAATGAGATTCTTTCGTTTCGGGATAGGATTGATGAAGTCTTTAATGATTTGAATAATCACTAACCAATAGGGGGGAATACCATGAAATTTCGGGATGCAGAGAAAAAGCTAATGAGTATGTATAAAGATCGTTATCGTTCTTTAGACTATGAAAAAACATACCATCATGACGGACATATTAAAACACAATGCACAATATATATTGCTAATCTCGAGGGACAATATCATAGCGGATTCATAAAAGGGAATACATGGGAAGAGGCGTTTGCCGCTCTGGATAAAAAATTGAATCCGCAGAATCATATTGAAGAAATACCAAACGAATAAGACCACCACAACGAATGCATGGAGGTGTAAGCGATGAAAACACGTAAGGATATTTGGGATAAGGACGGTATCAGGAGTATCTATGTTGTGGAATGGCAACTTAGTTCTACATGGATAAATGATGAATATGAATGGTTCTTATTTGGTTCTCGTGAAGGAATAATGTATGCCTCCAATTCTTATAAAGAAGCAGTTGAATTAAAACGTAAAGCATACAAATATACAAAAAATATAAATAAGAGCTGGAAGCTTGAAAACTTTCGCATCGCACTTTATTCGAGGGTTGAATAATGGGATACTTCTCTAACGGTTCAGAACAGATGGATTATGAAGGCGAATGGTGCGATAGATGCGTTCACCAAGAAGACTCAGCCGGTCATGGTTGTTCCGTAATGTTAGCTCATTGGGTACATGCATCTGATGAGTGTAATAATAAAGACAGTATTTTGCACATACTCATACCGATGAGAGAAGACGGTATTTTTTGTGATAAATGCACCATGTTTTATGAGAAACTGCCGGAGGTGAAATGAAAGAGCGACCGATTTTGTTTAATGGTGATATGATACGTGCAATTCTTGACGGTAGCAAAACGCAAACACGGCGGATTGTGAAGCCCAAAGATGGGTGGCTGTGTCCTTACGGTTTGCCCGGTGACCGTCTTTGGGCACGGGAAACATGGGCGGCACAACATCTCTTTGATGGCCATAAGCCGCGAGAAATATCAAAAGGTAGTGTAATTCATTACCGGTCGACAGAGCCCGGCCCAAGCGGTCTTTTATGGCGACCTTCAATCTTCATGCCTCGCTGGGCTTCAAGAATCGACCTCGAAATAATCAATGTGCGCCTTGAGAAAGTAAAGGATATAGCCGAAGAGGATGCGAGGGATGAGGGTGTAAAGCCTAAAAAGGTTGGGCCGGATCAGGATGGGAGATTTTATTCAATGCACCGCCACGCCTATATTGATTTATGGAATTCAATTAATGAAAAACGTGGCTACGGGTGGGCTGTAAACCCATTAGTGTGGGTACTTGAATTTTAGAAGTTGCCGGAGGCAAAATGAAAAAGAAAAGAATGAAAGTAAGCGTCAGGGGTTTCGGTTCATATACCGAGGAATCAATTGAATATGGTTGTAATAATCTGATTGATATGCTAAATGATGCAGAAATAGGTGAAATATTAGAAATATCTGTAGTTGAAATGACCGATGATGAATATGAAAAACTATCAGAATTAACGGGATGGTGATTTAAAGAAAGAGAAATATCATGAAAGATGAATTTGACATAACCGGGCTTCGATGCCTGATATTAACTCTTATTGTCTGCCTGATATTCGATGCACTGGTGATTTCCGCTGTGATAAGGTTATTCTAATGATGACATGCGGCAATTTGTTTTCGGGAATAGAGGGTTTCGGTCTGGGATTAGAACTGTCCGGATTATGTAAAACGATATGGCACGCCGAGATAGATAAATACGCATCGGCAGTACATGAATATCACTACTTCGACATGAGGAATTACGGTGACGCAACTAAAATTAAAACTTCCGAACTGCCCAACACAGACATTATCACTTTCGGATGGCCTTGTCAAGATAATTCAATTGCTGGAAAACGCAAAGGACATCGAGACGGTACACGAAGCAATCTGCTTACTGAGGCAGTACGAATCATTGGGGCTCAAAAGCCCAAATATTTCATTGCTGAGAACGTGCCAGGATTGTTTTCGGTTAATGGAGGTTACGACTTCTACGAAGCAATTAGACTGTTCACCGACATTGGGTATGACTGTCAATGGCAAGTTCTTAATACAGGCGGGTTTCTCCCCCAAAATAGAGAGCGGATATACATTATCGGAATCAGAAAAGACTTGCCATTCAAAAGTATTTTCCCTATAATACCTGATAAATACATTCATAGGGAGGTACAGTATGAGAAAGTGTACGAAGTGTCAGAAGAATTATCCAGAGTCTTTAAAGCATTTTTTGAAAGACAAAAGGTTCAAGGGCAATCTTACAAGATGGTGCAGGAATTGTTCAAACGAATATCAAAGAGCGTGGAGCAAAAAGCATCCCCGGAAATCGAAAGAGAGACAGAGGAAATACGACAATTCGGAAAAGAGGGCTTATCTGAGGCTGAAACAATCGTCTCGTGCGCTTCTGGTAACGATAACTCAGGAAGACTTTATAATGTGGTACAAATCCCAACCACGGAAATGTTGCTATTGTGGGATAGAGGAAGCACGTCTTCCTATAGATTCAGATTCATACAACCGGAGGACTGCACGTTTGACGATAGACAGAATGAATTCTCAGAAAGGATACGAAAAGGGGAATTTGGCACTTTGTTGTTATCGGTGCAATTCTATAAAGGGAAACTTTTTTACTCCCTCGGAGATGGTAGAAATTGGACAAAAATATATATCCAAGAGGTGGGAAGATGGCGACAAACACTAAGCGATATTTTAGAGGAAAATCCAGACCGAAAATATTTCCTATCCCCCCGACAAACCGGCTGGATACAAAGGCTTTTTCGGTCTGCTGTACGGCTCGTGGATATGGGTCCCAAAGGAATGGCACTTATGTTATTACAAGACCGCATGGATTCAATAAAGGCGGAATAAAAAATATTCTCTGTCTACGCTCATCATACGGTTGGCTTAATGAATTGGTATTACAAGAAGACGGGATAATAAGACAATTAACACCTATTGAATGGGAACGCTTACAAGGATTTCCCGAAATTAACGAAAGGATATTATTTGAAATATGCTTAGACCAAGCAAAGATAAATGCGAGTGCGGAAGAGAAAAATCACAGGTCGCAAAAACCTGTTGGGAATGCAGAAAAAGACAGCGCACAAGAAAATGTGTTATTTGTGGGACAGAGTTTAAGTATAAGCAATCTACCAACAAACAAACATGCTCAACCGGATGTGCGTATATACTGCGAGGAAAACTTAGCAGAAATACACAGTCAAGGAAAATTATTATTGCATGTAAGTTGTGTGGAAAACAAAAACGTGTATCACCAGCTTATGCAAGTAGAGAATATTGCTCTCCTGATTGTTTCTATAAAGCAAATAGCGGAGAGAATAATCCATTCTGGAAAGGCGGCATTACATCAGAAAGAGCATTGTTTGACACATCAAAAGAATGGAAACAGGCTCGTAAGGATGTATGGAAAAGAGATAATGCAACTTGCTCAGTTTGCGGAGAAAGATTTAATCACACTCAAAAAACATTTGAAGTCCACCATGTTAAACCATTTGAACACAGAGAAACCAGAACAGAAATTGACAATCTTGTTCTTGTCTGTAATAAATGCCATAATTGGATACATTCCAAAGCAAATACTGAATACACCTATATTGCGTGTTGAGTTTATTATAAAACATGGATGGACTAAATACGGTATGTTCGATGGAGAGGTAAAAGAAATATCCGACACACAGAGATACAAGATGATAGGTAACGCCGTGAGTGTACCTGTTGTACAGGCGATAGGCACGAGAATCAAAGAATGGATAAGGTTTTTATAATGCAATTCCGGCCTAAACAAATAATTGCAGCCCTGCGTGAAAGGGAAAAGTATTGTCCGCACTGTATATTTAAGGACATGAAATGTTTCGAGGAGAAGCAGGCATATATCGATCATTTTGTGAAGGATCAGGATACCTGCAAATATTTCACGCACGTAAACAGCCCGGTAGAGTGGAAGAACCATCAGAAAAAGAGGATGAACGATGCTTGAGTTTCCAGAGGTAAATATGTTTGAAAGGAGCGCAAAATGAGTTACCAAACATCTTACAAGTTGACTGACAGAGAAAAAGATAAGATATGGCTACTACATACTCAGGGCGTTAAACGAAGGTACATAGCAGAGCGTTTCAGCGTTAGCCGTCAAACAATCTCACACTTTATATTTAAACGGAAAAACCAGCAGAAAGAAATTGATAATAACAGTTGACAATTTTCGCTTTTATCACTATCTTAGTTAAAGCGTAGACTGCGAAGGATGTTCAATATGACAATTATAATGGCTGTTTATCGGTTTAAAGTCCTTCGCAGGGTTTACGCTCCGGTATTCAGCCATTTTTTTATGTCAGGAGCTGGTGAGTAATGGATAACGGGACGGGGATACAAGGGGGAGTGTCACCTCAGGCGGAGAACGGACATATCGACATTGCAAATGAAATAGCAGAGGCTTTAATGAGAACAAATCTATCTTCATATCAATCACGAATATTATGGGCTATATGGCGTAAAACATACGGCTGGCACAAAAAAGAAGATTGGATAAGCAATAAGCAATTTGTTGAATTAACAGGACTTAGAAAACAACACGTAAATAGAACACTAAAAGAATTAAAGGAAAGAAATATAGTAACCAATTCAGGTTACAAAATAGCTTTTAATAAGACATACACGCAATGGAGGGAGTTACCTAAACAGGTTACAGTAACCTCTACTGGTAACAAAGTAACCAATTCAGGTTATAAAGTAACCTGTACAGGGGCACACAAAAGAAACTTAACAAAAGAAACTATTACAAAAGAAAATATATATACCCCTTTGTATGAACATTGGAACTCTCTTAAAATTATCATTCACAAAAAACTCACAGAGAAGCAAAAGACAAAAATAAGAGCAGCAATCAAGGATTACACAAAAGAAGAAATAATTAAGGCTATGGATAATTACGCATATGTTGTAAACTCATCAGGCCATTATTTTTCTCATAAATGGCCAATGGAGGATTTTCTACAAAGAGGATTGTCAAAGTTTGTAGACGAGGCAACTCCATTAACTAACTTTACAGATATGAACGGCATGACAAAAGCAGATTTAAGAATAGGTTTAAAAATACTTGGAGAGGAAGACGAATGAGCGAATACGAGCGAAAGGTTCTCTGTGAAATGATGTTACCGGGTAGTGCATTAGCATACAGTTGTGGTAAGCTCAATGCTGTAATGTTTGATAAGCCTAAGTATCGTTTGATATTTTCGGCCATGAGAGAACTATACAAACAGGGAACGCCCATAAACAGTATGACCGTGATGAAACAACTTGGGCAGCAAGATCACATAAACGAATTGTATGTCATGGGTATTCAGGGAGAAACCGATACAGACGCAATGAATGACCTCACCTGTGACGCTATTATCGAAGCATATCAAAGACGTACAATGAAATTAATCATGCAGTCCATGATAAGCAAAGCAGATAACAAGGATGATAACCCGGCAAACATTATCAACAAAACTATTACAGCACTTGAAAATCTAAGCAGCGAAGAAAACAAACGAGAATTTGTATCTTTACAAGACATGCTTTTTCCGGCATTAGAAAACATTCACAAACGCAATGATTCTAAAATGATAATCGGCATACCAACAGGCTTACCCAAACTTGATAAATATACGAATGGCTGGCAGTCCGGCGACACATACATAATCGGCGCCCCGAAGAAAGCCGGGAAAAGTATACTCGGAATAAAGTTTGCTATGGAAGCGGCATGCAAAGGATTCCCAGTGGGAATATTCAGTTTTGAAATGTCTGCAATGGCGATAACAGAGAGATTTGTTGCGAGCATGGCAAAAGTGGATGTTCAGGCGGTACATTGGAAGAAACTAACAGATAAAAACAATACCGATTTATCAAATGCCTGTGACACGCTTTATAAATACAATCAGATAATATTTGACGATAATAGCGCATCTAACATTGATAATCTGCTTATAAAGGCCAAACGGATGAAATCCCTATATGGCGTAAAATTAATCATTGTGGATTATTTACAACTTATGCCAAGCATGGGAAATGAAGGACGGCAGCGAGAAATAGAAAAAATAAGCCATGAACTCAAAGGGCTGGCAAAGCGTTTAAACATACCAATAATTATTATTTCTCAGTTATCAAGACCCGCAAAGGGCAGAGAAGATGCAGCACCGAAAATGACAGACCTGAGAGATTCGGGGATGCTGGAAGCCGATGCAACCGTTGTAATGCTGGTTTATAATCCATCACAAGAAAGGAAAGAGGAGCTTGTGAAGGTTCCAAACTTCATTGAATGGGATAATGTAAGGGAACTGATAATTGACGCTAATAGGAACGGCCCAACTGGTGGAATACCGATATATTTTAAAGGTGAATTTTCTCACATGGGGGAACTGGAATGAGCGAGCCAAAACACATAAAAGAGATCCTGCCGGAAGCGATGAAAAGTATCGTTGAGAGTTTTGATGAATGGAAAGCAAGCCAGCCTTCCGAGAATGTGAAAAAGGTCGAATGGCCTGACATCCGCAAAACGCTGAAAGAAACCGGAGCGGTGACAATTATCATGGGAACGGAGTTGTTTTATGAAGGTAAACCCGACCGGTCACAATAACGAGTGAGGTGGAGAATGAAAAATATGAAAGTTGATTTATTTGCCGCTCCTGATTTATATGAGGCATGTCTAGTAGCGAAGGAATATTTTGAAATATTAAAAAGGGAATACGGAAAAGAGCACGACTGTCTGAAATTACTCCGTGCTGCGATAGAAAAAGCCACAATAACGAGAGAGGTAGAGAATGAATGTTAAAGAAATAATCTTAGACCTCATTGAGCGTGATGGTATAAACGCAGAACTTAAAGCCGCTCTGCGCGAGTATTTGGAAGATGATGGCTATGAGGGATTAGCAGGTGATAACTGCGGCTGTGAGTTAAATGATCTTATGGCATGCGGTGGGGATGGTCTGGATTGCGAACCCGGATATAAAGTGCCATGTACAGAAGAATGTGAATATCACGATCAAGGTTGTGAATGGCATATAACAACGGTTAAACCAGAAAGCGAGGCGACCGATGGCTGATTCTCCAACACAGAGAACTATGAGATACCTCAGAGGTCAGGGCAATATCTGTGCTGTAGTGGAAAAATGGAATGCCTATGCTGGGCCCCATGGAGTAAGGCAAGACCTTTTTGGAATCGTTGACATTCTCTGCTTAGACCCGGCACGTGGGTTTGTCGGAATACAGGCATGTAGTCAATCAAGCGCATCACATCTTCGGAAAATGAGAGAAGAACATACCACTGAATGTATTGATTGGTTACAAACACCGGGGGGGATACTCGAAGTATGGTGCTGGCGTAAACTAAAAGTCAAAATGGGTGGTAAGGCGATGCGGTGGTCGCCCCGGATAACACCAATAACACTTGATATATTAGGAGAAATCACTTGACTTATACTATGTATTTAACTCATTCAAAATAACGGAGCTAACCCTTGACGAATTTGAGGCTGACAATGAAAGCTGGTAGAAATGAGTAGTATCCAAGAATTACATAATAATGCTATGAGTTTTGCTGAAATGGCTTTTATTGCAAAACTTAAAAATGATAAGGTAGAAGCAAATAAATTATTACTTAAAGCCTTTGAAAATGAATCCAAAGCGGCCAGGCTTGTGAATGATGAGGTTTCTTCTGAGCCATCTCGTTCAATTTTGTATCGTAGTGCAGCATCACTTGCGCTTGATTGTAATGAATTTCGTGAATCAGAACGACTTATAGTTGCGGGTCTTGCCGGAAATCCTCCCGAAGAAATCGCTGAAGAACTCAGGGATGCGTATGCACTCTTACAATTTTGCATGAATGAACTTGGTATTAACCCTTGACGAATTTGAGGCTGACAATGAAAGTACCAAAATGCCCTGTATGCGGAAATTTTCCATATAAATTAGATCAATATGAAGAAGAAATCATGAGTGTAGAGGTATCGCCTAATGGTTATATAGATGGGTATCCGGTAAGCCCGTATGATGCATATTATACTAAAGTTATAGCAACATGCAAATGTGGATATATATGGAAATTGAGAAAAACAATCTCGACGGCTGATTTTGAAATAGGAGATATGGATTTTTTCAATAAATCATATAACAAAAGAGGCTGACAATGGACAGGATAGGAATTGAATTTGGAGAAGAGGAAATGTTACGGCTGATATGTGATGGGACGATTGTTGGATATAGAAAATTATATAGAAACGAAGAAGGGAATGTTACCTATAGACAATCCCTTAAATTACAGCCATTCAATGAATATCTGCATTACATCAAATATACCTCTGTTAATAAAGGTTTTAGGGGGTACTTCACTGGGGATGTGTTTGAAATTGAAGACACAGACCCACGCACAGGGATTACCAGATTTATAACCGCTACACTTGTATTTAACCAGAATGATGGATTATTTGAATTAAAACGGGGTAATGATAAATGGCATTTATGGGCGGCGAGCAAGAAAATCGGCTCGATATACCGCCCGGGAAAGGACGGTGAGTGATGACTGATGTAAAAATATCGAAGGAAGCGGCAGATGCGATCGAGGCCAAAATAAATAATAACTTTAAAACTCGTTTATCTGATAGTACACAAAGAATACAGGATGTGTGTGAAATCATCGACTCTTTAACCGAGCCTGCCGCTCCTGTACTCAAATACAGCGCCGGACGGCATCTATGGTTTAAAGGTGATGCTATTTGTCATACTCAGTGGGTTGATATTAAAGGAATTAATACTGAAATTACACCAGAAACGCCCTATCTAATAGTGCTTGATAACGGACATGAAAGATGGGTAGCCGAAGACACCCTTCTGGAGAAAGAGCCTGAGCCGGAGCCTAATTTTGATATCAATAAAATCAGAAAGGCTTTTAAAAATTTATGTCCCCTTACCTGTTCTCGATTATTGAAGGGCAGTGAACACATCATTTACGATAAAGAACCGGAGTCGGAGAAAAAAGAACTACCGGATGAAATATGGATACATTCTGCTCATAAAAGAAAATGGTATGATTATGAGTTATTGGATGGTGCTAAGTACTACCGAAGCTGTGATGCTGTTCCTGTTGACAAGAAAGAGCCTGAGCCGGAGTTCAAGGTTGGGGATTGGATATGCCGAATAATGTCTGGAGGTGAGGTTAAGCGTGACTATCAAAACACTTTTCCAAAGCAGATTACAGAAGTAGAATATGATGTTTGTTGGTTTATTGATGAGGAAGGTAGGGAAGTGTGCAGAGATAAAGAATATATCCGTCTTGCAACCGCCGAGGATTGGGCTGTCGAGATTCCTAAGGGCTTCAAATGGTTGGCCAATTACGCACATGGCATACTCCATCTGTATTGCAATGGATTTATGTTTGTAAGCTCTCTCACCGTTCACGAGGATAAAATCAAGGCGTTCTGCGAAATAGCTCAAATTCCGATAAAACCAGAGGAGGAGTAAGGAATGAAATATCTATTTGCACTCTGTATTATTTGTGTAATAGTATTCATTTATGGCGGAACTGGTATATTGACTAACCAATATGATGATAGCTATATCACGTATCGATATGCGGTGAATTTAGCGAATGGTGACGGTATGGTATTTAATGCCGGTGAGCATGTGGACGCGGCAAGCTCTTTCCTGTTCACAGTCATTCTTGCTATGTTTTACAAGATCGGAATACCGCCTGAGATAATGTCGATTCTATTGTCACTGGCAAGTTTGTTCGTTATCGCCGTGTTAATAATCAAGACAACTGAAAGGGGTTAGAGATGTTTTTAGTAATATTTTGGTGGTTGGTTGCAGCAGGCGGAACCATTGGTATGTATAGTGATCCAATCTATGGGTTGGGTGATCGTATATCTATGACAATAGTTTTTGTATGTTGGACAGGACTAACTATTTATTATAGTGTTATGGAGATTAAAAACTGGAGAAGTCATCACACTAAGATATATTTAAATAGTCTGGAGCGTGACCATGAATAAATCATGGATAGGCTACGTTATAGCGGCTCTGGTATGTTTGCATGGCTTCATGTCCGGTTGGGCTGTCAGCGGCATGGAAACCGTATTTTTTGCGATGCTGGTTAGTCTGTTTGTGTACTGTGTGCTGAATAAATCAGAATCACGGATACTCACTGTATTGATTGTAGCAATTATCCTTACTCGACATGACGGGTTGTTACTGCTGCCGGTGTATCTATGGCATGAGCGGGGAAATTGGAAATATATAGGAACGATAATGGGGATCATAAACATTTATTATCTTGCCCGTTACGCTTACTATGGTGACATCATTCCTCACGTTATGCAGATAAAGAATATAAATCCTTACTACCAAGGCAATCCTCATGAAATGCTTCAATACTGGATGTTATATGGGTCGGCAGTACTGTTTGGGATAGCGGTAATCTTCAAAAAAGATTCGCTCTGTCTATACAGTCTCATAGCGTACTTAGTTTATTCATTTGGTATTCGTGCCGATCTTGTTCGATACAGCGTTCATTTACTCCCCTTAATGGTGATTCTATTCATACACTTCTCAAATAAACAGCGCAGTAAACGTCTTATTTATGCGTTCCTTATTATCTTTGCCCTTAACACATATATGTCAATTGAGAAATTCAGACCGTTTTTTATCGACTATCGACCGATACAGGAAGCGCGGCAAAAAATAGGCAAAATAGTTCGAGAGCAAATCCCTGTGGCCGAGCGAATAATCTCTGGCGACATCGGCATGATTGCATACACAGCGATCAATCATAAGTTTATTGACATGATAGGGTTGACAGCAGAGGCTAATCCCGGTGATGCAAAATATATCGCCGACACGATTACACCTGATGGCAAGTATCCGAGACTTCCGAGTGATCATGAGATATTGGCAATACGAGGTCAGCAAGGCAAACCGTATGCAATCGGATTAATGGAAAGGATGAAATAACGGCATAATACGCAATGAGAAGTGCGCACTTTTGTAAAAAAATGAGCGAATTTCAGAAGAAAAAGAAATAAAAAAAGCCAAAATTAATAATTATTTTTTGACCGTCTGCAGAAGCCCATGAATAAAGGGCTTTCGGGCGGTCTTTTTTTTGTAACAATAAAATTAATACTTGACATAATGCGCTTTATATAGTATATTATATACCAGATGAAGAGAAGTTAACGACCACAAACCGGGAGAGAACGATGAAAACCGCAACCGCATATGAAAAATATCTTACCGAAACATCACAAGCAGCATGTGAGATGGGTTTTGAGCTTGAAGGGTATATTGAGGATACATACAGACTTATTCAAGTAGATGTTAATGTTTGTATGTTTGAAGGCACAGCAAAAGAAATCACTGCTTTTCTCAAAGGCTATAGGTTGGCAGAAATTAAATTCCACTAACCTGACGGACGGCCTCCGGGCCGTTAAAGGACAGAGTGAGTCCGAAGTCTCACACAATAATAGGGGAGAAGAACAATGTCAGGATACAATGGATACTCAAAATCAAACAACGCGGTTGAAGCGGAAGACTGTGGGCGTTATCCAATGACGACGGCGGTTAAAATCGTAGCACAGGAAGCCGGATGTATACAGAAAGAGGCTCGCAAAGCTCTTGAAGAAATCGGACATTGTGAATGGCATCATACATCAAAAAAATATAACGTCACCTATTATTATGACACAAAAAAAGCCATTGATTTAATCAAATATGGAGAAGAGGAAAACGCTGAGGATATAGCAGAGGAAGAATTAAGGACCGAAGCCCACCGAAAACAACTTGAACGTCAAGCAGATTGCGATCACGAATTTTTAAAACAGAATTATAAATGCGGATTATCAAAACCCTTATACTGTCACAAATGCGGCTATACTGATTGGTCACGAAAATATGCATTACTGCTTAAGGGCACAGAATAATAATTTAAAACTGGAGGTTTGATTATGAACATTAACGATTTCAAAAAACACTGTCTGCGTTGTACTTGGTCATGGTGGCCGAGAGGTGAAGAGCGACCCGGCAAGTGTCCCCATTGCGGATCGACAAAGTGGGATACACCACGAACAGGCAATGAACCGGGGCGGAAACCGAAAAGGGATATAAAGCAGTAAAAACAGATTATTCACAATCACAGGAGGGTATCATGATGTTTGTTGCGCAAATTAAGATATCAAGAAACGCGATCCCGTGGGAATATCTCTTTTCCACAGAGGAAGAAGCAAGGGAACTGTGCGAAAGAAAAGAACAACACAATCCATTTGTCAGGTGGACTCAAGTATTAAAGGGAAGCCCTGAATATCCTGATTCAGGACAGATTATCGATCGCATATAGTGAGTCCGAAGTCTCACACAATAATAGGGGAGAAGTACAATGGAACTCTACAAAGTCACTATGCCACCGTGCAAACAGAATAAAGTATATTTTGTTCTATCTAATAGTCACACGTCAGCAGTACAGAAGGTATGCGAAGAAGTATTAGATATATTTGATATATTTGATAGTTACACCGAAACTTGTAAAGTAGTTGAATGTACTAATTTTATTAATTCCTGACGGACGGCCTACGGGCCGTTAAAGGACAGAGTGAGTCCGAAGTCTCACAATTTAACAAGGCAATCACAACGGAGGTAAGTCATGGATATACCAGATGTAAGAACTTATATTTACCCTATTAACGGCAAACAATATGCTATTTTCAGGTGCAAAACGTATTATTCTCTCACAAAATTCTTGGATACCCGATGCACCAGGAACAACAGCGGGTATATATGCTAAGATTATTGATGAGGAAACGCATGATGATGAAACAATACGGAGGCGAATGATGGAATCAAGAGACAACGCAATTTTTTATGATAGAGTTTTTGTTACATGCCCATATTGTCATAAATTTGGTGATTATCAAGAAATTGGTGAACGTGAAACACTTACAAAACGGATAGTTTTACTTTGCCAATGCAATAATTGTAAAGAAACATTCTGCCTGCAAATAATAATTAAGTATAAAACAAAGAAAATAATCGTTATAACAGAAGAAGAATTTAACAAGAAGGGTGGTAAATGATTGACGAGCAAATCAATTTGTAGTCTCCAATAATAAACACCACTTGACAAACCTCCAATAAATACATATATTCCCAATAAATGATGCATTTTGAAACGCTGACTTTTCTTCTCCCCCAGAGGATTGAGCGGTTTGATGCCGTGTCGTCGTTAAACCGCTCATATAATTTTGAGGGTATTATGACTAAAGAACAATATGAACTTTCTAAAACCGAGAAACGCAAGGCATATAATACTAAAAAGATAATACGCAAAATGAATATAAGGCGCTCACAAGGCGCTTTTGTCCGTTCTAAGACCGGAAGTGATAAATGATAGATATACCAGAAGCCCCACGTATAGAAATATTCAATCCATTAGACTTCATGGATAAGAAACTTGAAATAACAAATATGCCAATACAGTCAACTATTCTAAATAAATCACAACATAAGACATCTCGGATACACCTGAAAGCAAAAAAACGCAATGAAATAAAACTTGAACACTTAGCCGAACTCATGCCGATATTACCGGAAACTGGTTATTCATTGCATGTTATATCAAGCGGTAATTTCGATTTTTGGACATACGTCCCGCACATCATTAATCTTGCAGGCGGTATCAATGACTTTTATGTATCAACATCGACTATGAATCGCACCGTTGCAGAAGAAATGCTTGAATTAATAGACTCAAAACAAGTCAAAAAGATGTCATTAATGACCGGCTTATACTTCAAACGCCGTGAAACAGCCGTATATGCCATGATTTTACAAGGCCTATTGAAACGAGGCATGAGGTATATTGCCTTTATGAATCACACTAAAATAATGCTACTTGAAAAATACCCGGATTACTTTGTCATAGAAGGCAGTGCCAACCTGACTGCGAATCCACGAGCAGAACAGTTTATCCTCACTAACGACAAAGCCTTATATGAATTTCATAAGTCATGGATGGAAGAGATGTACAATGCCCGGTGAAAAAACATCAAAAGCAGAATTAATCATTCGTGTCGAGGCCATTGTCAGCTTAATAATCATGGGCCTCACCCGAAAAGAAATGCTTCAATATATATCAAAACAGGCGGAAAAAGAAGACCCGGGATGGACATGGAATGTCAGCGAGCGCACTATTGACGCATATATGCAAAGGGCACGAAAGGAAATTGAAAAAATATCAGACTACAAAAAAGATTATGAAATAGGACTCGGTTTAACGAGACTGGAAGACCTCTACAAGCGATCAATATCAATACAAGATTACAAGGCATGTTTGGCAGTGCAAAAGGAGCGGCATGAATTACTTGGGATTAAAGCAAAAGACCCGCTTGTCAATATTAATGTCGGGTCTAATATTACTATCTTTGAGCTTCCCGACAACGGCAGGAGCGATGGAACAGACACCACAGAGGATAATCAGACCGCAACCGGGTAAGCAGATGATGTTTCTGTCTTCGGCGGCCGATATTGTCATTTACGGCGGTGCGGCTGGCGGTGGAAAGACATTTGGGGAACTGCTTGAACCTGTGAGGCACGTCAATAATCCGGGTTTCGGCGGTGTGATATTCAGGCAGCAGTCCACACAGATTCGAACCGAGGGCGGACTGTGGGATGAATCAGAAGAAATATACCCTTTTGCCGGGGCACGACCTAAGCAAACAACGCTTGAATGGATATTCCCAAGCGGCGCAAAGATGACATTCGCTCACATGGAATACGACAAGGATCGCTTAGCATACCAGGGCGCTCAAATTACCTATATGGCTTTTGATGAAATAACACATTTTAGCAAAAAAATATTCTTTTACATGCTTTCCCGTAATCGTTCTTTGTGTGGTGTAAGGCCATATATTCGAGCGACATGCAATCCCGATCCTGATTCGTTTATCGCCGAAATGATAGAATGGTGGATAGATCACGACACAGGATATCCAATTGAGGAACGTGGCGGTGTTGTACGTTATTTTCTGCATATCAATGATGAGCTCCGCTGGGCGGCAACCGAGGCCGAATTGAAAGAGAAGTATGGTAGTGATTCATTGCCGAAATCGTTTACATTCATCCCTGCAAATATATATGATAATCCAATATTGCTCAAAAAAGACCCCGGATATCTTGCTAATCTTAATGCGCTCGGCCATGTAGAACGTGAACAATTACTCAAAAACAACTGGAAAATACGGCCGGCAGCAGGCTTATACTTTCAGCGCCGATGGGTAGAGGTTGTCGATGCAGCTCCGGTGTGTGAAAAAACTGTACGCTACTGGGATAGAGCGGCAACAGAAAAGACAGCCGATAACGATCCTGACTGGACAGTGGGCGTAAAGATGGGTATGGATAAAGCAGGGTATGTGTATATCTTGAATGTTGTTCGCTTTCAAGGATCACCAAAGAAAGTTGTCGATGCAATCAAAAATACAGCATCGCAGGACGGCAAGGGCGTTATAATCGGACTGGAACAAGAGCCTGGAGCCTCGGGTAAATCAGAAGTGCAATCGCTTATAAGGACACTGGCGGGGTTTAACGCCAGTGCATCGTTATCGCAAAAGGATAAAGTAACTCGTTTTTCGCCTCTGTCTGCTCAATGCGAGGCTGGGAATGTCAAGGTTCTCAAAGCGCCGTGGAATGATGCGTTTATCACGGAATGCGAGAACTTCCCGGAAGCCACTCACGATGACCAGCCGGATTCGGCGGCAGGTGGCTATGACATGCTTGTCGAACCTCAAAAGATTACAGCCGGGGCATCTATACGAAGGGTATCAGGATGAGTCCACGAACGATAACAGGCGCAATAGTTGGGAAGACAACCATCCCAGCGATTATGACTGATGCCCTTGCAGCTGCACTTTTCAAAATTAAAGAAATGAATGGTGAAATAAACTCTGACATCATTAAAGACCTGATTAAAGCGAATGAGGAGCGGCGCACGGCAGAGATTACCGCTTACGCAGAATACAAAGGCGATGTGCCGATACTTGGCAGAGAAGACAAATCACAAGACGGTATCTGCAATAAGCTTCCTCATGATTTCAGGGGTGAGATAGTCGATACGTTCACCGGGTACATTTACGGCAATCCGATAGTATACGAAACTGATTCAGGAGGCGATGAAAACGAAAATAAAGCAGCCGATGATAAGCAAGATGAATACATAATGGAGTTTAATAAGGTAAACAACATTGAAGACCTCGATTCAGAGACGGGTAAATTCCAATCTATATGTGGCCGTGCCTGTCGGTTGCTATATCAGGGCAAGGATGAATCTGGTGTTTCTGAGCGCGTGATGAGTATTCCGCCATGGGAATGTATATTCATAAAAGACATGAGCACTAAAGATAATCAGGCTGCAATGCGATATTATAAAGTGGCAGTTGTGCAGAACGGTACGGCCAGCGAGCGGTATCGTGTCGAATGGTATGATAATACTCATGTCACGTTTTGGATAGAGGTAGCCGATGGCACGTTTATGACTGATGACACCGAGACTATCAATCCACTTCCTCATAATTTCAAACTAATTCCGTTGCTTGAATATATAAATAACAATGAGAAGCAAGGTGACTTTGAAAAGACAAAGGCTTTGATTGATGCTTATGATAAGTGCATCTCTTTCAATCAAGATGAGTTTGAGGCATTCAGGAATGCATATCTCAAAGTTACCGGAACATCGCTTGACAAAGAGCAGGCCGAGGAAATAGCAAACTCACGAGTTATGAGCCTACCAAAGGGAGGTGAGGCTGCATATTTAACGAAGGATATTAAAGACGCTTTCTTAGAGCATCATCTCGCCCGTTTAGAAGACAATATTTATCGGTTTGCACGTATACCGAACCTGAATGACGAAAAGTTCTCAGGCGGTGCACAGTCGGGGGAAAGCCGCAAATATAAACTCATGGGACTTGAAAACAAGAGTATCACAAAAGAGCGGAAATTTACGGCAGCGACACGGCATATGTTCGAAGTTTTAAATACACTGACTACGGTCAAAGGACAGAAACTTGATTGGCTGAATATAACAATACAGTTTACACGTAACCTGCCGATAGAACTTTCGTTATACGCAGATGTGGCGGCAGCGCTCAAAGGCACGATAAGCATGAGAACGATATTAAGCCTTATGCCGTTTATTGATGACGTAGAGGCCGAAATGGCACGTATAGAAGAGGAGGCACCAGCAGATCCGTTCGAGAATATGAACGTGAATCAAGAGAATATAAATCAGGAAAATAATACAAATCAAAACACTTAACCTTGCACTTGGGGCACGTACCTAAGCGAAAAGGAGTAAATCATGGAATTTACAGACGTAAAAACATTTATCGACGAAAACAAAGAAAGTGCAGATGTCAAAAAGTACCTTGAGGGGATGAATCCACTTGTGGGACTGTCGACTGATAATGTGCATTCATTTGTTGAAAATAATCCTGTATTAAAGAGTTACCGGGACGCTCACGCAACAAAGGCAATGACGAGTTTTGAAGAGAAGTTCAAATCAGAAAAGTTACCTGGGCTTATACTTGAAAAATATAACACCGACCATCCGCCTGAAACTGAAGAGAAAAAAGAACTCAGAGAGTTGAGGCTTCGTGTCGAATCGGCAGAGAAGAAAACACTTAAATCTGAGTTGACTGCCCTTGCGGTTACTTCTGCTAATGAAGTTGGGCTGCCCGTGAAACTGGTGAAATATTTCATCGGCGACGATGAAGATTCAACTAACAGAAACATGGGCAATTTGAAAACTGAGTTTGAGGCGGCGGTTACGGCTGAAGTGGAAAAGAGGTTGGCGGATAACACTCGTAATCCTCATGATGTGAATTTAATGATTGAGGGCGGAAAGAATCCGTTTAAACCTGAATATTACAATATGACTCAACAGCTCATATTAAAAAAGAATAATCCGGAACTTTATAACAAGTACAAGAAAGCGGCCGGATATTAAGAATGGAGTAAAAAGTGGCTGATGCAACTTATGTAGAAATAGCGGATCTTAGCCTTGAACCCGAAATTGCAGAACAGTATTTTGTCGAGCAATCAGCAAGTAAAAGCTTGCTGGTTCAGAGCGGTATCGCACAATCAACACCGGCTATCGTAGCTGCAGCCAATGCACCTGGCAGGACTGTCGATATGCCGTTATGGGATGACCTTTCCGGTGATTCCTCGGTGGTTACGGATAGTGAGACAGAAATCACATCCGGGCAAATCACCTCAGATATTTCGTATGCGCAAAAAGACTACCGCGCAAAATCATTCAAATCTTCTGCATTGATAAAGGTCACAGCAGGCAGTGATCCTGTCAGGGTGTTTCTTGACAGATTTGTCGATTACTGGGTACGTGAAGAGCAGACCATCATGCTGGCAAAACTTACCGGCATGTTCGAAGCCGCTTCTATGGCTGTGCTGCTCAATGACATATCAATCGAAGATGGTGACAATGCTCAGGATGCGAACCTCATTGATGGAGATGCGATTCTGGACACGTTCCATCTTCAAGGTGATCGCTGGGATATGTTTGCTGCAATTTGTATGCATTCCGTGCCTTTCAGGCGGTTACAGGGACTCGATCTGATAGACAATATCAGAGAATCAGCGCAAAGCCCTGAAATACCCTATTACAAGGGACGGCGTGTGCTGGTAGATGATGATATGACCGCAACCGCAGGAAGTACATCTGGGTATAAATACGATACATTCGTATTCGGAACCGGTGCATTTGCAAGAGCTCCCGTGCCTATCGACGAGCCATTGATCGAGACAGTGCGTGAACCTTTACAGGGTCTCGGCGGCGTTCAGTATGAAACCGTATCAAGGCTGGCATTGCTTCTGCATCCGCAGGGATTAAGCTCGACGACCTCGGTCACAACGGGGAACTTCTCGCCGACTAATGCACAGCTTATCGTGGGTACTAACTGGTCTCGTGTATGGCTCCAGAAAAATATCCGTGTAGCTAAACTCGTCACCAATGGATAAACAGAGAGGAAAAGAAAATGTTATTTAAAAGAATTTCTATAACAGTTCTACTGCTTATCGTTGTGTTGAGTACGGCTGTATTTTCGGATGGCTGGCTGGGATCACGGTCGACATTACCGCTCAGGCATACACTCGACCCTTTGTATGATAAGCTCGAAAATGAACTGCCGTCCGGGCTACCTCAAATATTGGGTGATTGGTATTTTGTCGATCCTGAGAATGGGGCATCTACAAACAACGGAAGATCGAAAGATCAGGCTGTGGCAAGTATTGTGACTGCGTATGGGCTTTGCACTACCGGGGACGGTGATGGTATAGTTCTAATGTCATCGGGCACCACGGGCGCAAATACAACATCATATTTTGACACTACATTAGTCTGGTCTAAGCATGGCATAACTACAGTTGGCCTATGTTCCGGTTCGATGTATAACCAGCGGGCAAGAGTATCGAATGCAACATTCGTTCCGGGGACGCTGATATTTCCTCATGCGCTCGCTTCACTGATCAATGTCACTGGGAACAATAATGTATTTGCTAATATGTCGATAGTGAATTATGGTGATTCTGTTGTCGCAGTTGGGGCTCTAATAGTGTCCGGCGCAAGGAATCATTTTGTTAATGTACATGTATCAGGATGCGGTAATGCAACACCCGCAGCCGCTACCGGTGCAAACGATCTGTACTTGACAGGTTCTGAAAATACCTTTGACCGATGTACATTCGGAACAAACTCGACTATTAGGGCTGGTACAAATGCCAACATCGTATTGGATGGCCCGGTGGGTCAGTGCTTTTTCAATGGATGTCATATCCTTTCTTACTCCGCAACATTAACGCACGGAGCTATCAAATCGTATGATGCAACGGCTATAAGCGGGTGGATTATATTCCGTGATTGTACGTTTGTAAATTTCAATGTCAACAAAGGTGCTGATTTAACTTCACTCTTTATTGGCACAAACCCGAATAATGAAGGTATACTCATGCACAGCTGCTCGATGGCAGGTTATGCGGCATGGGATAGTGAGGCTGGTAATGATGTTGTGTTTATTGGCTCTTCCGATGCAACAGCATCAGGTGCCGGTGGTATAGCTACAGCTCCATAATCACTTTAAACTTGAGCGGGTGTAAAAGCCCGCTCATAAATTAACTCTTTCATCGAGGCGAATAATGATTACAGTAAGGCAGCAAATAGCTGATAAAAACAGAGCAGCGGTTATCAAAAAGGGACTGGCAGCGCAAAAGAAACTCAGCGGTTCAGAACAGAAATTGCTTATCGAAACGCAAGAAAAACTTATCGCAGCAGAAGAGCGAATTGCGGAACTTGAATCACAACTCGAAGAACTGACAAAACCGACAAAGAAAACTACTGCAAAAATGGCAGGGAAAGATTAACCAATGCCGATAATTACAACGGCTGAAGTCGTAACCAGACTGCGGATCACGGGATCGGATTATAATACTTATCTGAGTGCTATTATCCCGGATGTGCAAGAATTTGTTATGAATTTATGCAATAACCGGTTTCATCAGAAAACCGTATATATATCAGCTTCTTCGATTGCTTGTGTGAAAGGCGCCCCGGATACGATAGCCGACAGTAATAGTAAGTTTGTGGAGGCATATTTCGCCGCTGGAATGGACATTGATATTCAGGATACGCTCAACAATAACAGCATTAAAGTGATTGCAACAGTCGCAGCCGGAACATTGACACTTACAAGTACAAATGAGCTTATTGATGAGGTCGAGGGCTTAACTACGGTTACGATCACTCGTGTCGTATTCCCTGTCGGTATTAAGTTAGCAGTTGCGAAGTTGATTAAATATTACATTGAAACAAACTCTATTCTGGCGACTGATAAAGATATAAAAAGTGTTCGGATAGGTGAATTTGAGGAAACATACAGTGATGGTTTTGCTAATACAGAATTTCCACAATCGCTATTGTCTGAGTTTTCTCCCTGGATGAGGGTAGGCCTTGTATGACATTAGACCCGATACCGAATACGCCCGGACGGCAGGCTATAGTAGACATCTATGCCGAAGCCCTTGCAGACCTGAAAGCGATATTAATTGGCGTTGATTTTACGACTGTGGCGAAAACACGAGCAACCCAAAAAATACGAGAAATTGAGAAGCATATCACGGCTCTTAAACGGGATAATGCAATATGGGCGGAACGATACATCCCGAAGGCTTACAAGAACGGGTTTCATCAAGACCGGGAACTGTTGAAGAAATATCTCGGAAACGAATACACGGCAACATTCTCACGGTTGCAAAGAGATGCAGCCATGTTGACTGCTCAGGGAGTCATGGCGGACTTCAATATAATTGCAGATGCTTTGGAACAGACTTATGTAGGTTTCATTAAATTCTCTCAGTTTACCGGGAACAAGCAACGAATAGCAGCAAGCATCGGCAAAGGTATTATTGAGGGACAGTCAAGACCTCAAGTGTCAAAGAATATACTTGATAACCTGAGAAATAACACTGTAGATGGCATGATAACGGTCGGTAAAGTCACGATGAATGCAAAGGCCTATTCAGACTTACTGGCACGAACACTCTCAAGGGCGGCTCATACTGAAGGTACGGTTAATCGATGCAAGCAGGACGGGGTCGATCTTGTAATAATTACGGATACGGGAGCGGTGGATTTTTGCCGAATGTATGAAAACCAGATATTCAGTATTTCAGGAAATAGCAAGCGATTTCCGAAACTGACTTATCGACCTCCGTATCACCCGAATTGCACTCATAATCTATCGCCATTCATTTCCGAATTTGCCGACGAGGGTGAGGTTGAGATCGGTTCACAGTTCGATAAAGCTGATTCTGATTTGTCATCAAAAGAAATGGCGCGGAAATATAAACCATTAAAGCAGGTGGCGTAAATGAGCCTCACAGCCCAGCTTGAACAGACATGCGATCTTTACGCTCCGACACTGCAGGCGAACGGTAAAGACGGGTATACAACCGCTGAGACATCAGGAGAGGCATGTTATTTCGAGCGCAAGATCACAGAGGTAAATAACGGCAAGGGGCAAATCGAACTAAGTGACGGCCTGATAGTATTTGACTCGGATGCAACGGTTGACTATGGGTATAAGGTTGTAATTGGGGGTGTGAGCTACCGTGTTATTAAATGCGATCCTTTTACTTTACACGGAACACTACACCATTACGAGGCGTTTGTCAAACAGTTAGGTTTATAAATGGCACGAGGAATAATAATAAAAGGTGTCCAGAGAACGATAAATCAGACACGCCAAGCGTTTACAAAGAAACGGCTAATAGTCAAGGGGCGGTGTAATCGTGTTCAAGCGGATTTACTCAGGAAAGCAAGGGATAACGCGCCGGTCGACGAGGGAACTCACAGAGCATCAATGTCAGGAGAGGTTACCGATCTTGGCTATGGCAACGGCTTTATTATCGAGGTTTCAGGCGGTGACACCCCGTATTCTCTTTGGTTGCATGAAGGACGCTATCGGGCACATCCGCCGCATGGTACAAGTGAGTTTATACGAATCGGTAAAGGCGGTAAACGGACTTCTGTTCACGGCGCGGTTGCAATGAGTATATCAAAGCTAACGGGCGGTTACTATTACGATTCAAAGGGCAACATGGTCGGTAGAAAGTTTTTAACGAGGGCGCTCGATGCGAACAAACAAAGATATATCAAAAACTTGGAAAAACCATTATGAGAGTTGATGAGGTCAGATACTTTGTCATGGCAACGCTCGAACTGAGCGGCGGGTCTGTTGTCTATAATAACATGCACGATACGCCGAATGCACTCGTAACGGTATATGATGACGCTCCTGAACAGGTGATAGTTCATAACACGATAATGATTGCTCAATATCAGGCAATAATCAGGATAGCTGAAGACACAGCCGATACAGTCGGGGAAGCACGGGCACGGACATTGCTCGACCGAGTGAGATCACTCCATAATCGGGAAACATACGACGGCTGTTATTTGACTGCATCAATGAGCGCAGTAACGAATCCGATAACTTTCACGCCCGACAACGGAAGCGGAACAACGAAAGCAAGTACCTTCACGGTGAATGATTATATCCTTATCGGTTCGGAAATTCTTAAAGTGACAGTAGCAAGCACTACGATCACGGCGGCACGGGCACAGTTGGGAACAACTATTGCGGCACACAGCGATAATGACGAAGTGAAAAACATTACTCAGAACCCGATACCGGGTGAGTTATGCGATTCATCGACCGCAAGTGATGGAGTTTTCAATCTCGGACTTGACGAAAAGCAACGACGTATGTGGTCTGTAAACTGGAAAGTGACGGTAAAACCATCATGAGTTTCAGCACAACAGCGCAAATATTAACCGATTTAAGCGGCATAACCTATTCATCGTCAAGCAATACGGTTGCAAGGATGTATCAGATATTGCCTGATGAGTTTATTGACTTTACCGACTTCCCTGTATTTATAGTCACTGATGGCAATAAAGAGTGTCAACCTCACGCAACCAGAGTTTCAAAGGTGTTTTTCCACCCTGAAATACACTTTTTTGCAGAGGCGGAATCGGCCGCAGATATGGCAGCATGGAATGATAGTGCGTATGATGCCATAATGACAAACTCAACACTCTGGAGCCATGCGGACAACGTGAGTGTTGATAATATAGACGCTTTTCAATCACCGGATAGAAGTATACAGAAATTAGTGTTTTATTTAACGATAGAATTTGACGTAGACCATAATTAAGGAGGCTCATCATGGCAGCACCGGTAATAGGAAAAGGATTCATGGCGGAGGCGGTACTTGTACCCGAAGTAGTAGCGACTTTTGGAACGCTTGAAGCATCCGGGCAACTGGCATTTCCATTCGTTTCGGCAAGTGAAACCAATGAGTATATGGACATTGAGGATGAGACAAAACGAGGTTGGGGTGCATCGTCAGTACACGGGCAGGCTGACAGAGAGATCCACCGGGTAACGGTTGTATCCCGTTTCGATTATGATAACTCTGTGGAGTTTCTAATAGGCGTTACGGGTCATGACGCCGCAGACATGACTCCGGTTGCGGAAAACGCACTTATTTATTCGCTCGTGATCGACAAAGTTGTCGAACGGTGGCAGTATACGGGCGGGGTGATCGAAGAAGTGCGTATTATTGGCAGTGCGGATACTTCAATCGTCATGTTGGAATCTGATTTCATCTTTGCAAAACTCACCAAGGCGGCTGCTGCAATTCCAACCGCTTCTCCGACAGCATCGACATATTTGAAAATGCAGGATGCTACATTCAGGATTGGCACAACGGCGGACGCACTGGCTTCGACCGATGCACTTACGATTACGAATTTCACTATCAGAATCAAAAACAATTTCTTAACTAAGTGGGGTACGGCTTCACCATACATCATTGTACCGATTCGAGGAAATCCGAGACAAGTATATCTTGATTTTACAACCTCACGCTATGATGATTCCGATGAAGTTGCAGCTATCGGAGCGGCCATGACAGCAAATTCGATATTACAGGCTGATTTGACGATTTCGGATGGCGTCGAAACGAACAATTTTCTTGCACAGTTTGCAGAGCTCTACCCTACGCCGAACACCAGAACAAATCCGGCGGTTGGCGATGCTTCGCCGCTCATCTTTTCGCCGAGCTTTCAAGCTTTCAAAAATACTAACAACCTCACTCATATGTCAACAGTGACAGAGGATATCAGAATCTTAACGGCAACCTAAGAGGGAAATATGCCAATAACTTTCAAATGCGAAAAACAGAAGCCCTTTACTATCGAGCGTGATGGCACGGTGTTTTATTTCGATCTTGACGATGCAGTTATGAAACGTGTGAAACTCAATGCAACGCTGTCGAGGGAATATGACTACGGCGCTTTAATGGTTTCGCTTTTCAGGTTCGCACTCATAGGATGGGATAATCTGCTTGATGAAAAAGGCAATGAAATCGCATTTACTTCCGGGATACGTGATGCTCTTGTTCTCAAATCTGATGTGTTTGACGAAAATGATATTATTGAGTTTATGGAACACTTCGAACCTACCGGAGTCGAAGCCACAACCGAAAATAAGGACGGCGATACTTCGACAGACTCAGCACCCGATACTACAGACAAACAGGAGAATTGACCTTGATAAATGTCTTAACGAGGCTATCGTCTGGAACTGGACACCATTCAAGTGCAGCGGGTGCAAAGGCTACCCATACTGTGCTATCCCTGGAAATGGATGTATTGAATTACAGGGGAATGCAACGCCGGCATGGAATAATGATTTTTTCATTGCCTTGCTTATCTATCGGAAAGCGATACATCTCTCCGGCTCGGACATGAACGGGTATCCGACTTTGAGCAAATTGGAATTTGTTATGAATTACGAGGATTACGAGGTTGACGACAAAGAGACGTTTTTTGAGTACTTGCTTGCGATACACGATCACACTAAACGCTTTATCAGCGAGAAACCATAATGCCTCAAGGAATTGTTGTACAATTTACGATTGACGAAAAAGGCGCAGTTAAAAACATTCGTACAATCAATAAAGAACTCAGGGATACCGAGAAAGCCGGTGGTCAGGCCGAAAAGGGTTTATCTAAAATAAGCTCAGGTTTAGGTAAACTCAATTCTCTTATGGCTGGTGCTGGTTCCATGTATCTGCTCAATAAATTAAAAAATAGTTTTATGGAAGCGGCCAATAATGCAGAGCAATACCAAACCCGGTTAGGGGTACTCTTACGGTCTCAAAATGAAGGCAACCGCATGTTCGAAGAAATGGCGAAGTATGCCTCAAAAGTACCTCACACCTATGATCAAATCATGGGTTCTGCGACAAACCTTGCTGGTGTCATGAGGGGCGGCGTAAATGAAGTGACTAAATGGATGCCACTCATAGGAGACCTTGCGGCAACGACCGGACTTTCAGTTCAGGACACTACAAGCCAAGTCATTAGAATGTATTCGGCAGGAGCGGCAAGTGCTGATATGTTCCGTGAGCGTGGTGTTCTTGCAATGATGGGATTCCAAGCTGGCGTCTCTTACAGCGCAGAAGAAACCCGCAAAAAGATGATGGATGAATGGCAAAAAGCTGACAGCCAGTTTAGGGGAGCTACAGATAAACTTGCCGAAACATGGAAGGGCAAAACATCGATGCTTAGTGATGCATGGTTCCAGTTTCGGACTGATGTTATGAATTCCGGTGTTATGGATTGGATAAAAAAAGAAGTTGATGGAGTTATCAGTAAAATCGAAGAAATGAAAAAGTCGGGGAAATTTGAAGATTTTGCACAAAATATTTCCGATAATATAGTCGGCAGTTTGGGCAATGCAAAAAATATCTTTAATGATTTGTTACCTATTGTAAAAACATTGGGCAATACACTTGGAACAGCCATTGAAGGCTTTAATTCGCTGCCGGGTTGGGTAAAAGAATACGGAGTAATCGCTGCTGTTTTTACCGGGAAAAAGGGAATGCTGGCATTGGGGGGTCTTTCCTATTTGAGTTCCGATAAATTCATTACGGATATTGCAGAAAAAAGCAATGAGGACGCCGCTGAATTAAGAAAGAAACTGGGGTTGCCTGATGATTTCCAGTTTGGCCCGAAGTACGGCCTTCTTGCAAGAAAGGAATACGGAACACCTTTGGTATCGGGAATTGATAAGATAGTTAATATGCCTAATATAACCACACCAAAGGCTGAAATATTATATCCCTTTATAGAAGATATAAAAACGAGATCATCGAAAGAAGCTAAAGTTACTGAGCTTCCATTTGAGGGGATAGAAATTAAACTTCCTTTTGAAATTGACCAAGACATTTTAAAAAATAATATCAAAGAAAGCGAATCGTATGAAAAGGAACGCCGATCATTATGGATTGAATCCCGTGAACTTATGATAGAACAAGCAACCGAGGGATACGACACACAGAAAGAACTCCTGAAATTCCATTTTGATGCTGAATTCGGATTAATAGAAGAGCATGATGAACGGCGTATTTTGGCAGCGCAAATTTTAGCAATGAAACTTGGCGCAGTAGACGAAGAACAATCAAAGGTACAAATTAAGTTCATGGAAGATCGTGTCGCATCTTTTGCTCAGACATGGGGATCAATGCTCTATAATGCTCAGACACAGGCGGGCAATACATTTGATAATATTACTCGTATGTTTAAAAATATGATGGAACAAATGGCTGTTTATTCTGCGATGGGTGGTTTGTTTAGTCTTATAACTGGTGGGACATTCGTAAAGGGTGCGGGGATAGCTATCAAAAGTATGTTTCCATTTCTCGAAAAACGTGCAACCGGCGGCCCGGTTATGGCGGGCGGTCTCTATCGTGTGAATGAACGGGAACCGGAGTTCTTTCAGCCCTATACATCTGGCAAGGTTATTCCTTTGAGTAAAATGACAAGCAATGATTATTCGGTTGGGAATATCAATGTGACAGTAATAAATCAAAACAGAGAACTCGACCCGCAGCAAGTAGCGGATGCGATTGAAAAAGCTGTTTATCTTAGAAAAATGAAGGTTGCATAATGGCAGACCCGCAGTTTGAATATCCGGATACCACAAGCCCGACAACCACGATCACCTTTCCAAAGGGTGGCTTCAGGGGTGATGTGCCGACCGGACAGCGGACGTTCAATCAGACGACCGATAAATCACAAGCCGGTGAGATAATGACAATGTCACATGGCACGAACTACCGTAAATTCAATTACAGTGCATGGGTAGCGATAGCAACGCAATCCGGGAATATCGCCGATATAACCAAGATTGAAACATTTATTAATACAACGATCAATGGATCGTTAAAAGCCTTTTATTACACGCCAGGGGACGGTTCAACGGCATTTAAAGTGAAGCTCATGAATCCAGACAGTATATTAGTTGAAGATTATGTCAATTATCATGAATTACGATTTGAAATGCAAGAGGTCGATTAATGCGTGATTTTAGTGCGGTATCGAATATAAACGATAATTATAAAAAGATGGGTATTGACGCCCGCTTGCATGTGCGTATTCCCGACCTCGGACTTGAATTGAATCAAGGCATCGGAAGTGCCGGAACAATCACACGACAGATTAAACCATTCGGCGGTTTAGAACAGGTATCGACACTTCGCATATCGAATCTTGAACTTTCAGAAGAACTGAAATTTTGCACCGAAGCAAGTTTGAACGCAAAACCGCAAGGCGCAATCAGGGGAGCCGGACGACTTATCAGTATAGGGAATTATGCAGAATCGTATAACGATGTGAGAAATGCAACGTCTGCCGATGAATTTATGTGGCCGACAATCACAGTCGGGCAATCCTATGATGCAGGTACTAATAAATATTATAATTATCGCGGGTTTATGCAGTTCTCAGTCCCGTCTGGAATAACCTCTTGCGAGGAAGCAACGATATTTCTGCAAGGGATAAATACTTATCTCACTTCAAGCACGAATATAAATCTCATTCTTGTTGCGGGCACATGGTCATCGTTAGGCAGTTACGGAATCGGGAATACGGCAATATTCAATGATTTCACCGGCTGGCAGGCAACCGGCGCTTATACCGATTATATCACTCAGTTGAATATTGCATGGTCAACAGCGGAGTTTATCACTTACAGCGCATCTTTGCCCGTAAATGAGCAGAGTAATCATTTACGTCTTAATGCAGCCGGGTTGGCTGCAATCGTGGCCGCTACCGGCGGCACAATCAAGTTTATGCTCTTGAGCGAAAACGATGTCACAAATACAGCCCCAACAGGCAATGAATTTGTACAGTTCAACGCTGAGTCGGTTACTCTCGAACTCAGATACAATACAAAGAAACTTAAAAATCGAACAGCATATGTCTACCGTTATTATGGAACCGAGCCGTCAAGTTATACCGGCATGGCGGAACTTTACCGGGGCAGGATAGATAACTTCAGTATCGACAATAAAGAACTTGAACTTGACCTTGTAAAAAGCGATGTGGTTCAAAATCCCATTATACCAAAAAATATTATTACCGATGATGATTTTACGAATTGCCCGGAAGAAAACTTGGGTAAACCATATCCAATAACTTATGGCGATATTTGGCAAGGCACACGAACTCATAAAATCGGTATCGGTTCTGAATATTCCGGTTCTTCTATTAATCCGCTTTCCGGTGTGCGTGACTATTTTCCATTTCCGGTAGTGGATTTTGGTGATTTTGACCATGATACACCGATGAAAATTCTTATAGCAAAAACAGCATTGAAAGACACTATCAATGGATTCCCGGCGTTTTATTCGAGTGGCATGAAAGGGTTTTCCCGATTCTGGGCAAATATCAGTTCTGATAAAGGCTCTGGATATTCATATATTGAGGCAACCCCTAAATCACACCCCAATCAATCAAACAGTGATGTATATCCAACGGAAGTGAATGCTTATAACATTGATTTCTTTGGAGAAGGAACCAGTATTATCCCATCCTCGGTTTACTCGTCTGTAAATTTTACTAATCCAGAAAATGCGTATTCGGCTGCCGATGTGGCTTTGTTCAGTGAATCAACCTCATGGGCACAATATGCGTTCCCATCTATAAGTTCATCGGGTGAAATAAAAAAAGTAGAAGTATCATTTTACCTTACAGATAATAATACCGATCCGGCTATTGATTTAATATTAAAAGTGTTAGAAAAACCTGCACAGTCAAGAGATATTGAGCGCAGTGATGGGATAACAACCAATATAGATTCATCAACAAGTAATTTTTCACGGGCAGTAGGAAATTGGGGCGGTATAGGCGTTACCGCTGGTGATATGCTCGTTATCACAACCGGCGATAATGAGGGACGTTACCGTATAAAATCTGTTCCTGACACTTCAAATCTAAGAACAGAAAAGCAACCAGATGAAGCTGAAACCGGACAGACGTTTCATATATTGGCTGCCGGTTCAGTACTTAAAACAGTAACATCAATATATAATACAGGAACAAGAATAATAAATATTACAGACCTTGACTCAGGTAAAATGGATTGGGATTTATCGTCAAAACTTATTCAGATTGAAGTCAGTGCTTTTGCATCCCCGGTTCTTGATTATGAAATATCTTGTTTACAGGTACGATATTTTAGCACGCCTGAACGTATCACAACAGTTTATCTTGATAGCCAAGGTGTTGCAGATGACGGCTCCGGCACGATCACCGGCGAAAATTCTGCACTCATTGAAAACCCCTCTCATATCATCGAATCACTTGCTCGTGACGAAATCGGCATGGCAGCCGCAGAAATCGACACAACAGCATTGGATACACTTGCAACCGATTTGCCGAGTTGGATACTGGCATTCCAACTCACCGAGCAGCAAGAAGTCAATAACATTCTTGACGGTATAGGTGAGCAATGCCGGACTATTATCTATCGTGACGAAGAGAATAAACTTACAGCCAAGGCGTGGGATACGACAGACTTTTTCCCGCACTCAGGAACAAACACACCCGGCGATCTCGATATATTTCAGGAATCTTGCAGTCCGGCGGCGGACGGTACCGGCAATGAGATAATGACACGTAACCCGATAATGGATTTTACTCTTGAACAGATTAATCCGGCAGATGTCAAAAACTCATTTGTGCTGAATTATAAGAAAAACTATGCAACAAGCGGATACGAAGGTACGATCACAATGGATAACGGCGATGGTACTGTCGGGAGCGTTGGCACATCCCTTATAGCAGGCGATGAAGCGTACATGGAGAATAGCCAGACTATTATAGGATTGGAAACGCTGTGCGCTGGATCATATACGAATTGTGATAGTACAACTCAGACATTGAAGATAGATGCTGATTATATTCGAGACCGGGCAACGGCTGTGAAACTATTTCAGCATTTAATTGAAACGAGAGCGCCCATACGGCATGTAGCAACTATCAGGACACGGGAAAACCCGGCGCTCTGGGTAGAAAATGGAGATATGATAAATATAAGACATCGCCGAATTTATGAATATTGCGGGATCCCGACAGCGCAGAAAAAGAAATGGTTAGTTTACAGAAACGATCACAGCCTCGGAGATGGGCAAATACTATTAAAAGCGATTGAAGTTAACTTGGTGGCATAATGGCAAAAAAACGCAGAGGCCCAACTACTGTAGTGACAGCGACAACACCGGCGTATGTGCCGGGTGTGCCGACTATTTCCTCGAATGGAAGCGGTTCGATAACATTTAATTTCTCGGCATCCGGAACAGCTAACACAATAAACTCTGATAAAGCACAGTATGCCGTCTATGATAACACGAATGGTAATTATCTGAAACCGGATGGCACAAGTAACGGCGCTTCCGAAAGTTGGAATGATTATTCAACATGGAATGATGGTGAGATAACGGTTCCCGGGCTTACTGATTATACGGCGTACACTTTTAAAGCCAAAGCGAAAAACGAGGCAGACGTAGAGACAGCCTTTTCAGCTAATTCCCTGACTATGACTACAACACCCGGATTGCATTACGGAGAAACGTCCGATAATCTGACACTGGAAATCACACCGAGCGACACAAGAGTTTACGGAACACCGACAGTAACTGGCAATTATGCAACCGATGATGAGGACAGTTACTACGGAGCGATAATTCTCTCGTATGTATTACAGAACAACACCGAAACACTGAGCCGTGTAGAAGTTCAGTTTTCAGAGAATTACGATCCCGATTTAGAAACCGGCGACTGGAGTACGGCAAATGCAATCAGTTCGGCAGCCGGAGCGTCCCCGAATACCCGTGCAATAGATGTGAATAACGGTTCATCTAAAGGCGTGATAACAGCCGAGAGCGGAACGCCGTTTGCCAATTTTGCAGCCGGAATGAGCATTACCATCACCAGCTCAGAGAATGGAAATGAAGGGACATATACACTCGAATCCGCAACGGCGACTGTACTGACAACCACAACAGTCATTGCCGGGACTGACAACGCAGACGATGAATCAATAGTAATAACAGGTGGTAATGGTTTAATAACATTGGCAACGGACGGGGTGGGAGTCACTCACACGTTCGTATGGGACTCATACACCGATTCAGGCGGCTCCGAACTTGATTTGTCGGTATATCTCAGGGTTCGGGCTTATGATACCTCACAGAGCGGCGGAGACGCCTCGGATTATGAAATTACGGATGTGTTCGGAGTAAATAATAGACCGGCGAAAATAACATGGATAAATGGCGATACATACCCTTGGGGTGACGATACCACGCCAATAATTATGGCGGTCATGACTTACCTAAGAGGCGGAATCGGCGTTGGTTTCCCACGCATACACTTCTTTGAGGATTCCGGCGGCTCAATACTTGTTTTGACGCTCGATAGTATACTTTCAATCGCCGGGTGGGAATATGAAGACGCTCCAGATTCTTGGAACACAATGACTGTCGCCGGTATTCCCGGAAGCATAGCGAATGGCGTAAACAGGATACGAATAACCGTGCAGGCAATAGATGCTTTACCAGCCGATACTTATTATATCAATGGCGAAATGGGAGAGGTACAGGATACATAATGAAACTTAAAATCTTGGTAGTATTTGACATAATAGAATTTATAATAGCCGTATATCTGAATAGAGGTGTTTTTAATGGATAAATGGAAACTTTTAGCGGTTGGCGGAATTACAGCCTTACTTTCCACCGTGGCGGTCATGGTCGGCATTGATAGACAAAATAATTCATTTACTTTAATCAATAAGTCCGGCCATGAACGCCTTTTAATTCAGAGTGCAGAAGTAATCAAAGCAAAGCCCGGCGATGAAATAGTATCGAAACGTACGGCAAATTCGAAGCATTATAAGATCACAAATAACAAGTTCCGAGCTGAAATAAAGATGCAACCTGAGCATTATCTTGATCCAATGGACGGTCTTTATAAAGAGCCTGATTTGACAGTGAAAGAGATCACGGTAGAAGCGAAGACAGATCCGAACCGAACGCATGACAAGTATGTCGATCCCGGTAACGGACTGCCGAAGACAACATGGTTTGACGGTGAGCCTGACAATTACACGTTCTATCATCCGGGCGGCGATTCCGTCAAATATCATTGTCTGTTCGACATGCAGAAGATCGACGTTGCGCTGGTATACGAAGCTGAAATCACGAAAGAGTATATCACGTTAGACGATGCTGCGGACGGGAACACACTGTCATGGATAATCGAATCATCGGCACAATTTGAATTAAGAGGACGTGAAGTTTACTATACCGATACAGAGGGCAATTTCCTTTTCAGGAATCCGGCTCCTTGGGCAAGAGACGCAACCGGTAAGGATATTCCAATAACGGTGACACTTGGTTTTGACTTGTTGAAATATACACTCGACATCCCGGAATCAGTCACTTATCCGATAACGGTTGATCCATCGACAACAACGCAGAGCGTTCTTGACGGCAGTCTTGAAACATATTCAGGTCAATACAGTGGAGGAGCCGGTACGGGTGCGAGGGATACATTAACAGCGAATACGCAAAACTCTATACTTTGCGGGCAGATTTGTGGTTCATTATACATGGTACAACGTGGGCAGGCGAGTTTTCCTCTCGATGGTGCATGGTCAACAAATATTGCAACGGTGACGGCAGTTAGTATGAATCTGTGGATGTTAAGCGATCAAAGCACTATAGATTTTACGGTTGCTCTTGTGCCAAGTACAAAAAAAGGAACGCTTTCCCCCGGCTGGTTTAATGATTTCAGCGGGTGGCAAGCGACAGGAGTATATTATCCGGTTTATTATAATACAATAGGTTCAACGGCTGATATGACAGTAGGTCAATATAATGCGATAGATTTTTCAGCGGCAGGATGTGATTCGGTTTTTGATAATATTGGTGATTCACTTCATGTGGCATTAATATCAGATCGTGATATAGGCAATATAACACCGCCGACCGGTAATGAAAATGTTGCTTTCGCTGGTTCTGGGACAGGTGGTAAAGAACCGTATTTATCAATCACTTATACTTCGATTGTGCCGACCGGGTTTACTATGGTGGCGGTTGTAGCGGATTCAATGACATTTACATGGAATGACATTTATAATGATGAGGATGGTTATATAATCGTAAGTGCCAGTGATTCAAACTATGCGATAAGCGATACACTTGGGGCAGACGTTGAAACGATCACTGTCGGGGGTTTAACACCCGATTCACTCTATGCTTGTAAGGTTCGAATTATCGACTATACCGATGGCTGGTATGGCATGTCCGCAGCCGATAGCGAAGCGACCAATCCGGCATTACCAACAGGTCTGGCAGTAGTTCCCGCACATCAGGACACAGTACATTATACGTTCTCGGCAAACAGTAATCCGGTAACGACTACATATGCAATGGCTATTATTGGCTCTGATGGCGATACTTTATGGGTAGATTTTACCCCGAAACCGGACACACTAAGAACGTCAAACGGCGGTGTGGATTCGCTCTATACATGGGGTTGGGCAAGACGCGACAGTATCGTTGCATTCAGTGATTCCGGATTAATCTATATACCAAATTACACAGGTGAAACACTTGATTATTATATGTATTCCGAAGGTCAAGATGACGGTGACTAAAACAATAAGGAGGCAGTAATGAGAAGAATCACGGTATTATTTACAGTGTTTATGTTCTTAATTTCAGCGGTAAGTTTCGCTCAGAGTTACACAGGCAACCACGAAAGCAGAGCGCCTTTCGCCAGCGTAATGGATGAAGATTTTTTCCTTGAGGTTGTCCAAGCAGAGGGAGCCGACAGTACGCTTATTACATTAGATGCTACCGCAGGCGCTCAGGACACCGCATTTACTAAAAAAGTCTTTCCGCTGGGTTATAACTTTATCATGCCGGTTATTGTCACTGCCGAAACTGACTCGACAACGTTAAAACTTGTTGTCCGAAGTGGTGTATATAACAAATATACAGAAGCTTATGTCATGACTGATGTAGATTCGCTTACAGTTACATCGGCTTCACAGGCGGTTAATCCGCCTCAATCAATAAGTATACCGGGTGGTAAAGTATTTGATATATCGGTAAGAACAGAGGACGGTAACGCATGGTCACAGGCAACTACTATCAGATTATGGTACAGGCGCTATAGATAAGGAAGCGGGTGAATAATGATACAAATGGGAGATGCGATTGTGATATTTGGTGTCTTCGGAACTGTTACAACGGCTATAATTAAATTAGTGCCGAAGCGTAGATCAAATGATAATGGTGTTTGCCCTTCTCATAGTGGATTATTAGCCAATATAGAAAACACAGAGCGCCGTCTTTCAGTGATAGAAACTGATACGAAGGAAATCCTTAAATACGTGAAAATGAAATAATGACCTTTTACGAAAAAAGACGTATAAATTTGCAGATCACACCGCATTTCAGATATGACGAATTATCCTGTAAATGCTGTAATAGGCTGATTACAGATGATTTGATGTATCGGACTATGAATAAACTTGAACGTGTCAGGGAAGCTATTGGCATACCTCTGATAATCAATTCAGGGCATAGATGTGAGAAGCATAACAGGGAAGTCGGCGGACAGCCGAACTCTTGGCATTTAAGGTTCGCAGTAGATGTCAGACCAGAAGACCCTAAAAAATTTAATGATTTTTTAAATACGATTTTGCTCATGAATTATGACCATAAACTGTTCAACGGTGTCGGTTGGTACTGGAGTTTCGTACATCTTGATTGCAGGCCGAATCCGTTCACTTGGGATAATAGAACTATACAGGCGGTGAAACGATGAAAACTCTACGATGGAAATGGCTGCTTGGATTAATATTCATTATCGTTATGCTCGTGGTTTGTCAAAATGGTCATGCAGATGCGGGAGTCGTGAGGCATATGTGGGGTGGAGGTGATAATTCTGATGGGCTAACATGGACTACAGCATATAATACAAACGCAGCTATGAAGGCGGATATTTCCGGTGTAGATACCATATTTGTAAGCACTGGAAGATTCTCCGATAAAAGTGACAATTACGCATTAATGTTACCGGCAGGGATAACGGTAAAAAGAGCAACGGTTGCTAATCATGGTTCAGCCACTGGATGGGAAGATTCGCTCGGTGCTGGGACGACAATATTTGAGAATAATGCACTTACTATCGGAAGAGGGATTTTTTATGGCGATGGCAATGGTATAGTTATAGATGGTAGCTATCGAACTGATGACTCGACAGGTTACGGTTTAAAGTTTACCTTTGCTAATTTTGATACAGCCAACGCTTGCTATGCTTTGTTTTTTGGTGGTGGGAATAATCATACGGTTAGGTATTGTGAAATCGAAGGAAATGGTATATGGGGAACTACTACTGACTCAGGTTTAGGGGGAATTATTTTTCAAACCGCCGCAGCAACAGGAAGTACTATAGAATACAATTATATACACGATACCGATGCTAATCATTTACAGTTAGCTGGGGGTAAAAGCAATTTTACTATCCGCTATAATTATTTCAAACGCAGACAGGGAAATGCTCATGGTGAAGCTATTCATATGTTGACAGGAGCTAATACAACCGCTAATATTGATATATTGTATAATAGGTTTCAGGATATTGCCGGAACCGCTTGTATCTTTACCTCTGGAGCAGCTACAATTTCAGGTGTTGATTATATAGGAAATACATTTGTAAGTACTAATAATGCATATTCGGAATTTGGCGAGGAAGGCTTTTACAATACTAATAACTGTATCGCATATAAAAGTGACGTAGTGAGTTGTACAGATGTTCGTATAATTAATAACTCTTTCTACGGCTATGGATCAATATCCCTTAACGGTGGAATTGATGTTACTAACGCTGTGAGCGGGTGTATTGCGGAAAATAATGTATTCTTCGAGACAGGAGTTAATGATAATCTTGGAACATTCAACTCACATGATTACAATTTTACTAATAATACCGCAGCGAGCGATAGTATAAAGAATGAGGCGAACGGTGGTGTGCCTATCTCGAATCCTTTTACTAACTTTATATTGTGTTTACCGGCTAACTCAATACCCCCACGAAATTCAGGAAAGAATCAAGATACTATATTTACTGTTGATAGAAGGGATACTCTTTTCGTAGTTGACTCATGGACAGTTGGAGCATTGGCGTTTGGCGGGGAAGCTCCACCGGCAGGGCGTCCGCATCTGGATAAAATATTCATGGTTATGGATTCCTATGTTGGAGCGAGCCCTGATAGTATTCCCAAAACGGATATTGCTGATTCGATTCTTTCCGGCGATACAGCAGTGCTGGGTGAGGATATAAAGACAACATCTACAATTGATTTTCCCGAAGGGGATGTATTACTACAGTCAAAAATTAACAGTATATTTAAGATTTCGGTCGAGCAGGATTTGAGTAGCTTTACCTATGTTCCGGGGGAAGTACAGTATTCTGATTCACTCGATTCGGGGGCAGATAATCGTGATAGCAATTTACGGCATGGTGTAGGTTTTTTTCTGCTTACTGCCGGTTCGTTAATGGGATATAATGACACGCCACGCGATGGCAATATGCAATTCCAGATGAATATTGCACAAGGTGCAACTATTGATGAGGCATTCCTTTTACTATACAATGATAGAGCTTTCACAGAAACTTTAAATCTTAAAATAGGAGCACATGATCAGGATAATGCTGCTGTTTTGACTGATTCTACTGATTTTAATACCGGTATTGCAAATTTTACTACAGCACAGATAGATTGGGATGGGGATGTGACTAATGATGCTTTTATACAATCACCGGAAATAAAAACAGTAGTGCAGGAGATTGTCGATAGAGGCAGTTGGGTTGCTAATAATTGGATAAGCTTATATGTGATAGATGATGGTACAATCGGTACAAAATATATTGAAAGTTATCAATATGATAATGAAACTCTTTATCCTAAACTCTATATAACATGGACTGAGGGTGGTGGTAACAGTTATGCTGGAAAAACAGTTGCTGAACCGAGACAGGTTTTTCTCAATGGTGTGCTCGGTGTTAAACAGGTTACGACCGATTCGCTGTATGACGAAAGCCCTAACTGGGTATACGATGACGGAAAGGTTAAGATATTCCCTGGCGATACTACCGGTGTCCACATAACCGGATTTGCCCCCGCTATTACCGTAACGGATTCGATGCTGGTTAGGAATATCGCCGTTGAGAATGCAACTATAGGATTCACTTTCACCGGAGCACTGAATAAACTCCATAATGTATTTCTTGATTCAATGACAGTAGGCTTCAGCCTGCCTTCCGGTTCACTCGAAATCGCAAATGACTTCTTCACCGCTAACGTAGACACAGCCGGAAGCGTGGCTGTTGTGGATAGTCTGACAGCATTGAAACTTTATTCGGTTAATGACAACTATACCGAAGCCGGTGTTGAAGGGGCGTTGAGTGATATAGCCACATCAGTAGTAACCTCCGGTGCTGATTTGGATGCTGATTATACTCCTAACAGCGGTTCTACAACTATTGATGCCGGAACAAATACTACCGATGGGCTTGAGGTGTATATAAGGGATTTGGGACCGAGGGAGTTTCAGAGATTGCTTGCTCTAACCTCATTCACTGGAGGAGGAACTTACTCTGTTGGAACATCATATCCAATAACATGGACATCGACAGGAGTTGATTCTATTCAGATTGAATACACATCGGATGAACTTAGTTATAACAATGTAATTGTAAGTTTGTCTGCTGCGCTTGGAACTTATAACTGGACAATTCCGAACGATGCTTCTACCACATGCAAGGTTAGAATTACCGATGTAGACGATGGAAGTGTGAGTGATGAAAGCAGTTCGGTGTTTACGATAGTGAGCGCCATAACCGATACACGATTCAACGGACAGGGCAGATTTGAAGGCTCGGAACCGTTTAACGGACAGGGACGGTGGAACGGAGTATCGACATGGTAAACTGGCATTTCATTAAAAGGTGCATAATCAATTTCCCGCCGTGGTCAAGGATAGCATTTTATATATCACTGGCTTGGATAATCGGCACAATATGGAAGGTTTTTACTGCAGTTAAATCATTTATCAGGAGGTTGTTATGAGTTTTATCATTAGTATCATTACAAAGTTGGGTATTACTAATGCTGTACTTATTACAGTGCTTCCAACGGCATTCGTGTATGTAATGAAACTTATGCCGAATGAAAAAGTATATGCCGGAGTTCGGATGTTCTTTCGGGGTATCGGTATAATTATCAGTAAGACAATGTGCGCCGTCCCGATTGTCGGCTCAATATGGAATAAAGTCATTGAACCTTATTTCATTGATCTGTTCCAGAATACTATACTGGCGATGTGCGATGGCCTCGTTTCTGGGCTTAAACAGGACAATTCAATCATTGACGAGAAAATAAAATAGCTCATATCTACTATGTTGCTTTTTAAAACATACCCCCCTCATTAAAACATGAGGCACATGCGCTCTAAACGGGCGCATTTTTATTGCCTGAAAAGATTTATTATCAAAATTATTAATATTTTCCTTGACAAAATCAAATTAACAATATATATTGTGGGTAATTGAAATATCCAACACATAAAACAAGGAAGACATTATGACAAACAATAAGCTAAAAGGTGCTATCATATCAGCATATGGTTCGCAAGGAGATTTCGCCAAGAAAATTAAGATTGCCGAGTCAACAGTATCAAGAGTTATTACAGGTAGATGGATTCTTACAGATAGAGAAAAAGCGCAATGGTCAAAAGCACTTGGCTATAGTATTGAATACTTATTTGGGGAATGACATGAAAATGATAACGACTAAATTTCTAAAAGACCATGATGCATGTGAAACGACACTCTATGTGTTTAAACGAAATTGCCCGACCGGTAGGGTTGGCATTAAAACTGTGTTAGAGAAACCATGCACTACCAGGAGATTTGCATGGGCTGAGAAGTTGCTCGCAATATTATTAAACCGAGATAATTTTATTGATTATTTAGATGCAACCGGTGCTGTCTGTAGCTGGAATTCTAATTCAGTGAATACCAAAATCATCATGAAGGGTTACGAAATACTCATTAAACAAGAAGCACAGAACAAGCTAAAAAAGGATATCTGACATGAAACCAACACATGAACAATTAGAAAACATCCGAGAGTTTAACAAATATCGCAAAGATAATCCTAATGAAGAGATTGACCTCATTGGGGCCAAACTCATTGGAGCCGACCTCAGTGAAGCCGACCTCAGTGAAGCCGACCTCAGTGAAGCCAACCTCATTGGGGCCGACCTCAGTGGAGCCTGCCTCAGTGGAGCCAACCTCAGTGAAGCCAACCTCATTGGGGCCGACCTCAGTGGAGCCTGCCTCAGTGGAGCCAACCTCAGGGGAGCCATACTCAGGGGAGCCAAACTCATTGGGGCCGACCTCAGGGGAGCAAATCTCAAGAGAGCCACCCTCTATGGAGCCAACCTCAATGAAGCCACCCTCAATGAAGCAAATCTCAATGGAGCAAATCTCAAGAGAGCCACCCTCATTGGAGCCGATCTCAATGGAGCAAATCTCTATGGAGCCGACCTCAGGGGAGCCAAAGAAGATGAATACACAAAATGGCCTAATTTCTTTATTTGCCCGGAAGAAGGTAAGTTTATTGCATGGAAAAAAGGTAGCAATAATTGTCTGATAAAACTTTTTATACCCAAATCAGCCAAACGCACATCATCAATAGTTGGGCGCAAATGCCGAGCATCGGAAGCTAAAATATTGGCTATATGGAATAAGGAAGGCATTAATATTGATATGTGTTATGGACAACATCAATCTGATTTTGTGTACCAAGTTGGCAAAACAGTTATACCCGATTCGTATGACCCCGATTATAAAATAGAGTGCTCGCATGGCATACATTATTTTGTAACAAAAAAAGAAGCATTAGAATATTGAGGATAGGGTGAATGATGAACGTCTTTATTTGTGATAATCCGGCGTGCGAAAACTACGGCAATGAAATACAAATGAAGCATGTCCATGTTGGTGAGGTGCATAGCGAATTTTGGGGGCGTGTACGTTGGGATAGTATAACCGAGGTGATTACTCCATGTTGTCAGACTCAGTTGTTTTCCGAATTCACGCCCAGCCAATTTGAAGAAAGGATAGGTTTTGAAGTTGAGTAATCCCTTCCAAAGAAACAGAAAGGAGTTGCCTATGTAATATTTATCACATCTCCGAAATGAGGGTAAACTACTCTATAGTTTTAACCGAAATATTACATGATGTTGGATAGGGGCGGTTTCCTGCCGCCCCGTAAAAAAGGAGAGGACTATGACTGTACAAGATACAATACAGATAGGAAACGATGTTATTTACTGTAATAATAATACAATTAAAAAGCAGGACACAATGAATACACCACCTGGAAACGAGATCGACAAACTGAAAGAAGAAAATGAAGAACTAATGATAGAAATAAATGATTTAAGGGTAAAACTCGCAAACAGCAATCTTACACTGGTAGAACTACGAGAAGGGGTTAATGTATTTATAAATTTCGTAGATAATCTATAATTGGAGAGTACAATGGAAAATGAAATCGACCGGCTGAAAGCAGACCGGGATTATTGGAAATCTGAATACATCAAACTCTGGGCTACATTCGAGGAGCTACGGAAAGATTACAAGGAAACTTGCGGAGTGAGAGAACTCCAAACAGCGTTTTATGATACAATGAAGAGGTCGTTTGAGGACAAGGACAAAGAACTCGAAGAAAATAATAAAATCCTTGAAGCAGAGAATATCAAACTCAATCGTCAGCTTGCACTAAAAAATCTGATTATTGAAGAATTGAAACAAGGACTCGGCGAAGCCGCAGAAATGGCAAGGAAACTGTGATAACGGAACAACAAAGACAACAACGCCGGAACTATATCGGCTCTACCGATTCACCCGCTATATTCGGAGTGCATCCGTTTATGTCAGGATACGAATGCTGGCTGTCAAAAATGTATGAATTAGAGGACTACGATCCTGGGGAAGCCGCAGAAATCGGCAATTATCTTGAGGACGATATTGTTGATTGGGTGGCGAAAAAATACAAAGTTGACTGTATAACCAATCCAGAAGCCCTGTGGAAAAATTCCAAAGAACACCCATTATTTGCCTGCAACCTCGATGCCATTATAACAGGTGAATATAAGACAGCAATCGAAGCAAAATACACCGGTCTTCCCGAAGAGTGGGGACGTGAAGACAATGAAGAAATTCCCGATCACTTCATGCTTCAGGTTCAGCATCAAATGCTTTGCACGGGCTTTGACTACATCATTGTCGGAGTTTGGATTGCTTCCTACGGCATTGACCGCCGACATTACGTTATCAAACGTAACCAGAATATGATAGACCGGATTATTAAATATGACACATATTGGTGGAACAAATTTGTTATACCGAAAGTATCACCAGAAAACTGCCCGCTACCTATTCCAAAGACATTTAGTCGAATACCGAAAGTCACCGGAAAGATCGTCGATATAAGTTCAGAAGCATGGAAAGAGTTCGATGATGCGAAAGAGGCTGAGAGATTAGCAGGGAAAGCGAAAGACGCCGCAATGAGCAAGGTACGCGCAGCAATGGGAGACGCTCAGGCATTGAGGCTGCCGGACGGTCGTTACTATGGGCCTTCGGGAAAAAATAATGCTTATAGAGTTTATAAAGCAACAGAATAAACTTGATAAAAGGAGAAGAAAGATGACAGACGTACAGAGAGTAGCTTCAGACAATGACAACATCAATGCGCTGGTTATAAAGACAGGGCTAACCGCAGAACACGCAATTATGGTTCTTGATAAATTCAGGGAATATCGAATGATTGCCGCCGAATGGCAGACTAAAGCCGAAGAGATAGTCGTAACGGACGCTTCTCAGATTCTTCAAATCCAAGATGCGGAGAAAGGTTTCAAGATCGTTCAGCGGATGCGTATCGATGCCGAGAACACACGAAAGACGCTCAAAGAACGGGCATTGAATGAAGGTCGTTTTATTGACGGCGTGGCAAATGAACTGAAAGAACTTATTGCGCCGATTGAAGAACACCTTAAGGCACAAAAGGACTTTGTTAAGATCAAAGAGGAACGTGAAGCCGAAGAACGCAGAATCAAGGCTGAGGCGCATTTAAGGGAACAAGAGGAGAAAGAGGCCGCCGAAACCGAGAAAGTCCGTCTGGAGCAGGAAGCAGCGGCGAGAAAAGAACGTGAGCGCATCCGTAAGGAAAACGAACAGCTCAGGAAAGAAGCTGAAGAACGTGAAGCTGCGATGAAAGCCGAACGTGAGAAGGCTGAAAAAGAACGCATTGCTGCCGAAGAAAAAGCCCGGAAAGAGCGTGAAGAAATAGAACGCAAGGCTCGTGAAGAACGGGACCGGCAGGATAAATTATATGCCGAAGAGCGGGCAAAAGCTCAGGCCGAACGTGAAGCTGCCGAAGAAGAAATAACACAGCTACAAGAAAAGTTAGAAAATACAATAAAATGTCCAAGTTGTGGTTATGTGTTCTCCGTGACTAAACAAATGCTTGACATAACGGAATAAATGTTGTATTTTATAAGTGCGATAGATAAACAGAGAGGATTTTTATGACATTCACAAAGCAGTATATCGGACAGACCTCTCTGAGTCTATCGCACCCGATGTGCTGCTTTTTTATGTCAGGCGGTTAATATGAAACCGAGGCAAAACACGTAAATTTAAGGGGGAGAAATGAATGAGCAGATCGTTAAACGCTATAAAGAAGATATAATAGAGGTTAAAAATGAGATAGAATTGCAACAGGAACGCTTTGATAAATACCCGCAAGCTCCACAAGTAATTGATTCATATCTAATATATCTTTCGTTAAATTCAGAACTTTTAAAATGTTCACCGAATAGCCTTGTCAAGTGCTTATTGGAAGCGGTAATACTCAAACTCGATTTTACAAAATCAAAGGGTCAGTTGTGTATAATTGCCTATGGTAATAAAGCTGAATTATGTGTTGAATACAGAGGCTTTGTAGATGTTATTCTGAGAAATAATGACGACATTGCCTTTGTTGATGCAAAAGCTATATATGCAAACGATAACATTGATCTCAATAGCGATAAGATTACTCATAGTCCATGCCCGCTTAATAAAGAACGGGGCAAGATGATAGGTGCTTATGCAAAGGCAATCTATAAAGCGGGCGGTGAACGTAATGTAATTCTATATTCGGATGACATCGAGAAAATAAAAGGATGTGCAAAACAGGATTATGTATGGAAGAAATGGCCTGACCAGATGGCTATGAAGTCAGCCGTCCGCAGGCTGTGTAAGCTATTCCCGATGTCAGAGGAGCTTTCTAACACCATCGAATCGTTAGACAAACACACAGAATTAGAACAACCTTATATTCCTCTCGACAAGGCAATGGAAATCAAAATGCAAGAGCTTGAAAATAAGACACCGGCAGATGAAGAGACTACAGATACCACAACGGGCGACGGTCCTTGTATGGCCGATTTAGACACAGAAAATGATGTAACTCATTGTAATACAAAGACCGATGGTATGGTCATGTCAGACCCCGGCGACAGCGTTACCCAGCCCGGATTATTTGATCGAGAATCGTTAGAAGCTGATCGTATAGCCGCAGAAAAACGACATAACCAATAAGGAGAGTACCATGATACTCTGTTTTACGCTGTCAATGCCGGGTGTGGCTTCATGGAATGGTAAATGGAGCGGCGACGGAAAGCTATATGCGAAGATACACAATTTTGGCAAGACAAAGAAAGCAACAGAAAAAGCAAAGAATATTCTCAGTAAAAAGAGTTATGGCTATTCTTTTGGAGATGGCTGGTTTGCTGATGTTTCGGTACATGAAGTTGATGCAAAAGAGGCAGGCAAAATACGCCGTAAATCACGGGGTTTTTGTGGATATGATTGGATGGTGACATCTATCAGATTAAATGGTGAAATAACGACATAACCAATAAGGGGAGTACAATGGAAACGACAGAAACATTGCAAGCAGCCATAGCTAAAAAGGCTGAGTATGAGACAGAAGAAGCGGTAACCAGGGCATCGAGAATCATTTCGGCGGCTATTGAAGAGTTATCCGGTGTTTCTATAAAATTCCACTCTTTCAGACAGTTTATAACCGTTCAGAATGAATCATGTGGTGATAAGTCTGATGAGAAATTAAGACAATCACTAAAAGCGATATTTGAAAAAGGCAACATCACCTTGCCACCTCTTGTAGTCGCTGACAAAGAAATGGCTATTGTCAATGAGATTCTTTCGTTTCGGGATAGGATTGATGAAGTCTTTAATGATTTGAATAATCACTAACCAATAGGGGGGAATACCATGAAATTTCGGGATGCAGAGAAAAAGCTAATGAGTATGTATAAAGATCGTTATCGTTCTTTAGACTATGAAAAAACATACCATCATGACGGACATATTAAAACACAATGCACAATATATATTGCTAATCTCGAGGGACAATATCATAGCGGATTCATAAAAGGGAATACATGGGAAGAGGCGTTTGCCGCTCTGGATAAAAAATTGAATCCGCAGAATCATATTGAAGAAATACCAAACGAATAAGACCACCACAACGAATGCATGGAGGTGTAAGCGATGAAAACACGTAAGGATATTTGGGATAAGGACGGTATCAGGAGTATCTATGTTGTGGAATGGCAACTTAGTTCTACATGGATAAATGATGAATATGAATGGTTCTTATTTGGTTCTCGTGAAGGAATAATGTATGCCTCCAATTCTTATAAAGAAGCAGTTGAATTAAAACGTAAAGCATACAAATATACAAAAAATATAAATAAGAGCTGGAAGCTTGAAAACTTTCGCATCGCACTTTATTCGAGGGTTGAATAATGGGATACTTCTCTAACGGTTCAGAACAGATGGATTATGAAGGCGAATGGTGCGATAGATGCGTTCACCAAGAAGACTCAGCCGGTCATGGTTGTTCCGTAATGTTAGCTCATTGGGTACATGCATCTGATGAGTGTAATAATAAAGACAGTATTTTGCACATACTCATACCGATGAGAGAAGACGGTATTTTTTGTGATAAATGCACCATGTTTTATGAGAAACTGCCGGAGGTGAAATGAAAGAGCGACCGATTTTGTTTAATGGTGATATGATACGTGCAATTCTTGACGGTAGCAAAACGCAAACACGGCGGATTGTGAAGCCCAAAGATGGGTGGCTGTGTCCTTACGGTTTGCCCGGTGACCGTCTTTGGGCACGGGAAACATGGGCGGCACAACATCTCTTTGATGGCCATAAGCCGCGAGAAATATCAAAAGGTAGTGTAATTCATTACCGGTCGACAGAGCCCGGCCCAAGCGGTCTTTTATGGCGACCTTCAATCTTCATGCCTCGCTGGGCTTCAAGAATCGACCTCGAAATAATCAATGTGCGCCTTGAGAAAGTAAAGGATATAGCCGAAGAGGATGCGAGGGATGAGGGTGTAAAGCCTAAAAAGGTTGGGCCGGATCAGGATGGGAGATTTTATTCAATGCACCGCCACGCCTATATTGATTTATGGAATTCAATTAATGAAAAACGTGGCTACGGGTGGGCTGTAAACCCATTAGTGTGGGTACTTGAATTTTAGAAGTTGCCGGAGGCAAAATGAAAAAGAAAAGAATGAAAGTAAGCGTCAGGGGTTTCGGTTCATATACCGAGGAATCAATTGAATATGGTTGTAATAATCTGATTGATATGCTAAATGATGCAGAAATAGGTGAAATATTAGAAATATCTGTAGTTGAAATGACCGATGATGAATATGAAAAACTATCAGAATTAACGGGATGGTGATTTAAAGAAAGAGAAATATCATGAAAGATGAATTTGACATAACCGGGCTTCGATGCCTGATATTAACTCTTATTGTCTGCCTGATATTCGATGCACTGGTGATTTCCGCTGTGATAAGGTTATTCTAATGATGACATGCGGCAATTTGTTTTCGGGAATAGAGGGTTTCGGTCTGGGATTAGAACTGTCCGGATTATGTAAAACGATATGGCACGCCGAGATAGATAAATACGCATCGGCAGTACATGAATATCACTACTTCGACATGAGGAATTACGGTGACGCAACTAAAATTAAAACTTCCGAACTGCCCAACACAGACATTATCACTTTCGGATGGCCTTGTCAAGATAATTCAATTGCTGGAAAACGCAAAGGACATCGAGACGGTACACGAAGCAATCTGCTTACTGAGGCAGTACGAATCATTGGGGCTCAAAAGCCCAAATATTTCATTGCTGAGAACGTGCCAGGATTGTTTTCGGTTAATGGAGGTTACGACTTCTACGAAGCAATTAGACTGTTCACCGACATTGGGTATGACTGTCAATGGCAAGTTCTTAATACAGGCGGGTTTCTCCCCCAAAATAGAGAGCGGATATACATTATCGGAATCAGAAAAGACTTGCCATTCAAAAGTATTTTCCCTATAATACCTGATAAATACATTCATAGGGAGGTACAGTATGAGAAAGTGTACGAAGTGTCAGAAGAATTATCCAGAGTCTTTAAAGCATTTTTTGAAAGACAAAAGGTTCAAGGGCAATCTTACAAGATGGTGCAGGAATTGTTCAAACGAATATCAAAGAGCGTGGAGCAAAAAGCATCCCCGGAAATCGAAAGAGAGACAGAGGAAATACGACAATTCGGAAAAGAGGGCTTATCTGAGGCTGAAACAATCGTCTCGTGCGCTTCTGGTAACGATAACTCAGGAAGACTTTATAATGTGGTACAAATCCCAACCACGGAAATGTTGCTATTGTGGGATAGAGGAAGCACGTCTTCCTATAGATTCAGATTCATACAACCGGAGGACTGCACGTTTGACGATAGACAGAATGAATTCTCAGAAAGGATACGAAAAGGGGAATTTGGCACTTTGTTGTTATCGGTGCAATTCTATAAAGGGAAACTTTTTTACTCCCTCGGAGATGGTAGAAATTGGACAAAAATATATATCCAAGAGGTGGGAAGATGGCGACAAACACTAAGCGATATTTTAGAGGAAAATCCAGACCGAAAATATTTCCTATCCCCCCGACAAACCGGCTGGATACAAAGGCTTTTTCGGTCTGCTGTACGGCTCGTGGATATGGGTCCCAAAGGAATGGCACTTAT
>Ga0307378_10000792_pt1 | contig 53515 bp, 39 predicted proteins | sample UN1MG_FD_202238 | JGI IMG/M metagenome (GOLD analysis project Ga0307378, IMG submission 202238) | Soil microbial communities from Risofladan, Vaasa, Finland - UN-1 | ecosystem: Environmental > Terrestrial > Soil > Coastal area > Acid sulfate soil | place: Finland: Risofladan, Vaasa | collected... | reverse complement strand
CTATTGGCCAAATAGCAAACAGCTTAACCAGCCGAACCGCCGTGGTACGGACCCGTATGCCCGGTGGTGTGACAGGGAAAGCCCGTGAGGGCCTACCTATGTCGATTACGAATTCACTCAGCTCCGGATCGGGCGGGGCGTTGTCGCCACCGTTCGAGTAGCGAAGCTGAACCATATCGTAAGGGTATTCGGCTTCGCCAAGGCGCTTGAGATAATCGAAGAGCCTTCCGGCATAAAGACGCCCTCTGTGAAAGAAAGAATAGCCCTCGCCTGCCACCCAGCAGAGAACACTGTCCCGGCCGGATGGCGATTCCCAATAAAATGGTTTATCACCCCAGGTCGACAGGGTATAGCCTATACGGTGCCTGCGGTTGGGGCCGATGGAGAAATATTTTATTCCGCTTTTAGCCAAAACCGGCACGATGCCCCACGTATAGCCCGGCACATCCGTAATCATCGCCGTATCGATTGTGACATCGTATCGCTGCCTGAGTATCCGGGCGTAATCCACCAGGCGGACAAGCTCTTCCGGCCGGCACAATGCCGTCAGCTCGTTGCCGTACAAGGCATCCAGGCCGATCCAGCCCTTTTTCACCGCGTTTATGAAAGCCTGCCTGTCCTCCGGCGAGGCTTGCTTCAGGAAGCTCTCGACCGCCCACAGTACCTCGACGTTCCACTTGAACGCCGAGCCGGCCGGAAAATCCGCCGTCTTGCCGGCCAGATCGATAACCTGCTTGTAATATTGCCAGTGTTTCTGTTCGACCTCGGTCTGAATATGCGTATAGCCGATATCCACATGGGAATGGTGCAGCAAATATAATTCCCATTTCCGGACGGGCTTGATAGTCAGCTTCTGTTTGCCGATAGATTTGCCCGCCACCTTGATATCGATCTGCACCTCAGACGGCTCCTGTACCGCCGGAGCGAAGCCCTCGATGACTTTGTAGCCCGGTTTCAGCGGCTGTTTGGCCGATTCGTTTCCATTGATCGTAACGATGGCCTCAGCCGGCTCGCCAATGTGAAGAACCGATACCAGCACAGGCTGAAACATTCTGCCGTCATTACGCCTGATCAGTTGCGGCTGGCTTTGAACATCTATCAACCTAGTCAGGATTTCGACCGGACCAGCCTCAATGCCCGACGGCACATTCAGAGCCACATTGTCGTACAGAACCCAGCTGCCTTCGAGTGAAGTTATAATAATATTGTTGGTACCCACCTTCAGGACGCCGGCGGGAAAATCGATACCGAGTCGGCACTCACGGCCCTTATCCGGCTGGCCGTGGGTCGAAGCGTCGCCGGCCCCTTTGGGTAATTCGCGGATGAAGGATATATCGTTGATTTTGATTTCCATTTTCGGAGGGACGGTACTGTGCGTATCGACGAAGTCCAGCACAATTTGCCCTTTGCCCTCGGTCGATGTCTTCTTCAGGCCGAACAGAATAGTGAAACTATGGCTTTTGCCGCCGGCCCATATATCCGCCGGGCCCGGCTGGATATAAGGCCAGTCCTGTTTCGGATCCGACTGGCCGGCCATAAAAAGAGCATCGTTGGGGAAACTCGTAGAATACTGATTGCTCCGGTCCGGCCCGAGAGCGAATTCCGACGTATCGTTATCTGCTTTGCCTATCTGCCAAAGCAGAGTATTATTCCCGGCCACTGGCCATGCCAAGCACCATTGCAGCAATAACATCAATATCAAAGTTTTTGTTGGAATGATCTGTTTCATTTCGTCATTTCCTTTTTGCTTAAGATATCCTTGTAACTTTTTGTGTGTAATTGTACCTGCTATTTACGTTTATTTCCACCTTGTTCTACAAAAGTTTATGAGCTAAAAACCATCAATATTTATGCCGACATCAGCTTTGAATATATCCGGAACGAAGCCAGAAAACTATACCGGCAAACAGTTCGTAACCGACGGTATTGATATCAGCCGGCGCAGAGGTCACCAAAGATACGATTGCTTTGATCTAATCATTGACTTCTTAAAGTGGAGGTTTGTATATTGGTACTATTAAAGACCTTGACGTGACCAGCTTTTTCTCAGGTCCGATTGATGGTGTTTGCATCTACAATGTAGCCTTGGCCGCAGATGATATTATGCTGTTTGCACAGTTGGTTACCTCAGTAGTAAACAAAAAGTGAATATAGTCTGTAAGGGCTGGACGCTTGTGAGAGTCAGCTCTTTCTTTTAACAGTGTTCTTTGAATCCGTCGTCTGATAACGAGGGGCATAGTATATGAAGCTCTCAAATAAAGTCCGTTTCGACATACCGGTAATCGCTCTTCTTGCAGCGAATACAATACCGGTGTGGGGAGTTTTATTTCTCGGCTGGGACGCCTTTTTCATCGTTCTGCTATACTGGGCCGAAAATCTTGTCATCGGTTTCTATAACATCCTGAAAATCGCATTCGCCGCGGTTCCGAATCCTTTAGGCCATCTGAGCAAATTATTCCTAATTCCCTTTTTTACGGTTCACTACGGCGGCTTTATGGCCGTTCATGGTTTCTTTATCATCATGCTCTTTAAGAAGTCCGTCGAACCGACGATGGGGGCAAGACAATGGCCGTGTTTTCTTGTCTTTATCCAGATGCTGTTCAATGTGATACAACAGATGTATTCGATTATCCCGCTACAGATGAAATTCGCTGTCCTTGCCCTGTTCGCCAGTCACGGCGTATCCTTTGTCAATAACTATTTGCTCAAGCGGGAGTACACCACCGCCAAACCCGACAAGCTGATGGGCAGCCCCTATTCACGTATCGTCGTTATGCACATCACCATTTTAGCGGGTGGTTTCCTCGTGATGGCCCTCGGGTCCCCGGCAATTTTGCTTGTTGCACTTGTCATCTTGAAGACAATTGTCGACGTGAACCTCCACAATCGCGGCCACAAAAAAGCAGCAGCCAAAGCCTGATAAAAAACGCTTTAAGTGAGCGGAAAAGTGCCCTGGACGAAACTGATTTTGGCGAAGATTACGCAAAACAGTTAAAAACACGCCTGGCGTATTGAGAGCTCTGGCGGAAGGCCTCGACCGGGGCCATTGTTTTGGGTGAGCCTGCTTCTACGGCCTGTTCGAGGACGATATGCGGCTGGACTCCGATATCCTGCAGATGCCTTGTCACAACCGAGTAGTCGATGTCACCCTCACAGAAGGTCTCGCTCCAGATGTTATTCTTAGACTGGCGAAGGTGCAGCTCGGTTATTCTCAGGCCGTAAAGCTTCAACACATCTAACAGTGCTACTTCAGAGTTGCCCGCACCACGGTAAATCCAGTGCGCATCCAGACACAGTGTAACGTACGCCGTATAAGTGCCGACCATCATGTGGTGAAACTCGCGTGCCGCGTTACGTAATTCGATATCATGATTGTGATACGCAAGTGTCAGTCCCATTGCATTGAGCTTGCGTCCCAGCTTCTGCAACGCCGCCGCCTGGACCTTAAGCTGCTCGTCATTTTTATTCTCCGGCCCGCCCCAGCGAATGGGGCTTGGGTTAGTCACGATGATTTGTGTGCCGAGAGGTTTTGCCTTCCTGGCAATAAACAGGACATCTTCGATGCTCTGGTCTGCCTTTTCACGCTCGTGCAGGAGACTATTGACGTAAAGAGACCGCATCTGGAGGCCATGTTTTTTCAGCAGAGGACCAAGCCTGTCGATTTCATCCGGATTGGTAACAAGCGGCTCGAAACCATCTAATTGGCTGGCGGCAACCTCGCTCAATCCCTTGTCCAGCTCCTCTTTGAAGTTGCGATTCTCCCGCCCGTAGAACACAGTCCAGGGATATTGGTTGCAGGCCAGGTGCAGCTTTCCCTGACTCTGGCGTTCGGTGGCTCCGGCCGCCTTAGCTCCCGTCAGCAAAGCGCCGCCTGTAAGTGCCACATCTTTGACAAATCTTCTACGAGACATGATATTGTTCGACATATTCCAAAGCTCCCATTGAAAAGTATAATCCAATAAAGATTACTGTTTTTAAGCACAATCCTTTGATTCGAATCGGCCGGCTTCCACCGCCCTTAGTATGAACGAAACATCAACATTTCGCAAGATTATTCCTTTATACATCCGGCGAATTCGGGGGAAATATACCGAATAGTGAATAATCGATTGGTGTTTCATCCCGAATGGAGGGATGGCAGCTATTAGTAGAGTCTTGGCTTGAAAAGGCACTGCCTACCTTTTCACTCTTGCCTTTTCCAGTTCTTCTTCTGCTTCTTTGTGTTCTGTGATGTCCCGAATACTCTCGCGGTGTCCCAGCGAATTTCCACTGTCGTCGTATATCGGCTGCCAGGACTTGGCTGCCCAGATGATTTTACCGTCCTTGCATTCAATCCTGAACCGCACATTGTTGCCGGTACTGCCTTTAAGAGCCGAGCGAAAGGCTCTCATCATCCGGTCGCGGTCTGCCTCGAAAACGACCGATGCCGGGTAGTCGGACATTGCCATTATCTCTTTTACGGTGTAGCCGGTGACTCGTTTCGCCGCCGGATTAGTCCACAGGACTCGACTGGTCGGACCGACCCAGACCTCCCAGTCATAAGTATAGTCGGCGATCGCGCGAAAGCACTGGTCGGTCATCCGTGTTACTAATTCCGTGCGTTTGCGCGCGCTGACGTCGTCGTAAACAGCCATAATCAGCCCTGAAGGAAGTTTATATACATAGTTTTCTCGCCAGCCTGCGATCCGTTCATCCTTGTATACTGAAACTGGGTGGTGTTCCGGCGTGCCTGTTTTGTACACCTGGCGGAAAACATCGAAAAGGCCGAACTCCTTGACTCCGGTAAAAACCTCAGTGACGCTTTTACCTATCAGCTCTTCTTTCTTGATGTGTTCTATCTCTTCAGACGCCCGATTAAAGTCCACAAAGATAAAATCTTCTCCATCGTTTTTCGCTTCATAGATCGCTACTCCGCTACATACGCTATCGAACAGAGTCCTGAATCTCGCTTGATATTCTTTGAGCTCTTCCTTAGGATGCTGCCGATTGCTGTGTAGACTTTTCTTTTTGCCGCTATTGGCTTTCATATCTCACCTGCGCATTTAATCTCTAATTCTCCGCTCATTTAATTTATATACTCTGGCGTTGTTCTGTATGTTCAAGTGAAGCTCTGACTTCTGCCAGCCTATATTCTATAATTGTTCCTTATGAATTGGCAAACAGGAAATCCCCCGTCATTTGTTTTTTTTAGCTCAATATTAACCGCATCATCCCGGGCAAGTGTGCCGTGGTAAGCCTATTTTGCAATGGATTCTACCGAACCAGCAGCATACTATGACGTATGAAAGAGCTTAAGCAGTGTTGCTTAATGCTGTATATTGAAAATCAGAGTCGGCAAAACCGCCCTACGGGGCAAAGATCAGGCTTTGATCTTACGCTCCATAGTGAACAACGAAAAGGTGGGACTATGGAAAAAAACACGAATAATCAATTTAATTGGCGTTCATTCTTTTCGGTACTGTCCGCACTGTCCTTTATTGGAATGACTTTTACCGGAATTATACTGTTTGTCGTTCCCCCCGGGCGCATCGCGAACTGGACAGGCTGGACCCTCCTTGCCCTCACGAAGCAACAGTGGATTGGCCTTCATATCTGGTTAAGTCTCATCTTTATGGTCGCAACACCTTTCCATTTGTATCTCAACTGGAAACCGTTTATTAGTTATTTCAGGAACAAGGCAAGCAGAGCCTTCGCCCTGCGCACCGAATGGGCACTGGCTCTGGTTGTTTGCGCGGCTGTAACTGTTTGCACCCTTGCTGATGTTACGCCCTTTTCCTCGCTGCTGGTCTGGAACGAGAGCATAAAGCACGGTTGGGACAGCCCCCGACAGCGAGCCCCTATCCCTCACGCTGAGCTGCTAACCCTCTCCGAACTTTCTAAGCAGGTCTCTGATGTCAGTCTCGAAAATATGCTCACTAACCTTAAAGCACAGGGGATTGAAGCTGAGTCGGAAGATATTGTCCTTGGCAAACTCGCTGAGGCCTACAACATGACTCCGTCCAGGCTGTATGACATCGCCGTAGGTCAGGCTGTCGCCGGTGAAGAGCATGGTCAGGGCGGATATGGCCGCGGCTTCGGCCGGATGACACTGAGAGAGTACTGCGAGCAGATGGATTTGAATATGAGCACAGCTATCAAAAAACTCGAGGGCGCCGGTTTAAAAGCCGGCCCGGATATGACCATTCGTAGTATCGCAGACTCGGCCGGGATACACCCCTCCGAAATCCGCAATGTCCTCGAATCCCCGAACCGATAGCAAGGTCAGCTCTAAAAAGCGATATCAATTTCGCCTGTCTTTAGTTGGCAGGGATGTAGAAGAAGCGAACCTCACTGAGGCTGTATTGGTTCAGGATGCCTCCCCAGTTGCTGTTGGCCGTAAGCCTGACGAACTTTGCTGAGACACCGCCGAAATCGACGGTAGTATTGTGAGCATAGTCGGGCGTACCGGGGGCCTGGGCGAACTCGTGAGTAGTACCCAGTGTCGTATAGCCGGTGCCATTGCTCGAATATTCAATGGTGACATTTTTGAATCCTAAACCGATGGCCTGCTCCACACTTTCATTGGAGTTCCATACCCACATCCGGTGAAGTTTGTAAATCCTGTCGAACTCGAATTCGATCCAGGTCGGCTGCGGCCCTGCAATACCGCTGAGCCACATAGTATTGTAACCGACATTGCCGTGCAATAAACCGCTGTCGTCCAGTCCTGAGCCGTTAACGGTATTTTCGGGTCCCTTGGCTTCTGAGCTGCTGGAAGCCGTGGCGATAACGTTCTCAACGGGGTAAGAAAATACCCCGGTAGTGAACTGCCAGATGTTACCTTTGTATATTGTATCGTCGGGTGGGGCATTAACCTCATCGACCCGCCAGTAGTAAGTCGTGCCAAAAGCAAGGGGCCCGGGCGGCGTATAGCTGTTGGGGCTCTGGTTCTGACTTACCAACACGCCGAGCGGATTGGCTCTGCCGGCGTTGATGACATCATCAAAAACTGTTCCAAGATAAACATCGTGCTTGTCGGCATGTGCTCCCGCCGTCCAGCTAAGGGAAACATCCGGCAGCACATCTTTTGCCCGGTCGGCAGGGCTTGGATTGGATGCTTTTGTTCGTCCGCTTTGTAGCCTTCGAGATAGCTGGTCGAGATAGAGCGACTGTGGCATGAGCCCAAGGCCCTTACCTTCTCCTTCGAGGAAATCCTCGGGGGCGGTGTTGTTCTGGGTGCCGCGTTCAACATTTGAAACCGTCCCGCTGGTTCCTATCACGTATCCCCATTTCCATTGCCTGGAGACAATCAGCCTCGAACGGCACCGCTCCGTGCCGTACGTGTTCCAGAAAACCGACTCGGTTGTCGTATGGCCATGCAGAGTGGTGCCGTACGGGCGATAGCTTGCCTCAAGACAGTCACCGTCAACGACCATGCTGTCGAAGAGGTTGGCCGGGCTAAGGTGCATGTGAAAATCGCTGGCCAGGCGACCATCGTGGCTCTGGCACCGGAAGATGACATTGCCGCTGGTCCACATGCTCTTGAAATCGTAGTTATGGCGTGTGTGGTCGGCGGAGCAGTCGATGAGCAGGCAATCGCTTCCCCGGAGGGTATAGCCGTACCCGTTTCCCCCCCCGCCTTCGTACTGGGGCCTGGCGATAACGCAGTTGCGAATTGTCACATTGCGGGACTGGTTGAGCAGGATTATGTTCGACAGCGTATGCCAGTCGTGTGTGTTGGATCGCGGCCGATATGTATGAATGTCCTGTATCCAGCCATTGGTGACATGGTCAAACTGGATGAAGTGCGAATTATGCACCTCGTAGGCCGCCGTGCCGGGGGTGTCGTAATCATTGTCTGCCAGCCCGGCTTTGAGGTTTTCACGCATACCGATCGAGAGGTGCTCGATACCCACTTCTTCCAGGTGTGGTCCGACTTTGTAAACCCTGGCCCTGTCACGCGTTTTCAGATAGTACCGCGTGGGAATGTCCACGCTGATAGAGCTTGAGTGCGGGTCGATGCCTGTGATCCGGCGGTAAAATGTGATGCCTCTGAGCCCGGAATTCCACAGGCCGGTCATGCGGTGTTCGTCTATGAACTCGTTCGTGCAGTCGGTGCGCAAAACCACCCACTGGCCCAGCCTGAATTTCGTGGTGTCGGCCACGGGAATAGTATGTGTGGGATGTTCCACGTCCCGGGTAATGTCAACCTCCGTACCGGACAGGGGCGAGTGCCATCCGCCCGAGGCGGGCCTGACGAGGATAACAGATTTGCTGCGCATGTAGGCCTCATCGTTTAAGAGGAAGGTCTTGCCCGCTCCGTCCCCGCGTAAGACAACACCGCTGTGACTGATTCGCAGGGCATAATTAGACTCGGCCGATGGCCTTAGCCGGTAGGTTCCGGCCGGCAGATAAACGATACCGCCGCCGATGGAGCCTATATAATCGATCACACGCTGGATCGCGGAGGTGGCGTCGCTGGTGCCGGTATTGTCGGCGTTGTAAGGCCGGTGGGTGACATCTACTACCGGGCCGGGCGGCGGCTGCGGTATCTCGGCCTCACCGCTGTGATAGCCGGCGTAGGAAAAATCGTGCAGGAACCGGCCCTGTGAGTCTTTGTAGCCGGCGGTCCAGTCATCAGGATACAGGCTGCTGCGCCAGAACATATCCGAGACGACTGGAAACGCGATGTCGTCGATCCACGCGGTATCGTCGCCTCTGGATGAAGAAAAGTCCTTTGAATATGTCCACTCGAAGATTCTTGTGCCTTCTTTAACAGAGAAAGATACCTCGGCCCAGTCCTTTTCGCCGGACCAGGCGCCTTTTTCCTCTCCATCTATATAAAATCTCAATTGGTCGCAGCCCGACTCGGAAGAGACCCTGCGATAGAAGGTTATATTGCCCGATACGCAATCGAGCGTCACTTGTAGTGTAGTTCTTCCGTCGTCTTCGATATCGCCGGCCCGGGCACTGTAAGTTCCGGAATGTTTCCGCCGTGACGTGATGGTCCAGCTATTATCTCCGCCGTATTCCCACGCGAATTTGCTGAAATCGCCCGTTTCAAAATCTTCCACGTAGCCGGACCCGCTGCCCGCGAAGTCGGCCCCCTGCTCGTTCCCGTAAGCCGCTGCGGGATTGGTTGCAGTCCGGCCGCCAAAATTGCCGGCCAGCCCCGGCAGCAAAATTAAACAGGCGAAATAAATCAATTGTTTACACATAATCATCTCGCTTATAAACCGGTAAACGATTGAAATGAATCCCTTCACCACACTCAATCTTAAACCTGTCCCGAGAAAATTATCAGGGCTTGAAATTACCTCCGTTTACAAGCATAATATGCCCAGCTAATTCAGCAGTGAAAATCCCGGAAAGCCGCATTAACTTCATCTCTCTGAAAACCGGGAACCAGCAGACTTTCTATACCCTATATATACCAAATTAACCATCTGAAAGTCCAGCAAAATCTCGCCGGGATTGCCCGTAAGGATTTTATTAGGTACGTTTACCGAATGGCGGGACTTTAAGGGCTGCAAGCGTGATGCTCACAGCCCTTTCGTTTCACTTCTTACAGAACTAATATGAGACTTTCCAGTAGCTCAATAGCCTCTAATATAAGGGGATAGACCTCACTTTGACCTTCGTAAGTAGTAATCCAATCGTTTTCATCCGGCTCTCCAAATTCGGCACAGCCATTTGTTCTTTTAAGGATATCGTTTTCAAGCACTTCCAGTGCTTCGGCAAACAGACCCTCGAAAATCATCTCAAGTACAACGTCTATATCGATTATGAGTGCGGCGTTCGAGTTTTAGTTATCAAAACTCACACTCTAGATAAGCCTTCCAGTCGACAGATGTATCAAACCAGGCGCAATTGGTGTCATCATCTTGCTCTGCTAGAAGAATGGCGAACCTACCGCCCTTAGCATTCTGCAAGTCTACTGCTGCGTCTTTCCCGAGGTCTACCGTTCGCCAAGCTTGAAGAGTACCAATCGTTGTGGGTCCAGCATATCTTTGCTTGTTGTCTGCGCTATTCCAGATATCGATAGCACTATTGCTGTAGGCGTCGCATCCGAAAATCTCAACCTTGTGATTGAGGTACGGTAGGAAGGTGAGAGGTTCCTGTGACTTGGTATCGCAGTATATATGTAGTTTTACATTGTCTACTTCTCCGTCAAAACTTGGCACGTCAAAGAACAACCGGCCCCTGTACTCAGCTTTTACGTCCACCCAAATATCCCCTGTGTAGATAGCAACGCCGACCGGAAGATGACCGTAAGAATACGGATCCATCGAGAAGACATCTTCAGGACCTGCGTATTGGTCACCAAACTCCCAATACTTTACGACATAATCAGCTTCTGAACAATCAAAATATTGTGAGTTTTGCGAAGAGGCTTGATCCGACTTCCCCCATTGGTAGATGATACGTTCGGTCATTTGGTCCATTTCATTGTAGAAATCGTAGAAAATGTCAACCTTTTCTCTATCACTGAGGTCGTCATTTACCCCTGTGCTACCGGTGAACGTGTCTACGAAGACCTTGTGGGATTTAATCTGCGTCGCAATCGCGAGAGACGGTTCTATGACCAGTGCCAATCCTATCGTATCGTATGGTGGGAACCCGCCACCAATCACGTTTGCGATTCTCGCAAAGGCAATCTTCTCGTCTTCGTATTCAGCCGGGTCAAGCTGACGTTGGTCGAATATGTTTTCCTGCCTAATCCACCAATGTAAAGGGAATCGCAGGTAATCACCTACACGTGTTTTAGGCAGATTGTTGATATGTGAATTCTCAACTACACCATATCGAAAGGTGGCATTGAGCGGTACGATTTTGATCTTGGGGAATCCTCCCGGTCGCACTGTATGTGAAAATACATACTCTGCGGCTACTCGATCACGCCAGATATTCCATTCTGCCCATAAGAGGGAGCATCCCCCTGTGTCACAATCTATTACGTTGCCCAGGCAGTCTATAGCTCCACCTATAATCCAGACATCACGGCAGTCCTGCAAGAACTTTTGTGGACTGTTTGGGTCATTCTTCTTATAGTTCGCCATCGCGGTAGCTACGTTAGTGAGGGTGCCCAAGGCAACGATAGTAATCTGGCCGGGATTGTCTCCTACTTTCTCGATCATGAACTCCGTCGCACCATTTGGGACTGGTTCACCTGCGTTTTGCCATGTCTCACTCATCTTGTGACCCCTGCGAACATCTGGATAGGAGTCAATAACGCCTCCTTCACGAAGAACCTCCAGCATCTTATTGATCTGCAACAGATAATAGTTCAGCATCTGCTCGCCACCAGGTGTTCCATCTGCATCGAGAATCTGGTCGCCGAAATTGCCATAACCGTACGTGATGCCTTCAATTTCACAATCCGAATGTTCCGAGGCATATCCAAAAGCGTAGATGAGAGCCGTAATATCATCCGGATCACTATCACCCATGGCTGGATCTGTATCGATAATGAGACGGAGTCGTGCCGGCTTCAGCAAGAGATTAACCTCACGCTTTTCACCCGGCCCTAAAGTTACCGTCTGCTCTTTGGGTTCATATCCTGTTTTGCTGGCCTTTACGGTTATTTCCCCAGGTGTTAAGCCGGTCAATTCATATCTGCCTTTCGAATCGGTATGCGTCCACCTGCCATCTGCTACGATCAACACATCGGGAATTTTTTTGTCTGTGTCTGCATCCTTGACCGTGCCTTTGATGGTAGCTGGTTCAATAACCGTGATTGTAACTGTGGCCGTCGCGGATAATGAGCCGTCTGATATCTCATATTCGAAACTGTCGGTACCAACAAATCCTTCATCGGGCAGATATGCACACTGACCGTCAGGATCACACCATAACAGTATGCCATATGTCGGACTGTCAACAGACGTTATCGCATATGGGTCCCCATCCGGATCAAAGTCATTGTCGAGTATGTAGAATTCAACATAAGTATTCATAGCTGTTGTCACAAAATCATCAGTTGCAACCGGCGGTAGATTCGACCCAGTCACATCGCCAATCCAGATGTGTTGGCCCGACGCATCAGCCCAATCGAACACAAGCTTGGTTCCATCGGGTGATAAATCGCACCAGTCAAAACTCCCACCTCCCATCGAAAGTAGTAATTCATCTGTGCTCGTTGAAAGATTGTGTAACCACAAGTCACCATCCTGAACATATCCAATACGCGAATCATCAGGCCACCAAAACATAGGATTCTGGCCTGACGCATCAAAAATAATTTGGTGTTTTCCGGACCCATCAGAATTCATTACCCAAATGTCTGTGCTTGCGCTACTGTTGGCATAATTTGCGTAGGCAATTAAATTGCCTGAACGTGAATAGACAGGGCTATTCTGCCCATAACCATCAACAGTATGGTCCGTCAGTCTAAGCTTGCCGGAACCGTCTGAATTGGCGGTCCAAATCTCCAAAGGTCCGCCCAACTGATACTCGCTGGAATAGACTATCTCATTACCGGCAGGGTGCCAACGGCAAAGTGTTTGCCGGTAAGAACCACCAATAAGCAAATGAGGGCTCGAACCATCTGCGTTAACTATCCACAAGTCGTAATCATTGCTGCCGAACTCTTTATTATAAGTTATCCGGCCATCCGGGGCAAACCGCGGTGAGAACTCTCCTCGTGAATCTGTTGTAATCTGGGCCTTGCCAGAACCATCTATATTCATGACCCAAATATCACAGTTTGCCCAAGAATATGGCGGATGCAGATACCGATAGGCAATCTTCGTGCCATCTGCGTTGAAGACAGGTTCGGATTCTTGTATGGGACCGTTTGTTAGTTTAGTTAAATTATTCACCTCGTAAGCCTCTGCAGGCAACCCGGGCAGAAAACACCCAAATAAAACCACTATTAGCGAACAAAAGGAAAATACATTTCTCATTTTTCTACCTCCTTAAACACATTTAGAAAAACTTAGCATTAGTCTTGTTGTGCTAGCCATTATGAAAGTACCAGCCACAACACAATTAGTTTCCAAAAGAAACAAGCATGCTGTGAAACAAAGGATAACTCCCTGCTGTAATTCCTCAAATATGACATTATCATATTTCAAGGCAGTCGTCAATAGGCAATTCATGGAATTTGTGACGGATTTGAATCGGTCACGACCAACTCTATAAGTCGACCGCTCCAATTACAAAGCCCTAAACTATTAACGTAACAATAAAATCCATCGCTGTCTATTGTGGTAAATACGTAATTTCCTTTAGAAGCCGCTGTCAGGGCACACATTCTGCCCTTCTATCTATATTAGGCGTATTTGAATGTAGAAACTTTGATATAAAAAGTGAGAAAATTTGCAAAAAAAGGGAAAAAAAGAGAATTAGAACACAGGATACAGGATACAGAATACAGGATACAGAACACAGGATACAGGATACAGAATCCCGATACGCAATACGCATCACGCACGACGCAATACGAACCGTCTTTGAGATGGCCGTATAAAGGAAAATTTGGGGTAAAGATGGAGATTTTGCTTGAGTTTTGACCGGTTTTATGCTATAATATATAGTCAAATTGAATAGTTCATCGTTCATAGATAACAGACCTCAGATTTCAGACAAAATACAATGGCTATCATCTCACAAAACGCTGTTTTGTCATTCCTGCGGAGGCAGGAATCCAGAGTTCTTGCGATTTTGGATTCCGCATCAAGTGCGGAATGACAGGCTGGAGGGCGGATCCAAATCAAAAATCAAAGTGCAATGTTCAAAATCCTGAATTTTCAAGACAAAACCACAACCAAAACGCGCGAAAACACGCCGAATAGTGCAGAAAGTATGGCAAAACGAGGCAAAATAGTGAGTAAAATTTGCACTAATTTGAAAAAACAAAGCCAAAACCGGCCTTTGGCCGGAAACTCGAAGCACGAAGTTCGAAATCCGAAACAATATCAAATGTTCAAAATCCTGAATTTTCAAAACGTAAACTCGGTGAGCGAAAAAGAGTTGAAAAGGTGCCGAATGATAGATAATACGTGTGATTTTCAGAATATTGTTTGAAAAAACAAAGCCAATTGCCGGGCTTTGGCCGGAAATTCGAAGCACGAAGTTCGAAATCCGAAACAAAGACATTTTACAGAATACGATTTGAAAAAACAAAGCCAATTTACCGGAGGGGTAAATTGGCGCAAAGTCAGTAATAACAAAACTTTATGGATTTATTAGGGATGCCGGCGGCGAAAAAACAAAGCCAATTTGCGGGGGGTATCAGCCTGCTATCCGGCTGCCGATTTGATAGACGATGAACGTTAGCAGATAGGCTAAAGCGGTCAGGGCGAAGAATTGGAATAGTGCCCAGCGCCAGGAATTTGTCTCCTGTTTCGTTATTGCGACCGTCGCAAAGCACGGCGCGTAAATCAGGCAGAATAACAGAATGCAAAAACCTGTTAACGGCGTATAGTTCGCCTGGAGTCGCTTTCGCAGGGTCTGAGTTCCTTCATCGGCGCTGCCGACCGAATATACTATGGCCAGCTGTGATACGAAAACCTCCTTGGCGGCGGTCGCTCCGATAAGGGCGGTTCCTATCTTCCAGTCGAAGCCGAGCGGTTTGATGGCGGGTTCTATGGCCTGGCCTAATCGGCCGATTACCGAATGGGCCAGCCTGGCTTGTTTGGACTGCTCGGGATCCAGGCCTTTGAGGGACTCGGGGCCGGGTTTCGGGTAGCTCATCGCGGCCCAGAGTATTATCGATATGGCGAGAATTATTGTGCCGGCCTTTCGCAGGTACATCCAGCCCCGCTGCCACATGTGAATGCTGACGGATTTGAGCGTGGGCATGCGATAAGGCGGCAATTCCATAACAAACGGATTGGTTTCGCCCTTGAAAAAGGTGAGACGCAGGACCTTGATTAAGATGATGGCCAGGACAATACCTATGAAATATATCAGCCACATCATCGGCCCGTGCCACTGTTCCGGGAAGAAGGCCGGGATGACCAGCGCGTAAATCGTCAGCTTTGCACCGCAGCTCATCAGTGGTATCACCATTATTGTCGTAAGCCTGCTGCGTCTGTTTTCGAGTATTCGCGTGGCCATGATGGCCGGAACGGAGCATCCGAAGCCGATGAGCATCGGTATGAAACTCTTTCCGTGCAGGCCAATTTTGTGCATGATGCGGTCCATGATAAAGGCCGCTCTGGCCATGTAGCCGGTGTCCTCCAGAAGAGCTATCGCCAGGAATAGAAGCAGGATATTGGGCAGGAAAACAATGACGCCGCCCACTCCGCCGATTACGCCGTCCAGCAAAAGAGACTTTATCCAGCTTTCACTTCCGGGCGTCCAGAAGCCGGCTATCATGTGAGACGCCCAGTCGAAGAGCTGCTCGAGCCAGCCCATCGGATAGCGGCCGATCTTGAATGTCATGAAAAAGACCAGATACATCAATATCAGGAATATCGGCAGCCCCATCATGCGATTCGTGACTATGGCATCTATCATATCACTGTAGCTGTGGCGCGATTCGACAGTGGTTCTGATGGTTTCCTGGCAGGCGCCTGATATAAAGCCGTACCGGCGGTCGGCCATTACGACTTCCGGGTCATCGCCGAAAATACTTTTCAGATGCTCGAGAGACGCTTTAACAGTATCGAGCACTTCCGGGCTCCGGATTTTTGCGGTTATGTCCTCGTCCTGCTCCAATAGTTTTAAGGCCGACCATCTTGTGCCGTATTTTTCCGCCAGGTGCTGCTCTTTGTCGGCAATGAAAGCCTCGATTACTTCAAGCTCATGCTCAATTTCTTCGCCGTATTTTATCTTGTGGGTGCGCTGCCTCTTGCCCTGCAGGGCCGTTTCGATAATTGCATTGAGCAGGTCTGTTTTGCCTTTGCCTTTGTTGCCGATGGTCGGGACAATCGTTGCCTCCAAAAGCTTCGACAACTGCTCGTTATCGAACAGAAGGCCCTTCTGCGCGGCAATATCGCTCATATTGAACGCGAGAACCAAGGGCACGTTCATTTCGATAATCTGCGTTGCTAAATAGAGGTTGCGTTCAATACTGGAGGCGTCAATGATATCGACCACGACGTCCGGCTGCTCTTCGATTATGAAATTGCGGGCAACAAGCTCTTCGGTCGAATAGGTTGTCAGGCTGTACGTTCCCGGCAAATCAACAACCGTGATTTCAAATTCCCGGTATTTGCAGATACCCTCCTTCTTCTCCACGGTTACGCCGGGATAGTTGCCCACGTGCTGGCGCGCACCGGTCAGCATGTTGAAGATGGAGCTTTTTCCGCTGTTAGGATTGCCGGCTAAGGCTACTGTGATCTTTTTCATAATCGCAGCTACTTACCATAATCTTATTGGCCATACCCCTGCCTAACATCATCCTGGAGCCCTTGACGTTTATCACAAAAGGCCCGGGATGGTTGTTACTGACAACGGTTATTTCCACGTTTGATACAAGGCCCATCGATGCAAGCCGGCTGTTGAGCCCGCGTCCGGCCTCGATGCGGACCAGTTTCACTTTTTCGCCGGACTTAACCTTTGACAGAGGCTTAATCTCTTTTTGTGACATATCAAATATCATAATTTCAGTGTAAAAAAATCAAAAATGGCTATTACAATTTTTCAATTTAGTTTTTGCTCTTTATTTCTGGTCTTACAGAATTTTCTAAATTCTTCCACAACATCGTTGCCGTTTTCGCTGCTTTGGGTCACAAATTCGATGAAACACAGAAGCTTCGCGATAATCCCCGGTCCCAGTGCGTGTTCAGCCCGGCAGGCGGCTTGTTGTGCGACATCTAACTCGACGCCTAATACATTGATAAAAAAGGATTTAAGAATTTTATGCCTTTTGGCGATTTCCGCGGCGGTTGCCTGGCCGGATTCGGTCAGGGTAACGTAGTCGTAAGGCTTGTAGTTGGCCAGGCCCTTCTTCTTCAGGACACGCAGTGCCCCTGTAACTGAGGCCCTGGAGACGCCGAGCGATTTCGCTATGTCCTTGCTGCGAGCGATGTTAGACTCGCTGGCGAGGTTGAAAATCGCCTCGAGATAATCTTCCAAAGATGCACTTAAATTAGCACTTTGTGCCGATGCCATTGTTATTTATCCTTAATATTGTACGTTTTTCCTAATATAGTTAGTCTGGCCTAACTTTGTCAACCCTTTTTTGAGAAATTCATGAAAAAAAATTGAATTGGACAGGCTCAATTGTCAAGTTGGCATCAATGATTTACCATGATTCCTATCGCAATCGTCTCAATGGCAGCTCTTGCAGCCAAATAATGGCCGATACAAAAGCCGGTCCCCAAAACCGCAATGACGATTCCGTAACCTAAACGGAGATATTTTTTCGATTTCAATTTTCTTACGAAGAATAAAACAATACCTGTGAGAACGACATAGATTAAAAATATCCAATAACCAATATAAAATGATACCTATTAGAAACGCAATATCGCGAAGGCCTCCACGTGCTACAACCGGTAGAAAGACGCTGGAAAATGCGGCAAAGATTAAGGCAATCGTATATCCATGGAGGAGTGATTTTAGGAACTCATTTTTGATATCACACTGGAAACCGATGACGGACAGAAGGATTGCTGCCGGCAGAAAGGAAAATATCAGGTACTCTCCAGGAGTACGAAGTGGATTTCCTCAGCCGGAAGAGAATTTTTCCAGGAAAATCCCCGTGCCCCCCAGAAGTAAAAAGAAAATCAGAATAGAAGTTTTGAATTTTGAAATTTTGTTTGTTTTGCGAGATGTTTTGTATTAAAATACCTTCTTGATACGGGGCGTAGCGCAGTTTGGTAGCGCGCTTGACTGGGGGTCAAGAGGTCGCTGGTTCAAGTCCAGTCGCCCCGATTCATGGCTTTCTGTGTACTCAAAGTGCCATGATTTTGCTATCATCCCTTTGATAAACTGCTGTATTCTCTATAATATGAAGAGCTTGCGATTAGTCCCATCTTTACATCGGTCGGTTTGGGTTATTAATAAGAGCCTGTGAGAAAATCCTGAAACTGAAACAAGTAAACCTGTCTTCTTTACATATTTAGCTGTTTCAATATCGAAATTGTCAAGTTGTTGCGATGTAACGATTTATGGGTTTTTACAGTAATTGTTCCGACAGGCTCCTATGGTGTATTTTATTTAATAAGGGTGGTTTTGAAGCCAACTCTGCTATGTCCCCTCTTGTTTTCTATGTTAATTGAGTTTATAATACACGTTTTAAGGTATTTTATGTTACGAGCTACTATTTAGTTAAAATGAGTACAGCAAATGAGCAAACGAACGCCTGAAACCAGAATTGGTAATACGAATCGAGGGTGGTTCCGTCGAAACGTCTCAAAGGCGGTCATTATTTTGGTCGCAATAGCGATATTGACCGCAATCTCGAAAATGCCTTCGAGAAAACGGGATGCCCCCCCTACCGAAGCTCCGCCGGTGAACGTTACGGTGATGACTGTAATTGCGGAGCCTCAGCTTGCCGACACATTCGACTTGCCGGCCATCGTCGAACCAAACAAGATTGTGATGGTCTCCGCCGAGATCTCCGGCCGCGTCGAGCGAATCCCCCTGGAAAAAGGAAGCCGGGTGAGCAATGGGGACCTGCTGGTCCAACTCAATGAGGACCTCGTGAGACCCCAGTTTGAGGTAGCAAAGGCGCAGGTCGAGCGTGACCAGATCGAGTTCGATCGAATGGAGAATCTGGTCAAAGAGAACGCCACCCCCCGCCGTGACCTGGATAATGCCACTACCCAGCTTGCTATCAGTAAGGCCAACCTCGAGGGAGTCCGCGCCCGTCTGGAACGCACCCTTATACTCGCTCCTGCCGGGGGAGTGCTGAACGACCTCCTCGTCGAGGAGGGGGAATATGTCGATCTTGGTAATCCCGTGGCTGAGGTGGTGGATACCGATACGGTAAAGGTGGTTGTATACGTCCCCGAACGTGATATTGCGTTTTTCTCCATCGGGCAGAAGGCGGAAATCTTTTTGAAGGTGAAAGACGAAGACAAATCTCTGGTTGGAACGCTCACCTTTATCAGTGAGCTGGCCGATCAGCGGACCCGGTCAACACGCATGGAGATAACTCTGGAGAACAAGGAACGGCTGCTGCGGAGCGGGCAGATAGTGTTAGTCCGCCTGACGCGACGGATTCTTAAAGACGCCATTCTGATTCCTCTGCTGGCCGTAATCCCGATGGAGGATGGTAAGGCCGTGTATGTAGTCAGTTCGACAGATGCCCAGCGTCGTGACATCGAGCTCGGATTCATCAAGGGTGATCGTGTCCAGGTGACGCGAGGTCTGAAGTCAGGCGACCGCCTGATTATCGCCGGACATCGTTTTGTCGCGCCGGGACAGAGGGTTAACATCGTATCGGGGAACGAATAGCATTATGCTGATTACGGACGTTGCCATTCGAAACCGCACAACTGTGGCCGTTTTGGGCCTGATAATCATCATAATGGGTGGCTACAGCTACCTCTCCCTGCCTCGTGAGGCCTTCCCGGATATCCCCATCCCGCACATCCTCATCAGCACGCCCTACGAGGGTGTCTCACCGGAGGACATTGAGACCTCCGTTACAATGAAGATCGAAAAGGAACTCAACGGTGTCCGTGGTGTCAAAGAAATCCGCTCCAGCAGCTCCGAGGGCCTCTCAATGATCGACGTGGAGTTCACGCCGGACGTCCCGAGCGATGTGGCCCTGCAGCGTGTGCGCGACCGTGTGGATTTGGCCAAAGGTGAGCTGCCCATGGACTCCGAGGAACCGGTGATCAAGGAAATCAACTTCGCCGAGTTCCCCATTATGCTTGTCAGCATTTCTGGTGACGTCTCACCGGTACAGTTTAAGGAGATCGCCGACGCCTTGCAGGACGCTCTCGAGGCGGTGCCAGGAGTGCTCAAGGTCGATGTGCTCGGCACACTTGAACCCGAAATCCGTCTGGAGTTTGATCCCGACCGGCTGGCCTCTTACAACCTGATGATACCGGAGATTCTGGCACTGATACCATCAGAAAACGTGAACATATCCGCCGGTGGTCTTGAGACGCGAGGCACCAAGTTCAATGTTAGGATTCCGGCGGAGCTCGTCACGGCCGACGAGGTGGATCATCTGCTTTTGACTGTGCGTGACGGCAAGCCGATCTATCTTTCAGACGTTGCCAACGTGCGAGCCGCTTTCAAGGACCGGACCAGCTACTCGCGCCTCAATGGACTCGAAAACGTCACCCTAAGTATCCAGAAGCGTGTCGGCGCCAACGTTGTTCAGATCGCCGAGTACATAAAGGCCGTTATCGAAGAAGCACAGCGGCAGGTCCCCGGCGCAGTTAAGTTTGATATCACCTTCGACATGTCCAAGTACATCCGCAACATGGTAGCCGACCTGGAAAACAATATTCTGTCTGCGCTGATCCTGGTCTCCTGCGTACTCCTGCTGTTCTTAGGCTGGCGACCGAGCACCATTGTTGCGATAATCATACCGCTTAGCATGCTCGTCACCTTCTTCCTCATCCAGGCGCTCGGATACACACTTAATATGGTCGTGTTGTTCAGCCTGGTGCTGGTTCTGGGTATGCTGGTGGATAATGCTATCGTTATTGTGGAGAACACTTATCGGCACATACAGCTTGGTTACAGCCTCATCGAGGCGGCGATTCTCGGCGCGAGGGAAGTTGCCTGGCCTGTCGCCACCTCCACGTTGACCACGGTCGGCGCTTTCTTGCCGCTGATGTTCTGGCCGGGAATCATGGGTGACTTCATGAAGTATCTCCCGATCACCCTGTCTCTGGGTCTGCTGGCCTCACTCTTTGTAGCGCTCGTATTCAGCCCGACTATCTGCTCGATTTGGGCGGGTAGCTCGTTCAAACCGCGTCAGAAGAATCATTGGTTCATCGGGGGCTACCAGCGAATCCTGCGGGCCGGGCTTGAGCATACGGTGGTGACGTTATTTCTGGCTGTGTGCCTATTATTTGGCTTGGGGATCCTGTATGCCAAGATAGGCAAGGGCACGGAGTTCTTCCCGCAAGGCGACCCTGAGCGTGCCATCATCGACGTGCGCACGCCCCAGGGGACGAACATCCACGAGACGAACCGCATAGTCCGCCTGATCGAGGACCGCATCAAGCCGTACGAGCCTTGGCTCAAACACGTTGTTACGAACGTTGGCTCATCGGGTGGCGGTATGGACATCATGGCCAGCGCCGGTGGGCCCCATTTGGCGAATATCTCACTGATTTTCTACGATTTTGCCGAGCGTGAGCGGCCGTCAATGGAGATAATCGCAGGAATTAGACAAGCCATCGCCGATATCCCAGGCGCCGAGATTAAGGTAGAAAGGGAAAAAGAAGGACCACCGACCGGTGCTCCCATCACCGTGCGCATCATAGGAAAGGACTTCACAACGCTTGAGCAGCTCAGCGAGCAGGCCAAGCGACTGATTGCTGATGTACCCAACATCATCAACCTCCGAAGTGACCTGGAGGCTACACGTCCAGAACTTGCCTTTACTATTAATCGCCGTGTCGCAATGCTCCTCGGGGTCAACACCGCTACCGTGGGCAACTTCCTCAAGATGTCTGTCTTTGGCACTAAGGTCGGGACCTACCGTCAATACAACGACGAGTACGACATTACTGTTCGTTTGCCGCTGGCCGACCGGATTGATATCGATGATCTGTATCGCCTCAAGATACCCAACATGTCCGGGGATTCCGTTCCGCTCAGCTCGCTCAGTAGCTTCGAGTACCAGGGAGGATTCGGTACTATCAACCGCGTGAGTCAGAAACGTGTAGTCACCCTTACGGCCGATGCCGAAGGCCGGCTCGGTTCTGAAGTGCTCAAAGACGTACAGAAACGCCTGGAGAAATTCGGGCTGCCAAATGGCTACGTGATTCAGTATGCCGGCGAAAAGGAAACCGAAGACGAATCGCGGGCGTTTCTGCTCAAGGCCTTTGCCATCGCCATTTTGCTTATTGTCCTGGTGCTGGTGGTTCAATTTAACTCACTTATGATTCCATTGATCATTATGACCGCAGTGATTCTCTCACTCATTGGTGCGCTAACGGGCTTACTAATCTGCAGCTTGCCCTTTGGTATCATAATGACAGGTATTGGCATTATTAGTCTTGCTGGTGTCGTAGTGAACAACGCCATCGTGCTGCTGGCTTATACGCGGCAGTTGCAGCAGGAGGGAATGGACATCGTCTCCGCTGCGGCGGAAGCCGGTGTCATACGCCTCCGGCCTGTACTCCTTACTGCTACGACAACGATTTTCGGCCTGATCCCAATGGCCATTGGCGTCTCCTATGACTTCCACACCTTTACCTGGGCCACCAAGAGCGAGTCCAGCCAGTGGTGGAGCAACATGGCGATTGTCGTCATCTTCGGACTGAGCTTTGCCACGGTCCTGACACTTGTGGTGGCTCCTTCGCTTTATGTCATGCTCAGTCACTTCTTTCTTCGGCTGGGATTCAAAGGAGTGGACGCCAAGCATCCAGAGGAAAAATCAGAGAAATCTCCGGTTTGACATTTGATATTCTTGTGATTTATACACTTTAGGAGGCCCAAGTTATGGAACTTATTTGGCAAAAATATATTTTTATAGCAGTCAGCTTTCTGGTTGTTTTGCAATTAGCCGGATGTGAAAGTAGTGAGCAATTTTATGAGGATGTTAGTTTGTCACGAGAGGCTGCGTACCGGCAATGGAGTAGTCGCAAACAGCGCCAGGAACAGTCTCAAATACTTATAAGCGGCCAGTTGAGTCTCGATGACTGCTTGAAGCTTGCCTTGACACATAATAAAGCTCTACAGCGTGTCACCCAGGAGAAAGAAGTTGCACGCGGTGAACAGCTAAAATCATATTCTGCGATATTGCCCAGCGTGGGCCTTACCGCTGATTACCTGCGTTATGATGATGTTTCGTCTTTTACTATTGGTCCGCAAAAAATTACTTTAGGCGATGTAGATAACTATTCGGTGGGTCTGAGAGTGATTCAGCCGATTTATGCCGGTGGTTCGATAGCTGCGAAACTGAACGTGGGGAAATTGTTTTCACTGCTTACTGACGAGACTGTTCGGGCAGCGGTTCAGGACCTGGTTCATTCAGCGTTCCATTCATATTACGATGTACTGCTAAATCAGCATTTACTGGAAATCAGCACTGAGGCTGTTCGCTCGGCTCAGGCACATCTTGGTAGTGTCAAACAGAAGCGGCAAGGTGGCATCGCCTCAGATTTTGACGTTCTGCGTGCCGACGTGGAGCTGTCGAATTTTCAGGCAGAACTGATACGGAACAAAAATGCTATCAACGTAGCCAAAACGCAGCTACTGAAGATAATGGGTGTTTCGCAGGATAGTAAATTTACACTTTCCGACGAACTGAATTATGTTCCTTCAAAAATGACGATGGAGCAAGCCGTTGAAGCTGCTTACAGGAGTCGGCCAGATTTATTCAGCTGTGAGTTAGATATAGAGTATCAGAAGGAATTGCTTAAAATTGCTAAGAGCTCGTATTGGCCGATTATTAGTGGCTATTACGACAACAGATGGTCTAACCCCGACCCGCATAACAGTATGGAGATTAAGTGGGGCCATCTCTGGCAGGCTGGAATTATGGCAACGTTGCCAATATTTGATGGCTTTGCTCGCGATGGTGAGATAATTGCGCAAAAGGCACGAGTTAAACAATCGCAGATAAATTTAATCGATACTGAAGAGACCGCTTTGTTCGAATTGACCAGGGCGCATTTAAGCATTGAAGATGCACAAGAATTTGTTGAGTCTCAGCGGCTAAACCTTACCAGGGCCAAAGAAGGGCTGCGACTTGCGGAAGTAGGTTACAGAGAGGGTACGAATACACAGGTTGAGATGATTGACGCTCAGGCAGCCTTGACAACGGCAACGGTCAACTATTACCAGGCTATATACTCACACATAATTTCGAAATTGAATTTGAAGAAAGCGATGGGAACGCTGACAACGTTTGGAACTGCTGAATCGAAAACTGAGGCAGTAAGTCGCGAATCACACATTGAGCAAGACAGGGCATCAGCAGCATTTGTGAAGGTAGAACAAGGTCAGACAAAATAAAAATTGTGTTACTTCACAAGAATTTGCTGTGGAAAAGCTTATAGTGGAATCCCTGTGTTTTCGGGATTTTCCGGTTGCATTTCTTACCTCCGCAAAATAGAATGGATTAGTAAACCATGTACGGAGAAAAGACATGAGTCGATCACGAGCATTCACTCTTATAGAACTTCTCGTTGTTATTGCCATCATTGCTGTTCTAATGGGGATATTGATGCCGGCGCTCAAGAAAGCGAAAAACCAGGCCCAAAGCTCCGTCTGTCAGGGAAACCTTAAAAACTTTGCGTTTGCGGTACAAATGTACGCAGAAGACAATGATGACAGGTTCTGCCACCCCGGCAGCTGTTATTTTTCGAAGCTGGAGAAATATCCCGGGGAGACAGGCGACCGTTGGAAACGCTGGTGTAATGGGGATATGTACCTGAGAGAACATCCGGAATATGCCAGCGAATTCTTTAAATATTTGAATGAGGCACGGGCGCTCATCTGCCCCACGTTTCAACGCCTGGCCAAGAGCACACGTTTTCACTCAGACTTCGCAGATGAAAGCAATGGTGTTGTAAACTACATGCCCTGGTACAACTACAGCATGAATGCCTACCTTGGCATGAAGGATGGAAAATGGGGAGTGCTCAAGACTTCGAATGTCAAGAACGCTGGACAGACATTCACCTTCGCCGACGAGGGCTGCCTCGTAAAGCCGGGCTACTTCAGGCAGGGACTCAACGATACCGCCCTGTTTCCTGTACATCCAACGGGGGATGCACCGAGCTGGATTGAGAGAGCCGGCGGCAGCAAATGGAACGTTAAACCCGGGCCTGCGTCTGAGGGTGGTTTTGGTGAGTTCACTGACGCAATAGCCGGCTTCCATAATGCGCCCACATCGGACCCCGTGGGAGGAAAAGGGAACGTGCTGTTTCTTGATGGGCATATCGGAGCCCACTCAATGGAAGAGTCGTTCGCTCTGGCTTGGCCTTATTAGAATCACAAACAGTTACGTAAAATGCTATTTCTCTTCTCGAAAAAGGACACGAGTTCTTTAAACTTCATTGTCTATCGCTTTGTGGCCTTTCAGTGAGATTTTACTTCCCATGGAGGGGTAAACGAATTGGCCTCTGCTCCGAAAACCTGTGAGACTTGTAGGCCGCTGCCCTGGGAAGTGTAGAACATGCGGCCGTTTGATACGATCGCTCCAACGCATTCCCGTACATCCACACATGGCCCGGTAGAAACAAGTTTGTTGCTGTCCGAGGCGTCAATCATATCCATATTGGGGCCGAGTATATAAGGCTCTGACAGGGTAGAACGGGTGCATGCATAACCTCTGTCAAAGACAGATAGAATTTTTCCGGTATCCTTATCTATCAAATAGCTTGGCTTGCCGGTAGAAGCGTGTATGAAGAGAAATTTCCGACCTATCGTTACGACATTGACAGCCTTGGCAACGGGTTCTGACTGCCATATCAATGCGCCGCTCTCGGCATCCAGGCACACAACATAACGGTTCTGTGTTTCTTCGTTAGGTTGGTTATACCCGCCCAGATACAGACGCCCGTCTTTTGCAGATACCGTGCAGCCGGCAGTGACATAATACTTTGTAGTCAACCAAAAGACCTGACCGCTCATCGGTTCGATGGCTGCTGTCAGACCCCTTGCCTTGGGTTGTCCATCCTTTCCTCTTGAAGCGTATCCAAAAAAGGTTGAATAATAAAGCGTATCGTTCACCAGGCATAAGCCCGAGTCATTTCCACCGGTGCCGAATTCTGCAAAATCTATTGTCCAGACCTCTTTTCCGGTATCAATATCCCATGCACGCACGAATGGTATATTGTCCTTGGGATAATAAGGATTATCGTGACTGTAAATCCAGCTCATTATCTCGGTTCCGTCAGCTTTTGTTATCGGTTCATCTTTGTGGACATAAGCCTTTTCTGTTCCTTGCGGGGCATACTTGCCCGATCCAAAGACATAAATAGCGAGGTTCTTATATATTATTGGTGGTTGTTGGCGACTCCAGCTTGGTGAGCCGGTAAATGGAGCTTCCCAGAGTAACTCTCCCGTTGCCGCATTCAGGCACCTCAAGCGTGATTCTTTCATTCCAGCCTGAGGGACAAGCAGACGTTCTTCATGGTAAATTGGTCCGGTGAAGGAGACATGCACACCCGGCCAGTATCGACGCCACAATAGTCTGCCCGTTTCCTGCTCAACTGCAAAAATCTGGCCCTCAGCTGTATGTGTGTACATGCGACCTCCGCCACATACGGGTATATGTTTAAACGTACCCTCATATCGTCTAATCCATTTGATTTTCAATGGTAGTTTCAAATCCTGGTCATTCGTGTTTGTACTTGCGAGGTCACCGAAGTTTGTATACCAGTCATAATTTGGGCCGGCAAGTTTGTTCTTAACCTGACTTCTGATAGTCTGTAATTGAAGGTCTTTTGTCGGCAGTGGCGTATTTGCCTCCGATCCGAGAATATAAAGATACCCGTCCTCGCAGCCGAAATAAATCCGACCATCGCAGACAGCTACCGGTGCAGAAATAGCTTTTCCAAAGGCGGTTTTAAATGACCAAGCTTTTCCCTTTCCTGATAGCGGGACGACGTAAAGGTTGCCATCCAGGCCGCCATACACTCCCGTATCGCGAAGAAGAATCGGAGGTGCAATGGAAGGGTAGCCTCCGAGATACTGTGGTTGTTCCTGATCGATAGTATGTTTGCAAAATCCGAAACCCTCTTCCGGACGACACCGATAAACATCTTTGCCACGGATACTGACCGAGCTAAAGCTCAGCAGACCTGGCCGAAATATCTCGGTAAGTGTTCCGGGGACATGCTTTATTTTCTCTTCGCTGTCACCAAACCTGATTATCTCGACCCTGCCGGTGTTGTCTCTGCGATGCCACTGCCGATATATCAATCCATCCTCGCCTATGCTTAGTCCGAATGTAGCTGGTATCTCCGAACCTGCGTATGCCGGTATGGCCGCCGTCCCAAGCAACTCAACATTACTACCCTTATCCACGAGGCAGACTGCCGGGCCGCCCGCTGGAACAACGAGCATCTTGCCGTATGCCGCAATGTCTCTTGAACAACAGAATTGGTCTCGCCATGTTACCCTTGTTGACTTGTGTTTGCACCATTCTTCTCCGCTCCAGCGATTACCGTTGAACTCAAGAAATTCCTTTACGAAGTCCCAGGTCCAGCAGATTGTACCGTCAGGCTCCAGAGCGTAAATCTGTGAGCCGAGCGTGGCAAAATATACTCGGCCCTCAGTCACTACAGGGGTACTAAAAATCGGCTCACCACAGGCGATCTCTTTCACCACATCGCCACTGGTTTTATCAAGTACGTAGTAAGATCCTTTCATAGTACCGAAGTGCAGATAACGCCCTGTGATGGCTGGCGATGATATGTTGTTACAGTTGGTTTTATTGTCTCCAGTGTCGAACTTCCATAAAACACGTAGAGTAGAAGCATCGATGCAAAAAGCAACTCCTGAACCGTCTATTATGTACACTTTTCCATCTGCTACAACCGGTGCAGTAAAGATAGCATCGGTTAATTCGACTGCACCAATCAGTCCAAGAGGTGTATTGACGCTTCTTTCGGGTACGTTGCCCGAATGCCGACAATCATATTTGAACTGCAGCCAATTTTCTCCCGCGGTTGCCGTTGTTGCTAACATTAAAAAAAGAACTGTTAACAGAGTTATCTTTGTTTGTATAGTTCTGTTCATTTGTGTTCTCCTTGTCGTCGTGTGTTTCTTATCTGCTTCAAATATTTTATGCTTTTCAGTTTTCTGCTATCCTCGGCAAATCACCTTTTGAAGGGACAGAAATGTCCCATGTTGCTTTTACACTAATTTGCCTTCGATCTGTTTCAAAACCTTCATCGATTCTTCGGCGATTGTCCTGCCACCAGCTGAAAAATCAAGTACTTCGAGAGATATCCACTTGTTGTATTTTAAGTCTTTAAGTGTCTGAAAGGCCTTGACATAATCATTGACTGCTGTTCCGGTTCCGAGATGCTTACCACCCATTTCCTGAACATGGACGTGATGGATATGCTTGCCGTACTTTTTCAGCAGTACATCAAATGGTTCTGTTTCATCAGCGGTATTATTGAAGTCAAACATTATCTGGACGGCAGGATGATTGATTTGTTCAGCCAGTTCAAAAGCTTCTGCCATGGTATTAACAACATCAGTTATGCGTTTACTTAAAGGTTCGATAAGTATCTTAACTCCGCGTTGCTGAGCATGGTCGGAAACTGCTGAAAGGCCTTCAGCAAAATATTTTTTAGCCTCTCCAACGGAAATGTCCCTTGTGTTGCGTTGCTCCGGAGAACCAAAAATCATATAAGGTCCGCCCATGTCGCCACAAAAATCGATAAGTTCGTCAAAATAAGCGATAGTTTTCCGTCGAACAGCAGTGTCGGGTGTTGTAAAGTGCAAATCCTTTGGTGGTGGTGCCAGTAACCAATGAAGGCCGGCGCATTCGATGCCGACATCTTTCATGGCTGAAAGCATTTCCTTTCGCTTCGATGGGCTTATTTCGCTTACACTTTCTTTGACCAGGGTAAAAGTTGCAATTTCGATTCCCTTATAGCCGGCATTACCTACGATTTGACATTGCTCTGCCCAACTTAATTCGGCCATGCTCTCATTGCACATGGCGTATTTGAAGCCCCCCCATTTTGAAAATGGCATATCATTCATACGACAGCTGAATGTCAATCCACCTAATGCGGCAAAGCTCAATATACCACCTGAGGTTTTGATGATATCCCTTCTGCTATAATTCGCCATAATCTTTCCTTTGTAAGCACCCGAATTTATTCAAAGAATATGTATTCCCTAAAAAATCTTTTAATATGGAAGCGTTATTTTATCGCTTCTTAAAATCCTGATTATATAGCAGGTAAAAGATAATTCAAATAATTGTTAAATATAGTTTAATCCGGTCAAGAACCTTTCGATTATCACGATTGCTTATTTTTTCTTAATGAGAGTATTGTGATGAAGCAATCTCACTTTTTTCAAAGGCCCGATTATCGATTGTTCAGTTTTACGGGCCTTTGGCCATTATTATACATTTTCCGGTACAACGAAAGGCTTTCGGTAATTACGTGAGAGGTATCCGTTGGCATTTTCGCTGAATTCCCCGACGAATCTTTCCGTTTCCGAGTCCATCGTCAACCACGGCCCGAGAATCCGGGGAGTTTGTTGTACATCCACTATATTGAGTAACAAGTGTTCCTGAAAACGCTCGAACGCATCCAGCAATTCATTGTTTGTCCTGATAGATTGTACTGTTTCTTCGCGTAAGGCTTCATGCCCGAGCCTGTAGGAAATATTTCCCATATGACACAATGCTGTAGAAAGATGACCTTCGAGTATATCGGCTTTAAGGTCGTTGACTTTGCGGCTGCGCACCGCCTGAATGAAATTCGCGTGGTGACTGCCGCCGCCGCTTACCTTAAACTGCTTGATCTTCTTTCCGCTGTTGTCATAGGCCCAGCCGCCTGCGAAGTAACCGTTTTCGCATTCGATCACCATGTAAGTGCGAATTCCTCTATAGGTCGGGTCCATGGCCGGGTCACCCTTCTTGCGGGGCAGGTTGCGCATCTCAAAGATAATAGGGGCCGGCTTGTAGTCAAGGAAGACCACCTGGGTGTTTGGAGTTTGCCTGTCATCGTCCCAGAGAAACTTTCCTCCGAAACTTATCACCCGTGAGGCCAGCTTGTTATGGCCTAAAATCCAGCGGCAGGTATCGATAAAATGTATGCCGTTATTGCCCAGGTCGCCATTGCCGTATGGCCACTGCCAGTGCCAGTCATAATGCAGCTTTTTGCGCATCAGCGGTGCCATGGAGGCCGGTCCGGTCCACAGGTCATAGTCAACTGTCTCTGGAATAGGCTGAGGACCGTTGACTTTGCCGATACTGTCACGACTGCTGAAGTAATAGCACCGTGCCCTTAGAATCTTGCCGAGATTTCCCTGCCGGATATACTCGAATGCCTCTATAAGCCCTTCGTCGGAGCGGCGCTGAGTACCTGCCTGTACGATACGATTGTATTTCCGTGCCGCTTCCACCATCTTGCGCCCTTCCCAGATGTTGTGAGAGACCGGCTTTTCAACATATACGTCTTTACCGGCCTGACAGGCCCAGATTGTAATAAGAGAATGCCAGTGATTAGGTGTAGCGATGATCACCGCGTCGATATTTTTATCGTCTAAGAGCTTGCGAACATCAACGTAAGTATCAACTTTTTCGCTGCGTTCTTCAAATTTCTTTACCTCTCGATCGATGAATTCCCGGTCCACATCGCACAGCGCCACGACGCGAACGCCCGGGATTTTCCCGAACCATTTGATATGGTTACTACCCTGGCTGCGAAAACCCACCACCGCGACACGAACATCATCGTTGGCACCTAAAACATGGGAATAAGGTGCACAGGTCAGTGCCGTAGCTGCGACTACGGAGCCTTTCATTAATTGACGACGGGTCAGATGTTTAACCATAATTCTCTCCTGACTTGATATTTCCAATCAACAAGATCATTCAATTTATGAGTATTAAGTTTATCAAATACACAAAGACAAATCAACTATCCCGCTAATCTATAATTGTCCCGATTTTTTTAAGACACTTATAAAACTTAAAAGAGTTTGGCGATTTTTACTTATCGGGTATATAATATGCCACAATGTCGACTTTGCATAGTTGAATGTCAAAAGTCAATCCAAGAATGATAAAGGGAAGGACAATTAATGAAAACGTCAGATAGAACAAAAACAGAAGGGATTTCACGTAGGCAATTCCTCAAGAGTTCGGCGTCGGCGGCATCTCTAACGGCGTTGGCGGCCGGCATAAAAACTAAAGCCTATGCGGCCGGTACCCGGGAGATGAAAATCGGTTTGATTGGCTGTGGCGGGCGAGGTACAGGGGCAGCAGTACAAGCGCTTAATGCCTGTAAATGGGCCAAGCTCGTGACTATGGCGGATGCGTTTGAAGATCGTCTTGAACAAAGCTATCAGTCGGTTTTGAAAAGTCACCCCGATCGCGTGGAAGTGCCCCCTGAAAGGCGATTCGTGGGCATGGAAGCATACGCGGAAGCAATCAACGCGGACGTGGACATGGTACTTCTGACCACGCCACCGGGATTCAGACCTCTTCACTTCGAAGCGGCGGTCAAGGCAAATAAGCATGTGTTCATGGAGAAACCTGTTGCCGTTGACGTTCCAGGCGTGCGGCGAATGATCGCTGCCAACGAGCAGGCGAAGAAAAAGGGATTGACCGTGGCGGTGGGCCTGAACATCAGACACCAGAATAGCTCTCGCGAGATTGTCAAGCGAATCCACGATGGAGCGATCGGTAAGATTACTTTCCTGCAAGCATACGGTAATACCGGTGGCGTGTGGGTGAGGCCTCGCCAGCCTGGTCAGAGCGAAATGGAATATCAGATGCGCAACTGGTACTATTTCAATTGGCTTTCCGGCGACTTGATTGTTGAGCAGACCGTACATGTGCTGGACCTTGTCAACTGGGCCAAGGGGGACCACCCGGTCGAAGCCCAGGGTATGGGCGGGCGGCAGGTGCGAGTTGGTGCCGACTACGGCGAGATCTTCGATCACCACGCCGTCGAGTACACTTACGGCGATGGTACGAAGATGTTTATGTTCTGCCGGCACATCCGCGGCTGTTGGAATTACGTCGGCGGTATTGCGCACGGCGCGAAAGGCGATGCCGATCTCAGTAAAGGCATACTCACTATGCACGAACAGAAACCGCTTCGTTTCGATCCCGGAGTCGAAGGCCATCAGGCCGAACACGACGACCTGTTCGCGGCCATGGACACAGGTCAACCGTACAACGAGGGCGATTACGGAATTACAAGTACGATGACTGCAATTCTCGGCCGGATGGCAGCCTACTCTGGCCAGGTTGTCAAGTGGGACGAGGCGATGAAATCTGAAACTGACCTTGGTCCAAAACGCTACAATTGGGACGCCGAGGCTCCGGTCAAACCCGGACCAGACGGCCTTTACGCCAGCGCCGTGCCGGGCAAGTCAAAGCCGTATTGATAGAACACGTCTGCATATGCTTGGATGTTCTTCTTACGTGGCAATGAAGCACTGCTTATCCCAGTTCGGAAATTGGACGGAGATGACTGAGGCAGATTCACCCTGAGCTATGGCATCTGTTCTTAGTTGTTTCGTACTGAGAGTTGTATATTGGAGAAGATTATCGTTAGGGCTTGAGATTTCAGAGAGTTGTGGGTTAAATAACTTGTCTGAATATTTAGGCAGCGTGAGGTAAAATGTGGCGAGATTTTCGGCACTATGGGGCTTAAGACGCAGCCGGATAATCCGCGGGGCAGTCGTAGCAAGTCGGCTGAGAAACGCTGCAAGGGAAAGGGCCAGTGGAACACATACACTATTGTTTGTGTCGACGGCGTCATAAAGTTGTCGGTGAACGGCGGGTTCGTGAACGGCATCAGCAATGCAGGGATCAAGAAAGGCTATATCTGTTTGGAATCTGAAGGCGCTGAAATCCACTTCCGTAATATCCGGATCATGGAATTACCACCAGGTATAACAGGCACTGAAGATACCGCACCTGTTGTCGGAGAAAATAAGTGAAGCCGTCACATAGTAGCTTAGTTTTGAAAAAATGTAATACAAAACAAACTCAAGGCATAAACCGTCGGTGTTTTTTACGTAGCGTAGCTATGGCTACCGGCGTACACTCGGCATTGCAACTTGGGCTTGCCGCTTTGGACGCTCAGGTTGCCCCTGGACCTGGCCAGCAGCAACGGATTGAGGCAGCGATTCCAACCAGAGCCTTCGTTCGGCCTCGCAAGCATCGGAAGCTTTTGATTTTCGACCTCAATGTCGGATATGGCGGGCACCGATCTATTTCCACGGCTAATCTGGCTTTTACGATGATGGGAGAAAAGACAGGCGCTTTTGAGACGGTGATTAGCAGAGATCCATCCGTCTTCAAGCCCGAGAGTCTGAGGCACTTTGATGCTGTATTTCTGAACAATACTGTGGGCAATCTCTTTGAAGACTCCGGTTTAAGACAAAGCCTGATTGAATTTGTTTACGGGGGTGGCGGACTCCTTGGAGTTCATGGCACTACGGTCGCCTTCACCCGCTGGCCCGGTGCTCATGAGGACTGGCCGGAGTTTGGCATCATGCTCGGTGCGCGCGGCGCGAACCACCGTGACAGCGACGAACATGTCTTCATCAAACTCGATGATTCAAACCACCCTCTCAACCAGCCTTTCGGCGGTAACGGCTTCGATTACCGTGACGAGTTCTTTCGTGTCCATGGGCCTTATTCGAGGCAAAGGGTTCGCGTGCTCCTCAGCATTGATACCGACAAAACTGACATCAATCAGGGACAATCGCGTGGCAACTGTTTCCGTGAGGACAACGATTACGCGCTGGCTTGGGTCCGGCGGTACGGTCGAGGACGCGTTTTCTACTGCACGATTGCGCACAACCCGTACGTATTTTGGGATCCCAAGATTCTACAGTTCTATCTCGCAGCCGCTCAATTTGCCCTTGGCGACTTGCCTACGCCGACGATACCAAGCGGCAAATTGACGCCGTCCATTCGGGCGCAAGAGCATTTGGGTTGGCGTCTGGGGCTCTCGACGCTCATTTCCGGCAACTTAACGCTCTTCGAGGCCATCGACAAGACGGCCGAGCTCGGCCTTTTGTATATCGGCGGTTGGAATCTCCAGATGGTGAGTGACGATATTTCTCAGAGTTTTGATGGACAGCTCAGCAGCGATGAGCTAAAGCAGGTCCGATTAAAGCTGGATGCCGCCGGTGTTCGTCTGCTGACATATCGTATTCACGCCATGCCATCCGATGAAGCAGGCTGCCACAAGCTCTTCGAGTTCGGCCGGAAAATGGGTATTGAGGTCTTTATTGCTCAACCGCCGCTCGATTTGCTGAATACCATTGAGAGACTCTGCAACGAATATGACATCAATCTTGCCATTCCCAATCGCGACGAGAAAACCTCGCCTTACTATGAGCGTCCCCAGGAGGTCTTGAAGGTCTGCCGCGGCCGAAGCAAACGGATTGGTGTCTGCGGAAATCTCGGTTCCTGGATGCGATCTGGTATCAATCCCATCGAGGCAATTCGAATGCTCCGCGATCGCCTGATTGCAATGGAGGTTCATGACCTGGACGAGCTAACTTACAAGGGTCACGATGTTCCCTGGGGCACGGGTGCCGGAAGAATCGGCCCGCTTCTCGAGGAAATGCACCGTCTCGGCCTCAAGCCGATTATATTCTGCGTCGAATACCCCCGCGGGAGAACCGGCTCGATGCTCGAAATTGCCCTGAGCATTGAGTTTTTCAACAAGATGGGTATGCAACTGGCAAAGCGAGGTCAGCTATGACAGGAATAGATAATTCCAAAGGAACAATGATTCGCGGGATAACGCGGCGTGAGTTTTTAGGCCGCACGGCTGCGATTTCAGGGATCGTTACCGCACCATGGATTATTCCCTTTTCGATGCGCAGTACAAACGGGAATGTGGCACCAAGCGAGCGGATCACAGTTGGCTTGATTGGCAAAGGGCTTATGGGAAGCGGCCACTTGCGTCGGTTGATTGGTGACCGGGAAGTTCAAGTACTGGCCGTTTGTGATGTGGATCGTCTGCGTTGTGAGGACGGCATAAGCCGCGTGGAGGAAGCCTACGCCGCCGATCGCTCCAGCGGCACATATCGTGGCTGCGAGGCTTATAATGACTATCGCGAACTACTGGCTCGTTCGGACCTTGATGCCGTGGTGATCGTCACGCCGGATCATTGGCATACCTTAATAGCGATTGACGCTGTCAAGGCGGGCAAAGACATCTATTGCGAGAAGCCGATATCAATAACAATTCACCAGGGGCGCCGGCTGGTGGAAGCCGTACGCAGGTATGGCCGGATTTTCCAGACCGGAACCCAGTATCGTTCTATTCCGACGATCCGGCAGGTCTGCGAGTTTGTGCGCGCAGGTGGACTCGGTAGAATCAAATCAGTTTTTACCCGGTGGAACAACCTGGCGGGCTTCATAGGGGCTGCCCGTTTCAAGCCTTTCGTTCAGGTGATGAATGCCGAGAAGGTCGGCAGTTCTTATGTGCCGCTGGAATTTTCTTTGCCCGCCGAACCGGTACCGGAAGGCCTGGACTGGGACATGTGGGTCGGTCCGGCTCTTTGGCATCCCTACAGCCGCCTCTACCACACGAATCCGACTCCAGGCGTTGTGCCTTGGTCGTTCTGCGAGGATTTCGGCGCGGCCTCGGTGACTTGGCACCATTCTCACAGTGCGGACGTGATTCAGTATGCATTGGGCCTGGAAAACAGCGGACCGGTGGAACTCATCCATCCCAGCAGCGGAGAGTACCCGACGCTCACCTGCAAGTACTCCAATGGCACGCTACTTCACTTAGTTGATAACTGGGCAATGGTGAAGGACGTCTACAAAGCCGTTCCTGTAACTGCCCGATTAGCTGGAAACTTTGGAGGGGTATTCGTCGGAGAACGGGGCTGGATTACGTCGATGTCGACGGGCGGGCCCGTTGAGGGTGGACCTGAGAATATCTTCAAGGAAATGAAGTTAAGGACTCGGCAGGTGAACATCGGGGATAACAACCATCACGCAAACTGGTTTGAGTGTATTCGAACACGGCGTCAACCGAGCTGCGATGAGGAGATTGGTCATCGCTCGGCATCGCTGGGACATCTGACGATTATCGCACACCAGTTGCGGCGGTCCTTGAAGTGGGACCCAGTCAGAGAAGAGTTTCTGGGTGACGAGGCGGCTAACCGCCTTCGATTCCGGGCGATGCGCTCGCCTTGGGCGATCTGACGCGCATGCTCTGCGAAAGTCATTGCAAAGGTTCTTTATCTGTGGAAGTTTTCAGCAATGTAGCGCCGAAGGAGACATCTACAAAAAAACCATGTCCAAAAGAGAATCCGAACGGACATGTTTGCTGCCATTCCTCTAAACATTCTACCAGTTTAGTGTCTCCCAAAATTGTCACTCTGCTGAGGTTCTCAAAGCCGGATTTGTAGCATACAAAGCCCTTTTGGCACTCTGTTGAATTGATGATTTATTCTACATGTCTCTTATGTACCTGATCCAACTGCATAAGTGTATCCAACTGAGCCAAAGTTTACACTTGTGGCGGCAACTTGGCTTTCCTCATAATATCCAGGTTCTAATGAGAGTCCATGCCCCTAAGACCAGGGTTAATATTGCCAGGATAAGTTTTAGTTTTTTCTCGGATTTAAACTTAGATGTTAACAAAGCCCCGAGAGGAGCTCCCAATAATGCTCCAATGCTTAAGAAGACTAACAAGTTCCAATCAGGTATCCCTTTTGTTATTAGAAAGGTTAGGAATCCGGCTATGCAAATTGGTGCTTCAGCAAAAGTAGTAGCTCCTATTGCACTTTTACCATCTCTGCCTGCTATAATTTGACCGCTTGTAACAACAGGGCCGAACCCACCGCCGGATAATCCTTTATTGAAGGCACTCAATACCCCTATCGCCAGCATTTTCTTCCAGGAGAATTCAAACTTAGGACCCAGCAGCAGTATTATTCCCATAACAACTACTAATATTCCGATATACGTTTTAAGAAGTGCTTTCGGAATACTAATTGCTATCAGTGCTGCAATAATAGTGGCTAGGATTCCTAAACTCGATATACAAAAAGAGACTTTAAGGTCCTGAGACGTCCCTTTTTTGAAAGATTCTATATAGCCCAACTCAGATAATTGTTTTATAATAACTTTTGGATTTATAGTCTTCAATGCGAGATTCACGTTTTTAAGTCGGTGATGAAGTATGCTTGCTGTTAATCCTCCCAGGGCTTGAGAAAGCAAGATGGATGGCACTACAAGCACCGGCTCAAATCCAGCAATAATAAGAACCGGTGAAAGAATGGTTCCATACATCATACCCATTGAAGCATCGATAAATTCACAAAGAAAGCCCCCTAACACTATTAAAACGATAGTCTCAATACTCAATTTTCTGTCCTCATGCTAAGCTTAGCTTTTAAATTATTTATTCTGTTCCTTTTTCTTTGGCTTGAGGTCTGCTATCTGTTTCTGACCTCTTCTGTGTTTCCGATTCGCCAATAGCCTCGACCTCTTCCGGGGCTGCGTTCCTGGAGTTCGGGCTTCACAAAATAGGGGAAAATAAAGAGAAGAACCGTTAGTAAAATCAGTATTACAGTGATTATACAGCGTGCCAGACGGCTCGGTATCAAATTACAATAAATCCCGACTATTATTCCCCAGTGCAAAACGACATGGAGTATAATCAAGCCAATGAAAGTCAGTGCGATTGCAAAATGAATCGTTCCCCAATCATGGCGATCCATACCCCAGAAAAACAACTCTACATTTCGGTCGTAAATTTCCCACCGTTGATACCCTGGGATCAGCACATATTTCATTAAAAAGCCGATCCCGGCTAAAGCAGCAATACATAATAAAAGTAATGCATCAATAATCAAGTTAATTTTAGACTTTGCCACAATTACTTTCTCTTAGCGAATCAGAAGAAATATCCATACCTGCCGGACAAGTGCCGACTGTTGATTCGTACGATTAACTCGCGTATTTATTGGCAAGCTGCTGTTCAATCTTCTCAAGAAGAGCTTCGGGTTCGATAGGTTTCTCCATGTACTCATCAACAGGTAGGAACTTGGGATGTATGCGTTCTCCGGGGAAATCAAATCCTGTCTGTTCCCGCATGGATGTCAACATCAAAATTGGTATCTTCGCGAAACGAGGGTCTTTTCTTATCTTTCTTGCAAAAATGAATCCTTCAGCACCCTTTCCCATCATGATGTCAAGAATGATGGCGTCCGGAATTTCTTCCTCCAGCTTGGCGAACCCCTCATCCGCATTATATGCGAAGCTTACTCTGTAATGTTTTGTCTCAAGGATCGCTTGTGTGACCTCCACGAAATTCGGATCATCGTCAATTATCAATATATTTGGAGCATTCATGTTTTCTCCTTTGGCAGGGACCATGTTACGGTCGCGCCTGCGCGAGAATTTTGATAACGCCAAACAATATTATTGGTATCCGCTTCTACCCAATTAACTTCAAAATGCCCGCTGTAAGTTGGGAAATCTGCCACATATCAGGCTTTTGTTGACAGGAGTCTCTCAACTTCTCCCAGTAATACTTCCGGCTCCACTGGTTTATCAAGGTAAGATTCCACTGAGCACCAATCAGGGCCACCTTTTTTGGGTCTGAAATCAAAGGTTGTTTTCTCTTTAATCCCTGTCAGCATTAGGATGGGTATATCCCTGAACTGTGCGTCCTTCTTAAGTGTCTTGGACATATCAAGGCCATCCAGCCATGAGGACATCATGATGTCTAATATTACTAAATCCGGTTTCTCGGTTTTGATTTTGTCCATACCCTCTGTCCTGTCGGCGGCTGTAACCACAGTATACCGGCGGCTTTCCAGAATAGTCTGCAATGAGTCTCTGATACCTGGGTCATCATCGATGATCAGTATTTTTTGTGTACTCATTTTTTCTCCTTTGAGAGCGACAATACCACGATGTCGGAAGCCCGAAAACTACAATAAAGCTAAATAATATTATTGGTTTTCGTGTTATTAGTTTTTCAGCTTATCGACTTCACCTTAATCGTTATGGCGTCGGACACTGTAGGCAGTCTTCAGATATATCTTTTTGGTATAGAACTGGTCAATTTTTCTTGACTGCTGCTTCTATTCAGTTTAGTTCGCCCTTAATAGCCGTGCTTGGTTCTTCTCTCTCCCGAGATAGAGATGTTTCTTGAAGCAACAATCCCGTTAGGTCAACAATGCTATCTCTGACCTCTTTTGAGAGATCGGTGCTTAGGTATATTGCCTTTGGCTCTATGCCAATCAGAATGAACTTGCAATCTGCGAGACATGGACATACTTGCTTTAGTAGCCGTAGGACATCGACTACTTTCATCTGATGAGCAGAGTGTGACTTCGTTTGTGCCCCCTGGAGCTCATTGAAGTCGAATCTGTGGATCTGGCCTGGTTTCCCTCCTGCACGGATAGCGTCGACCAAAATGATCTTTTGCGGCTTATCCAGATAAGATACAAGATTCAATAAATCGCATCCACAATCTACAATACTAACATCCGGCGGCATAGGGAGCTTCAATAGATGATCTATAATATGTGGTCCTATCCCTTCATCGCCAAGAAGCCGATTCCCAACTCCAACAATTAAAGTCTGTCCTGGTGATTTATCTACTCTTTCATCTGAGAAGGCAACTCTCATTTAAAGTTTACCTCCACCAAGTGGACCGCACAGGATATGCACGGATCATAGGCTCGTACGACCATCTCCAGCTTTGGTACGAGAGACTCTTTCGACTCATCGATCAAATTTTCAACTGAGACGCGAAGATCCTTTTCGATGTTTGCCAAATTCTGAGCGGTTGGAGTGATGATATCAGCTTCCGTGAGCCGTCCCTCTTTGTCGAAGCTATAGCTGTGATAGAGTGTCCCTCGTGGGGCTTCAACAGCTCCTGTTCCTGTGCCTGCCCTGAGCGTGATTTGCATTGGCTTTTCTTCCTTGATCTCTCCGCTCAGCAGTTCTTCAATTATCTCGATCGATCTCTCGATGGAGTAGACCAGCTCAATGGCCTGAGCGGCGTTGTTATGGAGCGGATTACCTGACAGCAGGTCAAAGCCCAGCTTCTCCAGAGCTTTTTTGGCCTGCCCGGACAATTTTTTTCCGTTTAATGCTATCCTTGCCAAAGCTCCAACCATGAAGGGCTTATCCTTGAACCGGCTGTGTTTCGCATTAGAATGAGCGACAACCTGTTCATTGCAGATGTCCTTATAAGTACCGATTTCTTTGATGTCTCCAGTTGAAAGAGTAGTCTTTTCTCCGAACAAGCTGTATCCGTTTCCATCGCTTAATAAGGCGGCATAAATATTCGGCGATATACAGAAATCCGGTATTTGCAAAGAGGACACAATGTCAAATGTCGCCAAGCTTTGTTTCAATCCCTTCTGGAGCTGTTTTTTAAGACCAAGAAGCTCCTCTCGGATTGGGAGTCTTCCAAAACCACCAACAATGGCATTTACAGGGTGAATCGCACGGCCACCTATCGTCTCCTGAATGGTATTGCCCAGCTTTTTCAATTCCAAGCCCATCTTCACTTCATGAGGATAGTCCGAGGCTAAGTCAACAGCGCTTGGATAGTTCATGAAGTCAGGAATGACCAGACAAAACAGGTGCAAAGCGTGGCTTTCAATGTTCCCCCCCTGCACTAAAAGCTCTCTCAACAGTCGTGTTTGTTCGCTCACATTGACACCAAGGGCATCCTCAACGGCCATCAGGGAAGCGACCGTGTGTGTCGCCGAACAGATGGCACAAATCCGCATCAATATCGGTGCAACTTCATTGTAGGTCCTGCCAACCACCAGAGGCTCCAGGAAGCGAGTGCCTTCGAAGACATCCATCTTAACCTCTGCTACCTTACCATCATGAATATTCACGGTGATTCCACCGTGCCCTTCGATGCGACACACACGATCAATGACTACTGATTTACTCATCCACAGCTTCCTTAAGAGACTCGATGTTCAAAGCGTCTGCCTGCGCTGCAAAGGTGTGCAACCGATTCTGAATATCTATTTTTGTGAATCCCTTTTCTCTAAGTACCCTGAACTCTGAAGAAACATTTGCTTCTTCAACAGGGCCCCGACATCCAATACAGGGCCGAGTATAGCTCGGACATCGAGCTTTGCAGCCGGCTACAGTTATTGGGCCCAAACAAAGTTGTCCCTTCTCAATCAGGACACATGTATACTCTGCCATTTTGCACTCTGTGCAGACGGGATAGTTTGGTAGGGTGGGCAAATCTCCATGCAACAATGCTGCGACTGTTTGCAGCAACTGTTCCTTTTCTATGGGACAACCGGATATGGCCAGATCGACTTTGACAAAATGGTTGAGAGGTTGAGGGGCGATTGTCTCAAAATCTTTGCCTGCCGGCCCATAGACTTTTTGTTTAAGCTCTTCTCGTGCTATCTCATTTTTCATTGCTTGCACACCGCCCCAGACAGCGCAGGTGCCGATAGCAACGAGAAATGTGGCCCTGTCTCTGAGCTTTTTCAGCATCTGTTCATCTTCCGGCTGAACGACAGAACCCTCGATAAAGACAATATCCAATGCACTGTCCTCATCGTTGCAGGTCATGGCCATAGGAAAGAATTTGATGTTCAGCGATCCAGCGATATCAAGGAGCTCATCCTCGCAATTTAAGATGGACAATTGATCTCCTGCACAGCCTGTCAGTCCATATATGCCTACGTTTGGTTTATCCACTGCTTCATCTCCTCAGATCATCTCTGGCAGGTTTATTGCATCCCAATAGGTAAATATTGGCCCATTGAGACATGTGTACTTATATCCGATCATGCAGTGCCCGCATTTGCCCACGCCACATTGCATGTTTCTTTCCAGGGACATAAGTATCCTGTCCTTGGAAAAGTTTCGTTCCAGCAGTTTCTTAAGGACAAATCTGAACATTACATCCGGGCCGCAGATAGCGGCATAGGTTTGAGAAGAGTCAATCTCGAGGTTGTCGAATAGCTCGGTAACCACACCTACGCGGGCCTTCCATATGCCGGATTCATCATTATCAACGGTCAGAAGGCAATTGATGTCCGCCCGGTCAAGGAGATTTAATAGTTCATATTTAAAAAGCATATCATCTGGATTCCTTGCTCCGTACATCAACGTGATGTTCTTAAACTTTGTTCGATTATCCAGAGCATATCCCAAAAGAGATCTCAAAGGCGCCATGCCGAGGCCGCCGGCTACAAGAAGGAGATTATTTCCTTCCAACTGCTCAATGGGAAAACCATTCCCGTAGGGACCTCTGATGCCTACCAGCGAGTTGGGAGGTAGTTTGAATAGCGAGTTGGTGACGTGGCCGATTCGCCTGACGCACAGTTCGACAATTCCCTGCCGAGTTGGAGAAGATGATATGGAGAATGGAGCCTCCCCAGTCCCAATGACACTTAACATGACAAACTGGCCGGGCCGATAAGTAAAACTTTTCGCAATCTCTTTTCCTTCAAACTTCATTTGGAAAAGAAGATGATCCGATATCTGAGGTAATGTTCGAATAATCCTTGCCGGATGTGGCAGATACGGATTTGGGCACTCAGGATTGCTTTGGTGATTATGCACGAATCTCACTCCTTAACTTCTTGACAACCTCGAGAATATCAACACCCGCCGGGCAGTACGCTTTACATCGTCCACATCCGACACAACTCGGTCTTCCATACTGGCTTACAAAACCTCTCTGTTTATGAAAGTACCTGTTCTTTACTCTTGAGGAACGCTCAGCCCTGAAATTATGTCCCCCAGCCACAAGAGCGTAGTCCTTGAAAAGACAGGAATCCCATCTCCTTTTTCTCTGCCCGCTGCTCACATCTAAATTGAGTTCATCAAAGACGGCGTAACAATAGCAAGTCGGACAAACCATCGAACACGTACCGCAACTTAGGCATTTGTCTCCTATTTCCTGCCAGAGTTGGCTTTCGTATTCCAAATCCATTATCTCAGGCAAATCCTGAAGTTGAATTTCAGTCTGGAAGTTTTCTCTTCTCTGAACGGATTTTCTCTTGTATGCCTCGCGATCTTCTTTCTCAACCTCATGAAATAGTGAATCTGCTGCTCTGAAGATATCATCTCCTATACTTGTTCCTATCCGGACAAGGTAGGAATCGTCAATGTCAGATAAGAACAGATCAAAGCCGGTGTCGACGAAATCAGTTCCGGTGGACCGGCAAAAACAGAAATCATCAGGAATGCAGTCTATACCGACAATAATCGCATTACTCCTTCTGGCGAAATAATAGCTATCTATGTATTTACCGCCGAAGACCTCGTCAATTATCTTTAGGCCATGAATATCACAAGGATGAACACCAAAGATGATATATTTTTTGTCTGCTTCCCTGTGAGGAATCTGATAACCTCTCTCGGCGCAAAAATTGAACATGACCTCTAAAGGCTTGAAGAAGTATTTCTTCAGCGGTAAGATAGTTCTGGTGCAATCGAGTGCTATCTCAGAGCAGTCTCTCACTGGTGCGAAGACATAGCTTCCGTCACGCCTTTGGGTGGGAGCGTGAATTTCTCCAAAAATGTTCAAACGATTGATAAATTCCGCAAAGTTTTTTTTGGGTAATTTTACTATCTTCATTGCTCTGCCTTTGGCAAAAGAATTGTGAAAGTAGTCCCCTTGCCAAGCTCGCTGACTACTTCTATACGACCGTTATGTGCTTCGATTATTCTCTTGGCTATCGGTAGGCCCAGTCCGGTGCCGGAGATGTGCCGTGTCTCTTTGTTCTTGACTCTGAAAAACTCGTCGAAAATGAAAGGCAAATTCTCCTGGGAAATGCCTATTCCCGTATCGGAGATTTTAACCTCTAAATTATTACCTTGCTTTCTCGTACTCACAGTGACCGTTCCTCCCACATGATTGTAGCTTATTCCATTACTGAGAAGATTGGTGAAGGCCTGTTTCAGGGCTTCTTGATCACTATTGACTTTGGTAAGGTTGTGATGTGAATCCAGCTCGATGGTTACTTTTTTGGCCTCTGCCAACGGTTTCACGAGTTCGAAGGATTCGGAAAGGATAGGAGCAAGAGCGACCGGTTCGAAACTCTCTGTTATTTTGCCTGCTTCGATACGGGATATGTCAAGCCAATCGTTAATCAGTTGGATCAGATCGTCAATATACTTGCTCGCTTTTTCTATCATTTGTTTCTGGTTACTGGCCACTTCACCGGCGAATCCCCCTAAGATCACTCCAAAATACTGCTTGACGGAGGCAAGTGGAGACCGCAATTGGTGGGAGACAAGCGTGACGAAGTTCTTTCTCATCATTTCCTTTTCTCGCTGTAATCTTGCCGACTTAAGAGCGAGTCTTCTTCTTTCCAAGCCCCTCTTAATAACAATCCTCAATTGGTCTGGTGTGAAAGGTTTTGTGAGAAAATCGTATGCATTTCGTTTCATCGCCTCGATGGCTGATTCTATCGTTGCGTAACCTGTGATAACGACGGAAACAATGTTTGGGTTTACCTCTTTGATTTTCTCTAAGAGTTCCATGCCACTTATTCCCGGCATCTTAAGGTCGATAAGGACTAAATCAGGTTTTACCTCATTTATTTTCATCAAACCAATATCACCGTTCTCAGCAGTTTCTGTCCTGTGTCCATCTTTAACCAGTGCCTGGCAGCAGGAATCGCGTATGGCTTCTTCATCATCAATGACTAAGATAGTAGCCTTCTCGGAGACCTCGAGTTGTTCGTCAACTTTTATAAAGAGTTCTCTCATAGACTGCTTTTATCCTTCCAAAAGTTTGTCAATGTGCTCCAAAAGGGCTGTCGGTTTGACCGGCTTTTCAAGATAGTCGTCTGCTTCAAAGTATTCCCCATCTGTGTCAGGTGAGAATCTGAATCCGGTCTCTCCCGTAATACCGGACACTGCCAATACAGGAATCTTTTTCATTTCAGGGTCATGCTTGAGCTTGTAACATATGTCAAAGCCATCAGTTATTCTCTCCATCATAATATCCAAGAGAATCAAATCGGGCTTGAACCTTTCGAGCTTCTCCATTGCTTCTTGCCTGTTGTAGGCGACATCGACCTTATAGCCTTTGCTTTCCAGCACGGGCTTCATTACTGCGATAAAATTTGGGTCATCATCGACGACCAAAAGGTTTGGCGGTTTATGCATCTTTCTTGCCTCCTTAACCTTTCCCATTTTCTTGAACACGTCTCGAATTGCCTCCATCAGTTCTTCTCGATCGAAGGATTTTATGTAGTAATAGAAGATATCCTGCTTCCGAACTTTTGCCTCTAAATCCATAGTATTCTCAGTTGCAGTCATAATTACCTGCACCTCTGGGTCAATTGCTTTTAGAACTGGGACAGCCTCATAGCCCTTCATCTCTGGCAAATTAACATCCATAACGACGCAATCAAACTTTGCGTCCCTGATCCTTTCCGCCATAGTGGTAATACTGTCACTCATTTCTACATCATAACCTTCTTCAGTGAAGTGGGAAGACAACTCTTGGGCAGCTTTGCTATCGGGATCTACGATTAGAATTCTCTTATGTCCATTTTTCATTTGAAGTCTTTTCCCAACCTGTCTAAATCTAATTCCTTGTTCGGCACTACAACTTTCTTTCATTCTTACGTGTTATGCTTATCTTGGACTCCGTCCCTGTCAGTTACATATATCTCTGAGCCAAGCACATGGAATTTCTTTTTGCAGCTTCACTACGCACGAAGCCGAGTCAGGATAACCATCTAACCGAAGGCTGCTTCGTCATCGATATCTTCATGGCACACAGCAATGTAAACATTGTGCTTTACTTTAGACATGTACTGCAATCTTTGTGCCAGATAGTAAAAGGGCCACACAGGGCTTGTCCTAAGTGGCTCTTAGTAAAGAACTTATCTGTTATTTTTGGGAGTATTCTTGGATTTCTATATGTCATCCAGAATTACCCGTCGCGGGGCATTTGACCTCACTGATGGAGAGAATTGCCCCAAAGCTGCTATTCTATGCCATATCTCCTTAGCTTCAAACGAAGAGTTTTCCGGTCTATTCCCAATGCTTTTGCCGTCTTGCCTTTGTGTCCGTTGAACAACTTAAGCGTCTTGGAGATATGCTCTCTTTCTAAGTCGATAAGGCGCTGAACTTCACTACTATCTGAACCTAAAGGCGTCTCAACACTTAGCCCATAATATAATAGATCTGATGGTTCAACTATATCGTTTCCGGTTAATACGACAGCTCGCTCGATGGCATTCTCCAACTCTCTAACATTTCCAGGCCAATCGTAGTTCACGAGAGCCTTCATAGCTCGGTCAGAAATAGCCCTTACGCTCTTCTTTCTCTTTTTGTTATACTTCTTCAAGAAATAGTCAGCGAGCAACGGAATATCATCTCTTCGTTTACGTAGAGGTGGAAGGGTAATCGGGACGACACTCAGGCGGTAAAACAAATCGTCGCGAAATGTTCCTGCCTTTGTAGCATCCTGTAAATCTCTGTTGGTAGCAGCGACGACTCGCACATCCACCTTGATAACTTGCGAGCTTCCAACTTTAGTAATCTCCCTTTCCTGGAGTACCCTAAGCAATTTTGTTTGGATATTTGTACTGATATTTCCAATCTCATCGAAAAAGACCGTTCCGCCGTTTGCCAACTCCAATCGGCCATACTTTGTTGCCGTGGCGCTGGTGAAGGACCCCTTAACGTGCCCAAAAAGCTCGCTCTCGAAAAGGCTTTCCACCAAGCTCCCGCAGTCTACAACTACAAATGGCTTGTCCTTTCTACTGCTATGGTGGTGTATCGCCCTGGCTACAAGTTCTTTGCCGGTACCGCTCTCCCCTGAGATCAAAACAGTAGTATCAGTTGGGCTCACTTTGCGCACCACTTCCTCAATCTTTTTCATTGATTTACTATGACCGATGATCACCTCGGGCCCGAAGTTTGCTGTCAACTCGCTTCTCAGGAGAATATTCTCAAGGACCAACTCTCTTCTGTCTAAGGCCCGGTTGACTACGACTCTTAAACCGCCAGGCGTGAAGGGTTTGGGAACAAAATCGTAGGCTCCATTTTTCATGGCCTCAACAGCGGACTCTACTGTGGCATAGCCGGTAATAACGACTACTAAAACATCCGGATACTCTCGTTTTATCTGCTTCAATACCTCCATTCCGCTCAAACCGGGCATTTTCAAGTCAAGAATCGCCAAATCAAAGGATTCTTTCTCCAGCATAGCTAACCCTATCCGACCGTCCCCAGCGACTTCTACCCTGTTCCCTTCCCTGGAGAGCGTCTGTCGGCACGAATCCCGCATGGATTCCTCATCGTCAATAACCAGAATATTAGCTTGACTCAACATTTAGGCCTCCACACCCAAGGGTAATCTTACAATGAATGTCGTTCCTTTGCCCAGTTCGCTTTTCACCTCTATTGTCCCTTTATGTCTTGCAATGATGCCGTAGCTGATGGCTAAGCCAAGTCCTGTTCCGCGGCCTACTTCCTTAGTCGTAAAGAACGGGTCAAATAGCTTCTCCAGATTCTCCTGCGAGATGCCACAGCCGGTGTCTGTGAATTCAATTTCGATGGATTCGCCGCCAGCTTCTGTCTTGGTGGCGACAGTTACTTCTCCTTCTCCATCAATGGCCTCGGCCGCGTTCAAGATGATGTTGGTGAAAACCTGCTGTATCTGACTGCTATCCATCATTGCCTTTGGCAGAGAGGGAGATAACGTTGTGCTTACTTTGACATTTTGAAATAATGCCTGGTTTTCAAGCATGGACAATGTCCGCCTCAAGATTTCATTTGCATCCGACTCCTCAACTTTTGGTTCACTTTGACGAGAGAAGTCGAGCAGGCCTTGCACTATGTCCCTACATCGTGTGGCTTCTGCCACTGTCTTCTCTAAATTCTCGCGACGGGAATCATCTGCATCCGTTTCCTCCAGGCATAAATGAGCATACATTAGAACGGCGCCGAGCGGATTATTTATTTCATGGGCCACTCCGGCAGCCAACTGTCCTAAAGTAGCGAGCCTTTCCGATTTCATTATCTGCTGTTGTGCGTATTCTTTTAATCGTTCGTCTCGCTCTTTCAATGAAGAGGCCATCAGGTTGAATGTTTTCGTAAGGTCTGAGATTTCATCTTGCCGGGTCGCTTCGACACGGTAGTCAAGGTTCCCGTCCGCCCACTGCTTGGATGCAAATATTAAATCCTTGATCGGTTTCGCAACTCCCTTCGCCAAAAAACTTGATACTATCAGAGCGATAATCATCCCGGCAAGGGTGATGCCCAAAAACATCGCGATCGCCCTGTTTCGCATATCGGTGAATTTTTCCTCCAGTATTCCGACATAGAGAATGCCTATGATTTTGCCCTCAATATCTCTGATGGGCTCGTATGCCGCACGATACCAGTTATTCACTACAAAGGCTCTATCTATCCACGGCAAACCTTTTACGATTACCTGCTCGTAAACTTCTTCAGATACACGAGTTCCAATTGCACGAGTTCCATCCTCTCCCATGACATTAGTTGAAATCCGCAGGTCACCTTGAAAGATGGTTGCGGTACCAATGTCCTTTCCCCTGTATTTGACTCCCTGATATACAGTCTCTTTGACCTTATCAACAATCATGTAGTTCCTATTAAGCAAGTAACCTCCACACAGCACGCCGAGCAAGTTCCCATCATACCCGAGGATAGGCGCGGCGGCTTTTATCATCATTCCCGAAGTCTGCTTGGTTTCTAGGATTGGTTTTGCTTTTGGAGTAGGGATGGATTTTATGTAAGCTTGCTCAAAAAGGCCTTCCCCCTCTTTTCGGAGTTCTTCTTCTGGCACTATCATTGTCCCGGAGATTACTTCCCCGCCGGATAGTATCCGGACCACGAGTTCATCATCTGCTTGACTATCACCAGAGACGGAAGGATTTTGGGACCTGACGATAACTTGGCCTCTTTTGTCCATCAGATCCAAAATATCCAAGGACTCTATCTTTCTTGTTCTCTCTAACTCCTCTCTGAGCGTTTCGATATCGTTATGTGACAGAGCATCTTTTATTAAATCTCTCAAAGCAGTGAACCGTACTATATCTCTGAGGTTTTCACTTTCCTCTCGATAGATCTCCCTGGCGGAGTTCAGGTCATTTCTTACTTTGTCCTGGGCCTGATGGATTATGCCTGTGCCGATTAACTGAGTACCTACGAGGGTAGCAATTAAACCGCATATAATAATCACTGCCAAAAAACTTATGATCAGCTTTGTTTTCAACGAGGTTTTCATTGTTTTTCCTGAAAACGGCGAAATCAGTCGAGAATCCGCTGTCTATTGGACAAGCTTCGGGTAGACAAACCATGTCCTTTCTACACGATCTATATTTTAGTAGTATTCCAACCAAAAAGCAAGTTGATACGTAATAAGCCTTAGTTTGGCTGATTGTAAACATATAAAAGTTCCTAAACAATCTCTGCCTGGGGCTTGTTTGTCTCTTGGCTGATTCTATCAGCCAGCGTGGTAAGACCTTATTTGGTAAGTATAAAGAATTTATTATTAAACGCTTGCAAAAATCCGGTTGAAACCGTTGGGACTAAAAGGTTGCTGATTCAAGTCCGGTCAACGCCCTGGTTGCTGTAATTTGCTCTATTGACCGGCAGGCTTCTCTCTATATTTGCTCAGAATAGCAAAGCCCAGTACGACCAACAGAACTAATGCTGATGTGTATTTTACAATGTCCGGCAGCATCCAGCCGGGACGGGCTGCGATCTCGAAATCAATGCCGGCAGCAGCATAATCAAGCAGAATACCACTCAAGAGGGCAAAACCTGCTACCGTGGCCAAATAGATAATCGCTGTGCCTTTGCCCATGACTTTCCAAATGGTCACAAATGATGCAGCATTTGTAGCCGGCCCAGTCATAAGAAAGACCAGGGCCGCACCAGGCGTTAAGCCCTTCATTATCAACGCCGCCGCCACAGGTACCGACGCTGTGGCACAGACGTAAACCGGTATGCCGAGAAACATCATTACCACCATGGCAAACACGCCGGTGCCGAGCCTTTCGGCGAAGAAATTTGGCGGTATCAGGGCGGAAATAAAAGCTGCTACAACCAATCCAATCAGCATGGCTTTGCCGATATCGCGAGGCAGCGTGACAAAGCCGTATTTCAATCCCCTGATAACTTTGCCTGTTTTCTCGTTGCTGCAACACTCGTCCATACATTTTTCCGGTGCCTTATTGTCATCTTCTCTGGTTTGGTTAAATGCATCTACCAGAGCCCCACCAGCAATGCCGGTGATGAGTGCTGCAAATGGCCTGAAAACAGCAAATATTGGACCCAGCAGACTCAATGTTACAAGTATGCTGTCCACGCCGGTTTGGGGCGTTGAAAGTAGAAATGCGATCGTGGAGCCCTTACTTGCTCCGTGCTTGTGTAGGGACATTGAGACCGGAATAACGCCGCACGAACACAAAGGCAGTGGGATCCCAAAAAGCGATGCCTTCAACAGAGGCCAGAGCCCCCTGCCGCCCAGATGTTTTTCTATGAGGGGCTGGGATATGAGCACTGAGAGAATACCCGCCACGAAAAAACCAAACAGCAGGTATGGTGACATCTCAGCTACCGTGCCCCAAAAATCTGCGATTATAAGCTTAAGAAAATCCACCATTGTGGTTATCCCCACTTCTGACTGGAGTGGCCCAAGTTTTAAGCTTGTCCTTGCCCTGGTGAGCTGTCAAAGACGAATGATTTCACTGTTTCAAGCCTCGCTCCAGGTCAGCGATTATATCTTCGACATCTTCAATTCCAACGGCGAGTCTGAAAAGCGTGTCGGTAATTCCTAACTTATAGCGTTCTTTTCTCGTACAGTCGTAATAAGTCACTAATGCCGGATGTGTTATCAGTGTTTCAACACCGCCCAGGCTCGGTCCAATGTAGCACAACCTCAAAGCATCCAAAAAACGTTTGGCAGCGTTGAGATTGCCCTTTATTTCAAATGTAACAACCCCCCCACCACCGGCCATCTGTTCTTTTGCTACTTCATAGTGAGGATGACTTTTAAGAAAAGGATAATAGACTTTTTTGATACCCCGTTGATTTTCAAGAAATTCGGCGACCTTTAATGCGGTTTCGTTTTGTTTTTTTACCCGCAGGGGAAATGTTTTAAGCCCTCGCAGGAGAAGATAACAGCAATGAGGGTCGATAAGACCGCCCATTGATTTATGCAAGTTTCTTATTTTATCAACCAGTTCTTTTTTTCCAAGCACAGCACCCGCTAAAATATCGTTATGGCCTCCGAGATATTTTGTGCAACTCTGCAGGACAATGTCCATTCCGAATTCGATGGGTCTTTGGTTTAAAGGAGTGGCAAAAGTACTGTCTATGAGAGTCAGAACATTATGTTTGTCTGCAATCTTTTTGATTTTGATAAGATCAAAGATATTCAAATATGGGTTGGTCGGTGATTCGGAGAATATAAAACGTGTGTTCTTTTTGATCGAGCGATCAAGGCCTTCATAGTCTCCAAATGGAATAATGGTACACCCGATGCCGAATTGTTTCAGGTAAGACCGGCAAAATTCAAGTGTCTTTTTATAGCTGTCATCAGTGATAACAATATGGTCACCGGACTGGACTAAAGTGAGAATAGTTGTAGTTATTGCGCTCATTCCGGACGTAAAAACGACACAATCTTCAGCACCTTCAAGGTTGGCAAGGCGATTTTCCGCAATCTTCGCAGTAGGATTGCCGTATCTGCCATACTCAAAATGCTCTTTCCCTTTCTTGGTGTAATCTTCGATATGCTTGGAGTTTTGAAATGTAAACGTGGCAGTCTGAATAATAGGTGTTGTGAGTGAATCAGCGTATTTTCTTCTTGGTTCACCGGCATGTATTGCTCTGGTGGATAAGGATTGATCTCCACAGGGCGGCTTTTTTTTCCTTGAGGTTTTGGCCATAATCTATTCCTTACTCAATTGACAACTGCTACTTCTATGTCGGGCGTTAAGTCTGTACCGTTTCGGTTCGGCTGACATTACCCTGCAGATCAATTGTAACATCTTCGAAGCTCATTTCAATTTTGTTTTTGGCGATAGCCTTACGTGCAATCTGAGTAAGGCCGGAACAACATGGCACTTCCATGTGAATTACGGTTAGACTGTTCAGATTATTGGCTTGCAGTATTGCTGCCAGCTTTTCAACATAAAACTCCGCATCATCGAGTTTTGGACAGCCCACAGCAATACTGTGGTCAGTTAGGAACCTGCTGTGAAAATCGCCCATTGCGAACGGTACACAGTCTGCAACCAGCAGCAAATCAGCATTGGCAAAATACGGGGCATGAGGCGAAACAAGCTTTAACTGCACCGGCCAGTGGCTCAGTTGGGATTGTACCTTTGGTATCTCGGATTCGTGAGGCTTATCTTTCTTTCGAAGGTCTTTGGCCGTCATACCCGGGCAGACGAAGTTAGTCTGTGCTTGTGCGTTTTTCTCTTTGGCCAGGTGCGCCTTGGTCGCCTCTTCGCTAAACTCGACAGTCTCTCGCTTTTCAATAGTAATCGCATCCTGGGGGCAATGTCCGATACACGCCCCAAGGCCGTCACAGTAAATCTCGCTGATCAATTTGGCTTTGCCGTTAACTATCTTAATAGCACCTTCGGCGCAGGCGTTAACGCACTGCCCGCATCCATCGCACCTTTCCACATCTATTTTCACAATATTTCGCATAACCATCTTAAAATACCGCCTTTGGAAATTATTGAACCATCAGCATAAACATCAGGCTTTTTCATAATACCTAACCCGGCGAAGCCGGAACCAAAAAAGTTATACTTATTTGTTTATGCGGCTCGACATTTTTTAGATACTTGCAGTACATAAGTATGCTGAAAGGATCGAGCATGGTAGATTTCGTTGAACGACATAGTGATAAAATCCAGGGCGTTATTTCCTGTTTTGACCGTATTGTTTTGACCGGTACGATTCCTGGCATATGCTATGCTGAGGGAATGACGCGGTTTTTGACATTCAACGGCATCCGTATTTTCGACTATCCCCAATGGGCACTGCCGTTGCGAGAACAAATACGCAAAAATGCCGAAACGATTGCCGCACAGAACGACCTTGTTATCGACTTCATCCGCAAAAAGGACTTTCGCAAGGAACAACGCGTAAAGGACATCATCATTCAACGCGGTTCTCATCCCGGCCTTGTGCATATATTCTCGGCCATGGAGCCCTGTTCGAGCTATAAGCCCTGGCATGACAAGACAACCCACAAAACATTCCTCAAATACGACAGCGGAAAGTGCCTGCATTACTACTTCTATTTCATTGATGCCGAGCTTGGCCTGTGTTATCTCAGGGTCCCGACGTGGGCGCCGTTTCGTCTCCAGTTCTATTTCAACGGCCACAACAAGCTGGCGGCTCAACTGGCACGCAAAGGCGTCGATGCGGCTATGCTCGACAACTGTTTTATGAGCATCGAAGACTTTGAGGCATCGCAAAAATTGGCCGACGACATCAATATCAGACGCATTCACCGAATATTCGATACCTACGCTCGCCGTTACTGTCCCGTTATCAAGAAGTTCAAGGATGGCTATCATTGGAGCATTATGCAGGTCGAATACGCCACCGACATTATTTTCAAGCGTCAAAACGATCTTGCTCCCATCTACGATGAACTGGTCAGAACGGCCGTACATGCCGTCAAGGCCGATAATATCGCCACCTTTCTGGGACGAAAACTGAACGGTAATTATGAGGATGAGATGGGCAATGACTTCAACACCCGCATACAGGGAACACGCATTAAACATCACATGGGGGCGGTCGCAATAAAAA
>Ga0307378_10000789_pt1 | contig 53714 bp, 30 predicted proteins | sample UN1MG_FD_202238 | JGI IMG/M metagenome (GOLD analysis project Ga0307378, IMG submission 202238) | Soil microbial communities from Risofladan, Vaasa, Finland - UN-1 | ecosystem: Environmental > Terrestrial > Soil > Coastal area > Acid sulfate soil | place: Finland: Risofladan, Vaasa | collected... | reverse complement strand
CGGTCGTCCTCCTCGCGGTGCGGGTCGTCGGGGGCGCTCTTGCCCTTGAAGATGGAGTTGGACGCGAAGGGCTTGATGCCGAAGAGGCCGATGTCGTACTTCCGCAGGGTATCGAAGAAGCTGCCCTCGGGCTTCTCCTTCGTCTTGGCCGTGTAGGGGCTGCAAATGGCGTCCACGATCTTGGGATATGCCTGGATCATCTTCTCGATGTGCGGGCGGTCGTGGGACGAGAAGCCGACGAAACGCGCCTTGCCCTGTTGCTTGGCCGTTTCGAGCGCGCGCATCATCTCCTCGACCTCGCCGTCGGTGTGGCGGCTGCTCTGCTCGTGCATGGTGATGCGCCAGAGGTCCACCACGTCGAGCGCCGCCTGCTTCATGTACTCATCGAGGACCTCAAGAAGCTTGCCGCGGGTGCGCCATCCGGGGTTGCGCACCTCGTGGCCGCACATGGAGAAGCCGAAGTACATCTTGTCGCGCTTGCCGAGGGTCTTCAGCGCCTTGGCGTAGGCGAGAATCTCGGGCTCGCAGCAGGCGTCCACATAGTTGATGCCGGAGTCCAGGCAGCGGCCGATGATCTCCGTGCGGTTCTTCTGGAAGTCCTCGCCCTTGAAGGGGCAGCGCTTCCAGTGCCCGCCGAGGCAGATGGCGGAGACCCACAGGTTGGTCTTGCCCAGGCGGCGGTACTCCATGCGCTCGTCGTAGCTGAGGATCTTCTCCTTGGGCGGCATCTGCGCCTCGGCTGCGACGGCTTTCGCCGCCCCTAGCCCGGCCCCTACCACGGCCGCGCCTTGCCCCAGGAAACGGCGCCTGCCGATCCTCTTCTCGTTCATAGTCGCTCCTCTCGAGCTCCCAGGGTTGAGAAGGCCAGTGGGCCTACACCCATTCCCAGTCCTTGAGCCACTGGTAGCCGGCGGGGAGGCGTTCCCACATCCGGTCGGCGGCGCGGGCCAGCTCCTGGTTGTCGAGCACGGCGGGCCGGGCGGCCAGATCCTCCTTGCGCCGCTCCTCGATGGCCTTGAGGCAGTTCTCGACGTGGTGGGGGAAGATGAGGCCGGGGATGGGCGCGGTGAGCACGTCGCAGCACAGCACGTAGCGCAGGGCGAGCCGGGCGATGCGGTCGTCCTCCTCGCGGTGCGGGTCGTCGGGGGCGCTCTTGCCCTTGAAGATGGAGTTGGACGCGAAGGGCTTGATGCCGAAGAGGCCGATGTCGTACTTCCGCAGGGTGTCGAAGAAGCTGCCCTCGGGCTTCTCCTTCGTCTTGGCCGTGTAGGGGCTGCAAATGGCGTCCACGATCTTGGGATACGCCTGGATCATCTTCTCGATGTGGGGCCGGTCGTGGGACGAGAAGCCGACGAATCGCGCCTTGCCCTGTTGCTTGGCCGTTTCGAGCGCGCGCATCATCTCCTCGACCTCGCCGTCGGTGTGGCGGCTGCTCTGCTCGTGCATGGTGATGCGCCAGAGGTCCGCGTGGTCGAGGCCCGACTGCTTCAGCATGCCGTCGAAGGACTCCATCAGGGCCTTCGTGGTGCGCCACTTCTCGAAGCGGACTTCCTGGCCGCCGTTGGAGAAGCCGAAGTAGATCTTGTCGCGCTTGCCGATGGTCTTGACGCCCTTCGAGTAGGCGAGGATCTCGTTGCCCCAGCAGGCGTCCACGTAGTTGATGCCCGCGTCGAGGCAGCGGCTGAGGATGTCGGCTCGGTTCTTGGCGAACTCCTCGCCCTTGAAGGGGCAGCGTTTCCAGTGGCCGCCGAGCGCGATGGCGGAGACCCACAGGTTGGTCTTGCCCAGGCGGCGGTACTCCATGCGCTCGTCGTAGCTGAGGATTTTCTCCTTCGGCGGCATCTTGGGCGCTTCGGCCCCCCGCGCCGCGGCGGCGAGCACGCCCGCACCCACCGCTGCCGCGCCCGTGCCCAAGAACTCCCGCCGCCGGACCTCCTTGTGTGCCATCGCCTTGTCTCCTATCAGTACTCTGTGAACTCGCGCCGTCGCAGGCCCTCCAGGTCGAGGGTTCCCGCCTTCGAATCGAGCTGAATCTCCCATTGCTCCATGCTGCGCGCGCCGAAGATGACATCGAGGGCATGGCCGTCAATGCGACCAAGGTCGTCCACCACAACCGCATCGGTCATGAACTCCAGGCCCTCGATCGTCCCCTCCATGATGCAGAACTCACGCACCTCGATCTCGCTGCCCCCGAGCCCCACGCGGACAGGTGGAGCCATTGTCCGCTTGGGAAGGGAGCCGACCAACCTGGAAACCACGTAGCTGTAAAGAGCACCTGTGTCGAAGAGCGCGGTCGCCGGCTTGCCCTCGATCTCGATGGTCTTGATGATGCGGGACATTGCCCACCCCCTCTCCGCTCGACTACGCCTCCGCGGCCATCTTCTTGAGGAAGGCCAGGCCGTCCTTGGCCAGCTTGTCGGCCGATTCGTAGATGGGCCGCCAGATGCAGGCCGCGGCGCACAGGTCGAGGATGCCCGTCGCGAAGCTCTCGATGGTTACCCAGCGATCGTACTTGATCTCCTTGAGGGCGGCGAACACCTCCTTCCACGGCACGTGGCCCGTGCCTGGGGTGCCGCGGTCGTTCTCGCAGGCGTGGAAGTGGCCCACGAGCGGCCCGCAGGCGCGGATGGATGCCGCAGGGTCCTTCTCCTCGATGTTCGCGTGGAAGGTGTCCACCTGCACCTTCAGCCGCGGGTGGTCCACCATCTTCACCAGTTTCGTGGCGTCGGCGATGGTGGTGACGACGTAGGTCTCGAAGCGGTTCAGCGGCTCGATGGCCATGTTGATCTTCGCCTTGTCGGCGTGCTCGGCGGCGGCGCGGAGCGCGTCGGCGCACCACTTCTTCTCGTCGTCGGTCGGCGCCTTGCCCGTCAGCTCGCGCACGGGGGCGTAGAGGGGGCCGGCGACGGCCTCGCCGCCCATCTCCGCGCAGATGTCCACCATCTGCTTGAGCCGCGCGACGGCGGCCTGGCGCACCTCGGGCTTCTCGCTGCACGGGTTGGCCTCGGGCACCATCACGCAGCAGGCGTTGATGCCCATCTTCGCCTCCTCGCACGCCTTCCGCGTCGCCTTCGCGTCCAGGATGCTCAGGTCGGCGAACAGCACCTCCACTCCGTCGTAGCCCATGTCCGCCACCTTCTTGATCAGATGCACGTCGTCCTTCGTGAACGCGGCGTTGTAGACGAGGAGGTTCAGGCCGAACTTCACGTTCATGGGTTTGGTCTCCTGTGTGGCGGGCCCGCAGCCGCCCAGGCCTGCAACGCCCATTGCCAATGCCGAGGTGCCGAGGAACTCGCGACGACTGACGCCATGCTTCGCCATGCGCATTTCTCCCGTGGCCCCGCCCACCTATCCTTTATACGACGGAAGGGCCGCCGGTGTCAACTGGCGGGCCATCGCGCAGGAGGCACGGTCAGGTGCTTGCCCGATAGGACCCATAGGACGGATAGGGCAGATACGGCCGGTGGTGTTCAGTGGCCGCCGCCTGTCCTATTGGTCCTATAGGTCCTATCGGTGCTAGCGCCCCGGCACTCATGGCGTTGACAGCGCCGGGCGCCCAGCCTATGCTATAGGCGAAAGGACAAGCCAGTGGACAGCGGCTTCCCCATCCTGAAGTAGTTGCCTCGGCGCACAAGTTCTGCTATAGATGGGCGTCCCGAGCGTGGACTGTGAGGTCAAGGCTATGGACATGGACCTTCTTGTCGGTTGTATTGTGGGCTTCGGCGCGCTGTCGGTGATTGCGGCCATCGTAGTCTGGTGCAGGGCGCGGATCGAGTGGGTCGCCAGGACCGGCGCGCGGTCGGCCCGGGAGATTCTGAAGGACCTTCGCCGTGGCGGATAAGGGCCCCGTATCCTCGGAACTCTCGCGCGACCTCTCGCTGTTCCACATCACGATGATGGGTCTGGGGATGATGATCGGCGCCGGGGTGTTCATCGGCATCGGCATCTCCCTGGGCGAGGCGGGGCCGGGCGGCCTGGTGCTGAGCTTCGCGCTCAACGGCCTCATCGCGCTCTTCACCGCCATGTCGTTCGCCGAGCTCAGCTCGGCCATCCCCCGCGCCGGGGGCGCCTACAACTTCGCGCGGGTCGGCTTCGGGCGCGGCACGAGCTTCGTGGCGGGCTGGATGGAGTGGTTCGCCTCGAGCGTGGCGGGGAGCCTCTACGCCGTGGTCTTCGCCACCTACACGCTCCACTTCCTGGGCGAGTTGGGCCTCCTCGGCTGGCTGCCGTTCCCGCTCGTGTACGCCAAGCGGGGCGTGGCGTTTGCCGTGGCCTGCTTTTTCGTCTACATCAACTACCGCGGGGCGTCCGAGACGGGGAAGGTCGGCGCTCTGTTCACCATCGGCCAGATGGTCTTCGTGGTCGGCATCGCCGTGGTGGGCATCATCGTGGCCGTCGCCGAGCCGTCGCGGCTGGCCAACTTCCAGCCCTTCATGCCGCGCGGCTGGACACGGCTCCTGGTCACCATGGGCTTCATCTACGTGGCGTTCGAGGGCTTCGAGGTCATCGCACAGGCCGGCGACGAGACGATTGACCCCAAGCGCAACATCCCCAAGGCCATGATCTACTCCGTCTTCATCGTCACCATGGTCTACGTGGCCGTGTCGTTCGCCACCGTGGTCGCCGTGAAGTCGGGGAGCGACATCACGGAGCCCTGGCGCTGGATCGGCTCCCACGGCGACCGGGGCTTTGGCATGGCCGTGGCCAAGCTGCTGCCGGGCACGTTTCTCGGCCACCTGCTGGTGACCCTGGCCGTCATCTTCTCGTCCACCTCGGCGCTCAACGCGACCATCTACTCGGCCACGCGGGCCTCCTACGCCCTCGGGCGCGACCGCATGCTGCCCGCCGCCTTCTCCGCGATCTCGCGGAAGACGAAGACGCCCGTGGTCGCGCTCGCCTTCACGAGCATCATCGTCGTGATGGTGGCCGTGTTCCTGCCCACGAAGGACGTGGCATCGAGCGCGAGCATCATGTTCCTCTTCCTCTTCTTCCTCGTGAACCTGTGCGCGATCAAGATCCGCCTGAACATGGGTGACGAGCTGGAGTACGGGTTCGTCATGCCCCTGTTCCCCCTGCCGCCGCTGCTGGCGGTCGCGGCGCAGTTGGCCCTCGCGGTGTGGCTGGTGCACATGAGCTTCATCGCGTGGATTCTCGCGCCCCTGTGGGTGTTCTCGGGGATGGCCATCTACCGCTTCTACTCGCGGTCGAGGACGGTTGCGACGGCCGACGAGATTCACGTGCTCGAGGAGGAGCGGGCGCCCGCGGGCGACGAGTACCGCGTGATGGTCGCCGTGGCGAACCCGCGCAACGCCCTCGAGCTGGTTCTCAACGCCCAGAAGCTCTGCGGCGCCAAGCAGGCCCGGGTCGAGCTGCTCCACATGGTGCCCGTGCCCGACCAGGTGCCGCTGCGCGACGCCGAGCGCTTCATGCTCGAAGGCAAGGAGGCGATGGTCGAGGCCATGCTCTATCTCGCGCCCCGATTCCCCCTCAGCTCCACCCTCCGCTACTGCCGCAACGTGGCCCGCGGCATCGTGAGCGCCGTCCGCGAGAAGCGCGTCAACATGCTCCTCATGGGCTGGCACGGACGGCCCCGCGCCCGTGCCTTCCGCCTCGGCAGCACGGTGGACCCGATCATCGAGCGCTCGCCGTGCAACGTCGTGGTGCTCAAGGGCTGTGGCAACCGCAAGTTCCGCCGCGTCCTCGTCCCCGTCGCCGGCGGGCCGAATGGCGCCTTCGCCCTCGAGGTCGCCAGCATCCTGGCCGACCCCGAGGAGGGGCAGGTCGTGGCCTTTACCGTCGCCGGCCACTCGAAGTTCGATATCGGCGGCTTCCTCGCCGAGCACGTCGGCCGCCTGCACCTGCCGCCCGACCGCGTGCAGGCAAAAGTCGTCAGCGCTCCACAGGTCGCTCAGGCCATCCTGAGGGAGGCCGAGGACTACGACCTGATCGTCATGGGCTGCACCGCCGAGCCGCTTCTCCGCCAACTCGCCAGAAGCTCCGTGCCCGAGACCGTGGCGCACCGGTGCACCAAGCCTCTGGCGATGGTGAAGGCGGAGGGCGGCATCCGGTCCTGGGTGAAGCGCTGGGTGTGACCCGGCGCCACAGCCTGCCATTTCCCAAGGGGGTCCCGCATGACACGAGCCGCCCGCCATATCGCGCGAGCGATTGGGCTCTGTTCCCTGGCCGCTCTCACCCTCGCACGCGGCGCGGAGATGGCCTCGCCCGTCCGCCTCCCACTCGACCGCACGGCCTACATCGTGGGCGAGAAGGTTCCCCTCGCCGTGCAGGGAGCCGAGGGCGAGGTGAAGGTCGAGTTGGCGGGGGCGGGCGGGCCGCCGCTGCTCGTCTACCGCGGCAAGCCGGCCGCGCTCGTGATGAGCACCGAGGGCCTGGCCGCAGGGACGTATGCCTTCCACGTCAACGGCCAGCCGTCGGGCGTCGAGCTGACCCTCGCCAGCCCCATCCGCAAGTCGCCCGGGGCGATCACCGACGAGAGCATGCCGAGTCCGCCGCAGCTCCCTCCCGAGATTTCGCGCGACCCCGCGAAGCGGGCAGCCGCGCGGGAGGTCTGGCGAAAGACGATGCCGCAGACGTTCCGCGACACGGGCATTGACGTGGCTTTCTCGATGTGCGCCTCCGAGATGGGCCGCCAGCCGCTCCTCGACCAGTTCGCCGCCGCCGCGGCCATGCTCTACGCCAATCCCTACACGCGGCCCATGAGCTTCAACGTCGCACGCATCTGGGAGCCCGAGTTGGCCACGTTCCGCCAGCGTCTCGCCCTCTCGGCCCAGGCCAACAGCCGCTACCCCAGCTTCGCCGGCTTCTGCCTCGACTTCGACCCCGTCGGCCTCCTCGCCCGCAAAATGCTCATGGTCTACTGGGGCTGGGGCAAGCAGGAGGAACAGCTTCGCAACTACATCGCCCGCAGCGACCAGGCCGTCTACGACGAGTTCACCCGCCGCACGGGGCTGAAGGCCCCCCGCCTCGACGAGTACATCACCTATCTCCTCGCCATCGGCCGGCCCGAGTTCGCCCCCGCCATTGACCTGCCGACCGCCCGCTGGATCGAGGAGATGGCGACCCACCTCAAGCCCCTCGACCCCGCCAAGCTCGCCGAACTGGAGAAGCGGATTGACGCCTGGGCGGCCTACCTGATGGGCATCTACGAGGAGAGCGACCGCGGGCACATCGAGGCCCTCCGCCCGATCGTCCCGACGATGCACCACACGGCCACCATCAACATTGACCACGCCGCCGTGCGGGACGGCCAGTACGTGCCCTGGGCCTATCGCCCCCACGATGTCCGCTACATCACGGCCTGGAACGACCAGGTGGCCGGCCCCGACTACGCCTACCAATGGCTCTTCAGCGCGGCCATGCTCGACACGAATCGCGGCCGCCAGCCGATCTGGGTCGGCAGCAGCCTGGGCATGGCCCACGGCCAGGCCGATTACCCGGGCAAGTTCGTCCGCGTCATCGCCCACAACCTCGCCCACGGCGCCTCGGGCGCCGGCTTCGCCCTCGAAGGTTTTTCAACCGTCCTCAGCGGCATGAACAAGCAGACCCACTGGAGCGAGATGAAGGGCAAGCCCATCGCCGAGGGGCTGCACGCGGGCCGCGACTTCCTCAATCGCTTCGCCTTCCTCGCCACCGAGTGCCGGGGCGACTACGGCGTCGGCATCCTTTACTCGCGGAGCCAGATGGCCCGCCAGCACGTGTGCCAGGGCTTCGGCACCGTCTGCTACAAGCTGCTCGTGGGCCTCACGCGGCTCGGCTACACCCCCCGCTTCGTCACCGAGGAGGAGATCGAGGCCGGTCTTGTGGGCGGGGCCTCCGTGCCCCGCGTCTCTTCGCGGGACAGAGACGTCCCGCCCACAATCGGCATCAAGGCACTCGTCATTGCGGGCCAGACGTTTCCCCTGCCGCCGAAGGTCGTCGCTGGCATCGAGGCATTCGCCAAGTCCGGCGGCATCGTCCTCGTGGACGGCTCGTCTTCGGTCAAGCTTGCCGGCGCGAAGCCCTTGGGTATCACATTGCCCTTCGTCGAGAGTGCCCGCCCCTACAACTGGTCGAGTCCCAACATCCCCCCAGGCGGCCGCCACATCGCCCTGGCGGAGGAATGGCACCGCGAGCTTACGCCGGCCGCCCTCAAGGCCCTCGGCGACACAGGGAGCGCCTTGCTGCGGCCCAAGAAGGGCGCCGATTCGCGCATCACCGTGATGCAGATCGACGGCGGCCGCGACGCGAAGTACCTCGTCTGCGTGAACGACTCCTCGATCAAGAGCCACACCGACTGGTTCCAGGTGTCCGACGAGTTGTTGCCGAGCCGTCAGGCGGCCGGATCGGTCATCTACGACGTCACACAGGAGCGGGTCCTTGGCAGTCTCCCACGGGGAGACGAGAAGATCCTCATGCGCGTCGAGCCGGACTTGCGGTGTGATCTGTCGGGGACCACGGCCCGCGTGCTTGCTCTCCTCACGCGTGGGGTCAGCGAGATCCCCCTCGAGGCCAACCAATCGGTCCGGGCTGGGGACCGCCTGGTCGTGAGGGTTGGGTTCCGCGACAAGCGGGGCCGGGCTCTTGCCGCCGCACTACCCTTCCGCCTGTCGCTCCTGCGGCCCGACCGCTCAGCGGCCGAGGACCTCTATCGCAGCACCGCGCCTGATGGCTCATTCGGCATGGCCTACGAGATTCCGCTCAATGCCCCGGCGGGCGAGTGGAAGGTGGCTGTCCGCTCGCAACTGACGGGCGACGTGGCGGAACTGCCCGTCACGGTGAGGCCGCCGCGACGCATCCGCCCCCTCGCCGAGCCGATGGACGACAAGGTCGTCTTCCGCAACAGCGAACGCCTCCGCGAGGTGCTGGCGGCGAAGGGCTCCAGAGCCATCGTGCCGCTCTTCGAGACGCCCCACACCATCAAGCTCCTGCCCGCCGCCGAACGGCTGAAGCAGGTGCTCGCCCGCCAGGGCATCGAGGCCGACGTTCGCCGAAAGCCGGAGATGACGACCTACTGGCTCGCCTATGGCCCGACGCCCGAGCAACTCGCCGAGAACGCCCGCGCCGACAAGGGCGAGTCCATCGGGAAGATCAAGGTCACGACCGTCAACCGCAACGACTACTTCGCCACCCTCGGCGGCTACCAGGTGGGCGAGACGGTCGTGCTCCTCGACCTGGCGACCCGCCCCGACAACGAGATGGCCGATCATCTGGCCAAGGTGGGCGTGCTGTGGCCCCAGGCCTCGGCCACCTTCCCCGGCCCCGGCCGCGCCATCGTCCACTGCATCCCGCAGGCATTTCACCCCGAGAAGTCGGCCGTCGTGATTCAAGGCTCCGACATGGCCGGCCTGATGGCCGGCGTCGAGGCCCTTCGCCGCCCCGCTGACGACTGGCTGGGCGCCAGCGTCGCCTCGGCCCGCGACGCCCTCTTCCGCGAGTTCCACGTCGGCGGCGAGCCCGAGCAAGTAACCGACGTCCGAAAGGGGATCTGGCCGTTCTCAGGCTCCGGCCTCACCTCCCGCGGCCTCACGGTGCGCCACGACCCGAAACCCTTCGCCATCAAGTTCCTCGGCAGCAAGCCCCCCGCCGAAAACGAAATCCCGCCCATCCCGCCATTCGCTCACAAGCCCCTCGACGCCCCCGCCACCATCGAGTGCAAGGACTTCACCCCCCAGCTTCGCACGGCCAAGGGCTACGAGGATGCCTGGACGCCCGGCAAGAACTGGAAGGCCGACCTGCGCTTCGCCGACGCCATTCTGCTCGTAGTGGACGTGAAGAAGGCGGGCAAGACGGCACTCATCGCCGAGGGGCTATTCCGCTACTCCGACCGCCGGCCACGCACCCAGGCCAATTGGGAGGACATCCTCGCCCTCCGCGACACCCTCGTGCCCAGAGAGCGCCGCCCGATGTACTTCGAGGCCATGCTCGACGGCAAGCCGATGGGCCGTCTCGACAAGCTGACGACGGCCACTCAGGATGTGCCCGTGGATTCTCCCCCGTGGCACAGCGGCCAGAAGCCGAAGACCGTATCCGAGGAGGTCGTCACCCGCATCGGTGGCGAACTCGACCTCCCCGCAGGCTCGCACCGCCTGCTCCTCATCCCGCGCAACATCGTGGATGGGAAGCTGGAGAAGCTGCACGTTGGGGTGGAGCCGGCGGCCCAGCCGGAGAAGAAGCCTTGAAAGACGCGTGACCCGTGACGCGTGATAGGAGAAGGCACCGAACTCAGGGCTTGGCGAGAGATTCCAGTGCTGCCTTGGCAAGCGGGCCAAGGACTTCATCTTTGAGCGCGGCCTCGAGGACGGCGCGAGTGCGGGCCTGTTGCTCGGTGGTGAGGCGGTTGCGGCGGTGGTTGGCCAGGCGAATGGCGGCGAAGGCGCGGGCGGCGGTGCTCGGGTCGTCGAGGCGTTTCAGGGCTTCCTGGTCAATCGCCTCATCCACCTCCTTGAGGTTGCCTTTGGGCAGGCCGTCCTCGAGGCGCTCGAGCAGGGCCGGCTCCTGGGCGGGAATGATGTACAACACGGCGTCGCCCTCGCCCTCGCGTCGGCCGCCGGCGGCGAGGATGGCCTTCTCGGCGAGGCGGGCAGTGCGGGCGACGAGGTCGTCCATCGTTTCGGACTTCGGCAGGCCATCGCGGGTGTTGTTGTCATAGTGGGCGGGGAGCACCCAGCCGGGGTTGGCGGCCATCGCCTTGGCGCCCAGCATGACGCCCAGCACGGTGCCGCAGGTGGCGGCATTGCAGTCGGCGTCGTAGCCCATCGCGAAGCTGAGGCGCATCGTCTCCACGAAATCGCCCTTGCCGTAGAGCAGCGCGGCCACGACGAGGGCGCCGTTGGTGACGGTGGCGTTCATGTTCCACTTCCGTTCGTCCCGATACTTCTTCTGAATCGCGGCGCGAGTGGCCTGCCAGTCGCTTGGCCACTGCTTGTGCCAGGCGATGACGTCGCGGACCATCTCGGCGTGCTCGCTCCTGGGGTCCACGGCGTCGAGCGAGCGGGCGATGAGGCGGGGCACGTCGCTCTCGAAGAAGGCCAGCGCGATCATCGCGGTGGTGTAGGCGCAGGCCTGGATGGGCTCGCCGCGGACCGTGATGTGCAGGCAGTGGCGGGCGATGCGGGCCGCCTCGTTGGGCAGGCCAGGGGCGAGGAGGCCGAATGCCTCGGCGCAGAACTGGCCCGACAGGTTATACTTTGCGTGGGGGTTGAGGGCGAAGTGGGAGGTCCAGGGCGGCACGATGCCCTGGCCGATGAGCTTGCGCGCCTGCTCGTTGGAGACCCAGATGCGGCGGTTGACCGAGCGGACCCATTCGCGGGCGAGGTCGGGATAGGGCACGAGCAGCGTGTCGAGGCGGTCCATCGCGTGGAGATGCGTCCACTCGATGTCGGTGTCGTCGTCGCTGGGGCAGCGGGGGAGATTGGGCGTGAAGTTGGGCAGCGGGCCGGGGGCGTCCTTGTACTTGAACTCGAAGGGCAGGCCCTGGACGTTGCCGACCATCTGGCCCGCCCATCCGCCGCGGATGCGGTCGAGAAGCTCGGCGCGCGAGAGGCGGCGCGTCTCGGTCGCCTGGGCCGCCGAGCCGAGCAGCGCTACGGCGACGACGCCGAGGCAGAGGCACTTTGCTTCGAGCATTGCTGTGCTCCTTTCCGAGATGGCGGCATGCTACCCGAACGCCGTCGGCGCTGCAAGCTGGACAAGCGGCGGAGCTTTTGGTAGAAGCATAGGAGTGCATGGCATCGCGCCAGCTCAGGAAAGGGGTGCCCTATGGTCAGGCGGCTGGTTGTCGCGACGGTTCTCGTCTCCTGCGTCGCCTCCGCGGCGGAAGCCGATTGGCCGCAGTGGCGTGGGCCGGGCCGCGATGGCATTGCCCTGGGCGCCACGCTTCCCGGCACGCTGCCTGCGAGCCTGAAGCAGGTGTGGGAGGTCGAGGTGGGGGCCGGCTATCCCGGCCCTGTCATCGCCGGCGACAGCGTGGTTATCTTCTCGCGGCAGGGCGACAACGAGGCCATTCGGTGCCTGAATGCGGCGGACGGCAAGGAGCGGTGGAAAGATGAGTATCCGGCGCCCTATAAGCCGGAGTCGGTGGCCAAGCCGCACGGGAAAGGCCCCTTCGCCACGCCGACGATTGCGGGCGGCAAGGTGTTCGCCATCGGCATCAGCGGGGTCCTGAGCGCCTACGACCTCGCGAGCGGCAAGAAGCTCTGGCGGCACGATTTCAAGGGGCAGTTCAAGAAGACGTATCCGAGCTGGGGGGCGTCGTGCTCGCCGCTCGTCGAGGGCAGCCTGTGCATCCTCGGCGTCGGGGCGAAGGATCAGGGTGGCCTGGCGGCCTTCGATGTCCAGAGCGGCAAGGTGGTCTGGCAGCAGACGGCCGACGGTGCGGCCTATTCGTCGCCCGTCGCCGCCGACATCGCCGGCCAGCGGCAGATCATCGCCCTGATGGAGCACCACCTGCTCGCCGTCGAGCCGAAGGAGGGCAAGGTGCTCTGGAAGGTGCCCCTCGTGGTCCAGTACGAACAGAACATCTTTACTCCAATCGTGCACAAGGACCTGGTCATTGTTGCGGGCTGGGGCCAGCCGATCCGGGCCTATCGCATCGCGATGACGGACGGCGCGCTGGCGGCTGTCGAGGCGTGGAAGAGCGACCGAGAGGCATTCTTCATGAGCACCCCCGTCCTCACCGGCGGGCATCTGTACGGGTTGGCCGACCGCGGCCGGGGCACGCTGGTGTGCATCAAGGCCGAGGATGGCATCACGGCCTGGTCGTCGCCCGGCGGGCAGGGGCAGTATGCGTCGCTCGTCGCCGCGGGCGACAAGGTGCTGGCGCTCACGACGAAGGGCGAGCTGAGCCTGTTCGCGGCGGACGCGAGCGGCTTCAAGGAGCTGGGGCGCGTGGTGGCCACGAAGCGCACGACGTGGGCGCACCTGGCACTCGTCGGCAACGGGCTCTACGTCAAGGACAACTCGCACGCCGCGTGCTTTGATCTGAAGGGCGAGTGACCCGTTTTTCCTGGTAGGGAACCATGATCAAGCGAACGACGCTCATGTTGCTGGCCACGGTCGCCGCGAGCGCCCTTGGCGGCGAGAGCGAGGGGCCGCCCTCGCTCGACCCGCAGCTCAGGACCCTCGACCTGAAATTCGTCACGCCGCACCTGCCGCTGCTGAAGAAGCACGCGAAGGGGGAGTTCAAGGCGTTCTTCCTCGTGCCGGCCGACAGCACGCTGGGCCACGTGCGCGAGATCGTGCAGCGGGCCGACATCGTGCCCGCCTACTGTGCGGTCACGAAGCTCGCGACCCCGGCCGACGGGCTGCACGCGGGCGACCTTGCGGAGTTTCGTGAAAAGCTGAACGCCGCCGCGCCGCAGGTGCTTGTGACGCTTGGTGTCAATTGGCACGCGGGGCTGAAGGCCCAGCTCATCGGCGAACTGCTTGGCCGCGTGCGCGAGGGCATGGGCACGGTTGTCGCCGTACGCGATCTGAAGGGCGAGCCCGAACTGGCCGCGGCTCTCGCGGCAGGGAAGGAGCTGGATGCCCCGCCGCTACCCGCCGTGGGCGTGAGCGTGCCGACCATTCGCCGCTTCGCCGTGGGCAAGGGGCGGGTCGCGCTCGTCGTGTGCCCGTGGCGCAGCAGCGGCGACGCCGGCGAGGCCGCGCTGGGGGATTGGGCGACCCTTCGCCTGGCCCGCGAGACGACGCAGATCGAGGAGCTCCGCTGGCGCGGCTTCGAGTACAGCTACGCCTTCCTCGCCGACGCGGCCCGCTGGGCCGCGGGGCAGGAGACGGCCGTCGCCGTGACCGATGCGGCGCTGAAGGGCGATGCCGTGCTGGTGAGCCTGCACAACGCGGGCGACAAGGTGATGACCCGCGTGTACGTGACGGTGCGGAGCCGCCGCTGGGAGGCGCGGACGCACGGCGAGGTGCAGGCCGAGCTGTCGCCCGGCGAGAGCCGGCACCTGGTGACGCTGGGCAAGGCGCCCGACGGCGGGCCGCTCGCCCTCGAGGTGCACGTGCGGGGCGGCGACAGCAGGACGCTCGCCTTTGGCTCGGTCGGTGCGTCGGCCTTCGAGGCGATCCGGATGAGGGTCCTGCCCCAGCCCCCCTTCCAGTCGGCGGCCAAGCCGGGGGCGTGCGTCGTCGAGCTCGAAGGCTCCGTGCCCGGCGGCAATCTCGACGTGAGGGTCGAGGACCGCTTCGGCCACCTCGTGGACCGCAGCACCCACGTCGTCCGCCTCCAGGGTGGCAAGGCCCACGTCGCCTTCCTGCTCCAGGGCTTCAAGCCGCTGTGCGTGTACCACGAGATTGTGGCGCGGTTCTACTCCGTGGACGCGCCGGAACGGCTGACGGCCGAGGCGACGGCGGACGTGTTTCTCCTGCCCCCGCGGCCTTCGTATGCCGACGGCTTCGCTCTCGGCGTGTGGGGCGCTGCGCAGCGCACGGCCCTGATGCTCCAGGCCATGCTCCGCACCACCCACGACCTCGGCCTCACCCTGCACAGCCACGCGGGCGACGACCGCGTGCTCTACGCCACCGGCGGGTCCAAGGCGGCCCGCGTCGCCCACAGCGTCACCGACCGCTACGCGCGGAAGGACGAGAAGCCGCGGCTCGATGGCGGCAAGCTCATCCTGTACCCACCACTCCTGCCCAGCCCCGAGGCGGTCCAGGCCGCCAAGGAGGAATGGCAGAAGCGGGTCCGCCTGGAATACGACACCGGCGCCCGCTTCGTGGGCATTGACGACGAGCGGCAACTGGCCGACGGCTTCGACTGCCATCCGCAGACGCTCGGCGGCTTCCGCGAGTGGCTGCGGAAGCGCTACGCCGACATCGCGGAGCTGAACAGGACGTGGGGCACGCAGTTCGCCGGCTTCGCCCAGGTGGTGCCGAAGCGCCGCAGGGACCTGGGCGCCTCGCTCAACCTCGCGCCCTGGCTCGAATTCCGCATGTTCATCGGCGACGTGCTCGGCGACTACTACGTGAAGGCCCCCGCCGACTGGGCGGCCGAGATCGCCCCCGACCTCTCCGTCGGCGAGTGGGGCATCGCCGAGCCCTCCGCCGCCTGGCCCGTGGACTGGAGCCGCTACGCGCAGTGCTACAAGCACACCGCCCGCTGCGGCGGCCCGCAGGGCGTGCTCGAGGACCTCTTCCGCTCCTTTGCCCCCGGCACGCGGCACGGGTTGCGGATGCGCGAGGGCATGCAGCCCGCCGACCCCGCCCGCCGCATCGCCCCCTGGCTCTCGCTCGCCGCCGGCGGCAGCTTCGCCTGGTTCGGGGAGATGTGCGGCGATGGCTCGCTCCACGACCCCGTGCTCACCTCGGACCAGCGGCCCACCGCCGGCTACGCCGCCCTTGCCAAGGACGTGTTCCCTGGCCTGACGGGCGGCGTGGACCGCCTGATATTCGCCAGCAAGTTCAGCCCCGACCCCATTGCCATCGCCTACTCGTATCCCTCGTGGCTGGCCGACCCCGACTCGCTGGCTCGCGAGGCCAAGGTCATCGTCGAGGAGTTGGGCTTCCAGCACCTCTACGTGACGGTGGACGACGTGGCGGCGGGCCGCCTGGAGAAGGACGGGTTCAAGCTCCTGGTGATCCAGCAGGCAAGCTGCCTGTCGAAGGAGCAGGTCGAGGGGGTGCGGCGCTTCGCCGAGGCGGGCGGCATCGTCCTGTGCATCGGGCGGGCCGGCTGGCGCGACCTCCACGGCGCCCCGCACGCCGAGGGCTGCCTGCTCGACGCCCTGACGGGCGTGGACACGGCCAAGGCCGCGCCCCTGGGCCGCACGATGCGCACGCCCGCGGGCGAGCCCCTGCTCACCCTGGCCGTCGCCCACGGCGGCATCGCGGTGGCCAAGGACGCCACCGTCCTCGCCAATGTCGCCCCCGACGACAAGACGCTTCTCCCCGTCTGGACCGTGCGGGATCTGGGGAAGGGCAAGGTCTACTGGCTGAACGCTTCTGTCGCCCTCGGGGGGCCGGAGGCCGTGCGGAAGTCGCAGTGGGACATCTTCGACCACGTGATCGCGATGGCCTCTCTCACGCCACGGTGCCGCCTGTTTGCCGGCGGCCAGCCGCTCTTCGACGCCGAGACGTGGTACTACGAAACGCCGTCGGGGCGCACGCTCCTCGTCGCCCACTACCTGGCGCGCAAGGTGGAAAGCCCCGTCACCGTCCGCTTTCAGCGGAAGGGCATCGTCTACGAGGTCATCTCGAAGCGCGCCGTGGGCGACTCCGAATCCATCCAGGACACCTTCCCCGAAGGCACGATGCGGGTCTACGCGATCCTCGACTACCGCTGCCTCGGCATGACCGCCAAGCTCGAAGACAACAAGGTCAACCCGGGCGACGTCCTCCGCGTCCGCTGCACGATCAAGATCAGCAGCAAGGACCCCGCGAAGACGGCCGACCTGCACCCGATCCGCCTCTGGGTCCTCGGGCCGTCGGGCGAGCTTCCCGGGTACCGCACCGTGGTCCTGGCGCAGGACGGCGAGGCCACCGCCGAGTTCCGCCTTGCCCTCGATGAGGCGCCGGGCAGCCACTCCATCCACGCCCTCGACGTCATCTCCGGGCAGGAGGCCCGCGCCACCTTCACCGTCCTGAAGCCCGATGCGAAGGGCAGATAGGAGACGGCCGTGGTGGGACACCGCGCTGTCGTGATGCTGCTCTTCGCCCACGCCGGCCTGCTGTGCGGCGGCGAGCGGGTGGTCGTGGATGCCGCCCCCTTCGTGGACAAGTCGCTCGGCGACTGCGGCATCCAGAGGGCCATCGACTCGCTGCCCGCCGAGGGCGGCATCGTCGAGCTGCCCGAGGGGCGGTTCCCCCTCGAGCGCTACCTCTTCCTCAAGACCGGCACGACCCTGCGTGGCAAGGGCAGGAAAACCGTCCTCGCCGCAGGCAAGCCCGAGACCCGCCGAAACGTGGCGAAGGATGCGCCCGCGAACGGCACGGAGGTCACGGTCGAGGGCGACCTCGCCGGCCTCAAGCCAGGGATGCTCGCCTACGCCTGGCGCTTCCGCGACCCAAGCTGGCTCGGCTACATCAAGCCCTATCGCGTCAAGGAGATTCGCGGCCAGACCATCGTCTTTGCCGAGCCGGTCAAGTGCGAGATGCTGCTGCGGAACCACGCGCAAGTCTCCTGGGGCTTCACCACCGCGCTCGCCGCACCTGCGAAGAAGGGCGGGAAGGCCATCCAGGTCGAGCACCCGGAACTGCTCCCGCCCGGCACGGGCATCACCTTCGCCGGCGAAGGCGACCTCTGGAACCACCACTTCAACGCCGTCGTCGCGGCCACGGGCAGCACGCTCACCCTCGAACGCCCCGTCGGCGTCAACGCGAAAGAGGGCACCCTCGTCCACCACGCCTACTCCGCCATCACCGCCGACGGGCAGCACGACATCGCGGTCGAGGCCCTCGGTATCGAGGGCTGGCCGGGCGATGAGCGGCCCGTGTGCCGCAACTTCTACTACAGCGCCATCCATAGCGTGCGGTGCAGCAACGTCACGGTCCGCAACGTCGAGGCCCGCGACTGGCAGGCCGACGGCGTGAGCATTCAGGCGGGGAAGAACTCCCTGGTCGAGCACTGCGTGGCCACGGGCAACTCCGGCCACGGCTTCCACTCCGGGACCGACTTCACCGACGGCCTTTGGGCGAACCTGAGATCGGTCGCGAATGGCGGCGACGGCTTCTACTACTGCTGGCACGACAAGAACGTCGTCGTCCGCAACTGCATCCTCAACGAGAACCAGGGCCACGGCGTCGGCGGCCTCGGCAACCCGGGCGACCGCCGCTGCACCGTCGAGGGCAACACCATCGAGCGGAACGGCCGGGCCGGCATCGAGGTCAACGGCGGCATGGCCTCGGGCAGCGTCCTCCGCAACAACGTCGTGCGCGACAACTCGCGGTCGAAGCCCGGCCAGTGGCCCGGCATCGCCCTCTTCGCCTCCGCCGAGGACGCCCGCGCCTACACGGTCGAGGGCAACGTCGTCGAGAGCACGCTCCCCGAGCCGACCCAATGGGTCGGCATCGAGGAGCGCTGCGGCGACCCGCCCCGCCGCGAGGTCGAGCGCGACGGCAAGAAGGTCGTCGAGACCCGCATCGCCGACGAGAATGCCATCCGCAACAACAAGCTCGCCGGCCACAAAACCGCCGACATCGTCGTAGTTGGCCCGAGCACGGTGTGCGAGGGGAACGGCGAGGCAAAGGTCGTCCGCAAGCCTGATGAGAAATGACCAATGAGCGGGCGCCTCCCAGCTTCCAGAGGCGCTTGCAGAGAAAAGCGGGCAGTGGTAGCCTACTGCGCGGGTGGCATGGGCATCTTGCCCGTCGCCCACAGGCGGGGACGCCTGTGCCACCAAGCGGCGTGTGGCCGGAGGCGAAGGCGATGTTTCCTGACTCCATCCGTCGGCGGCTCGTCGCGGGAGCGCTCCTGGCGGCCGCCTCGGCGGCTTCGGCGGGGCGCTGGATTGTGCCCGACTGGCCCGAGGGCAGAGAACCGAAGTTCGAGCCCGTCCCCCTCTTCTGGTTCACCGTGCGCGACTGCCCGCTCGTCTACCGCACCGAGGTGGACGTGCCGAAGGAGGCGGACCGCGCGACCGCTCTCCTCCGCACCAGCGGCTACGTCTACGTGTGCGTGGACGGCTGTCAGGTTCACGCCTGGGCGCCGAGGCCGAAGGAGAAGGACCGCCCCGAGGTCCCCGCCGACCCCAGCCGCGTCCACGAGCTTGACCTCACGCCTCGCCTCACGCCCGGGCGGCACGTGCTCACCGTGAGTGCCCCGGCCGCAGGCTTCGTCCTCGACGGCGGCGTCTACGCCGGCGCGAAACGCCTGGGCCCTCTCGCCTCCGACGCGAAGTGGACGGTCGCGAAGTTCGCCCCCACGACCCTCGTGGAGGACGAGCCGGTCATGCGGCTCGGCTTCGACGGCCCGTCGGCACCCGTCCGAGAGGTCGTCGAGAAGGCGACGGGCGAGGCACTGGAGGAGCCCCGAGAATGGCTCGCCGGGGAGGATGCGTTGGCGAAGGCGTTCCACGCGGCCTTCGTGCGGCGTGCCCAGCGCGACCTTGCCGACGCCCTCTGGCGCCTCGATCTGCTGGTGGGGAAGGGCATCTACGTCGTGGGCGACGCGGCCTACGGCTGGGGCGGGCCGCTGCGCCTCGACCCTGAGGCGCTCAAGAACGCGATCACCGCGCTCGGCGCCGCCCGCGCGCTTGCCGAGCCGGTGCAAGCCGCGCAGGAGGCCAAGGCCGCCTCCGCCGCCGACCTGGCGGGCGCGTTGCCCGCGATGCGCAGCCTTCGGCGGGCGCTCGACCAGGTGGTCGCCGAGGCCGAGGCCGCCAGCCGCGACGCCTTCCGCGCCGACGAGCACAAGGCCATCAAGCTCGCCGCCGCAGTCGTCGGCACCAGCCTCTCGGTCCGCGAGACGCTTGTCGAGCCGGCCAGGCTCCACGAGAAGGTGGCCGCACAGGTCGCCCACCCACTCAACCGCCTCAACCAGAGCCGCTACGACCGCCTCGGCTGGATCGAGCACCCGGAGCTCACCGACAGCGACGTGCGCCGCTGGGGCGTCCGCGTCAACCCCGTCTCCGGCCCCACCAAGGCCGCTCCCGCGGGCGAATGGCGCCGCTTCCTGTTCTCCACCGACTCCGCGGACGACGGGCTCCGCGAGCTGCGCTGGAGCATCGGCTACAACGTCGAGACCCAGTGGCAGCGGGTCAACCCCGCCGAGAGCTGGACCAAGGACAAGCGCTTCGCCGACTACCGCGGCGTCGCCTGGTACCGCACCCGCATCCACGTCCCCGCCGAATGGGCGGGAAACGACGTGGTCCTCACCCTCGCCGTCGCCGGCCGCGAGCGGGCCTGGCTCAACGACAAGGAGATCACCGCCCTCGGCCAGGGAGCCGGCGCCCGCACCTACAAGGTGCCCTCGGACCTCGTGGCCTTCGGGGCCGAGAACTTTCTGGCCTTTCGCGTGGAGGCCGATGGGGAGCAGCGGGGCCTCGTCGGCCCCACCGAGCTGAGCTGCCCGGCCCTCGACGCCTCCGAGGCCAGGAAGACGCCGCCGACCGACGTGTTGGCGACCCCGCTCAGCCCGTGCGTGGTCCTCACGCCTTGGACCGACGTCCTCGAGATCCGCCACGCGGGCCAGAGCGAGCTTCTGCTCCCCGGGCAGCTCAAGCTGGGCCGGTGCTACTACCGTGCCGACAAGGACGGGCGCCTGAAGGCCAACTGGGCGCTCCTGTGGCTCACGCCGGCCAGCGACGCCAGCCCGCTGCGGCCGATCCTGCTCGTCTTCCGCCGACGGCCCGTCGCCATCCAGGGGCGGCCCGGCGTCACCACCATCCAGCTCGGCCGGCCCCGCGAGCGCGTCATCGCCGTCCGACCCTGGACCAAGGCGAAGTTCGACGACGAGCGCTTCCGCCTCAGCCTCGATGTCGGCATCGGTCCCTGGAGCCGTGCCGCCCTCGCGGTGCCGCTCGACTTCATGAGCGTCACGCGGGTCCTCCAGCCGGGCGAGCGATACGAGAAGGCCACGGTCGAGAGCGTCCCCCGCGGCCCCGTCCTCGGCCACACGGTCGTCTACGACTACCTGGAGACCAAGGACGACTGGGGCACGAAGCCGCTGCGCCTCGCTCCCCTGCCTGCCCTGTGCAGCTTCGCCCTCGACTCGAGGTTCCGCAGCCTGAACGTCGAGGGGAAGGTGGAGACGTTCCAGGATGGCGGCCTCCTGGCCCCGTACCGCGCCGTGCGCGACGCCGATCGCGTGAGCTACAGCTACGAGGTCGAGCCGTACCCGCGCTTCGCCGGCTTCACGAGCTGGATGTTCGCGGGCGGCGACGCCGGCGTGTTCGGCAACCAACGCGAGCTTGCACTGCTGGCTCACATGGGCGCCAACAGCTTCCGCCCGCAGCACAACTGGTCCGACGAGCCGCCCCCGAAGGACATGGGGCCGGCCGATGGCCGCACCCGCGTCCAGGTCACTGCCGACTATGCCAACGCCGTGGGCGTGAACTACATGAACAACATTGACCAGACCCTCGGCCGGCCGCGCGAGTTCGTCCGCGAGAACTACGACGAGTTCATGCAGCTCGTCGGAGCCCACTACGAGAAGATCGCGAAGCAACTGGCCGCGCGGCCGTTCTGGGCGGCCGCCTACGACCTCATCAACGAGCCGTTCGACCACAAGCACGACCGCTACAACCCCGCGATGAGGGAGCTCACGCGCCGCGTGCGCGCCCTGGACAACTCGCACCTCCTCTACATCGAGCCGTGCGAGGCCTGGGGCGCCATCCAGCAGCTTGCACTCGTCGAGCCCACGCGCGACCCCCTCACCGTCTACAGCTTCCACGACTACAACTTCCGCCTCCACAAGGCCGACGACCGCTGGCCCACGCCCGAGCGCGACATCACAAGCATCTGCAAGATGTGGCTGCCCGCCATCGAGTTCCAGATTCGCCACGGCGTCCCCATGCACTGTGGCGAGTTCGGCGGCTTCGCCAACGCCTCCGACGACTCCCTGGCCCAGACCCTGCTGATGAGCGACTTCTTCCGCATCTTCGACCAGTTCGGCATGCACCACCACTACTACAGCGGGCGGGGCGTCTACGAGCGGCTGGCGGACGGCTCGATGCGTCCGAGCAACGTCGTGCGCGCCTACCGCGCCTACTTCGCCCGCGGCGGCTTCAACGTCTGCTACAGGAAATGGTCGGGCCACCCGAAGGCCCCGAACACGCCGTAGGGCTCAGCCCGGACGGTGGTGCGTGGCGCAGAGCCTGAGCAGCGTGGGCGAGCCCAGAGCGGCAATGACCTGCTCTGGTTGCGGTGCAGTGCAGGCTGCCTCGCGGCAACATGCCATAGCGGCATGACCTGAAGGACCGCGAGTCGGCATCGTCCGGAGCACAGCCAACCAACTTCAGCTATCGTCAACGGATTGAGCGCGCCTGCCAGAATGGCGGTCCGCCGTCGTGAGTTGTCGGACTCATCTCGCTCGTGTGGTCGTGCTGCAGAAGGCCTGTCGAGCAGATGATGGGCAGTTTCTGCGGTCTGACCGTCTCGGCCACCCAGGTGTCACTCCGGATTCCCAGTAGTCTCAGCGGCGCCTTCAGCATCACGAAGATGCTGTGGATGCCATCGCGACGCCGGGAGGGTTCCACAAAAGCAGAAGGCGCCGCAACCCCTCAGGGTCAAGGCGCCTCGCCGTCAATCTTGTGCGAATCTGATACCGGTGCGCTACTTCTTCCGCCGGCGCAGGCGAAGAGCCAGCGCCCCAAGGCCGAGCAGTGTGATCGTCGCAGGCTCTGGCGTCGCAAACCCGACGTCCGTGATCACCAGGTCCCAGCCCCGCGAGTTATTCGTCCAAAGCCTGATCCGAACCCCATCTACATCGTTGATGTCCGCGGCGGTTGGCGCATTCGTGCCGTCACTGAGCGTGGCCAGCGGGATCAGGAACCAATCCGGCATGTCCGTCGGCTGTACTTCGGGGATCTCGATGTTGTTGCGTATGAACTCCTTGGCCGAGGCTTCGCCCTGGTGAGTCGCCACGCGGGCGTCCACGTAGGCCCCGGTCGCCCCGATAGGCATGTCCGACTGGACCACGTAGAAGTAAAGGAAAATGGACGGGATCGGAGCCGCGTCAATGTCCGCATTCATCTGGTTCGCCGCGCCGGTGTACGTACCGTAGCGCAGCAGCAATTCGCTTGTCACTTGGCTGTCGGTCGAGAATATCAACTGGCTGCCGTAGATTGATGAGCGTGTGCCCCTGATCCCCAGCACACCCCCTGACAGAGCGTGCACGTCAGTGTTCCGCCAACCCCCATCCACGCGAGTGAGCCCGGACTGATAGGCATAATCACGGCCCGGGGGGGTCGGGTCAGCCCCCGGCCAAAATGACTCGATGTTGTTGAAGCCCGTCTCAGGGTTCACGGGATACTGGTCGGCCAACTCGTCAATTCGCAGCGGCAGAACGCCAGCCGTGGCCACGCCACACATCATGGCAAAGACTACCACCGATACGGCAATTCTCTTGCTCACGTGTCATCCCCTCTTGTCTACGCCTTGCCGCCTTCGCCCTTCGGGAGGGCGGCAGAGGTTGTTTCCGGGCAAACTCCATGATCAATGAGTTCGCCCAACTCACATCAGATGCGAGTAAGGAATGCAATTATTGTACCGGACCCATCCTGGCGAGGCCACAAATGTGGATCTCCTATCTCATTGCTGCCACGTGACATGTGGAAGCGCGGAAGGACGCCTCCGGCCTGCCACAATGGCAGCCGAGAGGCGCGCGTTGACGGTTGGCAACATGCGCGCCGGCACATATGGAGGTTTCTAGCCATAACTCTTTGCATAGCAATACTTAAAGCCATGTTGATTTGCGTCAACGCAACTGTTCGCGAAATCAACATGTCGGGGACCCTCCGCAGAGGTTTCCAGGGGCATGGGCGCGGCGGTGCGAGCGTCATTGGTCGGATGCATTCATAGACCATGGTACGGATTTTGCGGCGCAAACACGCCGTGTGCACTTGGGGGTTGGGGAGAGCGGCATCATGTGAGGGCGGGCCAGCATTGCACGTGGCCTCGCCCAAGCGAGGAGATGAGGAGGAAGCTTGGCGACAATCAGGACGCTGCTGCTCTCGGGGGCGAACAACCACGACTGGACGCGCTCGTCGCCGTTCCTGCGCGACCTGCTTGAGGGATCGGGCAAGTTCGCCGTCACGCTCACCGAGAACCCCTCCGCCTCGCTCGAGGACGTCGAGGCGCTGAAGGGCTACCGTCTCATCTTCTCGGACTACAACGGCCCCGCGTGGAGCGAGGCGGCGAAGGCCAACTTCGTGGCGGCCATCGAGGGCGGCACGGGACTGGTCGTCCTCCACGCCGCCGACAACGCCTTCCCCGGCTGGGTCGAATACGAGACGATGGTCGCACTCCTGTGGCGGCAGGGAACGGGCCACGGCCAGTACCACGAGTTCGAGGTCAAGATCACCGACAAGGATCACCCCGTCACGCGCGGCCTTGAGGACTTCCGGTTGTGGGATGAGCTGTACCACCGCCTCGTCCATATGCACGACGCGCCGTATCACGTCCTCGCCACCGCCTACTCCGACCCGAAGACGGGCGGCACGGGCAAGGACGAGCCGATGATGACCGTGCAGCAGTACGGCAAGGGGCGGGTCTACCACCACGTCATGGGCCACGTGTGGCCCGGCGACCCCGCCGCCAACAAGGGCTGCTCGATGATGACCTTCGAGAACCCGATGTTTCAGAAGAGCCTGCTCCGGGGCTGCGAGTGGGCGGCGACGGGCGACGTGGCGGAATGACCAGTGACCAATGGAGAGAGGCGGGGTTACCATGTACACCGTGGGCGTCGTCGGGTTGGGGAAGATCGCGGCGATGTATGGCAAGCCCGACGACGCAGCGCCGTACTGCCATGTCGGCGGCATCCGCCACAGTGATAGGGTGAAGCTGGCTGCCGTGGCCGACATCTCGGAGGCCCAAACCGCCGCCTTTCGGGAGCGCTGGGGCGGCTGCTTCCCCGACCTCCGCTACTACAAGAGCTTCGCCGAGATGTGGACGGCGCAGCCGCCCGACATCGTGGCCGTGTGCGTGCGCGGCCCGCACCACTTCGAGGTGATGATGCAGGTCATCGAGGCAGGGCCGCGGGCCATCTTCCTCGAGAAGCCGCCGAGCTGCTCGCTCGAAGAGGCCGACACGATGGTCGCCGCGGCCAAGGCGAAGGGAATCCCCACCACCGTCTCCTACTCGCGCCACTGGTGCCCGCACGTCCTGCGGCTCCAGGAGCTGGTGCAGAAGGAGAAGCTCATCGGCCAGGTGAAGCAGGTCGTCGCCCACACCGGCGGCAGCTTCCTGTCGTTCGCCAGCCACGTCACCGATCTGATCTGCCAGTTCGCCGGCTACTGCCCGAAGGCCATCTACGCCCGCGGCCACGCCGGCGGCCAGGCCCCCGACGGCTACGAGCCCGAGCCAGGGATTGATGCCGGCATCGTCGAGTTCGAGAACGGGGTGACAGGCATCCACGTCGGCCAGCCGGGCGAGCACGGCGGCTTCTACGTGGACGTGCTCGGCGAGAGCGGCACCGTGCGCGCAGGCATCTACACCCCGCCGTTCGCCAAGACCAAGGAAGGCCCGGTGGACCTCGCGACGCTGGGCATGCCGCCCAATGCCAGCGTCTTCAAGGTCGCCTACGGCCAGATCGCCGACCACCTCGACGGCGGCCCCCTGCCGCACTGCACCGATGCCGATTGGCGCATCGTCAACGAGCTGGGCTTCGCCGGCATCGAGAGCGTCCTCACCGGCCGCCGCATCGAGCTGCCGAACGCGAACCGCACCCGCCGCATCTATGCGAATGGATAAGAGGGAGACATGGCAGAGAAACCGAATATCCTCATCTTCTTCGCCGACGAGTTGAGGGGCGATGCGCTCGGCTGCCACGGCAACCGCGTGTGCCAGACGCCCCACCTCGATGCCCTCGCCGCCTCGGGCGTGGTCTTCGAGAACGCCCTCACGCCCAACCCCATCTGCGTCCCCGCCCGCGCCTCGCTCACCACGGGCAACTACTCGCACCGCGCGACGGGGGTGAAGGACAACGGCGGCCTGATCCGCGACGACCAGCCGCGCCTCGCCGCCCACTTCGCCGCCCACGGCTACGAGACCTATGCCTGCGGCAAGCTCCACTACGTGCCCTACGCGCCGCCCGGCCAGCCCCGCGTCCTCCACGGCTTCCAGCACTGCGACCTCACCGAATCGGGCCGGCTCATCAACCAGTATGACCCGAAGGGCACGCTCCGCGGCCTCGAGGACTACTACGACTGCCTGGCCGACCGCGGCTGGGCCGGCTACAGCCGCGCCCACGGCATCGGCAACAACGACGTGCGTCCCTGCCCCACGCCGCTGCCCGCCGAGCTGCACGTGGACGCCTGGGTGGCCGACTGCACGATCCGCCGGCTCCGCGAGCACGTAGCGGCCCGCCCCGGCCAGCCGTTCCTCCTCTGGTGCGGCTTCCCCAAGCCCCATCCCCCGCTCGACCCGCCCTGGGAGTTCGTCCAGCGCTACGACGTCCGCGACATCCCGCCCCCCGTCGGCGACGAGGCGATGCTCGACGACCGCAACCCGGTCATCGCCCGCACGCGACGGACGCATGGCCTCGACAGCCTGAGCCCCGCGGCCCGCCGCGTGGCCAAGATGTACTACTACGCCCTCATCACCCACCAGGACGCCCAGGTGGGCCGCGTGATGGCCGCCCTGTGCGAGGCGGGGGTGGCCGACGACACGCTCGTCGTCTTCACCGCCGACCACGGCGACCTGATGGGCGACTTCGGCGGCTACTTCAAGGCCAACTTCCTCGAAGGCTCGGTGCACGTGCCGCTCCTGGTCGCCGGCCCGGGGCTGCCGAAGGGGGCGCGCCGCGGCCAACTCGTCGGGCTCCAGGACATCCTTCCCACCCTCGCGGCACTGACGGGCTGCCCGCTCGACGCCGAGGTGCATGGCCTCGACCTGACGGCTCCGCTCCGCGATCCCAAGGCGCCTCTCCGCGAGGTCCTCTACAGCCAGTGCCTCGATGCCCCGGAGCAACTGGCGATGCTCTTCGACGGGCGATGGAAGTACTGCTACGCCCAGGAGGGCCCGACCGAGGAGCTGTACGACTTGGCCGAGGACCCACAGGAACTGGTGAACCTGGCGGCCCGCCCGGGCGCCAAGGCGCGGCTCAGGCCGTGGCGCGAGCGCCTCGCCGCCGAGGCGAAACGCCTGGGAGACACTCAGCTCCTCGATGGCGACTGCCTGGCCACGGCTCCCCTCGACCGGGAGGCGATCAGGAAGCTGCCCCTTGGCGGATTCGGGTGGCGATGGTTCTGAGAGGCGTTCTCTGCGGCCGGAGGGCTGACTCCGCACAGGCTGGAAGCCTGTGCCACCGGGAGCGACTGTCCTTCTTCGGTGGCACAGGCATCTTGCCTGTGGCTTCGGTTCCCGCGGCACAGGCCGATGAGGATGCTCGAGCTGCTTCAGTAGGTGAACACGATGCGGCGGAGGCCGCGGCGGCCGGCGACGGGGAGGGAAAGCTCGACCACCTCGCGGTCACACAGGTCCCGAATCCGCTCGAGGGTGAAGCCGAGGAACTCCTCCTTCTCGCCGAAGTACTCGCAGCGCACGTAGCCCCTGGCCACGGCCTCGAAGGCGAGGAGGCCCGCGATTCCCGGCGTGGCCTCCGAGATCCTCTCGAAATCCGCATCCTTCAGCGGGAAGCCCTTGGCGCGCTTCAGCGTGACGACCAGCGTGCGGCCGCGGGGGCCGGCCAGCTTGCGCTCCACCGTGAAATAGCTCTTATACGTCCGGGCGTCCACCTCGACCTTCTCGGCGTCCACGCCGCCGCCGCTGCCGAGCAGCAGGCCCGTGAGCTGCCCGCCACTCACCCACAGCGCCACCAGCGCCACGAGCAGCACCCCCGCGAGAACGCTCGCGGCGACGATCGGGCCGAGGCCGGCTCGGCGCCGGGCGCGAAGGGAGGGCTGGGCGTCGGGCGTCTCGGACGCGTGCTTGTCCTCGGTCACGGGGGCTATCCTCGCGTTCGTCGCTTCGGTTGAGATCGGCTCGTGGCTCGGACCGTGGGGCTGATCCTACCATGTTCGGACGGCATGTCAAGACCGCCTTCCGCCGCGGGGCCGGCCCCTGGTCCTGGCGGCGGCCCCGCGCCCCTGAGTCGTCCTCGTCGAATCCTCTCACGAGCGACGATGCCGGCGGTCCCGGCAACGGCGAGGGCGATCAAGCTGATCAAGATGATCACGCGCGCTACACGGGGGGTGATCATCTTGAGGCCACGCCGGACGGCACTGGGCGCAGGCCATAACGTCTTTGGCTATCGCCACTTGTGGGTCTCGGCCCGCCTTCGCCCTCCGCCTTCACAGCCCCGTCAAGATGATCACCCAACAGAAACGTGGTAGCCGTCGCCACGATAGCAGCCGAGGGCAGCTATGCCACACACGCGGACTCCGCGTGCAAGTATGCACGCCCTACCTGGTTCTCCGCCAACTCCATATGCCATGGAGTATAGGACGCGGCGCCGGATTGTCAAGAGGGAGCTGGCGTCCGCCTGGTCGCGGAGCACGAGCTCGGCAACCAGGCGGACGGCTTGAGCGGAGCGGCGGGTCAGCCGGTCACATCTGCGCCGGCTGGCCGGCGGGGCGAGGGGTGATGATGACCTTGAGGCCCTCGACCCAGCACTTGTGCTCATCCGTGTAGTAGAGGTAGGCCCGGCTGGCGGGGCCAGTGTAGGTGCCGGGGACGGCGGCGACGCAACTGATGGGGACGGCGATTTTCTCGCCCGCCTTCATCTGGCGCCAGTAGAGCACGACGTCGCGGCCGATGACCTCGTAGGCGGCGACGGCGCCCGACTTGACGAGCTCCTTGAGCTGGTCGTGCCGCGGCTCGAGGCCGCCAGGGATGCCGACGATGGCGAGGGTCATCGGGAGCGGGCCGTCGTTGAGGTTCTCGAGCTGGACAGCAGCTTCGGTGAGGGCGCCCTCGGTGACCTGCTTGTCGCGGAGGGCGACCTTGAGGCCCACCTTGCACTCCTTGGCCGAGGCGGGCCGGACGTTGTGGTAGTTGACGGCCAGCGAGTAGGGCATGGCGGCTCCGCCGTCCATCCGCACCTCGAGGGTGTGCTTGCCGGCGGTGAGGAGCTCGCTGATGTCGGGGAGCTGGATGGCGCCTTGGGTCTCCTTGTCGAACTTCGCGGCGTCGCCGACCGGCTGGCCGTCCACGACGATGCGGACGGAGCCGGGGGCCTTGGGCCGGGCGCGGAGCTTGTCGTAGGTGACGATGGCGCGGAGGGCGAGGACGGTGCTCTGGGTGGAGCCGAAGCGGCCGGCCTTGCAGCTCTCGGCGACGAATTTCATCGCCTTCTCGACGGCGCCGGCGCACGCCGGCTCGCGCAGCCAGGCGAGGATGGCGAGCGAGGTGGTCTCGATCTGGAGCGCCTGGCCGCCGCTGCGAGTGATGCTGGTCACCGCGCCGTCCACGGCGCCCTCCTTGTTCTGGCTCGCGGCCAGCTTGTCCATCAGCTTCCTCGCGTCGGGGTGCTTCCCGAGGGCGAGGATGTTGGCGCCGAGGGCGACGATATAGCTGTCCTTGCTCTTCAGGGCGAGGTCCTTCACGTAGGCGATCTCTTTGTCGAGGCCCTTCTCGCCGGCCTCGAGAAGCGCCCACACGCAATAGGCGTCGGTATGCTCCTGGGGCGCGCCCCCGAAGCTGTCGAGCGCGCGGGCGTTGCGCTGGAAGCTGCCCTTGCCATCGCGGCGGGCGAGCAGCCAGCCACGGGTCCGCTGGATCATCGCGCCGTCCACGTCGCGCACTTGCGCCATGTCGGTGAACTCCAGGAGACCATACGCCGAGAGGGCCTCGTGGCCGGGGTCGCCTCCGAACCACTCGTAGCCCTTCTGCTTGCACTCGAAGCTCACGAGGCGGGCGTAGCCCTTGTCGAGCGACGTGCGGGCGCGCTCGATGAGCTGCGGGTCAACGCCCGTGTGGGTGAGGAAGTACTGCTGGGCCATGACGAGCGGGTAGGTGGTCGAGCTGGTCTGCTCGAAGCAGCCGTTGGGGTCGCGGATGAGGCGGGCGAGGGCCTCGGTGAGGTTGGCGAGCGGGGTGGGATAGGCGGCGACGTTGGTCGTGATGCTGCGGGGCACCACGTCGGCGGGGATCTCGATGGTGTGGGTCGCCGCGCCGTTCGGGACCGTGAGGCCGCCGAAGGCGACCTCGACGGGGAAGCCGAGGGGCTTGACGGAGAGCTTGCGCGTCACCTTGTCGGCGTAGGCTCCGCTGACGGCCTGGATCACGAAGTCGCTGGCGGTATTGAGGTAGCCGACCTTGACGGCCACGATGCGTCGCTCGCGGGCCTTGGCGCCCAGGTCGAAGGGGTCCGGCCCCGTGACCTTGAGCTCCGGGTCGGCCTGCACGGATATGGTCGTCCTGGGCATTCCGCTCTCGATGCCGTTGACGAAGCCGACGGGGATCTGGACGACATCCCCCGCCGTGACCTCGAGCGGCAGCTTGGGTTCGATGTAGAAGGGCTTGACCGATTCCACCGAGCCGGTCGAGGCGCCCAGCGCGCCGTCGGCGCCGAAGGCGTCGGCGAAGACGCGGAAGGTCGTCACGGCATCCGAGAGGCCGAACTCCACGGTCGCCTCGCCCGTCTTGGGGTCGGTCTTGACGCCTGCGGTCCAGTAGAGCGTCTCGGCGAAGTCTATGCGGTCATTGGGCTTACGGCCCGGCCGCACCTTGTGGGCGTACTCGCGGACCGCGATGAGGTCGCTGCGGCGGAGGCGGCCCGCCACCGGGATGTCTTCCGCCGCCAAGAGTGCCTCCTGGGCGGCCTGCTGCTTGTCGAGGGCGTCGGCGAGGTGTCGGCGCAGTTCCGCCTCAGGCTTGGCATCGGGCTTGGCGGGCGGCTCGGGAGCGGGCCGCGCCGCGGGGGGAGCCGCCGGCCGGGGCGCCTCAGCAGCCACCTTCTCCTCGGGAGCGGCGGCGTCGGGGGCTGCCCCAAGGTCCATATCCTCGCCGGGGGCTGCGGCGCCCTCGGGCAGGGCTCCGCCTATCGCGCCGCGTCCCTTCATCGCTCCCCAGCGCTCGCGGCGGGTGGCCATGCAGAGGGCGAGGACGCGGCGGGCGCTGTCGCCGTGGCTCGCAACGAACTTAGCGGCGTCCACAAGGGCGAACCGGCGCCAGCCCTGGGTGCCGAGCAGCAGGTCAACTGCTGCCGGGGCTTTCGGGTTGGCCGGGTCGAGGTAGACGTGGGCGTCGGCAAGCTCCCGCACGTCGCTCTCCAGGAGCACCATGACGGGCAGGCGAGGCGCCTGCTCGCGCTTCTCGATCATCTCGAGCACGCTGTCGTCGGTGACCGTGAGCCCGACGATGCTGCTGACGGGCTTTCCTGCATCGTCGGTCGTCTTGATGGTCAGCTTGGCGGTCTCGCCAGGGACGTGGGACGGCCTCTGGGCGATAAGCTCGACCCGCACCGAGGCGGCCGGCCGCCGGAAGATGAGGCGCTCGGCAAGCGGCTTGCCAGTGGCGTCCCACAGGGTGGCGACCAACACGCCGTCCACGCTGGCGGGTGGGGTGAGCACCACGTCGGCGATGATGCCCGGCGTGGCGTTCCAGGTGACGGATGAGACCTCGATCTCGCGCTGGGTGAGGGTGACGGTGAGTTTGCCGCCCGCTGTGCTGCCGACGCGGAGGCGGACGGGCTGCTCCCTGTCGGTCAGGTTGTCGAGCGCGCGGAGGATCCCGCCCGTATCTCTAACGGCAGGCAGGGGATACGTCGTCTTGATGCCTCGCGGCTCGGCGATCCTGAGGGTGTACTTGCCGCCCCTCTGCGGCGTGAGAGCGAAGCGGCCGCGGCCCTCGTGCTCCGTGCGGAAGGCGGCGACCTGATTGCCCTGGGCATCCACGACCAGGCCAGCGATGTCCGCTGGCTTCTTCGCCGGGGTCTTGGCCTCGAGATACACGCGTGTCGGCAGGCCGGCAACCAGGTCGCCGCCCTCGGGATACATCGTTAAGTCCACTGTTTGCAGGAGGATAGGAATCGTCTTGGCCGCGGTCTCGACCACTCCGCCATCCTCGATCACCATGGCCAGGGAGCCTTCGCCGCGGGCGATCTCGGCAGGGAGCTTGAACTGCGCCGTGCAATTGCCTGCCGCATCCACAGTTGCGGCGCCTCGGAAGACCTCCTCGCCGTCCACTCGGGCGATAGGGGCCACCTTCGCACCGACTGGTATGCCCCCCTCGGCCCGCTCGACGTGAAGCGTGGCCGACACCTGGTCGCCCGGCCCATAGCCATCGCGCAGGAAGACGATCTGCGACCTCAGCCTCGGCGCGCGGTAGGCGCGGATGTCGAACTTCCGCTCGGCCGGCGGGTATCCGTGCCAGGGATAGGTCACCTTGAGCGTGTACTCGCCTCCCGCCTGGCCGGCGGGGATTGGCCACTGGAAGCCGAGCACGCTATCCTGCAGGGCGCACGTGCCCTGAGCAACCGTATCTCCTTTTGGGCCTTTGACTTCGATGACAGCGGTCGCCTGCTGGTTGGGCTTCAGGGGCGTGTGGTCGTGGGCGTTGAGGATCACGCCGCGGACGTAGACCCTCTCGCCGCCGCGGTAGATCGGCTTGTCGGTGCTCACGTGGGTGAGGAAGCGGTCGGGGCCGCCGAGGTCCTTCGTCGTCGCCTTGGCGGCGTAACTGTCGGAGCGGACGAGCAGGGCCGCCCCAACGCCCAGCAGGATCGTCCCCAAACATCGCAGCACTCGCTCTTTACGCATTCAGGCTTCCTCCTGGCTGTGAAGTACACGGGGTTACACTCACTTAGACGCAGTCCCGCCCCCTCCGGTTTCACCAGCAGACCTTTTGGCATCCGGCTGCGACCGCCCGCTACCTGGGCCACACGCGTCGCGCACGACCCTTCAACTCCATTTCCGACTGGCGCGGCCGCCCGATTCCGCCGCGGCAGGATCCCGAGGACCTCGAGCGCGCGAAGGGATTCGTCGAGGGGACGAATCTCCCCGTCGAGGTCATCGCCTCGGTCGTTGGCTTTCGCAGCTACGCCTACTTCCGGGAGGTATTTCGGGCGCGGTACGGGGCCTTGCCCGGCGACTACCGCACCCAGTTCCGCCGCGAGCACCCCATGCCTGCCGGCCTCCCCGAGACAGCCCAGATCACCTTCGACGCCCCTCCGCCCGACGATGCGCCCGAGGAGCCGCCTGTCGGCCCCGGCCCCCGGGCACGCTGATCACCAATCAAGCGCTGGCGCCGATCGGGCCAGCAGGGTTCCCGGGGAGCCGCCCGGATGGTCGCTTGGGTCGAATGGGCCAGGGGAAAAGGTGTCAAAGTGTGTTGACTCCGTCTTCCGCCGGGGTTATAATGCCGGCGCGCGGGGGGTGGGCCTTAGCGGTGCGCAAGGGAGACGATGGCGGTGTTGGACCTTGGAGGATATGCCATGCGGGCCACGACAGCGAGAATTGGCCGGATCGTGTCTTGTTTGCTTGTGTGCGCGGCGGCCTGCGTCCACGCCGCCCCAATCACCAACGGCGGCTTCGAGTCAGGCGACTTCACCGGCTGGACCACTGTCGGCGTAGCTTCGGTCCTCGATGCCACCTTTGGGAGCGGTCCCATCGAGGGCACCTATCAGGCCTTCATGAACACCCTGGACGGGTCTGCTCCCCTTCTTGCGAACCAGGCCGCCATCGAGGTCTTCCTGGGCCTGCCAGCCGGGCGGCTCGACGCCATCAACTCTAGCGATGCCATTGAAGGCTCCGCCATCCGCCAGAGCCTCACCGGCGACGCGGGCGACATCCTCTCCTTCGACTGGAACTTCCTCACGAACGAGATCGAGGAGGGAGAAGGTGTCAACGACTTCGCGTTCTGGTGCCTCGTCAACCTCGACACGGGGCAACTGCTGGCCGATATTTTTACCCCCGGCTTCGTCGCCTCTCCGACTGCTATGTTCGAGGACGAGACGGGCTTCCGCAACGTGACTTTTGCGCTGCCATCCGGCGGGACCTTCGTCCTCGGATTCGGAGTCGTGGACGTTGGGGACCCGGATGTTGCGTCAGGGCTCCTGATTGACAACGTGAGCCTGACCTCGACGAATGCTGAGATACCGGAGCCCTGCTCGATTACGCTGTGCGTCCTGGGCGCCCTGGGCCTCGTGGCTCGCCGCGCTCGGGGCAAGCGCCGCAAGTAGGCCGGCCTGCCCCCCGCCACCCACTACGGACTCTGGCGGACGCCTTCTCCCCAGTATGTTCTGGTTCATGCAACTGGGTCGCCAGTGCGCGCGGTGTTGTCCAGGCGACGCCGGGCCGGTATAATGCGCATGAGGTGCGGGAAGTAGCCAAGGAGCGATGACATGTCTGATGAGAGGCTTCTGGCGCGGCTGCGGGAGCTGAAGCAGCAGCGAAACGCGGTGATCCTCGCCCACAACTATCAGCGGGCCGAGGTGCAGGACGCCGCGGACTTCACGGGCGATTCGCTCGGCCTCTCGCAAGAGGCGGCGAAGACGGCCGCCGACGTGATTCTCTTCTGCGGCGTGCACTTCATGGCTGAAACCGCGGCCATCATCTGCCCCGACAAGACGGTGCTCATCCCCGACCCCAACGCGGGCTGCCCGATGGCCAACATGGTGTCGCCCCGCGAGCTGGCCGTGATGAAGGCGAAGCACCCGAACGCCGCGGTGGTGACCTATGTGAACTCGTCGGCGGCCATCAAGGCGATGAGCGACGTGTGCTGCACGTCGGCCAATGCCGTGAAAGTCGTTGCCACGATTCCGCCCGACCGCGAGGTGTTGTTCGTGCCCGACCAGAGCCTGGGCGACTACGTGGCGAAGCAGCTTGGCCGCCCGCTCATCCTGTGGCCCGGCTACTGCCCGACCCATCACCACATCCTGGCCAGGGACGTGCAGGCCCTCAAGGCCGAGCACCCCGACGCCCTGTTCATCTGCCACCCGGAGTGCACGAGCGACGTGGTGGCCCTGGCCGACCACGTGGCCAGCACGTCGGGCATGGTGCGCTGGTGCCGGGAGACGGCGGCGAAGACGATCATCGTGGGCACGGAGATCGGCCTGCTGCATCGGTTGCGGAAGGATAGCCCCGACAAGACGTTCCTCGAGGTCTCGCCCCTCGCCGACTGCCCGAACATGAAGCTGAACACGCTGGAGAAGATGGCCTGGTCGCTCGAGGACATGGTCTATCGGGTCACCGTGCCGCCCGAGGTGGCGGGGCCGGCGAGGAGGGCGATTGAGAGGATGTTGGAGATCACGTGACGCGTGACGCGTGATCAGAGAAGAGAGTCATAGGCTGTTATCCTTCTCCTGAGTCCTCTCTTCTCACGCGTCACGCGTTACGCATCCGGGATGGCCTGTCAGGGACATCGGCTGCTCCCATGAGAATCGCCGTCGCCATGAGCGGAGGGGTTGACTCCAGCGTCTCTGCCGCGCTGCTGAAGGAGGCGGGCCACGAGGTGCTGGGGCTGTTCATGCGCCTGGCGTCGGAGCCGGCCGGCGCGCGGCGGGTGGCGGAGCACCTGGGCATTGCCTTCGAGGCGGTGGATTTCACAGGGCAGCGGGAGGCGCTGATCGCGTATTTCTGCTCGGAGTACGACGCGGGGCGAACGCCGAACCCGTGCGTCGTGTGCAATCGGCGAAACAAGTTCGGCAGGCTGCTCGACCACGCGCGGGCGCTGGGCGCCGAACGGTTGGCGACGGGGCACTACGTGCGCCTGGCCGAGCGCGAGGGGCGACGGGTCCTGCGGCGGGGCCTCGACCCGACGAAGGACCAGTCGTATGTCCTCTCCCGGCTGACGCAGGACCAGCTTGGTCAGGCCCTGTTCCCGCTGGGGGAGTTGCGCAAGGAGGACGTGCGGCGGATGGCGCGGGAGCGAGGGCTGCCCGTCCACGAAGGGGGGGAGAGCCAGGACATCTGCTTCGTGCCGGGCGGCGACTACGTGGCGCTCCTGCGGGAGCGGATTCCCGATCGCATCCGGCCGGGGCCGATTCTCGACACGAGCGGGCGCGTGCTGGGCGAGCACCCGGGCTGCCAGTGCTTCACGATCGGCCAGCGGCAGGGCCTGCGCGTGGCCCTGGGCTCGCCCCGCTACGTCGTGCGGATTGACCGCCAGGCCAACGCCGTCGTCATCGGGACGCGCGAGGAGCTGGAGCGGACGACGATGCTGGTGTCTGACGTGAACTGGATGGCCTTCGCCGAGCCGCCCGCCCGCATCGAGGCCGCGGTGCAGGTGCGCTACAACCACCGCCCCGTCCCTGCGGCCATCGAGCCGCTGCCCGACGGCTCCGCCCGCGTCACCTTCGCCCGCCCCGAAACCGCCATCACCCCCGGCCAGGCAGCCGTCTTCTATGACGGTGAGATTGTGTTGGGCGGCGGATGGATTGAGGAATGAGGAGGCGGGGGAGGAAGCCCTTTCTGGCAGAAAGGGCTTCCTCCCCCGCAGCCCCCTCCTTCCCGAAGACTCCTGCACTCACTGCTCCATGCCCAGGGTGTCGCGTTCGGATTGGGTGAGGTCGTAGAGCTTGTGGATGAGGGCGGCGTCGGCGTCGGTGACCTGCTTCCTGCGGCGGCTGAGCACGCGGCGGGCCACCTCGACGGCCAGGGTGGGCGAGTAGGGAGAGCAACCGGAATCGCTGAGCCAGGAGAACGAGGGGACGAGTTTCGGCGGGAAGCGGGAGGTCAGCACGTTGCAGCAGTAGCCGACGACGGAGCCGGTGAGGAAGGTGGACGCGATGGCCGACTTCGAGTGGTCGCCCACCGCGAGGCCGACGAACATCGAGCCCGTCTCGACCAGCTTGTGGGGGAGTTGGACGCGGACCGTGCCATAGGTGTTCTTGAGGTCGCTGTTGATCGTGTCGGCGGCGAGGTTCACCCACTGGCCGACGTAGGCGTGGCCGAGGAAGCCGTCGTGCTGCTTGTTCGAGTAGCTGTGGAGGATGGAGTTCTCGATTTCTCCGCCGACCTTGCACACCTCGCCGATGTTGGTGCCCTCGCGCAGGCGCGCCGCCATCTGGATGGTGGAATTGGGGCCGACGTAGGCGGGGCCTTGGATGCAGGAGTTGGGCATCACCTTCACGCCCTCGGCGAGGTAGACAGGGCCGTCCTCGGCATCAATCACGCAGCAGGGCTTCACGACGGCGCCCTCGCCGATGAAGACGTTCTCCCTGCCGAGGATGTGGCTGCCCTCGTGGACCTTGCCCCGGATTTCGCCTGGGGTGGCGAGGGCCTTGAAGTCGCGGCGAAGTTCCTCCTCGTTGTGGTGGATGATCTCCCAGTAGTAGCGGAGCAGGGTGGCCTTGACGTCCACGTGCCGCATCGTGTGGGGCAGGGCCTTGGCGAGGGTGGCGCCGAGGAAGTGCTTGCTCGCGATGGCCGCGGCGGTCTTCGCCCGCAGGCGGGCGTAGGCGAGCGAGCCGTCGCACATGCCCAGCTCCTCCGGGCCGTCGAGGGGGATGGCGTCGCCGAGGAGCAGGCGGCCGTTGAGGAACAACACGTCCTGGTCGGCGGGCAGGTTGTTGACGGGGAGGGTGGTGCGTTCGCGCAGCGTGTCGGCCAGGTAGTCGCGGCACAGGAGCGCCAGCTTCTGGCCGGGGTAGGCCCGTGCGGTCTTGTCGAGCAGGCTGCTGATGCCGCACCGCAGCTCATACGCCGGGCGGCAGTAGACCAGCGGCAGCAGATCGGCCCATCGGTCGTCCTCGAAGACGCAGACTACGGGCATGGACGCCTCCTGGGTTGGCAGTCGGCGGCTGGCAGGCAGGCGGCCCCCGTTGCTCTCCCACTGGGATTATACCGTGGGATTCGTCCGCCCGCAACATGGCGGGGGCAGGCGCTGCCGCCTGCCCCCGGCCGGGGTTGCGTTGGATGGGCCGCTCAGCGGCCGCCACGCTTGACCTCGAACGCCGCCTGGGGGGATTCGGTCTTGACGGGCGCGAGGATGCGGAGGACAACCCAACCGGACATCTCCTGCGCGACCAGCCACACGTCCCCCACGGCCCTCTCGCCGGCGCGCGGGAAGCGCACGGCGGTCTCCCGGGTGGTCTTGCCGTCGCTGTGGACGAATACGTATTTGACCTCGCACGGCCCCGAGGCCCGGATCGTGCCGTTGGACTTCACGGCCACGGGCAGCCTGCCGACGTATCGGTTGCGTTCGGCGGCCAGCGTGACCTGGATGTCGACGGCCGCGGGCGGCTCCTCCTTTGCCTTCCCCTTCCCCTTCTCCTTTTCCTTCGGCCGCTCGCGGATGTTGACGATGAGGGGCGCCCTGGGCGATTCGGCGGCGGCCTGGCCGATGACGCGGAGCTGGACCCAGCCCCTGAAGTCTTCGGTGAACCGCAGGGGGAGTTGGAGCTCCTGTGCGCCCGGCTGGTCGAAGCGCAGGGGCTTGGGCGGCGTGGCGTCCCCGTTGCTCTGGATGAAGCTGTAGTGCACGACGCACCGCTGGTCGGCCTTGATCACGCCCTTGCACTGGACCGTCACCGGGGCCGGGCCGATGTAGTGCGGCGGGTCCACCGTGAGGTCCACGGTGATTTTCGCCTGGGGCAGTTGGAACCTGGCTTCGTACTCCGCCCTCTCCGACTCCGCGGCCGCGGGAGCGATGACCCGCAGCGTCACCCAGCCGCTCGTCTCCTTCACGAGCTTCAGCTCGAACTCCACGTCCTGTGCCCCTGGGCGGTTGAAGCGCAGGGTTCGGGGCGGGGTGGGGCCGCCGTCGCTGCGGACGAATGTGTAGCGCACCTCGCAGGGCTGGTTGACGCGGATGGCGCCCTTGAACCGGATGGTGGCCGGGGGAGGCCCGACGTATTTCGGCGGCTCGGCCTTCAGCGTGGCCTGGACCGCGGCCGCTTGGCGGATCTCGACCACGAAGGGCTCCTTGCCGGACTCGGCGGCGGCCGGGGCGAGGATGCGGAGGGTCGCCCAGCCCTTCGTGCCGGCGTTGAACTGTCGGGTCTCCTCGACGGCCTGGATGGCGGGCCGGTCGAAGCGAAGCGTCCGCGGCGGGCTCGCCGCGCCGTCGCTGTAGACGAAGGCGTAGCGGACGACGCACGGCTGGGTCACGCGAATGGTCCCCTTGAACTGGATGGTGGCCGGTGCGGGCCCGTCGTACTTCGGCGGCACGGCCTGGAGGCGGGCCTCGAGCTTCGCCGCCTCGCGGATGTTCACCTCGAAGTCCGCCTTGTCGGATTCGAGGGCGGCGGGGGCGAGGATGCGGATCATCGCCCAGCCCTTCGTGTCGTCGTTGAACCGTCGGGTCTCCTCGACGGGTTGGGTGCCGGGCCGGGGGAAGCGGAGGATCTGCGGCCGGGAGGTCGTGCCGTCGCGGAAGGCGAGGACATAGCGCACCTCGCACGGCTGGTTGGCCTTGATGGCGCCCTGGAAGCGGACGACGGCGGGCGCGGGGCCATCGTACTTGGGCGGCAGGGCGCGGAGCGTGGCCTCCACGCTCGCCGGCTTCAGGATGTCCACGGCGAACTCCGCACGGTTCGATTGCTCGGCCACGGGGGCCAGGATGCGGATCATCTCCCAGCCCTTGGCGTCGGCGCCGAACTGGCGGGTCTCCTCCACCGCCTGCTGGCCGGGCCGCACGAAGCGCACCGCCTGCGGCTCGCTGTGCGAGCCGTCGCTGCGCACGAAGCTGTACTGCACGTCGCACGGCCGATTGGCCCGGATCGTGCCGCGGAAGGCGATCGTGGCAGGCGCGGGGCCCTTGTACTCCGGCGGCTCGGCGCGCAGCGTCGCCGCGATGTCGAGCGCCGGGCCCACCTTGACCTGGTAAGGCGCCTGGGCCGAGTCGAGAGCCACGGGCGCCAGGATGCGAAGGAGCTGCCAGCCCGCCCCCCCCTGCTTCAGCGTCACCTGGGTCGTCACCTCTCGGGAGCCGGGGGCGTCGAAGCGGAGGACTCGCGGCGGGTCCATCGTCTTGTCGTGCCGGAGGAACGTGTAGCGCACCTCGCACGGCTGGTCCACCGAGATGGTGCCGCGGAATCGGATCGTCGCGGGCAGCGGGCCAGGATGCACCGACGGCTCGGCGGCCAGGGTGGCCTGGATGCGCGGCTGCGTGCGGATGTCCACGCGGAGTGGCACCCGTGCGGACTCCTCGGCCACCGGGGAGATCACCTGCACGGCGGCCCAGCCCGCGAAATCCTGGGTGAACCGCAAGGGGAGGACGACCTCCTGCGCCCCCGGGCGGTCGAAGCGCAGCAGGCGCGGGTGCGTGGGCGCGCTGCCGCTGCGGGTGAAGGTGTAGCGCAGGTCGCAGGGGCGGCTGACCCGGAACACGGCCTTGCACTGCACCATCGCCGGCGCGGGGCCCACGTAGGCGGGCGGCTCCACCGTCAGGTGCACGTCCACCTTGATCGGCGGCTGCTGGGCCTTGACCACGAAGGGCGCGCGGTCGGAGTCCACACGCACGGGTGCGAGGATGCGGATGGCTTCCCAGCCGGCGTAGTCGCGGCGGAGGGTCCAGGCGTCCCCCACGTCGCGCGCCCCGCGGCGCGGGAAGCGCAGGGTGTGGACGGGACTGGTCTCGCCGTCGCTGCGGACGAAGACGTAGGACACGTTGCAGGGCTGTCCCGCCCAGATCGTGCCGCGGAAGCGCACCGTGGCGGGCAGGGGGCCGGGATGGGCCTCGGGGTCCGCCGTGAGGGACGCGCGGACGTGGGGCTGTGCGGCCGAGCGCACCTCGAAGGTCGCCCGCTCCGACTCGACGGCGACGGGGTGGACGATGCGAATCGTCGCCCACCAAGTGCCTTCCCGGGGCACGGCCCACCGGCTGGTCACCGGGCGGCTGCCCGGCCGGTCGAACCGCAGCCGCTGCACGGGGCTGAACGTGTTGTCGCTGCGAACGAACAGGTACTGCACCTCGCAGGGCCGACTGACCGCGATCAGGCCCCGAAGCTCGATCTGGGCCGGCAACGGGCCGGAGTACAGCGTCGGGTCGGCCGCCAGGTCCACCTGGATGCGGTGGTGCCCCTGCGAGCGCACCTCGAAGGGCGCCTGGTTCGAGGCGACCTCGACGGGCGAGAGAATCTGGATGGCGGCCCAGCCCACGTAGTCGCGGAACACGGTCCAGTCGTCGAACACCTCGACGGCGCCGCGGCGCGGGAACTGCACGGTCTGCGCCGCGCCCATCGCGCCGTTGCTGCGCACGAAGGCGTACTGCACCTCGCAGGGCTGCCCCACCACGATCCGCCCGCGGAACCGCACCGTGGCCGGCAGGCGGCCCGCGTACACCGCGGGCTGCGCGATCACCGTGGCCTGCACCAGCGGCAGCGCGGCCGGGCGGACCTCGAAGGGGGCGGGCAGCGACTGCGTGGCCACCGGCGCCAGGACCCGCAGGGCGACCCAGCCCGGCCCCTCGCGGGCCACCGCAATCTCGGTGGTCACGTGGGCCATGCCCGCCTGCGGGAACCGGATCGCGTAGGCAGGCCCCTGCACGCCGTCGCCGCGCACGAAGGTGTACTGCACCTCACACGGCTGGCCGACGGTGATCGAGCCGCGGAAGCCCAGGGCGGCCGGCAGCGGCCCCGAGTAGCACGGCGTGTCGGCCGAGAGCCGGGCCTGCACGTATTGCACCTGCGCCGCCGCGCCACCGGCTCGGAAGTACACCATCACCGGCCGGGGCTGGCCCACGAAGCAGATGTGCGTGAACCCCGCGTTGCGGATGACGGCGACCGCCGCGCGGGCCTCCGCCTCCGCCGCCCCGAAGTCCAGCAGCCACACGTTCCCCTGCACCAGCAGCCACCGGTCGTCCACCTGCGCCACGTCGAGGCGGGTGAGGTCCAGCGGCACGGCCGCTTCGCCCTGCATCGGCCCCGTCGGCGGCCGGTCGTTCACCAGGTAGTACTGGAGCAGCGGCGTCGGGCGGCCGATGCTGCACTGCGAGTTCATGCGGTAGAAGCGGATGACGCGGAGCGCCTGGCGCGCGCCCGCCTCGTCGGCCTCGAAGCTCAGCAGCGTCGCCTCATCCGTCATCAGGAACCAGCGGCCCCCCACCTGCTGCACGACCACCCGCTCGGGGTCGAAGGGAACCGTGTCCACCCACACCTGGGGCAGCTCGCCAGGCTCCGGCGGCTGCACCGGCGGCTCCGGCGGCTGCACGACGACCGGCGGCTGCACGACGACCGGCGGCTGAATCGGCGGCTGGACGACCACGGGCGGCTGATACTGGGGCGGCGGCGGGATGTACGCTGCCAGCTCATCACACCCCATAAGCAACAGCCCGAACGCCGCCAGGAGCCCGAACGCCAGCACCGGCCTCACGCGTCCGCCGCCAATCCCGCTGGTCATGTCGCTCGTCCTTTCCAAAGGTGTCCGAATCCGCAACTGCGAGCATACCACACCCACCCGCGATGTCAAGTCGCGCCGGCGCCGCGCGCCGCCTCTCACTCTCTGACGCACAAGGGGGCTCGACCCTTCACGCGCGCCATCCCGCTTGACCCAGAGCCGTGGGATGCGATAATGGGGTGGCCGACGCTTCTCCACCCCCCGCCGCAGAATAGGAACTCGCGCATGGCGGAACCGCTTTCCGTGCTGGGCAGCAAGGATCTTTCGGCCATGGTCTTCGAGCACCTTCTGGGCCTCGCCGCCCCGCTCTTCGAGAAGATGCAGGCGCGCAAGCAGAAGGTGCAAACGGCCGACGACGTGCTCGCCCACCAACGCACCGTCCGCGAGACGTTCACCGAGCTGATCGGCGGCCTGCCCGAGCGCACCCCGCTCAACCCCCGCCGCGTGGGACGCCTCCAGCGCAGCGGCTACGCCGTCGAGAAGGTGGTGTTCGAGAGCCGGCCCCACTTCTACGTCAGCGCCAACCTCTACCTGCCGGGCGACCGCCGCGGCCTCGCACCCGCCATCCTCGTCCCCTGCGGCCACGCCCGCGAGGGGAAAGCCAGCCCCAACTACCAGCGCCTGGCCCAGGGCCTGGTGAAGCACGGCTTCGTCGTCCTCGTCTACGACCCTCTCGGCCAAGGCGAACGGAGCCAGTACTGGGACTACGCGAAGGGCGACTCCCGCATCGGCCTGTGCTGCCCCGAGCACGAGTTCGCAGGCACCCAGAGCCTCCTCGTGGGCGTGAACCTGGCGAGCTATCGCATCTGGGACGGCATGCGGGCGCTCGACTACCTGTGCACGCGGGACGAGGTGGACGTGGCGCGCCTCGGCTGCACGGGCTGCTCGGGGGGTGGCACGCTCACGACGTATCTAGTCGCCCTGGACGAGCGGATTCGGGCGGCGATGCCCGTCTGCTACGTCACCAGCCGCGATGCCTGGCTCGCCACGGGCATGATCGCCGACGCCGAGCAGGTCCAGGACCACGCCATCGAGCGGGGCATTGACCACAGCGACCTGCTGATCGCCGGGGCGCCGCGGGCGATCCGCATCGGAGCCGCCAGCGGCGACTTCTTCCCCATCGAGGGCACCCGCCGCGCCTTCGCGGAGCTCAAGCGCATGTACGCCCTCCTCGGCGTCGAGGGGGCCGCCGACCTCGTCGTGGCCGAGGGCGAGCACGGCTACAGCCAGCCCCTCCGCGAGGCCGCCTGCCAGTGGTTCCGCCTCTGGCTCGGCGACCCTTCGGCTTCGCTCAGGGCAGGCCCCGCCGCCGACGCGGCCGAGCCGTCCACCGAGCCCGAGCCGGTCGAGGAGCTCTGGTGCGCGCCCGACGGCCAGGTGAACTCCCTCGGCAGCCGCACCGTCTTCTGCTTCACCCGCGAGCGGGCGCTGGCCCTCCCCCCCGCGCCGCCCGAGCTGGCCAGCCGCGGCGAGGCCGAGGAGTGGCAGGGCGAGATGCGCTCCCGCCTCCTCGAGCTGCTCAACGTCCCCGCCGGCCACGGCGCGCCCTCCTGCGACCAGCTTGGCCTCTTCTACCGCGGCAAGTGCGGCATCGAGCAGCTCACGTTCCAGAGCGAGCGCGGCATCACCGTCCCCGCGCTCCTCTTCGTGCCCGACAAGGAGCCGCAGCAGTGGCCCGGCATCGTCTACGTCCACCAGGACGGGAAGGAGGCCGAGGCCGGCCCCACCGGCACCATCCAGATGCTTGCCAGCGAGGGCAACGTCGTCCTCGCCATCGACGTCCGCGGCATCGGCGAGACGCACTCGATCGGCGCCATCTCGCGCGACTATGCCTTCATGGGCACCGACGGCTATCACTTCTACCAATACGGCATGCTTGGTCACGCCCTGGTCGGGCGACGGGTCCACGACGTGTTGCGCGCCCTCGCGCTCCTCGCCGAGCGGCCCGAGGTGGACACCAGCCGCTTGAGCATCGTAGGGCAGGGGAGTGGGGGGCTGCTCGCCCTATTCGCCGCCGCGCTCGACGGACGCGTCGGCACCGCCGTCTGCTGCCAGAGCCTGCTCGCCTACCGCGACCTTGCGACCCACGAGTTCCACTCGTGGCGTCCGCCCGACTTCGTCAGCGGCATCCTCCCCCTGTGCGACCTGCCCGAGGTCGCCGCCTGCATCGCCCCGCGCCGCCTCGTCCTCGCCGGCCCCGTGGACCACATGCGTCGCTGCGTCCCCCAGCCCGACGCCGAGGCGGCCTACGCCTTCCCCCAGCGCGTTTACCAACTCTTCGAGGCGGATGAGAACCTGGTGATCTCGGCAGCCGGGGCGTGATGGGCAGCCGCGCGCTCCTTCCCGCGTCCCATAGGTCCCATGTGTCCTATGGGTCCTATCGGTCCCATCCTGCCGCCCAGGCTTGCCTCAGCGCTGCTCTTCCACCACGACAGTGGCGCGCACGGCGTCGCACAGCACCCGCTCGCCGTCGCGGGCGTTGGCCACGACGAGGAGGGGGCAGACGCCGGCTGCGTCGGGCGTCCCGGACAGGACGCCCGTCGCCGCGTCCATCTCGAGCCAGGGCAGCTTCTTCAGCGGGTTGTGCGCGCGGTCCGAGACGAGCGCCGTCTTGCCCGTGACGAACCATTGGACGGGCAGGGCGCTCTTCGCCTCGAACCTGGCGGAGAACGGCTTGCCCTTCGCTGCCCTGAAGACGCGTTCCGCGGTGGTGATGATGGACGGCGAGACGCTCCCTGTCACGCCGCTTGGCCTGGGGCCGAGGGCCGCGGCAGGCTTGCGGCGTTTCACGTACTCGTCGAGAAAACGGTGGATGTGCTCGCGGTAGGTGATCTCCTTGCCCGCCGCGTCGGTCGTGAGCGAGCGGACGGGGCTGGGCACGTGGGTGTTCTTGACATTGGTCAGGAAGGCGATGGCGACGGGCACGCCGGCCTGGCGGAGCAGCTCGGGGCCGGGCGGCAGCTTGCCCGCGGGGTCCACGTGGCAGGTGTGGAGGGGCGGGTCGTCGCTCGTCAGCCACGCGGGACAGCCGCTGATGTTCTTCTCGGCGAGCCGCCCCGCCCCCCAATCGCTCACGAATGCCTGGAGCCGCGCCGAGTGCTCGGCGAGGGCGGGCCTCGGGTCGAGCATGGGCACGTGAATCGTGTCCTTGCTCCGCTTCGGACGCAAGGCGAACACCGTGCTCGAATCGGACGGTGCGAGGTACTGGACCAGCCAGCCGCCCGCCGAGAGGCCCCACGCCCCGATGCGTTCGGGGTCAATGCGGTACTTCGCGGCGTTCGCGCGGAGCCAGCGGATCGCGTGCGCGCCGTCCCAGATCGCCAGCGGCACGGGCGTGACGGCGCCCAGGCAGTAGTCGGGCACAGCCACCACATAGCCGCGGTCGAGGAGCGCCTGAAGCTCATCTTTCCCCTGCATCACCTTGCCGTCCCACCCGCCGCCATAGAAGATCACCACGCACGGCAGCCGTTCCTCCTTCGCCTCCTTGGGCACATAGATATCCACCCGCTCCCAGTCGCGCTCGGGCGGGAGGAACTGCACCTTGAGATGGTTCTCAGCGTTCGGGAACGTCGGCGGCTTGTAGGCCAGCGGGTCGTGCTGGCCGGCCAGCGCGACAGAGGCGAGCACTGAGGCGGCGATGGACAGGAACCGCGACGGAGGGGACATGCGAAGTCAGCCTCTAATCCACCGGCCCCGGGCGAACAATGCGCGGGGCGGACTTGATGCGGGGGCGGATGGCGAGCCAGTCAACTCCCTGGAACACGGGGTCGTCAATCGCCCGCACCTCCTCGTCGCCGCGATAGGGGCACATGGCGTCCACCCACAGGATGAGGCGCAGGAGGTCGTCGGGGTCCACCTTGACGTCGTGGTGCTTTCCGCTGGCGGCTCTCTCGATGAGGCGGCTCCTGTAGGAGAGCCGGGTCATGGGCGGCGGGGTCTCGTAGCCGCGGGGGTCGCGCTGGCCGTAGCCCTCGACCATGAGCATGTCGGCGATGCCGAAGCCAGGGGGCGGGGTCTTGGGCATTTCGTAGGCCCTGCCCCACGCAGGGTTGCCGGTGAAGAGCCAATAGGTCTGGTCGAAGCCAAGGCCGCCGGGGCGCGGGGTCATGTCCACTTTCGCCTTGCCCTTGCCGTCGCCCGTGTGGCACTTGGCGCAATGCCTGTCGAGGACGGGGCGGACGTAGCGGTCCCAGCTCACCGTGTCGCTGCCCCAGGGCGGCGGGGCGATGACGCTCGGCTCGCGACCGATGGCCGCCGTGCCGGTCTTCCGTGAATAGGGCTCAGGCGCGACGCTGTGGAGTTCGTGGCAGCCGAGGCAGCCGCGACGCTCGCCAGGCATCACGTTGACGAAGCTGCGCATCGTCTGGAGCGCCCGCTGCCGCCCGTCGAGAAGCTGGAAGTGGAGCGGGATGCCGCTCGGGGCGTGGAAGCTCACCGAGCCGTCACTCTCGATGGGCACGGTGCCGAGGACGCGCTTCACGCCCTCGGACTGCACGGCGGACACGACCGGCCCCGTCGAGAGGTAGGGCCGCTTGTGCCAGTAGGTGTAGGTCTTGTGCTCGATGGTCAGCACGCGGAGCAGCTTCGCCTTGCCGCGCAACTCGTCGGGCGCGCCGCTGTAAACATTGCCGCTGTAGATCACGCCGCCCTTGGGCGAGAGGCGTTCCTCGCGCGTCGGCCACTCGACGCGGTCCATGAGGACGGGCGGCTTGAGGCGCGGCCGTAGCGGGATGGCGTGGAAGACGTTGTGAACCCCCTCGTAGATCAACTCGCGGTTGCCGTCCGTGTCCATCAGGTAGAGGACGAACTTCCCGCCGCGATTGGCGGAGACCAGGAAGTCCTTCTCGCTCAGGGGATAGGGCGAGTAGTAGGCGCCGTAGCCGCCGCTGCGGTGGTAGCTCGGCGATTCGGCGGGGTCCACGGGGCCGTTGCCCGATTCGGGCCAGGCCACGTCGGCGGTCACTTTCGTGAGGCCGGCGGGGAAGTTGAAGCCGTCGCCCGGCGTGATAATGCCTACCGAGCCGCTGAACCAGTTGTGGTGGGCGGAGCCGGTGAACATCACGCGACGGGAGCCGGGGATGGAGCGGGCGTCCTTCAGCAGGTCGGGCCACACGCTCTGATTGCCCCAGAGGGTGCTCACGTGCGTGCCATCGGGGTTGACGGTCCAGAGCCCCTGGGCGCGCCAGAGCGGCTTGTCGGTGTACTCCCAGCGGGTGTAGACGATGCGGCCGTCGCTCATCACCGAGGGGAGATAGTCGGGCTCGTTGTTGGCCGAGATGAGATAGATGTTCCGCCCGTCGTGGTCGCAGCGGGCCAGCACGTAGGCGTTGGTGGGCGGCATGCAGCGGACGTAGGTGTGCCCCCGCGTGGTCGAGAAGGCGATATGGCCGTCGGGCAGATAGATGGGGTCGAAGTCGTCGTAGATGCCGTCGGTGAGCTGCCGCAGGCCCGAGCCGTCGGCGTTGATCTCGTAGAGATGGAACGACTTCTCGTTGTGGGGCTTGAAGCAGAAGAGCACTCGCTTCGCGTCGAAGGACAGGTCGGGCCGCCAGAAGGAGCCGTGGAAGGGGGCTTGCGGCATGAGCTGCGTGAGCTTGCCCTCGGGCGACAACCCATCGAGCACGAGCAGCCGGCCGCCGGGCACGGCCATGTAGCCGAGGCGGTGCCGCGTCTCGTGCGGCCACTCCGAGCCGGCCGGGAAGGGCATGTCCACGAACAGCACCTTCGTGAAGTCGACCACCGGATTCCTGAACGCGATGCGCCGCTTGACCTCCCGCACCTTGAAGTAGGCGTCGCGGCTGGGCGTGGCGAGTTGTCTCTCGATGTCGGCGAGCGCGGCCAACTCGGGGCCGAAGTCCACGAGCCCGGGGCGCTCGGATCGGATACGCTCGGCCAGGTCGCGGGTCCAGGCGATCTCGCTCTTGATGCGGTCGAGCGTGGGATTGTTGTCGGCCTGGTGCAGCCAGTCGCGTTCGAGCGTCTGCCGCGCCTCGTCGGCGGTCAGACTCCGCGCCTCGGGCGTGGAGGGCGTGCGATAGGGGGCGACGGCCTCCTGCACGTGCGGGCGGAGCTGGACGTGCTTCGCCGCCTTGAGCATCAGCTCGATCCACTCGGGCGACGAGGCAGCCGCGTCGCCCTGGGCCTTGAGGGCATCGAGCCGCTTCTCAATCGGCTCGATCTCCTTCCAGCGGGCAAGCTGTTCGGGCGACTGGCTCTTCCACTGCCGGTCGGTGAGGGGCTTGTACTCGGTGGCGAGGCCGGCGAGGCGCTCGGCCTCGCGGGCGACGAAGCTGTTGCCGCGAGCCGACAGGTAATCCATCGGGCTGGTGCCCGTCAGCGCCGTGAAGCGGTCGAAGTCGTCGGGGAACGCCGCCTTGAGCTTGGCCCGTGCCGCGGCGAGGAGCTTCGGCGTGGCGGGAATCTTCTTCTCGACGAGGTTCTTGCGCGAACTGGCGAGGGTCTCGGCGAAGGTCTTGCCCACGGTGAAGAATGCCTGGAGGTCGGCCTCGACGTCGCGGTAGAACTTCTCGAGGGCTTTGAGCCCGTGCTTGTGGAGCGCGGCCACCTCGTCGGCAGAGAGGGCGTCCTTGTAGATGCGCAAGTCGTCCATCGAGCCCTGGTAGCACTCGCCGCCGTTCGACGAGCCGATGCAGCCTGGGGCCGAGCCGCCGGCAGCGAGGGTGCCGGCCCGCTCCAGCGAGCCGATCGCGCGGCCGTCGAGGTAGACGCGCATCGTCCTGCCGTCGAACGTCGCGGCGCAGTGGTGCCACGAGCCGTCGAGGAGTTGCGCGGGGGTGATCGTCGCGTCGCACTCGGCGTAGCCGCCGGCGTTCAGGCCGAACGACAGCACCCGCCCGGACTCCTGGAACGAGAAGAGCACGCGGTTGTTGCCATCCTCCTTGCGGAAGATCTCTCGGTAGCGTTCCTTGTCGAGGGTGAGGGGCAGCACCCAGGCGCTCAGCGACAGCTTCTGCACGCCGGTCAGGTCGGGCTTGCCGGGCGCGGCGACCATGTGGTGGCCCGCGAACGCGGCCGCCGCGCCATACACGCCCTCCACCCGCCCGAGAGTGCCGCGTCCGCCCTGGGCCGAGGCGTCGCAGCCGTTGCCGCTCGAGTCGCGGCAGAGGGCCGGCGAGTCCTCGTCGAACGTCCAGTAGGCCAGCAGCGGCCTGGCGATGGCGGGCGGCGCCGAGGATGGCGCGGGCGCGCCATCCGCTGCGCCGGGTTGGGCTGCCCCGAGAAGAGAGGCGACCAGGAGGAGGGCGTAGGGGCTTGCTTGCACGAGACCATTCCGTCAGGAGATGAGGCGGTGCTTCACGCCGAAGTGCTGCGCGCAGCGTGCGAGAGGCTTGTCCGTGGTCAGGAGCGTCAGGTCGTTGGCGAAGGCGGCCGCCATGTGCAACGCGTCGAGCGCGCGGAGCGGCACGGCGAAGCGGCCGATCCACTCGCGCGCCAGGCCATACTCGCGGGCCTCGATGGGCACGACTCTGTACAGGCGGTCGGCAAGGTGAAGCTGGAACACGGACACAATCCTGTTGGCCGTCGCGCTGTCGAGCTCACGAGTCCGGACCTTGAGCGCGACGGCGGAATAGAGTTCGACCTCGACGAGGGGGCTGATCGTGGGGTCCTCGGCCTCGCGGATGGCCCTCTGCGCCGCCGCGCTGAGCGGCTCGGGGCAGTAATAGGCCGCGAGCAGGCTCGTGTCGAGGTAGGCCATCAGTAGCGTTCCTCGTCACGGAGGGCAAGCACCGTCCGAGACAGCGGCCGCCCCTTCCGCGCGATGGCGGCCCGGAAGGCCCTGAGGTCGGGCAGGGAGCCGGCGGCCGACTCCCCGACGGGCGCGATCCGCGCCACGCTCTTGCCCCGCCGCGTGAGGACCACCGTCCTGCCGCGCTCGGCGGCGCGGACAAGATCGCTGAACTGCTTGCGAGCCGCCTTGATGTTCATTGACGCCACGGCCATGCTCCTGAGGGTTACACTTCAAGTGTACACAATGCTGTGGCGATGTCAAGGTCAGAACGCCGGAGCGTCATGCGATCACCCCGATCTCCGCGAGGAGCTTCTTGAACTCCTCGGCGTTCACGGCCGCGTGGCCGGCGTGGCAGTTGTTGAAGAAGATGTAGACGTTCTCGGCCTCGGTGTCGAGCTGGCGCACCTTGGGGAGCCATTCCTCGAGTTCGTCCTGCCTGTAGAGGTAGTTGTAGCGCTCCTTGCCGCCGCCCTCGTACCACTTGCTGGCGTCGCGGCTGTGGAAGCGCACGTAGGCGGTCGGGGCCGTGGCGACCGCCACGCGCGGCATCAGGCCGCGAATTGCCGGCTCGTCCACGCAGCAGAAGCCGAGCTTGTTCGCACGCAGAAAGCTGAACACCGCCTCGTTCGCCCACTGCGCGTTGCGGAACTCGACGACGAGCGGGTCGTGGGGGAAGTCTTCCGGCAGCGCCGCCAGGTAGGCGCGGCTGCGCTCCGTGTTGCGGAACGAATAGGGGAACTGGCACAGCACGCCGGCGACGCGCCCCGCGTCGCGTGCCGGCTTCATCGCCTCGTTGAAGGCGGCGGCCACGCTGCGATCCTGCTGATGCGTTGTCGCCTCGTTCGCCTTCACCCAGAACGTGAAGTCGGGTGGCGTCCTCCTCACCATCGCCTCGATGGTGCGGAAGTTGGGCATGCGGTAGTAGGTGAAGTTCAGCTCGACGGTCTTGAAGCGTTCGGCGTAGAAGGCCAGCTCGCCTCCCTTGGGCAAGTCGTCGGGGTAGAAGGTCCCCTTCCAGTCGGAGTACTGATAGCCTGAGGTGCCGATGGCGATCATGGGCCTGGACCTCCGTGGGAGAGCGAGGACCATCGGGCGCAGGGGCTATTATAGCGCGTCGGGCGAGGCGCGCCACCCGCAAGGGACTCTCTGCCGCTTGACTTGTGGCCGGGCGGGTGCTATAACGCGGCGGGGGGTGCGACGCGACTCGTCCCTGGCCGGAGGCCGATCGTGAAAACGGAGATCTTCGCGCTGTGCGACGCCGCCACGCAGTCGGGCGGCAAGCTCAACATTCTCGGCACGTTCGACACCATCTTCTCGCCGCAGCTCCCTGCGACCCATCCGCAGTGCTCGATCGCCCTGCGCCTCCGCTTCGAGAGGATCGAGGAGGGCGAGCACCGCATCAAGGTGAACATCGTGGACGAGGACGGCCACCTGGTGATGCCGAGCTTCGACCTGAACGTGAACGTGCGGATGGGGGAGGAGGCGCAGACGGTGTCGGCGAACTGGGTGATCAACATCCAGCGGCTGGGCTTCGCCAAGTATGGCCAGTATGCCATCCACCTCGCCGTGGACGGCCGCAGCGAGGCCACCCTGCCGCTGCTCGTCCGCGAGGCCCCGCCCCGTCCGCCCGGCCCGCCGCAGGAGGCGTGACCGGCCTGGTCTTCGAGCGTGGCCACTGGTTCTGGCAACCCTCTCGGCACCGAAATTCAAGACTCGCGCCCTTTTCCCCCCTGCCTGGGCGCGAGTCTTGCCACGGCCTGCCAGCCGCGTTGCCGAAGCCGTAAGTCTAGTTGCTGCGATGGGTTAGGCCGATCCGTAGGATGCCACCGGCGAAGCACCCATCAAGACTCGCGCCCTTTGAGGGGCGCGAGTCTTGAATCGCCGCGCTCCTCGCACTCCCCACGTGCCGCAACCACTGTCCACTGTCTACTGTCGTCCGTCCTCTGTCCCCTGTCGTCTGTCGTCTGCCCTCTGTCGTCCCCCCTCCGTCCCTCCTCGCCGCACTGCCCCAGAAACGCCCAAACTCGCCGCAAGACTCTGGTCAGCAACGACTTATGGTTTGGCGGCTTGACAGCCACGTTGCTCGCTGTCCACTGCCCACTGTCCACTGTCTACTGTCGTCTGCCGTCTGCCATCTGTCGTCTGTCCTCCCCCCTCCGCCCCGCATCGCCGCGCCGCCCCCGAAACGCCCCAATCCGCCGCAAGCCGCTGGCTGGCAAGCGCTTATGGCTTGGCAACGTGACAGGCAGGTTGGGCGCGCCTCTACCTCCCTCGGATGGCCCTTTCGACCTCCTCGGCTGCGGGTTCCTTGCCGGCTCGCGCCCTGCCCATGAAGCCCATGACGCGGCGGTGGACGGCGGAAAGGTCCACCCCGCGCAGCCGCTCGTCGAAGAACGCCATGGCCTCCTCCTGCGCCACCGTTGCGGCCAGCGTCGCGTTAATGTAGTTATTCAGCGACACCCCCTCGCGCTCGGCCAGCGCCGCCACCTTCTGCTTCAGAGAATCACGCACGCGCAACGACAGGGTAGCCATCAGTATGCCTCCTCGACGGGATAGCGAGACAGGAATTCTTGCGGCGTCATGGCCGCCCAACCGTAACGCGGGAGATCCGCATCCCGGAAGTCTGCTGCGTTGTAGGTCACGATAATCGCGGCACCCTCCACAGCCGCATCAACGAACTTGTTGTCCGCTTCGTCGCGGAGGTTGGGTCGCCACTGGAAACTCACGTTGACCCGTTGCGCAAGCCCGATGAGATCCGTCACCAGGTCGAGAGACTCGGCGGGCGAGAGCCCCGTCAGCGCCAGTACGCGCGGCCGGAGGAGCACGTCCTGATACTCCAGCGCGATGCCGGGCGTCAGCACCAGCGGCACCTGCCCCCGGAGGACGCCCATCAGCACGCGATACGCCAGGCTGCCGGCGCGTCGGCAGGCCCCGGCCACCAGCACGTTGGTGTCGAGCACGATGGGTGGCGTCTGCTTCTCGGTCATCGCACTTCCCTCAGCGGCCAGCTACCCGAATGATACCATATGTCATGCGCAATTGCAAACGTGGTTCCTGCCACTGCCAGCGCCCCCCGGGTCTACTGGGGGGTGGGGCAGGCACACAGCCAATCAAGCAACACGTCCCCTGCGTTCTGAAGGACGGTTCCCTGCTGTCCACTGTCGTCTGTCCTCTGTCGTCTGTCCTCTGTCGTCCGCCCCCTCCGCCCCGCCTCGCCGCAAGGCATCCGAAATGACCAAGCTCGCTGCAAGCCGCTGGCCAGCAAGCGCTTATGGCTTGACAAGGTGCCAGGCACGTTGGTGCGTTAGTCGCGTTGGTCTGGAACCCGGCTTCGCTGTCACCGCGCTCCAGCAGGATTTCCCCGACAGGCTCCTAGTAACCGCGCTATCTCAGCCTCTTTCTTGGAAACAGCATACTGCAGAGGGGTCCACCCAAGTTTGTTTCTGACAGATGGGTTGGCACCGTGCTCAAGCAGCAATTCTACCGACAACTTATCACCCTTCCCCACGGCGAGTATGAGAGCGGTGTCGCCATCTTCAGTAACGGCATTGACATCGGCACCTTGCCGGATGAGAAACGCAGCAACTCCAATATCTCTCTTAACGCCGGGGTGAGGATTCACGGCGCAGTGCAGAGGTGTCCGTCCATGAAACTCTTCCTTAGCATCGACTACCGCCCCCTTCTGGATCAACAACTCCACGAGGAGCAGGTTCGACTTCGTGGCCGCACCGTGCAAGGCGCTGTATTGGGTTGGCTTTGCTGGATTAACAACGTCTGCGCCGTTGGCAATGAGTAGCGCGGCAGTCTCAGCCGAACGGGCATACATGAGAGGAGTTTGCTGACTATCGTTTTGAGTGTTAACGTCAGCCCCTTTCTCTAGAAGTTGCTGGATTCGCACAAGATCTCCCTTGCTCACGGCGTCGAACAATTCCGAAGACGCTACGATAGCATCTCTACTACGATCACCACCTCTGCAATGAGGGTTCCGGCAGGATCGGCTGCGACCGTCGTCCGTGATACGATCATAGCTACTTAAGCCCTGCCGACAATTGTGACACGCATGGACCTCAAAATGACTGCAACTGCCGTCGCGATGTGTCTGCCACCAATCGTATCCATGAGTCAATGCTATTTTCAGTTGAAATTCTGCG
>Ga0307378_10000784_pt1 | contig 53802 bp, 40 predicted proteins | sample UN1MG_FD_202238 | JGI IMG/M metagenome (GOLD analysis project Ga0307378, IMG submission 202238) | Soil microbial communities from Risofladan, Vaasa, Finland - UN-1 | ecosystem: Environmental > Terrestrial > Soil > Coastal area > Acid sulfate soil | place: Finland: Risofladan, Vaasa | collected... | reverse complement strand
CCTGAAGATAAATGCCTTGATAATATTTCCCTTATCGGGGATTTCTTATTAAAAAACGACACAGTCGATTATATCCTTCTTCAGGAAGTTGACCGGAACAGCAAAAGAAGTTACAGAGTTGATCAATATGAGAAAATGGCCGGGATACTCTCCGGTCATCATTCATTCTTTGCAAAAAACTATGATGTTTTTTTCGTACCTGTTCCGCCTGCAAAACCCATGGGAAAGGTTTTATCAGGTATTGCCATATTTTCAAAATTCGCCCCTGAATCGTCAACAAGATATTCCCTGCCCGGAGATTTCGGTTTTCCGACACAGCTCTTCTATCTGGACAGATGTTTTATGGTGAACAGGTACAGCATTGAGAATGGAAAAGAACTGGTACTGATCAACACCCATAACGAAGCATTTGATGAAGGCGGCAACATAAGAAAGGCTCAGATGGAGAGATTAAAGGAATTTATTCTGAACGAGTATAATTCCGGAAATTATGTAATAGTGGGAGGTGACTGGAACCAGTACCCTCCGGACTTTAAACCGGATTTTGCCGGGAACAAGGAATTCACCGGTCAGATCGGTAATTTTAACCTTGTTGGTATAGAACCGGATTACATGCCGGGGGAATGGAAATGGATCTATGATCCTTCGACACCTACATTCAGAACCCTTGTTGCAGCGTATGACCCTGCAACAACACCTACAAGTGTTTGTGATATCTTTCTTATTTCACCGAATATAGAATCTGTTTCTGTAAAATGCCATCATCTTGGTTTTACCAACTCAGATCATAATCCGGTCATAACTCAGGTAAAGCTTAAATGAAAGCAAAAGTTTTGACTCCAAACAGGTATCAATTGTTATAAAATCTCTGTCAATTTAATTATACAGTCCATATCCCTTATCAGTTCAAGGTTAGATATTTCACACTTCTTTGTTAAGCTCCCGCCAGAAGATCACGTGCAAGCTGCGTTCACTGCAGCATATGTGAAGGTGGAGTGAGCCATTTTAAGATAAAACATCTAAAATGGCACTCCAATGCTCAATCCAGCCCATGGCATGACACGCGGATACCACTCATTTTTACCTATATATCCCAGGTATACCGGGACTCTAATAATTATATTACTGCTTTTAAACTCATATCCGGCTGAGATAAATGGCCAAAGGCTTGAAATGGAGCTTCCACAAGAACAGAAAAGGCAATCAATCGTCAATCCCAATTCGGAGATTATATGATGTTTCTTCTTGCCGAAAGCATAAGCGCCATATACAGGAAACCTGATATTAAATTCTGTGGCTTTTTCATCAGGATTTTTATACAGAGTACTAATACCCGCCAGTCCTGCTCCTGCTCCAATGTGAAATTTCTCAGACAGGTATCGCTCATAAGATATATCGAAGTAATAAAATGATTTCCCGGCTAAATCAAGAACCACCGTATTTTTTTTGTACTGCGAGAAGCTGTTCAGGCAGACCACTGAAAAAACAGCAGTCCATATTATTAGTTTTATGGTTCCCTTCTTGCATAAATTACCAGCTCTTCCCATCATACAGCATTATTTAAATTGAGCTGCAGGATTTTGCTGTGTGAAGCTTGTTCCACAAAAGCCCTGAACTCATGTTCCCATGCAAAGGACTTCGGATCGCAACAGGTACGTGAGATAATCGGAATGAAGACCAGACACTTGAGCTTATTCTTCAGAGACTCATCAACATCATGTGTCTCCAGAAGTCCATCATGCGGATTGATGTCAAAATTAACACTGATCTCCTCTTTGAATGTGGATTCGAGTTCCTCCTTCAGATTATCTACAAACTCAGTAACCCAGTCATCATGCTTGTTGTCCTTCTGGCGGTAACTGATGAAGACTTGTCTGCCGTAGCTTAAGCGAAGGCAGATGTCGTATTCGTAACCTGGTATGAGGCTTGCCATGTTATAGATTCATTCTAACGAAATTACTAAAGATTCTATTACAAGTCAATTATTGACAGTTGAAATGAACAAGGAAGGTAAAGTTGTCTGTCACAAGGGAACTCCATGCCTTCATGGACAGTCAAAGACAATTTACTACTTGGTTTGTGTATCAGGTTGAAAACTGTAACATTATTGAAGGAAAGGATTATTCCGAATTAATGCCAAATTTTAGCATAAATCCAGGAATTAAAAGAAATAGGGGCAGAACACCCTGATACTTGCTGAACATCATTATTTCACAAAGGAGGTAAAGGCCGGATAAGAATAACCGGACCACCTATTAACAACTAACCGCACCCCGCAAGAAGTATACCATTGATTTAGTCAGGTGTAATATCAAAGGATTGATACGTTTATTTTGAGATTAGAAAAGAAGTTGATAGATTTGTTTACATCCTTTAGAAATTGTGACCAGGAGAAATCTCATATTTGAACAATTTTTAATTGAAAAACTTAAGTCTGGAGACCCTGACTCATTTTCTGATATTTTTTCAGCTTATTACAAAGACTTTGTTCTCTTTGCCAACAGTTTTATACATGAACTTCCCGATGCAGAAGAAATAGTCCAGGATACTTTTGTCAAACTTTGGGAGGATCATGAAAAGTTAAATGTAAAAGTTTCTTTGAAATCAGTTTTATTAAAAACAATTCAAAACAAGTGTATTGACTGGCACCGGCACAGAAAAATTAGAGATAATTATAGTTCTTATATTATCAATAATGAGCCGCTTTACCAATACGATACAGATAATTATATGCTTCGATCCGAAATGGAAGATATGATTGAAAAAGCTTTGTCTCAGCTTCCCGAAAAAGTCAGGGAAGCTTATGAACTAAACAGGCATGAAGGGCTTAAATACAAGGAGATCGCAACAAAGCTAAATGTTTCAGTAAGGACTGTTGAAGTACGAATTAGCAAAACATTGGAATTGTTAAGAATGAGTTTAATTGATTTTCTTTAATAAGAAAAATTAAAAATCATTGTTGTTTACAACCTCCGGATAAATTAAATCCGGCACTCTTAAAGGTATATAGGACTCCCCGAATCTTTATTTAAAATATTTAATTAGCAACGGGATAGTTGATTTACTCAATCTGAAATCCAGACAAATGTGGTAATTCGTTGCTGATTCGTCTTATTAAAAGAAAAGAAAAAAATGGACAATCTTGAAAAAGCAGAATTATGCATTCATAGATTAGTTGGTTTAGGTTAGTTTGTTTTAGGTTAGTTAGTTTAATTCCCCTTAGCCTGATGGGCTAGGGGGATTTTTAAATTTACAACTAATCGCGAATAAATATTTTTCAGATTTCTATATTTTTTATTGTGGTATCTGATTTTTGAAACGTCTTTAATCTTAGAAGATCATTAACATCATTAATATGAGGAAAACTGAAAATGAGAATCGGGATATTTTAATTACCAGTTATCTGGCAGGGGAGGCAAGTCCGATCCAAATTATTGAGTTACAAAAATGGCTGGGCTCTTCAAAGGATAACTTATTGTATTTCCAGCAGTTAAAAAATATCTGGGATAACTCTGAACATAACACGAATGAAAAGATGATTGATGTTGACAAGGCGTTTAATATGATCAGTAAAAGAGTCACTTTCAAGTCTCCCGCTGCAAATTTCTGGTTCTACTGGAAGAGGATCGCCGCTATTTTATTAATCCCTCTTGTATTAGGAAACTTATTATATTTTATGTTTCGTGCCAATAACAACCTGACAGCTCGGGAGCCAATTTACAATGAGTTGTATGCAGCATTCGGAACAAGATCAGCATTAAAGCTTTCTGACGGAACCTCAGTGTGGCTTAATTCAGGAAGCAGTATAAAATATCCTGACAGGTTCGTTGACAATGACCGCTCCATATTCCTGAATGGAGAAGCATATTTTGAGGTTGAAAGTGATCCTGAAAAACCTTTTATTGTTGAGACTTCATCTTTGAGTGTAAAAGCTACCGGGACAAAATTTAATGTTTCGGGATATCCCTCAGCTAATGAGGCGGAAGTAACTCTTGTTTCCGGTAAGGTGGAAGTCAGTCTTACAGATGATAAAAATAACATTAATAGCTCTTCCTTAGATGTTAACCAGCATTTTACATTAAATAAAACCGACGGCACTATTTCAATTACTAATGTGGATACTTATAAATATATCTCATGGAAAGATGGTATGCTGATTTTCAGGAATGATCCATTAAGCGAAGTTGTAAAAAAGCTGGGACAAGTATTCAATGTTGATATTGAGATTAAAGGTGAGGAACTGCAGGATTACTCCTACAGGGCCACATTCGAGGATGAATCTCTTGAAGAGATCCTTAAATTGTTGAAGATGTCCTCACCAATTGATTATATAGAAGTTAAACGCGATCCTTTGCCTGATGGCTCATTCCCAAAGAAAAAAGTAATAATATCCCCTGCAAGATAAAAAAGACCAAGATAAAAATAGACTTTATTAATACTATCCTGATTTAAAACCTAATTCTCTCGCCTATGCAAAAAACCTTAAAACAAAAGAATATTGGCCTGGCATAAAAAAGAGGAAAAGTGCTGTAACACCTTCCCTCAGCGTCAGAGGTCAATAAAATGATTCCTGGTTACACAAACAAAAATCTGATTATTAACCTTAACATTTCAAAAGTATGAAAAAAAATCTGGATTACTATGGTTTATTCAAACCAAAAAGTAATTGGCACAAAATCTTTCTGACAATGAAAATCTCAGCTTTTCTATTATTTTGTTGTTTGGTAAATGTTTTTGCCAATCCGACATACTCGCAGTTAACAAAGATTTCACTCAATATAAAAGATGCGAGCGTCGAAGATGTCCTCAATAAAATAGAGGATGAAAGTGAGTTCTATTTTCTGTACAATCAGAAACTAGTTGATGTATATCGTAAAGTAGACATTGAAGCAGATAAAAAACCAATTAAGGATATCCTTGATGCGATATTCGATAAAAAAGATGTCGATTTTATTGTTTACGACCGTCAGATTATTCTGACTCCCCGAAATGAATCAGAATACATTACTGTAATACAACAAATCACGGTTAGCGGTACAATTACAGATGCTGTTACCAGGGAACCAATGCCAGGAGTAAACATCCTGGTTAAAGGTACTAATCTTGGAACGCTTACCGATGCAAATGGGAAATATACACTTACAGTTCCTAATCCGAATAATGCCACATTGGTTTTATCATTTATAGGATACAAGGTCAAAGAAGTTCCAGTTGTGGGTCAATCCATTATTAACGTGGCTCTTGAATCCGACATAATAAGTCTTGATGATGTGGTGGTAATAGGTTATGGTTCTGTAAAGAAGAGCGACCTGACAGGATCCGTAGCCTCAATCAACAGTAAGGATTTAGGATACAGACAAGTATCCGATATCGGATCATTGATTCAAGGCAAGGGAACTGGGATTGATGTCGCGCAAGGTAAAATTCGCATTCGTGGTGTTACTTCGCTTAACAGTACCGATCCTTTGGTTGTAATTGACGGATTCATTGGAGGTAATCTTGGAACAGTTAATGCTGATGATATTGAGAGCATAGAAGTACTAAAAGATGCTTCGTCAACTGCTATATACGGGGCAAGAGGCGCCAACGGGGTAATTTTGGTTACTACAAAAGGAGGGAAAGCTGGTCCGTTAAAGATAAGTGTCAACGCTTACGCAGGTATTGGTGTAAGGCCCAAGAAAATTGGTATAATGAACGCATCAGAGTACGTAGACTATATGCATGATGCACTTACAAACGCAGGTCAGACAATTTCAGATAAGTTATTGTCACCTGAAGTAAGAATAGATGTTACCGATTGGCAGGATGAAGTCTTCAGGGTCGCCCGTAATTCTGAATTTAATATGAATTTTTCGGGTGGATCAGAAAAGGCAACATATTTCATGAGCATTGGCCATAAGTTCGGTGAATCCATTGCAATTGGCCCGGAAAGCAGCTCAACCTATATCCGGAATAAAAACGATTTCAATATCAGCAAATGGCTCCGTGCGGGAAATAACTTTGCTTTTAACTACAATATCGATAAAGGTAGAGAACCATGGCTTGAGCATGAGGTTCAAATGCCCCCTTATTATGGCATTTATGATCCAACTCAGGTGGGGGGATATAGCTACGTGGACACAGATACGGACAGATCGGGTGCTTATAACCCGCTTCCACAGTCAACATGTTCCCACCCGGAAGCCTATACACTAGGCTATCAAACTAATTTGTGGGCTGAAATTGAGCCGGTCAAAGGATTGGTTTACAGAATTCAGGCAGGTGTAAGCGGAAATTTTGGGCGCAATAAACTCTGGCAGGATGCATTCAGTGGTGGAGCCAGAGTACAAAAAAATGGTTATTCAGAATCAAGTAACTATTCATTTTCACCACTTATTGAAAATACTCTGACCTATAGCCATGTATTTGACATACATGAAATATCTGTTATGGCGGGAAATACATGGCAAAACTATGCCTTAGGTGGTGGTATCGGCATTACCTCCCAGGATTTTGCCAAAACCGAAGTTCATAATGTGTTTCTCGGAGACACAAAAAATATAACTAATCAAGATGCCTGGAATTATGCATACTTGTCATATTTTGGACGTTTAAATTACCAGTTTAACAACAAATATCTTTTAACTGTAAATATACGACGCGATGGTTCTCCACGTTTTGCCCCCCAAAATCGTTGGGGTACGTTCCCATCCGTTGCTGTGGCCTGGAAAATGCATGAAGAAGCATTTATAAAGAATCTGAATATCTTCGATCAGTTAAAAATTCGGGCAAGCTGGGGTGTATCAGGTAATGATGCCATTGGCGATTTCAGGTATTCATCTCAAGTTTGGACAAATGGTGTTTATTATCCATTAGGCGGAATCGCGGTGAGCGGCGCTACTGTAAACGAAAATTCATCTCCTGATATCAAATGGGAATCGACTGAGTCAAAAACCTTTGGCGCCGATATGGCTTTTCTGGAAAACTCATTGACTGTAACGGCTGATTATTTTATTAAAAACACCAACGATATCTTATTTTCAGTTCCCCGTCCTGCTTCCTTGGGTTATGGGCTGAATTATGGTGGCGATGCTATTGTGAATGCGGCAAGTGTTGAAAATAAAGGTTTTGAGATCCTGGTTGGATACAAAGATGAAGCAGGAAAACTTACCTATTCAATTAATGCAAACTACACCAATGTTAAAAACGAGGTAACCGGGTTAGGAGTAGGACAGCCTTATTTATCAAATGTGTCACGTACTGCCGTCGGTTATCCGATTGGTTATTTCTACGGGTATGTAGCCGATGGCGTTTTTATGACACAATCGGAGTTGGATGCAGCTAATGCAGCAGCCCAGGCCAAAGGATTTGCTAATTATCAGGAAGCTGGGACAAGTGCTGGTGATATAAGGTTCAAAGATCTAAACGGTGATGGCCATATTACAGGGAATGATCGTACGATGATTGGCAACTCTATTCCCAAACACCTGTACGGCCTCAATATTACACTTGATTATAAAGGATTCGATTTTATTGCCTATTTCCAAGGCATTGCAGGTGCTGATCATTTTTATGGCGACTGGGCATACCTTCGTGGAGGAACTTATAGCGCCAACCAGGAAGCCTACGTGTTAGACCGTTGGAGAAGTGAAGCTGAACCCGGAAATGGTATAGTCCCAAGAGCGGTGCTCAGTGATCCTAATTTAAACAACAGGCCATCATCAATTATGGTCCAATCTGGTAATTATCTGAAATTGAGACAGCTATCATTGGGATATACATTACCTGAGAGCTTTACGCTTAAAGCAGGAATCGAAAATTTACGTTTTTATGCCAGTGCCAACAATTTGTTAACGATTTCAAATTATGATGGCTATGATCCCGAAGTTGGTGGAGACAATCTTAATCGTGGATACGATAATTTGCCTTATCCAAATCCGAGGTCTATTATTCTCGGTATTCAGATTGGATTCTAGTTTGTATAATTTTAATAAAAGAAATATATGAAAAAATTAATAAATATAAAATTGTTATCACTGTTGCTCGTCTTTTTTGGAGTATCGTGCAGCGAAGATATAATGGATTTTAAAAATCCGAATTCATACACTACTGACACCTATTTTAATACACCTTCTGAAATTGAAAAAGCTGTGATTGGCATTTATAGCAGTTTTTATTTCAATAGCATGTATGCTTGGAAATGGCCAGAAACATTTGATGTACTTGCCAACGAGGTGGAACCAACACCTGCAGCCGCCGCAAATGAATCAGATATAATGGCGATGTATCAATATCAGTTTAACAATACCTCCGGTATAATCGCAGGTTTTTGGAGATTGCTATATAAAGTGATTTTGCGTTCAAACCTCGTTATTGATAAAGCCAGTGCATATCTGGATGATAAAGGAGAAAATGCTGATGTCACAAGGTCACTGGGCGAGGCGTATTTCCTCAGAGGTTGGGCCTATACACAACTTGCCTTTTACTATGGACGTGTCCCATTAAGGCTTACGTTCGATCAATCCGGGAACGTAGATGCACCATTGACAGAGACCGTAAAAGAGGTTTGGGATGTTGCCGAGTCCGATTTTAAAATGGCCAAAGATCTGTTGCCTGAAGTTAGTACCTATTCTTTTGATGATTTAGGAAGGGCCTCCAAAGGAGCAGCTATTGGTTTCCTTGGCAAACTTTACCTTTACAATAAAGATTATGCCAAAGCAGAAGCTGAATTTGCGCTTTTAGATGGCAAATACAGTTTGGTCCCAGCAAACAGATGGGAAGAAAACTTTGATGAAACAGTTGAGAATAATGAGGAAAGCCTGTTTGCAATTCAGTTTCAATGGTTTGCCGGTGGTGAGTTGAATGGAATGTTCGGTGATCCGGAAGGTCATAGTACAACTTCAACTAATACTTGTCATGTGAAATTATATACCTGGGGTGAAATCGGCGGCTGGGATAACTGGAGATTTCAACCTATGCGTGTGAACGATTTCCAATACAAAGATGAAGCTAACAATGACTATGTCGATCCGAGGGCTGCTCTCACTTTTTACGGTGGTATCGGCGATAACACAGTCCTGGATAATTCACCCGAAGGGCCGCAACCTTATACCTTTGCAAATACCGATCCCCAAATTTATTACTATAAAAAATACACTAACCTGGAAAATTTGAGAGGTACCCAGGAGAGTGGAATTAATCTGTCCCTGATGCGATATGCCGACGTCGTCCTTATGCGTGCTGAATGTAAACTCGAAACAGGCGACATCCCAGGTTGTATTTCTTTCATCAATCAGGTCAGAGATCGCATAGGCGCATTCCAATATTTGGGCAGTTATTCCAAAACTGAGGCTTTTGATTTGCTGAAACGTGAACGCCAGATCGAATTTATGGGAGAATATGTCCGGTTCAACGATTTAAAACGCTGGGGTATTTTGGAAACGACCATGAATCCTGAATTGCAGATTATTTTTGGAATTCAGCCTGTAACAGCTGAATCCTATCTGTTCCCGATTCCTCAGATTGAAATTGACTCAAACCCGGGATTAGGTCCTACTGGAAATTAATAGAATAAATCGGTTCCTTATAAAATAATAGCATTAGGGAGTATAGTATGATACTCCCTGCTATTATTCAATAATTATTAAGCATAGGAATTAAGAGTTTAAATTTTAAAAATATAAACTACTTCGATTCTGTCAGAGCTGAAAAACTGAGTCTTTCTTAGTTACAAATTGCACGGCACATTATATCAGTGCAGGCCCCAATTATAACATATGAGCAAAGAATATTTAAGTATTGCACAAAAAGCCTTTGAACAAGGCAGAGGAATTTTACGCCTGGCCCCCAATTGGGTGCCCCGATCATTTTGTGTTCCCGGCAGGAGGATCAAACTACACCCGGATGATTATTATGCACTGGGCGGCATTCGTGGCGGAATTGACGAACGCTGGTTGTCATCGACTACCCCTGCTGATAACGGATCGCTTACCGGGGAAAACGAAGGACTGAGCGAAGTGGTTCTTGAAGAAAGTGAAACTGTAGCCCGATTTCTTTTACGGGATGCGGTTGCCGCGCTTCAAGAAGCCTTGGTGGGACAAAGGATTTGGGATGAACATGGATGCTGGCCCATGTATTCCAAGTTTTTTGACAACAAAAGTGCGCTTCCCCACCATGTCCACCATAGGGAGGAACATGCCAAGCTTACCGGACAGGAAGGGAAACCGGAAGCCTATTATTTTCCTCCTCAGTTAAATAACCATGGTGGGGATTTTCCTTACACATTTTTCGGTTTCAACCCGGGGACAACCAGAGAAGAAGCTTTGGAATGCCTGATAAATTTCAGCAAAGGGGACAATAAAATTACCAACATTTCACATGCTCACCGTCTGGAGCCAGGTACCGGATGGGATGTACCCCCTGGCGTTCTCCATGCACCAGGGAGCCTTTGTACTTATGAGCCTCAAAAAGCCTCAGACGTGTATGCTATGTACCAGTCCCTGGTAGGCGATGTCATTGTTCCGGAGGAATTGCTTTGGAAAGATACACCAAAAGATAAAATAGGTGATTTCGGGTATTTACTTGAAGTTTTGAACTGGGATATGAACGTTGATCCGGATTTTGTAAAAAACAGGTTTATGAAACCAATAGCGGTAAGACCCTTGGGAGAAATGAAGCAGGAAGGTTATATCGAAAATTGGGTTTGTTATAAATCAGATGCTTTCAGCGCCAAAGAACTGACCATTTTCCCTGGAACAACAGTGACCATTAAAGATGCTGGGGCATACGGGATGATTATGATGCAGGGGCAAGGGAAGATGGGAGTATGGGAAATTGAAACACCAGCCCTGATACGGCTCGGACAATTGACACATGATGAATATTTCGTTAGCGAACAGGCAGCTTTGGATGGTGTAAGAATTGTAAACCTCTCAAAAACAGATCCAATCGTCATGTTAAAACATTTTGGCCCAGGAAATCCTGAATTATCCCTTTGGCAAACTGAACAATCGACACAGCTGAAGAATGGCAAATAGTCAACAAAAATATAATCAAACATTCTTATGGATGATCTGTCTGGTTGCTGCCATGGGTGGTTTTCTCTTTGGATATGACTGGGTTGTTGTAGGTGGCGCCAAAAATTTTTATGAACCATTTTTTGGAATAGCAACCCCAGCAATGAAAGGATGGGCAACAAGCTCTGCTCTGGTAGGATGCATTTTTGGAGCACTCTTGTGTTTTGCCCTGAGTGATAAATATGGTAGAAAGCGTTTACTCATTCTTTCAGGTTTCCTGTTTGCAGTTGCAGCAATAGGTACGGCCTTGGCAAATAATTTTACTGTATATAATATATACCGTATTGTGGGAGGTTTTGGGATTGGCATTACCTTGAATCTGTCCCCCGTGTATATTGCTGAAATGTCTCCTTTAAATATGCGTGGAAAATTTGTTTCGGTCAATCAGTTAATGATCATGATCGGGATCTTGGTTGCACAAACAGCAAACTGGCGGATTTCTCTGCTGGACACTGAAATGCCCGCAAATGCCACTGCAGAAATAATCAAACAAAGCTGGAATGGACAAATGGGATGGAGATGGATGTTCGGTTTACAGGTAATCCCTGCAACTATTTTTTTTGTTATGATGATCTTAATGCCAGAGAGTGTCCGTTGGCTCGTGAAAAACGGCCAGGATGCAAAAGCCAGAAGAGTTTTAACAAGAATCGGTGGTGCAGATTATGCCGGGAGAGAAGTTTCGGCAATTAAAAATACTATTTCTGACAGTGAAGTGGACAAAGTACATTTTGGAGATCTGCTGGAGCCCAGATTAATTAAGGTTCTTCTACTGGGGATATTTCTTGCCATTCTTCAACAATGGTGTGGAATGAATGTGATCTTCTATTATGCAGCAGATATCTTCAGGGCAGCAGGTTATGATATTCTTCAAATGATGGGACAAATTGTGATCATAGGTTCAGTTATGGTTATTTCCGTTATCATAACTATTCTAGTTGTGGAAAAAATGGGACGTAAAGCGCTTATGCTTATTGGGACAGGAGGATTGGCGCTAATCTACATCATTGAAGGATATTTTTTTCATATTAACAAGCTTGGTATTCCAATTGTTTTTTTAACGCTGGTAAGCGTAGCAATTTACTCATTTACGCTTGCTCCTATTGTCTGGGTTATATTATCCGAAATCTTTCCGAATCGCATCCGGGGGGCTGCAATGTCTCTTGCAGCTGTTGCACTGTGGATCGGAAATTTCTCCCTTACGTTTTCTTTCCCCTCAATTAAAGCAAGCCTGGGATGGACATTGAATTTTTGGTTGTATGCAATTATATGCATCATCGGTTTCGTAGTAATTGTATATAAACTTCCTGAAACCAAAGGGAAATCGCTGGAGGAGATTGAAAATATATTGACACGTTAAACCGGTTTAATTAATATTTTAAAAATAAAACGTAAAAACTATAAGATTATGAAAGAAAAGACCATAATAGGATTAATATTCTTTTTGCATGCTATTTTCGGATATGGGCAAGTTCTTCAGGATGATGGAATACTATTGGCGCCTGAACAGAATAGGAGGCCTGAAAATTTTCAACCAATCAATTATAAATATTCATTGGAAGGTTTAAAAGACAACTTTTCAGAAGAGATGATGAAGTTTGCAGCCAGGCAATATGAAAAGGTCAAAGAAGTAAATGACAAGGGAAAATGGAAACCTACCCCTGAGTCTATCGATAGCCATCAGGCACCAGAATGGTTCAAAGATGCTAAGTTTGGGATGTTTATTGATTGGGGCCCCTGGTCGGTTGCCGGGTGGGCGCCTAAGAGAGAAAAAGGGGCCATGTACCCCGACTGGTATGAATTTCGGTTTGATACCGATACTGCATTTTTAAAATACCACCAAAAGAACTGGGGCAATGATTTTAAACGGGACAATTTTATCTCATTGTTTACGGCCAGTAAATACCAACCACAAAAGTTGGTTGAAATTGCACAGGATGCCGGTATGAAATATATTGTCCCATTTTGCAAGCACCACGGAGGATTTTGCCTTTGGTCGTCATCTTTTACTCAAAGGGATGCCGGGGATATGGGACCTAAAAAAGATTTGATCAAACCCCTGGTGGAAGAATGTAAAAAAGAAGGATTAAAATTTGGTTTTTATTTCAGTATTGAAGAATGGGATTACCCCTTAATTGATGGTGCGGGTAATTTGCAAAACCGTGCATGGGCAGAAATAAAGCAGTACACTCCTGATCTGGAGAAAAAATCTTCAGGTAAAATCGCCGTAAAAAATTACGCAACTGATTATCTTGTTCCACAGGCTACCGAATTTATCGACAAGTATGATCCTGATCTTCTCTGGTACGATGGAGATATGTCAACAGCAAGTCCAGCGGAACTTCACACTTATGACATCACTTCCTATTTTTACAACAAATCAGAAGGGAGAAAAGAAGTAGCTGTTAACGATCGTTATGGCAAACAGGATAATAAATGGTTCCGTTCTATAAGAGGCGACTTTTTTACCAATGAGTATGGCGATATGGAAAAGGAAGCCAATCAAACCATCCATGCATGGGAAGCAAGCAGGGGTATTAGTCAGTCTTTCGGGTACAACTGGCAGGACAAAGATGAAAATGTGATAAGTTCAAAAGAATTTATTGATATGTTCGTCGATATCGTAGCCCAGGGGGGCAACCTTCTTTTAATTGTGAATTTGGATGGTCAGGGAGCTTTACCTATAGTTCAGGAAAAGCGACTAAAAGATATTGGAAAATGGTTACTAGTCAATGGAGAAGGTATTTATGCTACACGTCCTTTTATACATCAAATTGTTGGCACAGTTGCATTTACCCGAAGTAAAGACAATCAATACGTTTATGCAATTTTGAAAGAATGGCCTGGTCAGGTATTGCAACTCGATGGAATACTGCCGGCTGAAGTCAGCAAAATTGAAATGCTGGGCTATGATAAGCCCCTGGAATGGGTAAGTTCCAGCAAAGGAACTTTTGTAAAGCTTCCGGTTCAATTACAGGATGCAAAGAACAGGCCTTGCGAACATGCCTGGGTATTAAAAATTAAATTAGACGCACCTCAGTAAAATTCACTTAAAAAGACTCTTTTAAGGCCCCCAAATTAGTTGTGTATAAAAATTCATATGCTTAAACTTAATTAATAGTTAAAATGAAACGAGTTGTTTTACTTTTCATCATCGCAATCTGGTCGATAAGTATTTTTTCTCAGAAGCCTGCATTTCCTCTTCATCCAGGTAAAGACGGCCGATATCTTGTAGACAGCAATAACAAACCCTTCTTCTATCAGGCAGAAACTCCCTGGAATATATTTATCAATCTGAATGAGAGGGAAATGGGCGAGTTGATGGATATTCGTATCAGGCAGGGATTTAATGTTATTCAAACGATGGCCCTTAAAATCGGCACGGATGTGAACAACGTGAACGGAGATAAACCTTTCGAGGATAATGATTTTACCAGGCCTAACCTGGCTTATTTTGAACATATTCGGAAAGGGGTCAGTCTGGCCGAAGAAAAAGGCTTACTTGTAGGTATGTCTACTGCATGGAAGGGTTGTTGCGGTGAGGGATGGAATAAAATTATCCTTCAAAACGGAACAAAAAAGTGCAGGGAATATGGACGTTTTCTGGGAAAATACTTTACCGGGTGCAAAAATCTTTTCTGGATTCAGGGAGGCGATATTGATCCCAATGAGCATATCGACCATTACAGGGAAATAGCACTCGGAATTCGGGAGTCTATGCCTGATGTTTTACAAACCTATCACGCTTTCACAGGACACTCAAGCTCAGATGTTGTAAATTACCGGGAAAACTCCTGGCTAAACTTTTCCTGGACGTATACCTACTATCATAACAAGCATAATGTATGGATTTATCTGAACGGTTGGGGCGAATTACCGGAGGTATATGAAATGAACCATGAAGAGTACCGTAAATATCCTGTAAAGCCTTTCGTGTTGGGTGAATCGCAATACGAAGGTGAAGATTTAGTCTCTTATAAACCACTAAGAGCGCGTGAAGTGGTTCGAAGGCAGGCATATTGGTCAATTCTTTCCGGTAGTTGCGGACATGCATACGGAAGCTGGTGCTGGAATGTAAACGAGGACTGGCGAAAGGTGGAAGAAGATACCGGTGCCTGGGATATGTTAAATGTGAAGCAATTATTTGAATCGCTGGATTGGACAAAGCTGCAACCAGATATTCAAAACGTCTTAATAAGCGAAGGTGCCGGAACCTATGGTAAAACCGATTATGCAGTAGCATCAATAAGTTACGATCGACGTTTCGCAATAATATATATTCCACCAACTGAAACTGAAGAAAGGAAATTGGAGCTGAATATGAACCAATTATCGGTCCCTGTTGCTGCTTACTGGTATAATCCCACTAATGGGAAATATATTCCTGTTAAGAAGTCTTTGATACCTAATAAAGACAAGTTTACATTTATAACCCCCGGAGATAATGGGGAAAGTTCAAATGATTGGGTGTTATTGCTGAATTGAAAGACTGTTTTACGGATTTTAATAAAGCAACTATTAAAATTATTCAATAACTGGAAACAAACAAAATTCAAGTGTATGAAAAAGTATTTAGAGATCATCATTTTAGGTTTATGCATTCTTTTTGTTTCATGCGATAAACATATAGTTCCAATATCCCTGCATGAAGAGAATTCACATTATTTTATATTCCGTGGTAAACCTACAGTATTAATAACATCAGGCGAACATTACGGTGCAGTGTTGAATCTGGATTTCGACTACACAGCTTATCTGGACGAGCTGCAATCAAAGGGATTGAATTGCACAAGGCTGTTTACTGGTACATATGTCGAGTTTCCCGGTGGTTGGAGTTTCCCTGCTGAACAACCGCTTTCACCCGCTCCCGGCCGGTTCATCTGTCCATGGGCCCGCAGTTCCGAACCGGGTTATATCAACGGCGGCAATAAATTTGATCTCACGAAATGGGATATTGAATATTTCAAGCGATTAAAGGATTTTTTTACACAGGCAGCAAGGAGAGGGATTGTCGTAGAGTTGACTTTGTTCTGTCCATATTACGATACACGTAGCGAGGATCATGACTTGCTGTGGAAATACAGCCCATTCTATTGGGAAAACAACATCAATGGTGTTGGTAAAATATCCAGAACAAAGGCGCTCACTATGGATAACGGCAATCTACTGGATGTTCAGGAGGCATATATCCATAAGATCGTTAATGAGCTAAAAGATTACGATAATCTCATTTACGAAATTTGTAACGAGCCATATATCCAGGATCTGGCACCATACGATTGGCTGGTCCACATATCGCAAATAATTGAAAATGTTGAATCTGATTTTGGTTACAAGCACTTACTGTCACAAAATATTGCCAATGGATCTACTAAAATTATCAGTCCGATTCCAAACGTGTCCGTCTTTAACTTTCACTACAGTGATCCGACAGCCATAACATTAAACTATGAGCTGAACATGGTAATTGGTAATAATGAGACATTTGGTGAATCTAATATCATTGAACGTGTACATGGCTGGGAATTCGTAATAGGAGGCGGAGGGCTTTACAACAACCTGGATTTTTCTTTTTCCACCTCGAATGCTGCCGGAGAAACCCCGGACAGCGAACGGGCTATTCTACGTTCCCAATTTAGTACACTTAAAAAGTTCATCGAAGGATTTGACTTTATTCGTATGAAACCCGACAGCATTGTAATCAAAGATGGAGTTATACAAGGTATGTCGGCTTATGCTTTAGCAGAGACCGGAGTAGCTTATGCTATATATCTGAGGAAATCAGATCTGGAGGATATGAAGCCGATATCCTGTGAATTAGGAGTCAATCTTCCGTCAGGTAATTATAAGTCGGTTTGGATGAACCCTGTTACAGGGGAAACTGAAAAGGAAATAACTTTTCCTCACCAGGGAGGTGAAAAGAAATTGAATTCACCATTATTTGATATAGACATTGCTTTTGATATACGACGAATAGATAGCATTTAAAATCAAAAAAAGACAATTATGTATATCGTAGGAAGTTATGCCTTAGCAGTCTTTTTTACAATAATAACGATGTTATGCTGGGGTTCATGGCAAAACACACAAGTACTTGTAAAAGGCTGGCGCTTTGAGTTATATTATTGGGATTATGTAATAGGTATCCTGATCTTTTCACTTATTATGGCTTTTACATTTGGGAGTATAGGTACCGGGGGAAGAGGATTTATTCTGGATCTTCAACAAGCTGATCTAAAATATATTCTATTTGCATCATTTGGAGGTTTTATCTGGAGTGCCGGAACACTACTGATTGTTGCCGGAATAGCTATCGCGGGAATGTCTGTTGCTTTTCCCATAGGTGGAGGTATTGGATGGATATTTGGAATAATAACGAGTTATCTGGTCCGTCCGGAAGGTAATCCGGTTTATTTGTTTTTTGGTACAGCATTTATTCTTGGGGCAATAATAATAAATATGATATCATATCGCCGAATGGCGAAAACAAATAAGAAGACCCCATTTAAGGGGATTATAATCTCTGTTTTAGCCGGTGTTTGTCTCGCTTTCTTTTACAGCTTTGTGGCCCGTTCACTTGATACCGATTTTTCTGTATCCAGTATTGGTAAACTAACCCCATATTCTGCAGTACTGTTTTTTTCGGTTGGTGCATTGATAAGTACTTTGGTATTCAATCCTATTTTAATGGCCAGGCCTGTGCAAGGATCACCTGTTGGATTCAAAGATTATTTTAACGGGACTTTCAGGGAGCATTCTGTAGGCATCCTTGGTGGACTTATATGGGGTTTGGGTAATTCTCTCAGTTTTATGGCCGCTAATGTTGCAAGCCCGGCAATTTCTTATGCTTTAAGCAACGGAGCCGTTATTGTAGCAGCTTTGTGGGGAATACTTTATTGGAAAGAATTCAGGAGCGCTCCCAAGGGAACCAATCTGATGCTGGCATTTATGTTCATCAGCTATCTTATTGGCCTTATACTGGTTGTAGCCGCCCGGTTTTAATAGCATTGCTTTTAAAAAGGAATTATAAATCCAAAAAAAAATTAATAATTAAAAACATGGACAGTACAATTGCCCGGCATATTTTCGAAAAGATGTATGCAATAAGGGTATTTGAAGAAAAAGTTGAGACTCTTTTTGCTAAAGGAGAACTTCCGGGATTTGTTCATCTGTATATCGGTCAGGAGGCTTGCGCCGTAGGTGTTTGTGCAAACCTGGAGACTAAAGATTATATTACCAGCACGCATAGAGGCCATGGGCACTGTATAGCCAAAGGGTGTAATCTTGACAGGATGATGGCAGAGCTTTTCGCAAAGAAAACCGGGTATAACCATGGCAAAGGAGGTTCCATGCATCTTGCGTCCACCGAAATTGGTATCCTTGGTGCAAACGGAATTACTGCCGGAGGTCTCCCTATTGCAGTAGGTGCTGGATTGACTTCAAATATGTTAAAGCTTGGGAGTGTGGCGGTTGCATTTGTCGGAGATGGTGCCACAAATCAGGGAACTTTTCATGAATCGGTTAATCTGGCAGCAGCTTTTAAATTGCCAGTAATTTTTGCTGTGGAAAATAATCAGTTCGGAGTGGGAACGAGGTTTACTGAAGTGAGTAATGGAATTGACATTGTAAAAAGGGCTGCAGGATATGGTATTCCCGGGGTAATTATAGACGGGATGGATGTAGTCGCTGTATATGAGGCTGCAAAAGAAGCCATTGGGTATGCCAAAGCCGGGAATGGTCCGACGATTATCGAGATGAAGACCTGGAGATATAGGATGCATTTCCAGGGTGAACCGGCCACCTATCGATCGAAAGATGAGGAGACCGAATGGTTGAAAAAAGATCCGCTCAAAATTGCAAAAACTAAACTAAAAATGATGGGACTTCTCGACGATTTGATCATAAAGGAAATAGAAGCCAGCGTTCAGAATGAACTTGAAGATGCTGTGGAATTCGCCCGGAATAGTCCTGATCCAATGCCTGAAGATGCATTGACCGATTTATTTGCTTAAAACTTAAAAAACATGAGAAAGATATCATATTCGCAAGCCATTGCTGAAGCCCAGATGCAGGAAATGCAGCGCGATGAGAAAGTAATTTTAATGGGCCTGGTACAAAAAGACCCTTATGGTTCAGCTTTTGGCCAGACAAAAGGTGTGTCATCAATAGTGGGAACTGAAAGGATCCTTGATATGCCCATCTCAGAACAAGGTTATGTTGGAGCGGCTCTGGGTGCTGCTATTACCGGGATGCGACCTGTCGTTGAACTTCAATTCCAGGATTTTATCACGATTGCTATGGATCAGATTGTGCAACAAGCAGCTAATATGAGGTATATGTTCGGAGGTCAGATTAAGGTTCCCCTTGTACTCAGGGCGCCAACAGGAGGATATTTATCGGCTGCTGCCCAGCATTCTCATATGCTGGAATCTTGGTTTGCACACATTCCGGGTCTTATGGTAGTGCTCCCATCTAATGCTTACGATGCTAAAGGCCTGCTAATTGCTGCCATCAGAGAAGATAATTTTATTCTCTATTTTGAACATAAAAAACTCTACGACAAGAAAATGGACGTTCCTGAAGAACCTTATACCATTCCTGTCGGTAAGGCAGCTGTTAAACTTGAAGGCAAAGATATAACTGTTGTTGCGTGGTCATTCATGGTTACCAAAGTTCTGGATGCATGTCTGATTCTTGAAAAACAAGGTATTTCATGTGAGGTGATTGATTTGCGCACCGTTTCTCCGATTGACGAGGAAACTATACTTTCATCTGTTGCTAAAACCAGCCGCATACTGATAGTACAGGAAGGTTACCGTCATAGCAGTATAGCTACCGATATATCGGCCCTGATTGCAGAAAAGGGATTCGATTATCTCAAAGCATCGATCGCATTGATTACTGCTAAGGATGTCCCTGTTCCTTTTGCTCCGGTAATGGAAAATTTTGTTTTACCTCAGACACAGGACATAGTGGAAATGGTAAAGCGTATCCTTAATAAAGCATAAAAATTATCAATTATGGCACATGTAATTACTATTCCTAAATTGGGATTAACTATGGAAAAGGGGATCATTGCAAAGTGGTATGTGAAGGAAGGTGACTCTGTTTCAAAAGGAGAATCACTTTTTGCCCTGGAAACTGACAAAATTACGAATGACATTGAATCACCTGAAGATGCTTATGTGATAGCAATTCTTGTTGATGAAGATGAAGAGTGCGATGTAAATGCACCGGTTTGTGTTTTAGGTGAAAAAGACGAAAAATATGAACTGTATAACTAGATATAAGTACTTATCATTAATTATAAGATATTAAATAACAATGTAATATGAAAGCATCATTTATTTTTTCCATTCAAGCCCGACATCTCTCACTCAATAAGGAAACAAAATTTAAAATTGAGGATTTTACAGTAGAAATATTACACCGGGAAAATGAACCTGAGAGTGCGCTTCGTATTCAGATTATACGTGATCATTTAAAGGTTGAATTGCTGCCTTCAAAAGGACTTTCAATTGGTGAAGTTTTTATCAGGGATACACCTGTTTTTTGGGAGCCGCCTACAGAATTAATTGATCCCGACAAGCTTAATTTAATTTCCCGTGAGATACTGGTTAATCACAAGGAAATTGATGGATTTACGTTTCTGAAAACATTTATGGGCGGTATTGAATTTTATGGAATGACAAACTGGGGTATGCCCCGAATTGATCAATCTACAGGTGAGCTACACCTGTTACATGGAGAAACATCAAATATTCCGGTTGAAGAGGTAATAGGGGTACTTTATCATGATCGCCTTGAAATGTCGGGGAAATTTGTCTACAGGAAATTTGATTTTATTTCAGGAAACCCATGGTATCAAAGTGGCGATCCCCTTTATGAAATTACCAATACAATCATTATCCCTAAAGGTGGAACATCAATAAAAACAATTGCCAAAGTCAAAAATATAACGAATGAAATTCAGGAACCTGACTGGGGTTATCATATAACATTCAGACCAGAGAATGGATCCAGATTAATTGTTCCTTCAAGAAGTGTTGAGGAACGGGCAGGCAACAAAGTACCGGATGACTTTGAAACATGGCGTCCTGCGAAGAATTCCCAAATTAGAACAGAGACAGGAATCATCCATAAAGGTTTGAAATTATATATGGAGAAGAACAAAACCGTCAATAAAAGTTTGATGGTTTACCCTTCTGGTAGAGGCATTTCTGTAATATTTCCACCTTCACCATATTTCCAGACATGGTTTTGCAATGGAGGTGCAAATTCAACTGAATTCTCTTATTCTGAAACCGGAAATGCCGTTTTTAAAAAGAACTGGGATGCTCAGGGAATTGAGATAGGGTCAAGCGCATTGGACCACAATGGCAAAATTGACAGTAATGTAGAATATAATAAATACCTGGCTCCGGATGAATCATTCGAGAATGAAGTAGAAATAGAACTACTAACTGAAGAACAGACGGCTTTACTTTATAAGGATATTATAAACTACAATAAGTTCAGAACCTAAATGTTACTTTCAATGAAAAAGTTTTTTTTAAGTCTGATTATTATTTCCTCGTTGAGCTATGTACAGGCCCAGGAAAAGAAAGACCTTTCCCTGTCAGAAATGACTGAAATCTGGGATACTGAAGTTCCTGTAGTAACTCCGGGACAAACATTGATGGACGTCCCATCTGACGCCATTGTCCTTTTCGGAGGAGAAAATCTGAATGACGAATGGACCAGTTTGGAGGGAGGACCACCTGACTGGAAGGTCACTGATAATTGCTTAACTGTTGTAAGCGGAGCTGGAAATATCAAAACAATACGCAACTTCAATGATTTTCAGTTACACATAGAATGGAGAACTCCGTCAGAGGTAGTTGGTGAAAGCCAGTCAAGGGGTAATAGTGGAATATTTTTGCAAGGTCTCTACGAAGTCCAGATTCTGGATAATTTTAATAACCGGACATATAGTAACGGCCAGGCCGGAAGCATCTACAAACAATACACTCCTCTTGTAAATGCATGCAAAGGCCCTGGTGAATGGCAGGTTTATGATATATTCTACACTGCACCACGCTTTACTTCTGATGGTAAATATTTCACACAGCCATATGTAACTGTAATTCAAAACGGGATACTGGTTCAAAACCATGTAGCAGTTCGTGGACCGACTACCTACGAACTGCCCGAATATAATATAAAATTTCACGGCGCAGCTCCAATCATTTTACAGGATCACGGATGCCCTGTTAACTTTAGAAATATATGGATCAGAGAGTTATAGATTGTTACCTGATAAAACATTATGCTAAGTTCTTAATAGGTAGCCTGATTCTTCTATCTTATCAGATCCATCTTCCTTTGTTGGCAAGTAACTTTCAAAAGGAGTTAAAGGTATATATAGGAAGCACTCCTGTTATTTCTACTGGGGAATATAATGATACAATCTTGAATTCCGGACCAAAGCCCTCAGATCGAGAAGATAATCCTGAGTTTATCCAATATGTAAACACGTTTATTGGCACAGCTAATGGAGGAAACACTCATCCGGGTGCAGTACTGCCCTGGGGCATGGTGTCGCTATCACCGTTTAATTCATACGATACAATAAGCCGTGTATCGGGTGCCAGCCCCTATTATTATGGTTATAAATACATTTCCGGTTTTACACATCTGAACATGAGTGGGGTAGGTTGTCCCGAAATGGGTACATTTTGTATTATGCCAACAACTGGCAATCTATCGCTCCATCAACCGGATAATACGTCTGTTTATTCCAACGAAAAAGCAACTCCGGGATATTATTCTGTGAAACTCGACCGGTTTAATATAAAAGCCGAATTGACGGCAACAATCCGTACAGGATTAAGCAGCTTTACTTTTCCAAAGGGCAAATCGAACATTTTACTGAATCTTGGAGTTGGGCTTACCCCTCAGAAGGGTGGTGCATTAAAAAGAGTTTCCGATACCGAATTGGAGGGGTTTAAGTCTATCGGCAACTTTTGTGGAATTAAGAGTGTGCAAACCATTTTTTTTGTTGCCAGGATAAGTAAAAAACCTGTTGAATCAGGAATATGGATTGACGGGAAAGATTATCCGGGCTTTAACCGCGAAATAGCGGGTAATGATATTGGGGCTTACTTTACTTTCGATACAGAAGAAAACGAATCTATTTATGTGAAAGTAGGAGTATCGTATGTCAGTATCGCCAATGCCAGAAAAAACCTGGATATAGAACAACCCGGATATGATTTTGAAAACACAAGGTTAGCTGCTGAACAGGCATGGAACAACGAATTATCGAAAATCCAGGTGGAAGGCGGCACAATTGATGACATGGTCAGGTTTTATACTGCCCTTTATCACATATTAATCCAGCCCTCAATCGCAAGCGATGTTAATGGCGAATATAATACGATGGGCAGCAATTCTGTTGCCCAGGCAATAGGTTATAACCGGCGTACTGTATTTTCTTTATGGGACACTTACCGCAATGTCCACCCTTTCCTTTCGCTTGTTTATCCAAAGCAACAATCGGAGATGGTAAAAACCATGCTTGGAATGTACCAGGAAGGCGGATGGCTTCCAAAATGGGAATATGCCGGGAATGAAACTTATGATATGGTTGGAGATCCTGCAGTTATTGTCATTGCAGATTCCTACCTGAGGGGAATCAGGGATTTTGATATTAACATGGCTTATGAAGCAATGAAACACAATGCCTCTTCCTTTAAAGAAGGGAACCCTGTCCGACCGGGGATAAAAGAATACTTGAAATACGGCTATATTCCTTATGACGAAGATGTTGTATTTGATCTGAAATCAGAAAATGCCTCATCAAACTGGGAAAACCTGAACCGTCTGCATTTGGTTTGGGGTCCAGTGTCTACCAGCATGGAATATTGCATTGCCGACTGGAATATTGCACAATTGGCAAAAACACTCCGTAAGACTGAAGATGTTGAAATATTTAGTAAGAGGGCATTAAATTACCGGAATTGTTTCGACCCCGAGACTAAATTTATACGACCAAGGTTAAAAGACGGTTCATGGTTACAGCCCCTCGATGAGAACAGTGAAGAAGGATTTACCGAAGGAAATCCCTGGACCTATTCCTTTATGGTTCCACAAGATATTGACGGATTGATAAAACTTATGGGAGGGTCTGAGAAATTCACCCAAAAGCTTACCAGGTGTTTTGAAGAACAGCATTTTTTTATGGCCAATGAACCTGATATTGCATATCCATGGCTATTTAATTACATAAAAGGCGAAGAATGGAAAACTCAAATGTATGTGAGGGAAGCGATAAATAAATATTTTTTTAATACTCCGTCAGGAATATATGGGAATGATGATTGCGGAACAATGTCAGCATGGTTGATTTTTTCCATGATGGGTTTTTATCCTGATTGTCCGGGAAATATGGAATACCAGCTTTCCTGTCCAATATTCGAAAAGATCACAATAGATCTTGATTCTGAATACTACCCAGGGAAAGAATTCATAATCCGGGTTAAAGATGCAGGTAAAGAAAACGCTTACATCCAATCCATGAAGCTTAACGGGAAATCCTATTATAAACATTCCCTTAATCATTTTGATATAACTAAAGGAGGAGAACTTTTAATATATGCCGGACCCGTTCCAAAAAAATACTAAGAGTAATGAATAGGGATAGATTATTTTTAAACCTTAAGATTTCGTGCGAAAAACTCTTTCGTATGCTGCCACATTGCTTCGGAAAGAACATGTCCTTTGTCAGGTTCTATGAAAGAGGTAAAGTTTTCCGGCACTCCTGCTTTCTTATAGACCTCAGCGATCCGGTCCAGACCCCGGCGAACTGAGTCGATTGGACTACCTTCATCTTTCTCGCCGAAATTCAGATGAAGGGCTCTTGGGGCTATGAGGGAGGCAATTTCCGGAGTGTCGCCGTACTTTCTCCAACCAGGTACAAAATTTGGAAAGCAATGCAGCAGATGGTTCTCCTCAATGGCTTCATATGTCGGCAGACAGCAGTTTCCGACGATACATTTCAATCTGGTTTCAAGCGGACCAACGAGCCAGGCATGCGTTGAGCCCATGGAGTGACCATAACAACCTAAAAGGTCTTTCCTTACTTCCTGTCGTTCACAAAGCAGGTCTATAGCACGTTTCATATCCAGTACATTTTTCCAGGCCATACTGCGTCCCCGCACTACCTGCCTGAGAAACTCAAAGCGTTCATAGTCACCGTCTTTTAATTTACCACTTGGATCCTGCCGCTCCTCAAAGCAGAGCGCATCGGGGCAAAGTACTACATAGCCTTCCAGTACTAATGTAACAGCCGTGTGGTGCATAGGATTGCCTGCAAGTCCTGCCGGTTCGGATTTTCCCAGATGATACTCTCCATTGTGCTGGTGCCATACCGCTATTCCCGGAGCCGGGTGAGCAACCGTCACCTGATCCGGTACTAACAATAGCGCCGGAACTCTGTCTCCAGGTTGCACCTCGTACGTTATTGACTCAATGCGATACCCATCCTTCTGAATTGTTTCCCGAACTTCAGGAAACAATGGGCCTGGTTCTGGAAACGCTCCGCCCAGGCAATTCTGATAATATGTACGTAATTCTTCAGGAGAAGAAACACCGGAATTAGCCGGTTGACCAGGAGAGGTACAAGCCTGAGGAAATACCATTCCTGTAGTGAAAGCACCGAGACCGAGAATAATCTGCGATTTTAGAAAACTACGACGACTTTGCTGAGGCAAAGGTGAAGCAAGATTGCGTTTCATGCTTTTCTTTATTCTTGATTAGGTTATAACAATATACTTTTTTATTATGGCCGCTGAAAAGATTACTCTTATTTTCTTTCTCAATGTCTTTATGGGGATAGCTGATGAAGATGTCATATTCGTAACCTGGGATGAGGCTTGCCATGCTATAGATTCATTCTAACGAAATTACGAAAGATCCTAATACAAGTCAATTATTGATAGTTGAAATGAACAAGGGAGGTAAAGTTGTCTGTCACAAGAGAACTCCATGCCAATCTGAGTGGCACTCCTTGTTTTGCTGTTTCCTTCCGTTTTTATGCGTGGTTTAGTGATAAATATTTATATAAACCACACCTTAAATTTATACCTTTACTGGTAACCATTAAGCTGAAGATTTACAATCCCTGCAACGTGAGAAGAAAAATGAATCTATTATATTTGGAATAATCAAATCATTTAATAACAGATCTATTGACCTGCCCGGGAGTTGAAATGAAAAAAATACAGCTGCAAAAAATTCTGGATGATATAAGCCATGTAAAGATTGTTGTGGTGGGTGATTTTTGTCTTGACGCTTATTGGTTTGTTGATGAAACCATGAGCGAAATTTCGATAGAAACCAATCTGACAACCCGCCCTGTTTCAAAGCAACGATACACCCTGGGAGGAGCTGGCAATGTTGTAAATAACCTCGCAGCCATGGGTATAAAAGATATACGCGCTTTTGGAGTTATCGGTACCGATCCTTTCGGAACAGAAATGGTACGAATCATGAGGAATACTGGCATAAATACAGAGAATCTTCTGATCCAGAGCCACGATTGGGATACCCATACTTATGCCAAGCCGTACATCGATAATAGCGAACTTAACCGGGTGGATTTCGGGAATTTCAACCGTTTATCACAAATTACTGCCGACAGGCTGATTGAAAATCTGATCAGTGTAGTTCCAGGCGTCGACCTTATAATCATTAACCAGCAGGTGCCATCGGGTATTCATACCGATTATTTCAGGAAAAGACTGGCGCAAGTGATTCTTCAGTTCCCTGAAAAAATATTTGTCACTGACAGCCGCAACTACAATGACTTTTACCAGGGATCTATCCGTAAGATGAATGATACAGAGGCTGTCAGGTTATGCGGCCAGAGCAGGAAACCTGATGAACTGATATCCTGGCCGGAATTGGTATCATCGGCAAAAAAGTTATATAAACGCTATCAGAAACCTGTTTTTATTACTCGAGGCTCAAGAGGTTCTGTTACTATTGACGAGACTGGTATCTCGGAAATACCCGGATTAATGATTATGTCAAAAGTAGATACTGTTGGAGCAGGTGACAGTTATCTGGCAGGGGCTGCCTCAACTCTCGCTGCAGGATATGGCATGAAGGAAGCTGCACAGATCGGTACTTTTGTCGCCGGTGTTACCATTCAGAAATTATTCCAGACAGGTACTGCGACTCCTGATGAGATACTTTCTATCGGAGATGATCCTGACTTCATTTTTTCTCCGGATCTGGCTGAAGATATTCGATATGCCAGTTATCTTAAAAATACTGAAATTGAGATCATTAACAAGTGGAAAGAGAAACCCGGGGTTAAACATGCCATTTTTGATCATGACGGAACAGTCTCCACACTTCGTGAAGGATGGGAGCTGATTATGGCACCGATGATGATAAAGGCGATCCTTGGAGATAAGTATTATGATGAAGATATTTCATTATTCAGGAAAATAAGTATAAGGGTTCATGAATACATTGATAAAACAACAGGTATTCAGACACTTGTACAGATGCACGGATTACTTGATCTTATAAGGGAATTTGGCTGTGTTCCCGAAGAAAAGATACTGGATGCATCCGGTTATAAGCAGATCTACAACAATGAATTGATGAAGATGGTTAAAGAACGGGAGCATAAATTTGAAAAGGGGGAACTCTGCCTCGATGATCTTACTTTAAAAAATGTGGTTCCTTTTCTCCAGATACTCTTTGATTCCGGCATAAAACTTTACCTGGCCAGTGGCACTGATGTTGAAGATGTTATTGGTGAAGCCCGCATTCTTGGGTATGACCATCTGTTTGAAGGTGGAATTTACGGAGCTGTCGGAGATGTAAGCAAGGAGGCCAAAAAAAATGTGCTTGACCACCTGCTTGACATAATAGGTGAGTCAGGTTCCAGAAATATTGTCACATTCGGGGATGGCCCGGTTGAAATAAGGGAGACAAACAAAAGAGGAGGAATTACAGTCGGGATTGCCAGCAATGAGCTGAGAAGGTACGGATTAAATGAGCATAAGCGCACAAGGCTCATAAAAGCAGGCGCTGATATTATCATCCCTGATTTTTCTCAATATCCCCGGTTGCTGAAATTATTGAATATTTAAATCTTGTAAATATGCCTTACCCGAAATTTGACAGGGAACAGCTTAATATCAAAAAACTAGCTGAAAGAAATAACAAGGTAAATATTGAAATAAATAATGTCCCTGTTACTCAAAAGCCCTTGAATATTTCAGAAGAGGACCAGATGCTTATAGAAAAGACGGCAAACCGGATAAGGTCAGCAAGGGAGAAAAATCGTTCGGTTATGCTTGCTTTCGGAGCACACACAATTAAAAATGGCATGGGGCCTACTCTGATAGCATTAATGGAAAAAGGCTGGCTGACCCATCTGGCCACAAATGGTGCGGGTATCATCCACGACTGGGAATTCGCTTTTCAGGGAAAATCAAGTGAAGATGTTCGTGAGAATGTTGATAAAGGGCAGTTCGGGATATGGGAGGAAACAGGTTTTTATATCAATCTGGCACTCATTATCGGAGCTTACGAAGGATTAGGGTATGGAGAATCCATCGGTAAAATGATTTTTCAGGAAGGATTAAAAATCCCGGAAATTAAAGAATTGAATGATGTAGCCATAAAAAATATCTCTTCTAAACCTGATCTTGCCGCTTCAGCAATTGATCTTTCAGGAGTAATTCAAAATTTCAGACTCAGGGCAGGATTTATGCAGATACCTCATCCTTATAAGAAATATTCGGTTCAGGCTAATGCATTCAGGCTGGGCATACCATTCACAGGACATCCGATGATAGGACACGATATTATTTACAGCCATCCTGTAAATAGCGGTGCTGCTGTGGGGAGGACTGCACTAATTGATTTTTTGGGCTATGCAAAAAGTGTCAGTAACCTCGATTATGGTGTTTATATGTCCGTAGGATCTGCTGTTATGTCACCGATGATCTTCGAAAAATCACTGGCAATGGCGCAGAATATCAAGATAAAGGAGCATCAGCATATTGATAATCACTATATGCTGATCGTCGACCTGGCAAGGTCACAATGGGACTGGCAGAAAGATGGTGAACCACCTGATGATAGCCCTGAATACTATCTCCGGTTCTGTAAGACATTTCACAGGATGGGAGGTGAAATGCATTACCTGACAGCCGATAACCGCGATTTTTTACTTGCTATTTATCAGAAGCTTAATGAAACATAAACCTATGATAAATTACTCATGACATGAATAAAGAGGAACTTGAGACACTTAAAAAAGAGTCGGAAAACCATCTGGTTACCGGGTTACTGCCTTTCTGGACAACTCGTTTTGAAGATAAAATCAATGGCGGTTTTATCACTCATTTTGATGAGAAGGGTAACGACTCGGGCGAGGATGAAAAATCATTGATAGCTCAGACCCGTTCACTTTACACAGTCTCTTCAGCTCACCGTGCAGGATATGGCGAAGGAGAGTATGCCAGGCTGGCCAGGCATGGTGCTGATTTTCTTATTAACAAAATGTGGGATAAAGAGTATGGTGGTTTTTTCTGGATGATGGACCGTAAAGGAAATGTGAAGATTGATAAGAAGATCATTTATGGACAAAGCTTTGCAATCTATTCGCTTAGTGAATATACGCTGGCAACAGGTGATCCACGAGGGATCGAATATGCAGAAAAGGTATTTGACCTCATTCAAAAGTATTGTGTCGATTCAATGTATGGCGGTTACCGGGAGATGTTCCACCGCGACTGGACCCTTTGCGGACCCGGAAGCGAGGGAGGTGACAGAAAAACACTCGATGTCCATATGCATCTGATGGAAGCCTTCACAACCCTTTATGAGTGCTCAGGTACAGAGGCGCACAGGCGGAAGTTGCTCGAAGATATTGATCTCCTGATAAACCATTTTATGCACCCGGTATACAGGACCGGCATTCCCCAGTTTTTCAGTGATTGGACAGTAGCTCCGCAGATAAAGTTCGATATCATCTGGGGATGGGACAGATTTTCCGCGGAGTCAACGAAAAGCAATGCCACTGATAATACCTGTTTCGGACATAATGCTGAATTTGCATGGCTGATGATACATGCTCTCAGGATCCTGGGCATCGATCCATACACTTATTCTGACCTGTTCAGGATAATTTTTGATCATACGATAAATAATGGCATTGATTATGAATTCGGAGGTGTATTTGTGGAAGGTCCACATTCTGGAGGAGTTTATGATATGGAAAAAGAGTTCTGGCAGCAGGCCGAAGTTCTCATCGGTATGCTTGACGGTGTGATATTGTTTAATGATGAAAAATACTGGAACGCTTATAAAAATGTGCATCGTTTTGTTTTTGAAAAAATGATCAATAAGGGTGTTGGTGAGTGGTATCCGTTACTTTCGCGACAGGGTAAGCCAATCTGGACCCACATGGGGCATTCATGGAAAATAAACTACCATACAGTCAGATCAATGATTCAAAGTATCCGTCGGCTTGAGTTAATACTCACCGACAGATAGAAAATACAGAAAACAATAACGGTAATGGATTTATCTCTGGCAAATCTCGATTGGATAGTTCTGGTCATCACAATTTGCGGAAGTCTTCTTTTTGGACTGTTTATGGCTTATTTGAAAAAGGCGGGACATAACAGTTCAAACTTTTTCCTTGGCGGGAGAAATATTAAATGGCCAATTATAGGAGCTTCAATTTTTGCAACGAATATTGGTGCTGAACACCTGGTGGGTTTATCAGGCGATGCTTACAGGTATGGCCTCTCGGCCGGTTCCGTCGAACTGACTACTGCAATCACACTGGGATTTGGCTGTGCAATTCTGTTTCCGTATTATATGAAAAATAAGATCTTTACAATACCGGAATTTCTTGAAATACGATATAACAGGCATGCCAGGATCTTCTTTTCCGGATTGATGCTGGTTATCAGTATTATGACCAAATTAGCTTTTACCCTGTTTGCAGGAGCCCTGGTGCTGAACAGCCTCCTTGGATGGAATATTATGACAACCGTTGTTTACATAGGGATTGCCGTAGCGATATTTACAATGATCGGAGGATTTACAGCCGTAGCATATACTGATGCTATCCAGGTAGTTATAATGATCGGCGGAGCTGCTGTTATGTTATTCTTCGGGCTGGATAAGATTGGCGGATGGGATGGTCTTGCTGCAAAAGTGCCGGAAATGATCTCAATAGGAAAACCTTATGACGATGCAGTATATCCGTTCTGGGGCATTCTTGCGACCGCTTTTTATGCCGGGATTTTTTACTGGGGTATTGACCAGGTGAATGTTCAGCGTGTGCTCGCCGCTCCCGATATTAAAGAAGCAAGACGGGGTGCTATGTTCGCGACTCTTCTTAAACTGTCACCTATCTTTCTTTTTGCACTTCCGGGAGTCATTGCATATGCATTGTTCCCCGGTGAACTGGAGGGAGACGCTACAAGACAGACTTTTATTCTTTTGCTTAATAAACTCCTTCCTGCCGGATTGCGCGGACTGCTTTTAGCATCATTGATGGCTGCCCTGGTCACTTCCCTTATTGCTGTATTGAATTCAGTTTCCACACTCGTAGTCCGCGATTTTATCGTTGAGTTCCGTCCCAACTACCCGGAAAAGAAACAGGTTACACTCGGCCGGTTTATAATCCTGATCGTGACATTCCTGGGTATTGGAGCTGCCTATCTTGTCTACAGGAATGAAGAGGGTTTATATAAATACCTGCAGACAATTACAGCTTACCTGGTAATCCCTGTATTTCCCGCTATTTTTTTTGGTATTGTCAGCAGGAAAGTGACATTAAAAGGAGCCATGGTTTCGGTCATCTTCGGTATTATCCTTGCAACAATTTTCGTAACAGACCAGTTAATGGGTCCGGATACTGCTAAAGAGATATTCCCTGTTCTTCATCACAAGCTTACATTAAACTTTGGATACCGTGGTCTCTGGGCCGAAATACTGATCACATGCGTATTGTTCACTGTATCTGCATTCACAGCTAAAACGGCTCCTGATAAACTTGAAAAAACAACAATCAACTACTCCGGGAGGATAAGCAGGTTCGAGGGAATATCAGACTGGAGATTGCACCTGGGCTTACTCGCCATTGTCACTTTGTGTATATATATATGGTTATACTGATCGGAACTGGCACAATAATCTTGGTTTGCTGTACATTTACTCTTAATGTCTGATATTTTGAGGTAGTTACTATTCACTACAATCCGTTGTAAAATAGACATTGGGGCTGTCGTTTGTATAAAGTATAAAATCATCCGGAGGGAATGGCTCAGCCCATACACATACTTTATATAGCGAATTCATATAACTTAGGTCCAGCGTTGTTAAGTTAGTGTTTTTGGAAACATCAAGGTTGGTTAATTGGTTATATGCGCAGCCCAAATATCTTAAAGCAATATTATTGATAACATCAAGAGTGGTTAATTGATTTTTATGGCAAGCCAATCTTGTTAAAGCAGTATTATTTGAAACGTTAACAGAGGTTAATTGGTTATCCTGGCAATTTAAACTCGTTAAGGCAGTGTTTCCAGAAACATTAATATTGGCTAATTGGTTTTCACCACAAGACAAGATTAATAGGGCATTGTCACCAGAAACATTAAGAATGGTTAATTGGTTCCCTTCACATTCAAGCCAGCGCAAGGCAGTGTTATTTGAGACATCCAGGCTGGTTAATTGGTTATAATTGCAGTGTAATTCTCTCAGAGCAGAGTTGTTAGAGACATCCAGCGCGGTTAAATGGTTCCCGTTGCATCCCAAATATTTTAAAGCACTATTATAAGAAACATCAAGAGTGGTTAATTGGTTTGCGGTACATTCCAAACGTATCAAGGCAGTGTTGTTTGTGAGATATAGCGATGATAACCGGTTACCATAGCAGATTAACTCTAACAGATCATAATAATTTGAAACATTCAGATTCATTAACTGGTTTGCATAACAATTCAGATATTCCAGCGCTCCAGTATCAGGAACTTTCAGGATGCTTAACTTGTTTTCATAGCAAACCAGTTTTTTCAACAAGGTGTTTTCAGAAATATTCAGGGATGTTATTTGATTATCAAAGCAATACAAATACAACAGGGAGGTATCACCGGATACTATTAATTTGGTAAGCTGGTTTTCATTGCAGTACAACACTTCCAGAGCAGTATTGTAGGAAACATCCAGAGTTGTCAGGTTGTTATCCTGACATCTTAGTTCTTTTAAATTGACAAATGTTTGAATACCGTCTATATCTGAAATACCACAGGAGGAAACATCCAAAAATATTACTGCTACAGCTTCTGCAGAATCGATAGTTCCGTTGTCATTTTTATCAATACCTCTTTCGATGAGAGCAATTAAAAAATTGGCATCAACTATATCAAATTTTGGAGGCGGCTCAGGTTCCGGCTCCGGTTCCGGTTCATCCTTTTTACATTGAATCACCAGGATCATGGTTAAAATAAACAATATTGATCTGATAATTACTTTCATGGTGCACAGAATAGATGGTTAATAATTTCCAAGATACGGCATATAGGAGTTAATATCAAATTCATTTCTTAAGTAATAAAATCAATATACACACCAAAACAGGTGGCCTTAAGCTCTCCCTTTATCTGATTGACAAACTCAGTAACCCAACCATCATGTTTATTTTCCTTCTGACGGTAGCTGATGAAGACTTGTCTGCCGTAGCTTAAGCGAAGGCAGATGTCCTAGTTATATCCCGGTATGAGACTTGCCATGTTTACCCATCAATGTGATAAAGTTATGAAAGTTTTTGTCCTGGAGCAAATAAAAAGCGGTATCTCCCAATTGTAAATCTGCCGTATTTAAATCATCAGGAAGTCTGTTTTGGGGGAATGAACTAATTTGTTTAATTTAATGGCCATAACTTGTATAAACCTTTTAAACCAATTTGATATGAAAATTAAAATGTCATTACTTGTTGCTGCTTTATTTGCAGTTTCAGAATTGTATGGTCAGATCTCTGACAATTGTGTGGCCAACGTGATGCTTTCCGGATACTCCGAAAGGGCATATACATCACAGCCTGTGACTGATCAGCAGCTCGATTTGATCCTCAAATGCGGCATTAAGGCTCCCAGTGGAAGGAACAGCCAGCCATGGAAGTTCACGGTAATAAAAGACGACTCCACCATGAAGGAGATAATCAATAATGTAGTTCCCGGAAACGTATTGGTTATTGTTTCAGGGATTGAAGCACAAGACGGAGCCACCCCTGATCTCGATTGCGGCCTGGCCACAGAGAATATGTTTGTTGCTGCACATAGTCTTGGTCTTGGTGCACGCATATACGGCAGCCCGGTAGGAAACATCAATTCAAAGAGAGAAATGTTTCAGATCCCGTCAGGGTACAAGGCGGTGGTTGTCCTGCGAATCGGGAATATTGATAAAAGCGTGGATGCTGTGTCAGCAGCAACCCCAAGGAAGAAACCTGAGGAGGTTATAAATTACAAAAAATAGTAATTATAGAATAGGATCATTACAAAAGTCTTTTCGCTTACAACTTTTGCAGTATTTACCCATCCAGACTTCATCAAACTGTTTCATAATGGCCTTAACTATTTCAGGATCAGTTGTAACGAAGCCTGATTCAAAGTTGCGGGTATTTGCACTTTTTATCCCTAATCCTGCTCCGGTAAGATTTGCAGAACCTGTATAGGCAAATTTACCATCAATAATAATGTGCTTGAAATGAATCCTCGGGCATAGCTGCCTCTCCATATTTTTCCATAACAAGGGGTATTTATCATAACTTTTTCTAAAGTTAACGCCAGGTTCTTTTGCATGTAAAAGACGAATGGCTACTTTCTTTTTTGCTAAACTGTCAAGTACAGATAAAAAAGATTGAACAGTTCCTTTGTGATGCACATGCAGATCTTTTATATCGGCCGTACCTATCCACACAAAGGAGGTTGCACTTGCAACAGGCACAATAGCCTGCTTATATAATTGTTCGTTAGTTATAAAATTTATGCTCATATTTCCGTATACTTTTGGGCAGCTTTGCAGCACCTTTTGCATTGTTAAGCTCACCAAAGGAGTATCAAGCCGAACCCATTTCTACAATTACAGAATGGGTTGTCCCGGTCTCAAAGATTGGTAACAGGTTTGAATTGTACTCAATGCCATCGACCGTTACCTTTGCCACTCCTTTATTGATGTGGTTTTTATTTATAACCTTGATTTTATAGGTAGCCCCCCTGAATTTACGGATTACTTCAAAGCCGTTCCACTCTTTTGGAATACAGGGATCTATTCTTATCCCATCGTAGTCTGGCTGAATACCCAATATAAACTGAGTGATGGCATAAAAATTCCAGGAAGCTGTTCCGGTCAACCACGAGTTTTTAGCTTCACCCGGTTTGAAAGAATCTTTACCGGCCACCATTTGCGCATACACATATGGCTCAGTTTTGTGTAGCTCGCTGATATCCTCGAGGTACGACGGACATATCTTTTTATAGTAGTCCCAAGCCTGATCTCCTCGTCCAATCACCGTTTCGCCAATCATGATCCAGGGATTGTTGTGGCAGAAAACACCTGCATTTTCCTTGTAACCGGCTGGATAGCTTGATATCTCGCCATATTCGATGTAATATCTGGTGAATGCAGGGTTATTAAGCACGATCCCAAATTCAGTATCCATACGTTCTTTAACCGAGTTGAGAGCTTTTTCACAAAAACCTTTTTCCAGGCCAATTCCCGCCATTGTACACCATCCGTTTGATTCGATAAATATCTTTCCTTCTTCGTTCTCTTTGCTGCCAATTTTACGTCCAAAGTAGTCGTATGCACGAATAAACCATTCGCCGTCCCAGCCGTGTTGTTTCACTGCTTCAATCATGTTGCCGACCTCTTTTTGTGCGCGGATAGCTTCATCGTTTTTCCCCAGTTTTTTGCAAAGGTCAACATATTCCTTTCCGTAAACCACAAACAGGCCTGCAATCATCAGCGACTCAGCTTTTGTACCTTCGGTTTTATTTTCGGTTGTCTGAAATGATTCATTCGGGTCGTTCGAGAAACAGTTCAGATTCAGACAGTCGTTCCAATCGGCACGGCCGATCAATGGCAAACCGTGAGGGCCGAGGTTGTTCACAACATGATCGAACGACACTGTAAGGTGATTGAACAGTGTGCGGGCAACACTCATGTCGTTATCAAAGGGTACCATTTCATTTAAAATGGAAAAATCTCCCGTTTCTTTAATGTAACTGACAGTCCCGAGGATCAACCACATCGGGTCGTCGTTGAAACCACCGCCAATATCATTGTTACCGCGTTTGGTCAAAGGCTGGTATTGATGATAACAACCGCCATCCTGAAATTGTGTTGAAGCAATGTCGATGATGCGTTCTCGTGCACGTTCGGGTATCTGGTGCACAAAACCAATTAAATCCTGGTTCGAATCGCGGAAACCCATACCCCGTCCAATTCCGCTTTCGAAAAACGAAGCCGAGCGCGAGAAACAGAAGGTGATCATACACTGGTACTGGTTCCATATGTTGACCATCCGATCGAGCTTTTCGTCGCCCGAATTTACAGAGAAAACACTCAGCAGATTATCCCAATATTCACGCAATTCGGCTAATGCAGCATCAACTTTCGCAGCAGTATCGAATCTGTCAATAGCTGCTTTTGCTCTGGTTTTGTTTATTACTCCTTTAGATTCCCATTTTGTATCTTCTTCGTTTTCAACATAACCCAGCATAAATACAAAATCTTTCGATTGACCAGGTTGAAGTTCAATTTCTATGCAGTGTGAAGCAATGGGCGACCAGCCGTGGGCGACTGTGTTGGTTGGATTTCCTTCAACAACCACTTTTGGTTCGTCGAAACCATTATACAGACCAAAAAATGTTTCACGATCAGTGTCGAATCCTTTTATCGGAACATTTACCGAGTAGTAAGCGTAATGATTGCGGCGCTCTTTGTATTCAGTTTTGTGGTAAATTACTGAACCTTCGATTTCCGTTTCACCGGTTGAGAAGTTACGCTGGAAATTCTCCATGTCGGCAGCAGCATTCCACAAACACCATTCTGTGAAGGAGAATATTTTCAATTTCTTTGTTTCTTTCGAATTATTGGTTAGTGTAAGTTTTTGAACTTCAGCCCAGGTTTTCAACGGAACAAAAAACAATACTTTAGCTGTTACATCATTTTTTTCACCCTTTATGGAAGTATAATTCATCCCATGCCGACATTCGTAGCTATCGAGCGGTGTTTTGCATGGTTTCCATCCCGGTGACCATACTATCTCCTGGTCTTTAATATAAAAATAGCGTCCGCCACTATCCATTGGTACATTGTTATAGCGATAGCGGGTTAGACGTCGGAATTTGGCATCTTTATAAAAAGTGTAGCCACCGGCAGTATTTGAAATAAGTGAAAAGAAATCTTCGGTGCCAAGGTAGTTTATCCAGGGCCAGGGGGTTTGTGGGTTGGTAATAACATATTCCCTGTGCTGATCGTCGAAATATCCAAATTTCATATTATTGTTTTTTTGGTAATCCCTTTTTTATATCCATTATAGCTACAATCAAGCTAATTCTTTTGCTCTTCTATTGTTCAATTCAATGGTTATTTCATCCATTTTTTTCTGATTTAATGGATAAAGAGTCATAACTCCGGCAGTAATTAATGCAATAATCCCTGGTATCCAGCTCATCAGCATTATAATACCTGGAACTGCACCCTGGATTAACACCTCATCCTGTCCGTTGTAATGGAATGCAGCCAGAACAAATCCAATAATTGCTCCGGCAAGACCTCCACCAAACTTGGTTGCGAAAGACCCGGCAGAGTAAACTAGTCCTGTGGCTCTGCGTTTGTTCTTAAATTCTGAAAAATCAGCAGCATCTCCAAGCATTGCAAAGAAGAGTGTAGGGAATATTGCGGCTCCTGATTCGGAGATGATACCGATCGTGAAAATAGCTGTTGTGTTTTCCGGGCCGCAAAAAGCAAGTAATGCATTTACAGCACCTGAGAAAATAAGTGCAGAAATAAACAGGTTGCGTTTCCCGTATCTTTTACCCAGAGGTGAAGTTATCATGGCACCTGCTATTGAAGCCAGCATTAGTCCGATCATATAGGAAGCTGCCAGCAACTGATGGTTCAAATAATGGGTAAAGTAGATGACAACTATACCTTGTTTTATCGAGTTGTAAACATTGAAAAGCAAGCCAATGATGAGAAGTATGATCCATGGCCTGTTTCTTATAAGGTCTTTAAAATCTTTACCAATATTTGTTACCTGGTCTTTGGGAGGCTTAATACGTTCCTTTGTGGTCACGAAAGTTGCTATCATAAACAGGGATAAGAAAATAGAAAGCAGATAAATAGAATTGCTATAGCCTCTTTTCTGGTCAATTATGGTTATGTTTTTAGCCTCCAGGTTTTCTTCACCCGTCACAATAAAAGAGTATTCTTTTTGCGCTTCCATAGAAAAGCTTTTGCCTTTAGTAGGTACGTCGGAGCCGTCATTAATTGTTGTATCGGCCCAGGTAAACAGGGCGATTCCATTTTTGGTTTTGATGTTTACATTTTTAACATCCTGTGTTGCTGATACTGTTATCTGGTATTTTTCTGTTTCCAGTTTATCAATACCAATAGTCGGATTGATATTCCCAAAATGAGCAACTAAAAACAACAAAGCTCCCTGAACCACCAACCCCCCGGTAAATGCTCCGACCATACGATATGAACCAAGACTTGTGCGTTCTTTATCATTACCACTCATAACGGCCATAAGTGCCCCATAAGGAATATTATTCGCAGTGTAAACCAGCGTAAATAAAATATAAGTCGTATAAGCATATATTATTTTCCCGGTCGGGCTTAAGTTCGGGCTCGTAAATAGCAAAGACAATATAACCCCCAGTGGAATTGCTGACCATAATACCCAGGGACGAAATTTCCCGTATTTCGTATTGGTTCTGTCACCGATAATGCCCATAGCGATATCGCTAATACCATCACTGAACCGGGCGATTAACAAGAGTAATCCTACAGCAGCCGGATTTATTCCAAATACGTCGGTATAAAAAATCAATAAGAATGTTGAAACACCCCGCCAGGCGATATTTGCGGCCCCGTCTCCGAGTGCGTAACCGATTTTCTCAGATAGTTTTAGCTTTTGACCGATTAAATTCATGACTGTTAAATTAGTTTTTATTTGTTCTAAAGCTAAGTTAAGTATAATGTTCTTACTATTTACAATGATTTCAAAATTGAATCGATCTGATTCAATTTTTTTGTACCTAACTCAAATTTCCGGGCTGACAAAGAATTAAATTGTAAGCAATTTAAAATCAATTATATTTAATGGACATTTAATGAATTAAAATAATTGGCAAACAGGGAAAATAATGAAATCAATTTTAAGAATCATGCAGCTAAGGTGGGAGTAGCTGCAGGCTGGATGATTGAATGCTACAAAGAATTAGCTGAAGTTGGTGCTCAGTATGGTGTAAAGATTGGTATTCAAAATCATGGAGATATGCTTCAAACAGCCGAACAATGCATTTATGTAATCAAAAAAGTTGATTCAGAATGGGTTGGATTAATTGTCGATACCGGTAACTTTAAAACCGAAGATCCTTACAAAGATATTGCAACAGTTGTACCTTATGCAATAAACTGGCAGGTAAAAGAGAGCGTATTTGGACTTGGCAGCGAGATTCCCACTGATTATAAGCGACTGGTTCAGATAGTGAAAGATGGTGGGTACAAAGGGTTTATTCCAGTAGAGACATTGTTGGTCAGCGGTAAACCGTATGATCCGTTTGCCCTGGTAACAGGAATGTTGGCTGAACTGCAAAAAGCGATCTCAGAAGTTTATTAATATTAATCTGAAATAGAAGAAGCACTTTAATTAAAAGGCGTAAAATAACTGATTAGTGATAGTTACAGATAAGACAAAAGAAAAACCCTGTATTACATGCACTCACTAAGGCTTTCGCCTTATTTTCCTATGGTATTATTTTCAGACTGTCCAGATACAAATTTTCGTAGGTAATCTGATTGGGGGGATGATAAAACAAGAAAAGATAAAAAACCGGCTTTCATGAGCTTTCTTAATTTAAATCAGGTTCTGTTCAGCCAGTTAACAAATTTATGAAAGGGTTATCATCAATATAGACCATAATATTATAAAAATACTATATTTGAGACACCCATTTTTATGTACAATTTGTTTGGCAGAAAATATTAGACTGAACAAACAAGGGTACGAACTATTATCCAAAAACTATTGCCATGGACAAGGAAGAAATTAAGAAAAGAGTTAAAAAAGTAATTGCCAAAGTGCTTGAGATTGATGAAGCCGAAATATCGGATAATTCAAATTTCTCTTTTGATTTAGGAGCGTCATCAATGCAAAGTCTTATGCTGGTTGCCGGCTTTCAGGAAGAATTCAGCATTGAGATGGATGAAGAAAAATCGCTGGAGGTTCAGACAGTTTCAGAGGCTGTTGATTTCATAAGCACCTATATCGCCTGATCGTGCCGGTAATTTCTTCAGAAAGGCCGATATTTTCTTTTTGATGTCATAAACTTTTTTGCTGGTCTTTCCATCTTAACCTATATTTCAAATAAAAAATCATTAATAACAAGAAATCAATGTCTTTGAGAGCAGAAATCCATAAACAGAACCTTGTCAGGATATTTAATCCCAGATCAATTGCTGTCGTTGGTACAAACAATGTCAAAGGCACAGTTCCCTACGATATTTTATTCAACATACTGAAAACTGAGTTTACGGGTATTGTATTTCCTGTAAGCCCTGGCGAAAAATCAATATGCTCTGTTAAAGCATATAAGTATGTACTGGATATTCCTGACCCGGTTGATCTGGCTATTATTGTTTTTCCAAGTGCTGTTTGCCATATGGCACTGGAGCAGTGCGGACAGAAAGGAATAAAAGGTGTGGTTATTATTTCAGCCGGCTTTAAGGAAGTCGGGGAAAAGGGGCTTGAACGGGAAAAACAACTCTATCAAATCGCTGAAAAGTATGATATGTCTATAATAGGACCTAACTGCCTTGGCATCATAAACACCGATCCGCTTATTAACCTTAATGCTTCATTTGCCCGTAGAATGCCCGAACAGGGTAATATAGGATTCCTGTCGCAAAGCGGGGCCCTCTGTACTGCTGTACTGGATTATGCCTTTGCAAAGCATATAGGCTTTTCTAAATTCATAAGTTTTGGTAACAAGGTTGATATCAGTGAAATTGACCTGATCTATTATCTGATGGAGGATGACAAAACAAAAGTTATACTGTTATATCTGGAAGAAGTTACCAATGGCCGGGCATTAATGCAGGCTGCAAGGGATGTAATAAGGCTGAGCGGAAAACCTGTCCTCCTCCTTAAAGCAGGTCGTACTGAAGCAGGAGCATCAGCAGCTGCTTCACATACGGGTTCCCTGGCCGGAAATGATGAAATATTTGATGCTGCTTTTAAACAAGCCGGGATAATCCGCTGCAACAATATTGAAGAAATGTTCAATATTGCAATAGCATTTGCATATCAGCCGGCCCCAAGATCCAACAAGGTTGCAATTATTACAAACGCCGGCGGTCCCGGTGTATTAACTACTGACGCAGCCATACATGACGGACTGCAACTTGCGAAGTTCTCTGAAGAAACCACTAAAGAGTTCAAAAAATCTTTACCGTCAAATGCAAACATTAAAAATCCTATTGATGTTGTTGGCGATGCCCGTGCCGAAAGGTACAACATTGCCATGAACGGAGCCTTCAGGGAAGATGACGTTGATGCAGTTTTCGTGATACTGACACCTCAATCCATGACAGATATTGAGACCATTGCCAGAGAAGTGGTAAAGGTCTCGCTGCAATATTCCAAACCGGTTTATACTTCATTTATGGGAGAAGCAGATGTTGCAGTCGGCGTTGATATTTTACTGAGAAATAAAATCCCGCATTACATCCTTCCCGAATCGATGTGCCGGAGCTTTTCGAGGGTTTACCGCTTCTACCGCGATCTTGATAAAGACACGCATCCACAACCCGTTTATAACGATATTGACCTAAAAACTGTCAATTCAATACTGGATGAAGCCATCCGTAATAATCACCTCTATCTGCCTGAGGATGAAGCCGAAAAGATACTTAAAATATATGGCTTCCCGATAGTTCCAGGCGGTCTGGCTACCTCCCCTGATGAAGCTGCCTCAGTTGCACAGGATATAGGATTCCCGGTGGTAATGAAAATTATCTCAAATGATATAATACATAAATCTGATATTAAAGGCGTTGTATTAAATGTAAATTCAGGTGAAGAAGCAAGAAGAACCTACTCCGACATTAAAGAGCATGTTTTGCAGGTCAGACCTGAGGCAAAAATCAAAGGGATACATGTCAGTAAAATGATTTTATCGGGCGAAGAAGTAATACTGGGGGTAAAAAGGGATCCATCATTCGGGCCTGTTATAATGTTTGGACTTGGGGGTGTTTATGTTGAAGTTTTCAGGGATGTGAGTTTCAGGGTTGCACCGGTTGATGAGATAATTGCCGATTCGATGATAAAACAGATAAAATCCTATAAAATCCTTGATGGGATAAGGGGAAGAATGCCTCGCGATATTGCAGCAATAAGAGACTGCCTTATGCGATTAAGCCAGCTGGCCATTGATTGTCCGCAAATCAGTGAACTGGATATAAATCCTTTAATCGTACTTGAAGACACTAAAGGGTGTTATGTAGCCGATGCACGTATTATGCTCCATGCTTCAACCACAAAATGACATAAAGACAAATTATTAATAACCTTTTAAAAACCATGCTATGAGAATTATCATTAAGAAAGATCCGGGCGAAATAGGTACCTGGACAGCATCGTATATTATCGACAAAATAAAAGCTGCCAAACCCACGAAGGAAAAGCCTTTTGTTCTGGGCTTGCCTACAGGATCTTCCCCATTGCCCGTGTATAAGGAATTCGTAAGGATGTATAAAGCCGGTGAAATTTCTTTCAAAAATGTGATTACATTTAATATGGATGAGTATGTTGGCCTTGATGAAAATCATACTGAAAGCTATCATTATTTCATGTTTGATAATCTTTTCAACCATATTGATGTGCCGAGGGAAAACATTAATATTCTGGATGGAAATGCAAAAGACCTTGAAAAAGAATGTGATAATTACGAAAAAAAGATTCAAGCTGTCGGAGGTATTGATTTGTTCCTCGGAGGAATTGGCCCTGATGGTCATATTGCCTTCAATGAACCCGGATCTTCGTTAACTTCAAGGACAAGAATCAAAACCTTAAGATACGACACTATTCTTGCAAACTCAAGGTTTTTTGGAGGAGACATAAACAAAGTTCCGAAATTGGCCCTTACTGTAGGGGTCGGAACAGTAATGGATGCTAAAGAAGTAATAATAATTATTTCCGGAGCTAATAAAGCCCGTGCTCTAAGGGAAGTGGTTGAAGGAGGAATAAGCCACATGTGGACCTGTTCAATCCTCCAGATGCACCAGAGAGGCATTATTGTATGCGACGAACCAGCAACCCTGGAACTTCATGTTCAAACGGTAAAGTATTTTATGGATATAGAAAATTCAAACTTCGATAATCATAATTTGTAAACATCAGCCATAAATATTACTAATAATCAAGCAACTCCTTTCATAATATGACCTGCAGGCATTTAACCAGAGAAGAAATAAACATACTCCTTTCACAAAACTGTTTTGCAAACAATTGGAACGATGTTACAGTTACGGAAGGATTTTCTCCAGAAAATATTATCAATACCCGGTTTGATGGCAAGATAAAACTGGGTATTTTTACGGGGACCATAGAGGTGGAAAAAACCTTTTTAAAAACATGCGGAATTTACAACAGCTTTGTAAGCAATTGTGAAATCGGCGATCATGTTTATATCTCAGAAGTTAAAAATCTGGCAAACTATATCATCGAAGGGAATGTTGCTGTCTCAAATGTCGGTTCACTGGTTGTAAATGAAGAGTCGGCTTTTGGTAATGGAACTGAAATTGAAGTTTTAAATGAGGGGGGAGGAAGAGAACTGCCAATTTTTGACAGGTTATCCTCTCAGGCAAGCTATTTAACGGTGCTTTATCGCCACGACAAAGATTTTACCGATAAAATACTTCGCTTAATAAGGGACTATTGTAAATCAAAGCAATCAAGCCGGGGGCTGATACAAACAGGGGCAAGGATTCAGGATTCCCCCATCATTCGAAATGTCGCTGTCGGAAGTTACACTGTTATTTCAGGTGCCAGTCTGCTTGAAGAAGGGACCATCCAAAGCTGCAATGAAGCACCAGCATTTATTGGTACAGGGGTCATTGCGAAAAAGTTTATCGTTCTGTCGGGATCAAGAGTTGACGGAGGAGCAATACTTGAAAAAACCTTTGTGGGCCAGGGAGTAAAAATTGGTAAACAATTTTCAGCAGAAAATTCAGTGTTTTTTGCTAATTGCGAAGCATTTCATGGCGAAGCATGCAGCCTGTTTGCCGGACCTTATACTGTTACCCACCATAAGTCAACCCTGCTGATAGCCAGTCTCGTTTCCTTTTTCAATGCAGGAAGCGGAACAAACCAGAGCAACCACATGTACAAACTTGGCCCTTTGCACCAGGGCATTATGGAACGCGGGGTCAAAACAGGTTCTTTTTCATATCTGCTCCTGCCATGCCATATAGGTGCCTTTACCGTTGTAATGGGTAAACACTATGTAAATTTTGATTCTTCTGATTTCCCGTTTTCATACATCTCAGAGGAAAAGGGGAAAAGTGAGCTTACCCCGGCCATGAACCTTTTCACTGTTGGTACGCGCAGAGATATTGATAAATGGCCATCGAGAGACAGAAGGAAAGATCCGCATAAGCTGGATTTGATCCATTTCGATCTGTTCAGTCCTTACATTGTCGGTAAAATAATTAACGCAATCAGCATTCTTAATGAACTTGCTGAAAAAACCGATAAAAAACAGGATTATATCAATTATAAAGGAATTAGTATTCATCGTCTTCTTTTTAAAACCACCCGGAAGTACTATGAAATAGCCCTGAATTTATTTATCGGACAGGAGGTGGTCAACCGCCTCCGGGATCTGGATGCCGGTTCATCCCTTTCAGATCTGAGAGACATGCTGACATCTCATGGTACAGATGGAACAGGTAAATGGGTGGAAATCTGCGGCTTGTTTTCACCGGCAAGTAAAATTGAAGAGCTGGTTGATTCGGTCAAAACCGGCAAAATAAGATCAATCAACGAATTGGAAGAGAATCTCACTTCAATTTATAATAATTACAGTAAATATGCCTGGATATGGTGTTCCAGCCTCATCAATCAGCATACCGGCAATAGACCCGATAATCTCCCGATCGATAGTTTAATTCAGATTATCACAGACTGGAAAACAAATGCCATAAAGCTGAATAACATGATCCTGAAGGATGCTGAGAAAGAATTTGATCCTGGCAGTAAGCTTGGATTTGGTATTGACGGAGATGCTGATACCAGGGAGAGTGATTTTCATGCAGTCCGGGGAGTGTATAACAACAATAAATTTGTAACCAGTCTGCAAAAAGAATCAAAAGAAATTGAAGAGGAAGCAGACAGGCTGACAGCAATTCTTGAAAGATTCAAATAATGTAGTAAATAGCCGGCTTACCTGTGCTTTTTGAATTTAAACCGCAAACCCGATTACCAGTATATCATCCACCTGTGGCAGATCACCCTTCCATTCTTCCATTGCTTTTTCCAGGCACTGTTTCTGTTCAGCCATTGTAAGATGATGGATCTGCAGTAAAAGCTTTTTAAGGTTCTTCCTCATGAATTTATGTTGTTTCGGACCTCCAAACTGATCTTCATATCCGTCAGACAACATATAAAATTTATCATTAGGTTTTACTTTGACGGTAGTCCTGGTGAAAGGATCCATTTTATCATGAATAGCCGCCGGCATTTTGTCTCCTTTTATTTCATATAATCTGAATGTACCTTCTTCCATATAGGAATCTGATATATTATCGAGATTTGCATCACGTATTATTAATAAGGGATTCATGGCCCCTGCAAAATCCAGTGTATTGTTTTTTCTGTTAATTGTTAAAATGGCAATATCCATACCGTCTTTAGATTCGCCATCAGGAGTTTGCTTAAGGGAACGGACTATATTATTTCTTAATTCATTCAAAATAATATCAGGTGAAGTAGTTGATTCTTTTCCAATAATATCGTTCAGCATACTAATACCGAGCATGCTTGTGAATGCTCCCGGAACCCCGTGTCCGGTGCAGTCTGCTGCTATCATGATTATTTTCTCATCCTCTGTTCCCATACCTGTCTGATGCGACAACCCTGAATGTGTAATCCCCGGGCGTTAATCCCGGATAAACTGCTTCATTTTTCTTCCTGGGAGGGGACCAGTTTTTGTCAAGTCCCTCAAGCATATACTGAAAGGTTATTTCTTCCCTGTCATTGAATAATAATCCGATAAACTGAAAAGTCAGGTGGTTGTTGTTATATGATAATTTAAGATCCCGGGGAAGTTGTGTCCAGGGAATTATCTCATATTTTTCTTTCCCCCAGTCAACTTCATTAAAAAAGAGCTTAACGTTTGTGATCTGGATCAAAGGTTTTGAGTCGTTTACTATATCATCTTCAGGACGATAGGCTGTTATACCGTTTACGGTTCCGAACCATATTTCACAGTCTTCCCTGCTGATTATCTCCCGTTTTCCGATTTTGTTGAGATTTCAAGAGAACTGTTACCCGCTTTGAAAGTCAGAAAAAGCAATGACAATTATATTTTGAGTTGTACAGATACACGCAATAAAGGTTTTCTTAACAGAGAACCAGCAATTTTTCTGGATGGAGTACCTGTTGATGACGTAAACCAGATTATTAATCTTGGCACCAGCCAAATTACGCGCATAGATGTATTGCCTGTAATCAGATATTATGGAGAGATGCAGCTTCCCGGTATTCTTGCGGTTTTTAGTAAAAATCTGGAAATTAATAATATTCAATTCAGAACACCAACTATAAAGTACCAGGCGTTATCAAGTCAAGGTTATACAAAACCAGAACATTATAGTCCAGATTACAGCAACAAACATATCCCTGATGTAAGACAGTTATTATTGTGGGATCCGGAAATTGTACTGCTTAGTAATGAAAAACGACAAATTGAATGTTACACTTCTGATCTCCAGGGAGATTACCGGATAAGTATTCAGGGTATTACTTCAAATGGTCTTCCTGTTAATTGTTCTGCGATTATTACAGTAAAATCCAAATTAAACTGACATTATGAAAATCAAAATAGTACTTGCAGTTGCAATTCTACATATGATTACCTTTCAAATTCTGTCCGGCCAAAGAAACACTACCGGAGAAAACTGTGATTTAACTGACTCTGAGCCATATCTGACTGGCGAGCTTTTTGCACCGGCTCTCCCGGTTGATGCAACAACCTGGTTAAATTCCGAATGGCTTTCGGGTGATATTTATCTTTCAAATGGAGAAGTCGTCAGAAATAAGCTCATAAAATACAATGGATTACTGGATGAACTTTTTTGGCAGGAACCTAAATCCAAAAATATAATTAAGCTGGATAAGGAAGGTATCCTGCAATTTCATTTTCTGAATTTTAAAGGTGATACATCGGTTTATTTCAGAAAAATCAAAGTCAAACAGAATATTATTGCTGATTCGAGTGAAGTCTACGGGGAGGTAGTATATGATGGAAGTTTATCGCTTTTTGTTTTACATACTTTCTTTATTGAACGGAGGGAACTTGTTTATATGAATGGAATTCCTTTTCAGAAAGATGTTTATGCAGAAGAACCAATTTATCTTTTCAGAAGTACTAATAACAACACCTTCGTAACCAGGCATCTGGACCGAAAAAGTTTGATTGCATTTTCTCCCGCTAATAAGGATAAAATCAAGGACTTTCTAAAGACAAACAAAAACGGGAGATCAATAAATAATTCCTATCTTTTCAGGCTTACACAATACTTAAGTACAATGGTAAATCAATAAGTTTTTAACTTGAGTTTGGGTTATCTGAGAATTCCAGACTTCTCTCTCAGCTAAAATGAAAAAGTCTTGTCACGTAAGTAGCAAGGCCTTTTTATCACGAACCGCCGAACAAAACAAACATCATCGCGGCCAGGGCTGCTCCAATCATAGGCCCTACAACCGGCACCCAGCTGTATCTCCAGTCACTGTCTCTTTTGCCGGGTATCGGAAGAAAGAAATGCATAATACGAGGTCCAAGGTCACGTGCCGGATTGATAGCATAACCTGTTGGTCCGCCCAGCGAAAGTCCTATCCCAAGGACAACAATTGCCACCGGTAATGCATTCAATGCCCCCAGACCTACATCAGGCTGAGCCATATAAAGGACTGCTAGTGCAAGAACATAGGTTCCGATTATTTCCGTTAATAGGTTATACCAGTAACTCCTGATGTTCGGCATAGTACTGAATACTGCCAGCTTGAAATCGGCATCTGTAGTAGCATCAAAATGTTTTTTATATGCCAACCATACAAGTCCTGCGCCGAACATAGCTCCCAGTAATTGAGCACTTATATATAACGGCATCAGTGAAGCTGAGAATTTACCGGCAAGCACAAGCGCCAGTGTAACTGCGGGATTGAGATGAGCCCCGCTGACAGGAGCCGCTATAAGAACGCCGGTAAAAACTCCGACTGCCCACCCGAAGGTTATAACTATCCATCCGCTGTTGTTTCCTTTTGTCTTGCTTAAAAGGACATTGGCTACTGCACCGCATCCGAATACCAGGATCATGGCGGTACCAAAAAATTCTGCGAAAAACTGGTTCATATGTTTATTGTATGATTTGATTAATCTTTAAAGGTGCATGGTTTACGGTACAGGGGACAAGGTTTTTTCGCTATATTATCTTGTACCATGAGCCGCGTACCGCGTACCGCATTTATTTCTCATCCGCCCAGGCCTCAGCAGCCCTGACAGCCCTGTGCCATCCTTTTATCAGAGATTTAGTTTCACTGCTTTTAAGATGCGGATTAAATGTACGGTCTACCTGCCATTGCTTTCTTATCTCCTTAAGATCAGTCCAGTAATTCACTGCAAGTCCTGCAAGATATGCAGCGCCAAGCGCAGTGGTTTCAGTTATTTTTGGCCTTACGACTTTTACCTGGAGGAGATCGGACTGGAACTGCATCAGGTTATTATTCACCGTTGCGCCTCCATCTACTCTCAGTTCTTTAATATCAATTCTTGAATCCTTATTCATTGCCTGCAGAACCTCAAGTGTCTGGTAACAGATGCTGTCGAGTGCTGCCCGTGCAATATGCGCAGCTGTTGAACCGCGGGTAATACCTGTTATCGTCCCCCGGGCATGCTGATTCCAGTATGGTGCGCCAAGCCCGGCAAAGGCAGGTACAAAATAGACTCCTTCACTTCCTTTTACTGAAGATGCAAGCTTTTCAACATCCGAGGACTTTTTAATTATCCCAAGCGAATCCCTCAGCCATTGTACAACCGCCCCCGCAATGAAAATACTGCCTTCAAGAGCATAGGTGGTCTTGTTCCCGATCTTCCATCCTATGGTTGTCAGGAGGTTGCTTTTGGAGGCAATCGGTTTTGGACCGATATTCATCACCATGAAACAACCTGTTCCGTAAGTGTTTTTCACCATCCCCGGATCGACACACATCTGTCCGAAAAGGGCAGCCTGCTGATCACCGGCAATACCTGCAATAGGTATTGATGCCGGAAATATCCCGGTGGTCTTGCCATAGATTTCGCTTGATGATTTTACCTCCGGCAGCATGCTTACCGGAATGTCAAATATCTTAAGGAGATCATTATCCCACTTCAGGGTGTTAATGTTGAATAGCATTGTCCGTGATGCATTTGACACATCGGTTACATGAAGCCTTCCTCCCGTAAGATTCCATATCAGCCATGAATCGATAGTTCCGAAGGCCAGCAGACCTTTTTTTGCCAGGTCCCGGGCGCCTTTTACATTATCAAGGATCCATTTGACCTTGGTGGCAGAAAAATATGCATCGATTATAAGTCCTGTTTTTTTCTGGATTTTCAGAGCATATCCCTCCTTTTTCAGCCTGTCACAAAAGTCGGCAGTACGTCTGTCCTGCCATACTATCGCTTTATGAACAGGTTTGCCGGTTTTCCTGTTCCAGACAACTGTTGTCTCCCGCTGGTTTGTAATGCCAATTGAAGCAATGTCGCTGCTCTTCAGTCCGGCTTTGGCAATTGCCTTTTTTGCAACCTCTAATTGTGATGACCATATTTCTGCAGGATCATGCTCAACCCAGCCAGGCTTAGGAAAGTATTGTTTGAATTCTTTCTGTGCTGAGGCAACAGGCAATCCGTCATGGTCAAAAATAATTGCTCTCGAACTGGTTGTACCCTGGTCAAGTGCAAGTATGTATTTTCTCATTTTATAAATAGTTTAATGCCAGTTTAATGTATTCTTCCAGTTGCTGCTCCTTCCATTGATTGTCATATCTGAGTTCTCCTGCCATTATATCTGCAACTGCAGGTGCAATAGTGATGCTTGTACGGACATCCAGAAACAGAGACCGGGTTCTTCGTGCAAGCATATCCTCAAGGGTGCGCGGCATTTCATTCCTGCAGATCCAGATAATTTCAGCTTTAGTATACGGAAGAAGCGGATTGAGCAGTTCTGCCAGAGAAGATTGTTCACATATTATTTTTTCAATTTCAACCGCTTTATTGCCATAGATCTGAAGACGCTTCTCATGTAATTCCGGATCAGGCGAAAAAAAGCTGATCTTTTTGGTCATGCATTTCCTTTTTTCCAGTATTCTTTCTCTGATTGCCTTGTCAATTGTCTCTTCAGCCATCCTGCGGTATGATGTCCATTTTCCGCCGATTATTGAAAGCAATCCTGATGAAGACATCGTTATCTTATGCCTGCGTGAGACTTCCTTTGTTGCTGAAGGATTATCGGGGTTTGCTGCCAGCGGACGTAATCCTGCAAAGATGCAGAGAACATCTTCCCTTGCCGGGGGTTTTACCAGATATTTACCTGCTGTGCGGAGAATAAAAGTGATCTCCTCATCAAGGGCTTTGGGCTCGAGGGTGATAGTATCAAGCGGGGTGTCCGTCGTGCCCACAACAACTTTTCCATACCATGGAATTGCGAAGAGAACCCTGCCGTCATCAGTTTTGGGGATCATTATTGCCGACCGGCTCTGAAGAAAGGAATTGTCCAGGACAATATGTACACCCTGGCTGGGTCTTATCGTCTGTTTTGCCTGCTGATCATCCATCCTGTGAATCTCATCAGCAAAAACACCTGTGGCATTTATAACAAGCTTAGCACTTAAATTGTATTTGCTGTGTGTTTCCAGATTTTCAGCATAAACACCTGTTATCTTTCCTTTTTCATCTTTCAGGAATCCATCCATCCTGAAATAATTCAGAACGGTACCTCCGTTATCGACACAAGCGGATGCAAGTGCAATTGCCATTCTTGAATCATCAAACTGACCATCATGATAAACAATTCCTCCTTTTAGCTTTTCAGGCTGGAGAAGGGGATGGCGTTCCAGTGTCTTTGAACGGTTTATAAAATAGGATTTCCCAAGACTGAGCCTCCCTGAAAGCAGATCATAGAATTTCAGACCAACTGTGTACAGGATGACATCCCATATTGTATAGACCGGAATGACAAATTCCTGGTTTGCCGTCAGGTGAGGAGCATTTTTCAGAAAAATCCCTCTTTCATGAAGAGCTTCTTTTACCAGGAGTATATCCCCCTGAGCCAGATACCGAACTCCTCCGTGGACCAGTTTTGTGCTTCGCGAAGAGGTGCTTTTTGCAAAATCCGATTGTTCAAGAAGAATGGTCTTATATCCTCTTGTTACAGCATCAAGGGCAACACCGAGTCCGGTAGCTCCGCCGCCAATTACTATTATATCCCAGACTCTTTCTTTATTGCTCTGTAAATCAGTAATTAGATTGTTGCGATTCATTGAAAAACAGGTCTTTGATTTATATAATAATTTTACAAAAAATAAATGATAATGCAAACAGAAATTATATTTTTAGTTCACTCCATCCTTTCCTGTATTCTCTTTTAACAAACTGATTGGCCTTTTCAAAATTTGTTATACGCATATTTTCTCCATCCCATTTATAGCTGATATAACGTCCAGGGAAAATATATCCTTCCATATCACCATAGACCGGATCTTTGCGTTTTATTTTTTCACGTATATTAAAACTCCTGAGAAGAAGGTTGCCCATTAGTACAGTTTCTGTCAGAGGACCTGCATATCCTTCTAAAGGAGAATCTACTTCGGCATTTCCATAACCTGCAATACAGGCATCAATCCACTGCCACCAGTGCCCATCCATATCTCCTTCTACTCTTGGATATTTCTTTGGAACATCTATTTCCTGATTCCTTGAAAGAGGAAGGAGTACCGGATTACGACCGCCCCAGCCACATGCTGCTTTCCCTTTTGATCCTATAAAAAGTGTACCACCTTCGTAATCATTCAGTCCCGGCCAGTCTGCCATAACGTTATTCATGTTCAGAGCCGGTTCTATTTCAAATGGTCGCTCAGGTGTAATTCCTCCGTCCATCCAGTAAAGGTCAAGGTTTTTACCATTTTTCAGGTTATAGGTAAAGCGTATTGAACTGGAAACCGGTCCGCTTTCCGGGTAGACAGCTTCAACAAAGATACCGCTATAAACTGTGCTTGCACTGCATGAAACTTCTATAGGATACCCAAGTTCCAGCAATTTAAATGGTGGCCCAATTATATGGCATCCCATATCGCCAAGTGCTCCGGTACCAAAACGCCACCACCCCCGCCAGTTAAAAGGAACCAAATTATCAATATAGTCAGTTGCTTCGGCAGTACCCAGCCACAGGTTCCACTTCAGTTCAGGAGGAATTCCAGGTCGGGCATCAGGCCATGCAATTCCCTGGGGCCAAACAGGTCTGTCTGTCCAGCAATATACTTTATCAATCTCTCCCAGAACATCCGCTTCAATCCATTCCCTTAAAATTCGCATTCCTTCACACGAAGCCCCCTGGTCACCCATCTGAGTAACAACCTTATATTTTTTTGATGCTTCCGTTAAAATGCGGGCCTCATAGATATCATGAGTTAACGGTTTTTGCATATAAAGATGCTTCTTCAACTGCATTGCAGCTAGACCTACAATTGCATGATTATGGTCTGGTATAGCTACTGAAACAGCATCAAAGTTCTTACTTTCCCTGTCAAACATTTCCCGCCAGTCATAATAGAATCCTGCCTTTGGAAATTCTTTTCTCTTCGGTGCAGCCATTCTGTCATCAACATCGCACAAAAATGCAATCTCCGCATTTTTCCTGGGGGCTATGGCATAATGGCGGATATCATCAGCTCCCTCACCGCCGCATCCGATGGCTGCTATTAAAAGTTTATCGCTTGGAGCAACATGGCCTAAGCCGCTTATCGCATATGACGGGACTATTGTCAATGCTGCAGCTCCCGAAGCAGTTGCCTTAACAAAATCTCTCCTTGAGAATGCTTTTAAATGCTTCGTTCTTTCCTTCATCGTTTTCATTATTAAAATTCTTTTTCTATGTACCCATAATCAGTGCGTGA
>Ga0307378_10000783_pt1 | contig 53874 bp, 68 predicted proteins | sample UN1MG_FD_202238 | JGI IMG/M metagenome (GOLD analysis project Ga0307378, IMG submission 202238) | Soil microbial communities from Risofladan, Vaasa, Finland - UN-1 | ecosystem: Environmental > Terrestrial > Soil > Coastal area > Acid sulfate soil | place: Finland: Risofladan, Vaasa | collected... | reverse complement strand
TATAGCCGCAGCTTGGGTATGTAGCCGTGCTCGACAAGCTGCTCACGCAACTGGATGATCTCCCGGGACTGCAAGAGCATCGCCTCTTTCTGCCGGTCGATCATCGCTTGTTGACTGTCGATCAACTTGGCCTGGCTAACTGCGACGGCCTCGAATGCGTCTCGGCCGTCATCCTGTTTGTCAACCGATTGCTGGCCGGCTTGTGATGGGGCTTCCATCTTCTTTCTCCCTATACGCGAGGCGCTAAACGCACACCGCTGGGGTCCAAAGCTTTCAACAACGGCAAACGTGAAGCTGGGCTAACTATGGCCGTTGCCGTCAAGTTCCGGCTCGCCGTTGCCACTACTCGGCGCCGGGAGCTGCCGAAACAAATTCCGATCATGCCGCACGTCCAACCCGATCGCCTCCAGCTCGGCCATGCCGGCGGCAAGCACAGGGATGGGCGCCGGACACTGAATCTCGATCGAGCCGGTGTGATCCATGGTGCCGTCGATCTCCACGCGCGACTCCTTTCGCCAGCGCTCACGCGCCGGGCCCTGTTCCAACCATGCCTTGGGCTCTTTTAGGTAGACCCGAGACGAGGCATCCACTTCAGTCATCCCCAGCGCTTCTTCGATGGCCAGCGCAAGCTCAGCACAGCGGCGAGCATGGTCGTCTATCAGGTCGGCCTCCCATAATTCCCGTAATTGATCGCCGGTTTCTGCGTCATGTTCCTGGAGCACGGAGTATCCGCAGTCCAGCCAGCGCTCGAACGTGCTCCGGGGGACGCCCAACTTACGGGCTGCTGCAATGGGGTAACAGCCCTCGCCGACCGTAGCGGCAATCGCCTTAATCAGTTGGGGGTATCGTTCTACTCTGCTACGATTGGCCACGTTCGCCCTGCTTGGCACAATGCCGTATCAGTTCTTGGAGCACGTCGCGGTTAGCTACCCGGTCTTGGTCTTGCCGTTCCATTAGTTTGTCAATCACCTCGCCGTAGTGTTTCCGCTGTGCCTCTGATTCCTCGTGTGTCTTCTCTTGTCTCTGGCTGTATTTGTCGTCCATCCGCGGGATCACTCGGGAGACGCCGTACCAGCAGAACCACACTAAGAAGCCAAAGGCCCCCAGTTCGGTAATGAACTTCAGGACAATCCCTCCGTCCGGTAGCGATTCACCCACTGCAAACAACACAACTGCAAGCACCGGGAGCGCGGCGAGCCGGAGTGATTGAATCATGTTCCAGGTTCCTCTTGACAAAAGTGAAAGCATCGCGCCGCGGGGTCCCAACCCCAGATCATGGGCTGGGCCAGGTCAAACCCCTTGGACTCCAAAGTGTCTCGGGCCAACAGCGAGAGGCGGCGAGTTCCGTCCGGGGACCGAAACGTATCGTAATCGGGGATCGTACACTTCCGGGCCGCTGGTGGTTGCAGCCGTGCAATCAACGATCGGAGAAAGCGTTGTGGCGTCACCATCGAAACAGTCCCCGGAACACGCGGCGGGGCGCCGGACAGCCGCCGGGCCCGCAACCACTCACGACAGGCGGGTCAGCCTGCCGGTGCAGATCGCGGTGCAACCGCAACGCCGTGCCGTGGTTTGTGCCAAGCTTCAGTCGATCCCAGTCGGCCCGGGTGAGGCCGTGGGCGTTGACCAGGTGGCTGCCCAGACACATCGGGCACGTACAGCCGGACTCTCTGAGGGTGTGCCGCAGCCGCATCGGTCGGGTGATCGGCTGGCCGGTGTGGACTACGGCGTCCAGTTTGATCTCGCCCGTATAGGGTGCCGCGATCGCCCGCTGATAGGGCGGGGCCACGGGGTGTGCCGCGGCCAGAACGCAGAGCAAAAGACAGTACACGGTTCAGACTCCTAAAACTAGGCTGGTGGCGCACGGCCCGTAGACTTCGTCGGGCACGCCTATTCTGCCGACCATTTCGATCGGCTCCGGTTCGTCGTGGCTATTGCGCACGATCCAGATGACGTTGTTCCGCTGGGTCTCGTCCCAGAGCAACCCACACGGCTCCATCGCATGACTTAACGCGTTGTAACCTCCGTAGAGGGGTCGGCCCGTTGCCAGGATCGTGAGGCACTGCTGGACCATCGACTCCTCGCTCAGCCATCGCGTGTCCCACCACTCAGTCGGCCGGTAGTTGAGTGCGTCCTGCGACCAACCATCCTTGAAGTCGCGAGGATTTAGCTCGTACTCCGGGGCAAACCCGACACTGGCAATCCCTCGCTGTCGAGCACCTGCGATGGCGCGATCACAGTAGTAACCCTGGTTGCGCCAGTTGACAAGCCACGCCAGAGACCATGGGGAGAGGCGGACCGGCGGCTGTCCCTCCAGGGCCCGCGCGTCCATCGTGGCCACCGTTAGGCTATAAGCCCAACACAAGTTCGACCTGCCCTGACTCCAGCCAGGCTTCAGCACACCGCTGGCCTCCTGGTGGTACATGGCGAATATCTTGTGCTCGTGGCAGTGCCGGATCACCTCCTTGTAATCCTCTGGCTGAACGAGCTTGTCCGGATAGTCGAGCATCGGGACGAGGCCCATTCGCTCGGCCTCCGCACTGCCGCAGATCGTCGTGCGCGGCAGGCACCCGGGCATCCCGTTGCCCACGGTCGGCCGGCGAATCAACGCGGTATAGCTTGAGTCGTCGTACCTCATCGCGGGGCCTCCAATAGTTTCCAGAGTGCCGTAGGGTCGGCGGGCAACGGGTAATCGCGGATCTCGCCGCCGTCGATCGGCGCCAGCGCAACCCGCGGCAAAGCGTCACCCTCAATCGACTTCCACCAGGGCTTCAGCTTCTCGGGCAAGCCACCGGGGCCGGTGCAATCCTTGTCGTACACGCCCAATAATACGTGACCGCGTTTCTTCAGCTCCTCGCGTAAGGTGAGACTGCCGAGGATCGTCTGCTGCCCCTGCGGTAGGTTTTCCAGGTCGAGTGCTTTGAGGAAGAAGGCAACCTGATACTTCCGATCCACGGGCGGCGGTACGGGCGGGTCCGGCGGCGTCGGTGTCCCGACCACAACCTCGTGGACGATCAGTTGGTAGGCACCCGGGATATTCACGTCGGCGATCACGGCGTAGGCCGTTGCGGATTTGGCCCAGATGATGAGCACAAGGTTCCCGCTGCGGTCGGCCAGATCGAGCACCATCGCATCGGCGGGCTTGTGATAAAATCCCCACTCGAACGTGGCGAGGTGTTCGGCCGGCACGCCCTTCAGCGTGAACACCGCCGGCATCCCGGGCTCGACCTCGGTGGGTCCGATCACCTCGGCGCCCGTGGGCGTGGGGACCGCCGCGAAGGCGAACGGTCCCACGCGCGATAGGGTTTGGGCGTGGGATGGGACAACAAGCAGCAGTGCCGCTGCGACAAGAGCACACACTTTACGATTCACGGGATTCTCCTTGTTAAAATCGTCCGACAGTCTCGGCCTGGAAGTTCAACGGCCTCCTAGGCCGCGCGTTTTTGGAGGTTCGCCATCGCCTGCATGTATTCCACAAGCGAGACGTTTTCGCGCGCCGCCCTGGCCATGAAGAGTGCCAAGATCATCTGGATCAAGGCGATGATCGTCTCGATGAGTTTCTGCCAGTCGATGTTCTCCCAATCAATCGCACCGCAGGCTTCCGGAGTCTCGTCAACCAGCCTGCCGAACACGAGTTCGGCGCGTTCTTCCGCCGTCTTGTCCAAGAACGCCGGATCTTCGCCCTGGAGATCGACGAGCACCCGCCGGAGGTTGCGGAACGTCAGACCCAGAGTACGCCGCTCGCGCAGGGTCAGGTTCCGACGACTCGCTACAGCTTCGTTTGACATGACTTCACTCCTTGTGAAACGGGAAACATGGTCTACTGTGCATTCTATCCAGCGATCATTGCCCGGCGGATCGAACTGCTGCGCCTCACGCACTCCATGCACGGCCACAGGTACACCAGTCCGCCGCAGCCGGGACACCGATCGGCCTTTCGCTTGTCTCGCCATCCTCTGCCAAAGTGTCCATTGAGTGCCCGCTGGACGGTGCCCTGGGACACCCCCACAAGTTGGGCAATGGTCCGCATGTTGAACCCGCTTAGGTGGGCGGCGACGATCTGCCGCCGTTTAGCCGGAGCCAGGTGCATTTCAGGTCCTCCAGTTCCTCTACGACCGTTTCCGTACTGTCTGCCACTAGGACTCGCCCTCCTGCCTCTTGGATCTGCTGTACCGTGTATGCCTGTCGGGGCCCCGGCTGCCTCCCCGGGGTCTTCAGCTCGATCAGGAGCCACTGGCCGGAGTAGCAGACGATCAGGTCGGGGATGCCCCCAGCTTGCATAGGGTGCCCCGCCAGTTTGTGCCACCAGATCGGCTCACCCTGCGCCCGGAGGCGCTTCAGGTGCCGGATGATCGTCCGGGTGATACGGCCTTCAGGGGTCATCGCTTTTGTTCTACCGCCTCGGCGGCAACAACCGGCAGCGCCCCGGGCCTGGCTATCAGGATGTTGTCCGACTTGCAATTCCCGCACGTCTTCGGCTTTTCTTCTGAAGGGAAGAGCCGCAGTTGGCCACAAGACCTGCAACGGTATTCCCAACTGCGTTCCTTGCTGCACATCACCAGTTCTATCATCACTCCTCCTCTTCTGTCTTGGCGGCTTCACGTACTAGGTCAGCCCCCAAGGCGTCAACCCACTCTCCGCAGAGATCGTGTATGTTCTCGGCGATTTCAAGAGACTCCTCTGTTGATCGTGTGGTGTCTGTGATCCACCCTTTAACGCAATCAACCATTTCTTGAGTTGTCATGGTTCCTCCTCGCCGCCTCAGCGGCTCGCCTGTGCGCGTAATACGCCGCCGCGTCGGCGGCCATCCGCTTGTCATACGCTTCCTCTTCTTTTGCAAATTGCCGATCCGCCTCGTTACAAGACGCGGGATCGAGACAACCGCCGTCGGCAGTCCAGGCACCACAATGCGGGCAATGAGAGTTCCCCTGCGCGGGCCCGCAAGAATGGCAATAGAGATCCCCACACATACATGGCATAGTTCACCTCTCTTTAGAGTCTCGGCCTAGTCGTCGGCTTCGTCTACTAGGTTGGCGGCTTCCTGGCCAATTCGCTCTTCCTGGATTGCTGCATGTACGGCCTCATGTACGGCCTTGCGTTGATGTTTAACGGCCTCAAGTCCAACACGCGCCACGGTCTCATATTCATCCGGGCGCAAGTTGGCAGAAGCGAGTTCATCCATCAACCATTCTTCGGCAGCCTCCAGAAGACCGTCTTCCGGGCGATTGCCTGGAATCATTGAAACAGTAACGCCCGGTGGTAGGTTGCTCGTCATTGTCCTCCCTCCCTTTAGGTCTCGAACCTAGTGCCGCTTCGGCGGCTTTCACAAACTCGGTAACTCTTGTCTCGCCCGCGGAAAGACCCGCGGATCGTTGAGTATCACCAGCCGCCGTCTTGCGCGGCTCACGCCCACGTAGAACACCCGCTGCTGCTCGTCGTGCCCCTCCGGCGTCTCGGCACCGCGGATACACGGGCCGCTGAGTGTCGTGCAGACCATCACGTTGTCCGCCTCCGCCCCCTTCGCACTGTGGATCGTGCCGACGCGGATGCCGGGCTTGGCAACTGCCTCCGCGCCCCAGCGGTCAACGGCCTGCGTGTAGTCTGCGGCCCCCTCAATCCACTGTTGCCACTTGCCCCGCTTGATCCCGGCGATTAGTGCCTCGGTTGCGCCCAGCTCGGTTAGATCGTGGCGCATCACCCACGGATATTGAGTCTGGGCGTCCTCCATGTCGGCAAACCGTTTTTTCGTCCCTCGCGTTAAGAGCTGGTCCCCGTTCTCCCGGCTCTGCAAGTATTTGAGCACCTGTCGCCACTCGCCGCCGTCGATCGGGGCCCCTGCCTCCAGGTTGCGGAGTGCCTGGATCGCCGCACTCCGTACCGGGGCGTTCCACCGCCCGCCGCCGCGGGTCGAGACCCAGGGGATACCGTTGCGATCCAGGTAGTCCCCGAACTTGCCGGCCAGATAGTTGGTACGCGATAGCAGCAGCCAGTCGTCGCGGGGATCGAGCCCGAGATCATCGAGTTTCGTCGCCGTCTCGCAGTCCCCCTCATGTTCAGCCGGGGTGATCCGTCGGTCCCAGTAGTCAGAGCACCGGGACAACACCCGCTCGGCCAGCGCCAGGACCGGCGCAGGGCACCTGTAGCTCCGGGGCATCACCCGCTCCTTGTCCGCCGGCCAGCCCATCAGCCACTTCGGGTGGGCGCCACACCACCCGTAGATCGACTGAAACGGGTCCCCCGCGACATAGACCCACTGCGACTCGGACGCCAGCCGCTCGCAGACGGCGTGGAGCAACGCCGACACGTCCTGCTGCTCGTCGAAGAACCAGGCGTTGAGCGCAGGCGGCTCGCCCCGCGGCTCACAGCGGGTTGCCCCGTACTCCGCGGAGAATCGCCAGCCCGCAAACTGGGCCAGCAGATCGACGAAGTCCAGCCGATGATCCAGCCGCTTCGACTCCTCATATCGGTCGATGATCTGCTGACAGTAATCGAGCGGCGGCGTCTGGGGATCGGTGTGCTCCGCCTCTTGCCATACTGCCGCCAGGCTTTCCAGGCGGTTGCGGGCGGCTGCCCAAAAGTGCAGGGCGCGAGTGGCATCCGATTGCCGTTCGTCCGTGTTCTCCGTGTAATATCCGTCTGCCTCGCGCCCCGCCAGTCCTATCGGTGCCTGGACGGCGTTCTCAATCCATTGGCGGCTCTCCTTACAGTCTGTCAACAACGCTTCGCCGACGCCCAGACATTTCATGCACGTACTGTGGAGTGTGCGGAACCAGCCCGCTTGCTCCAGTTGATACACAGGCACGTTGAATTGATCGGCGGCCCGCCGTGCGGCTTCACGTCTGGCGGCCCGGGTGAATGAGCAGAATCCCACTTGCATCACGTCCCCGCCGAGGTGGGCGACCGTCTGCTGCATGGTCCGCAGCAGATCAGCCGTCTTGCCGGTTCCGGCGCCGCCTATTAGTTTGGCTACTTGCATTTTCCAGACCGTCCAATATCGTGACCAATTTCAACAACTCACGATCCAATGTTTTGATTGTTGGCCGAAGGTTGCGTGGGATACGGCTTTTCACTCTCCGTTCAATCTCATACGTCGGGCACCATGACGGGGTAAGCCCGATCCGGGACAAGAATTGCCGGACTTCCTCTGCGTTTTTGATCTGTTCTTGCAGGGCGAGATTCTGCGACTCGACTTTGTGAATCCGTTCGGCGATAGTCTTTTGCAGGCTCCTGGATACCCGGCGGCCCAGGTCATGGTCTAGGTTCCGTTGCTCCAGCCACTTCTGCCATTCTTCCCTGGTCGCCTCCCGTGAATAGGTATCGCGCGTAACCTTCGCCCGGCATATCAGCACGTAGCGCCAGAGATCCTCGGGAATATCTACCTGCCGGCGTTGGGCTTTCTTCCGGCAGAAAAGGCGGGCAAGATTCGTTGACGCAACTAACAGGCCAGCCTCAGCCGGGAGTTCCTGGGGGTCGATGATCTTGGGTGGGGCCACGAAGTAGAACTCATTGCAGTAAGGCAGGTACAAATGCCACTTGTTATCCTGGACAAAATCGGTCCGCGAAGACTTGATTTCGTAGGCGGTGACCAGCGGGTTCGTCCAAGAACGTTTCATCGTCCAGGCATCCATCCGGACATAAGGCTCCACAGCCCGTTGTGTCGGCCCAGTCTTACACTCGGACACAAACACATCGCCGCCGTGTCTGACTATCAGCAACTCCAGAAGGCGTTGTGCTGTGTTCATTTCAATTTGGCTATACGTGAGGGATTTAATTTAGGTGTTGTCGGCTCGCGATGATTGCGATAGATCGTTTACTCCGCAAACATCTGCTGCTGTCCCGGCAGCGGCTTTACCGCGCCCCGATCTGCTATATGGTTGCCCCTGAACGGCGGGACGAGGGGCGCCCGCTTTTTTCCTGCCTGCGTTTTCTGCGCCTGCCGCAGTCCTGGGTTCACTGCCAAGTGACAGTCCGCACACAACACCAGGCCGACCGGCGGCTGCTTGCGCAGCCCCCGCTTGGTCACCTTCCGCCCACACGCTGCCCGGCGAGTCTTGCCCTCGATGCACACGTGGAACAGGTGGTTGTCGTCCGTGTCGATCCAGTACATGGGTCACGCCTCCGGTTTGTAGTTCATCCAGACACACTCCGTCATCCGCCGCTTCTGTGCCCCCCCCGCCGCGTTATTGGGCAGATCGAAGTCTACCCGACGCCATTCCCAATCAGCCGCATGTCGGTCATAGGTTGGATTGCGGTAACCGGATAGCAGGAATCGCCCCTTGATATGGGACAGCCGTTTCAACAGGTCAACGTGTTGAGTCTGCGTCATTTCGTACCGATAAACTTCCTTGGCGGTTCTCGCGTCGGGCCAGTAAGGCGGATCGAGGTAGAATAACGTTTCAGGCCCGTCCTGTTGCCGAATCACATCGAGTGCGTCACGGCAGAGAATCGCCACCCGTTTCAGTCGGGCGTGTACTTCCGGCAGGCCCTCGATTGCCGACAACCACGCCGACACCTGTTCGTTCATCCCCCGGCGGGTCCGTCTGCGGCTGAGTGTGGCAAACTCTTGCATACGGCCTGCAAGGGACTGACGGCAACGGACAAAGAAAGCTACCGCCAATTCCACGCGAGTCGATGGCGACCGTAGCCCTTCCTCGGCATCCCGGAACTCGGCTTCGCTGAATGGAACTGCCTGGATTTCGCGGATGAACGCCGGAAAGTCCCGAGCAGATTGGAGCACAGACCAGAACGTAGTCAGAGACGCGTCAATATCGTTCACCACCTCCGACACCCCCTCGGGGTCCTTGGCTAACAGCACGGCCCCGCCGCCAAAGTACGGTTCGACATAGTGAACGTGCGGCGGCATCAGCTCGACAATCCGCCGTGCCAGGTAGTGCTTGCCGCCGTGCCACTTGATGGGACTGCTCATCTTTTACACCGCTTCCGCTACCAGAGGGGTTAAGGTAGGTAACATGCGCGCCAACTTGGCGTGCTACCGTGCGCGAAAATCATACCTAAGTCCTTACGTACCAAGGAGTGCGCGCCAGTGCGCACAAATCGCCTAGTTGAAACCACTTTTTTCTCCCTCACGTATAGGCGCGCGCGCGCTCCACCAGCGCGGCGGCGGTCAACTCGGTGTATCCCTCGGCCGAGAATTGCATAAATCGCTTCCGCTTCCCGCTGTCCAGCGTCAGCGTGTGTTCAGTGGCCCCGTAGCGGCGGACGATCCGGCTGAGATCCTGCCGAGTGATTTCCCCGCGGTAAGCGTGCCTGGCCGTCTCGTACAGGGCCTCGAATTGGAACCAGACCGATCCGTCGTCGCGCTTGAACGTGGGGGCGGTGCTCGGCTTCTTGCCCTCGTCCAGCGTCCACGCCTTTTCCAGCTCAGTCCAGACAAACTGGGCGATGTAGACTCGCCGCTTCTCCTCCGGCGGCGCCTCCCTGTGTTCGGCGCCCCGGACAAGCCGTTCAAACAGTGACGGCTGCCAAGTCCCGCTATTGTCTCGCTGCCGCTTATCCCAGTTGGTGGCGAAGCTCCGGGGCAGTGCGCAGTTGGCTTGCTTGAGTGCCTGGACGCGGATCTGGGGCCCCGAGCAGCACTGCTCGGCCGTAAGGTTGAGGCACTGGTTCTCGGCCGCGTGGAATTGTGGGGCGTACAGCTCGTACATGGGCGGGTCGCTATCGACAATCACGATCCGCCAGTCCTTGATCGGCTTCAGCTTGAGGCCCTGGTCGATAGGTGCCGCACTATCGCCGATCGTTGCATTCACCTCGTCGGAGAGCCGCCGTTGCTTCTCTCGCTTGAGGATCGAATCAAAGTCAGCACGGATCTTCGCCTCGTCGTGCGGCGGGTGATTGCGTGAGTTGACGGCCGAGATTGCCTGGTAGATGAATTCCAGCGTCTCTTGATCTTCCAGGTTGGCGATGCTCCGGAACATCTTGCCGAGGTAGCTGATTATCCCGCCAGTCCGCTCCCCCTCGGGCAGGCCCGCGATGATCCGCTGCCAATGTTCCTTAGGTTTTCGGCCTTTCGTCGGAGGTGCCAGGTTTGTCTCCCCCGCGAGATTCCAGAGTCGCGTCACTACAACTTGCGGCAGTTCGGCAAGGTCTGCTGCCTCTGGCGGAACGAGCCAGGTGTATTGCTTTCCGCTCAGCACGCCTTCGTGGTAGTGGATGCTCGGCGGGAAGACGCTCTGCGCGCCCTTGGCATCGTTGCCGGTGCGGACTTCCAGGTGTCCGATCTCGACCTTCGCCCCAGACGGTAGATCGTCGCGCCACCGGAACAGCCAGTGTTTGCCGCGACCACCGGCAAAACAGACGGTCACAGGCACATCACCGTCGAACAGGGTCAGCAGGTCTTTTTCAGAATCGGGATGATCGCCTTCGATTTCGCACAGCCCCGACGCCGGCCCGAAGAGGACCCCGACGTTAGCCCGCGGGTACTTTTCCCACCACTGGCGGATTTGGTCGGGGTCGCAGGTTGCCAGAGTGGGCCACTGCTTGAACCACGGGGCCTTGCCGCGGCCCCTGACGGCGCCCCAGGTACGGACGGGGATTACCCGCCAGCCGTAGCCGGCGTACTGAAGAGCCGTCTCAACTAAGGCGCCCGGATTGTCCATGCGCTACTCCGTTTGGCTTTGTCGTTTATCCGTCCGGCACCAGCACGCCCGATCGGAAGTGCTTACCGTATTCCGACTGCCCCTTTCCCGGAATCCTGATTCTCAGGAACCGGGCGGCAGTCTCCAGCGAAAACTTGAACGCCATGGGCGGGATGAACACGTAACCGTCGTTGTTGACGTGCGTGCGGTTCAGCCATGTTCGGCGCTCATAGTCGTCATGTCCCTCTTTCTCGGTCCGCGGCGTATCGTGTTGCCGGGATTGTGAGTATGGGGACAACGACTCTAGCGTAGCAACAGCAATTCGCATCTTTCGTCCTCTACGGTTTGGGGTTACTCAATCACTTCAAACGTTACACTTCCTCTTTTCAAAACCACGGCTGACCGTGAGTGGTCTCACTGTTTCCTTGCCTCCAGCATGGCATCGGCCTCACTCGCCAACCCGTCTAAGGCGGTAGCCAAGTCCCGAATTTGGTCTACGGGAATTACAACGCAAAACGTGCCGTTACAATCGGTAAGACTGCCACGGCTGGCCATGTCCCGCAGTCGTTCAGCCGCCTCCCGGATCGGCTTCGTGGTCATCGCAGTTCGCCTCCGTTTCTGATCTTACGTTCAGTTAAAAGCACGGCGGGCCGGATTCCCCACCCGGCATCCCACCCGGCATCCCAATCGGCCTCAATGGGCGACAGTCCCTAGCCGACTCTCAAATCCCCGGCGCTGCCACGCCGCCGCCGTGCCGTTTACACATTCGCAAGGCAGCGTTCGGCCGCCTTGGCCGTCTCGAAATCGCCACCACGCAACGCCAGCGAAATCAGGACCTCCAAATCGTTTCGCCAGCCGGCCCGCAGGTCTGCTTTTTCCTGCTCCAACTCGGCAACTTGTTCTGACAGACTCATCTCACGTTCTCCTTGGGTTAGAGTTGAAACACGGCGGGCCGGATTGGTTTAGTGCCGTCTACCGACTGTGAGGACCTTCACCCTATCCACCCGAAGGTTCTAAGAGTTCGTCAGTCTCGTGACGCGAACACGCCGCCGCCGTGCTGCTATCCGTTCGCCTCCGCCACAAAATCACTCCGCTGCACCTGGAACGCCGCAATCACCGGCACGTACTGCTGTTGCAACGCCCGGATCACCGGGTACATCTTGGGATCAAGCCGGTCCATGGGCGTAGGCTTGATCTTTGCATACTTCTTCCCTCCGGCGTTAGCCGCCGCCTCCAGGGCCAGATGGGTGATGAGCTGCCAGTAGCTCAATCCCTGCCCCACGAGCATCGCCAGGTAATGCTTCAGGTTAGAGATCGACCCTGGAGTAGACAGGATGAACAGCGGCAATGGGCGCCCCGGCGAGAGCAACAGGAGCAGCCGCCCCTCATTACAGTTCCGACTCCACGGGCCTGCCTCCGGTTTACTCCCTGGCTGACTCTGGGGGCAGAGTTGGCAATTCCAGGTGCCGTCTTCGTTCTTGGGGCACTCGCAATTCGGCGTGCCGATTCCGTGCAGGCAATCACTGCTCGTACACAGCGGCGGCCCTGCACCCAGGTCTTGCGTCCCCCACCACGCCCGCCGCCGGCTGGTGTGGATCAACACGCCCTCCAGTGCCGGCACGGTCTTGCCCTCGGGCAGCGTCCAGACGGTTGCGCCGCCGGTGGGCATCGGGACCCGCAGGTCGAGCAATGAGAGTGGTTCGCCTTGCAGGTTTTCCTGTATCAGGGCGAGCACGGGGTTGTCTGGGTTCAGTGCCGGATACTGGTCCGGCGAGAGCACGGCAAGGTCCGTGCCCGGACTGTCATTCTGGTTGTTCTTTTTCGCACACACGAGAAGGTTCCTTTTGGTTAGGATTGTAAACCGGCGCACATTGCCGGTTCTTGACCGCGTACATGACCATCTTCGATAACGACAGATGCCCCACTACCTTCCTCCCCAACCATTTCCAGCCAGACCTGACCATCGTATTCCGCGGCAACGGTCGCGACTTGAGCCAGGCTGTCTTCATCCAACAGGGACGCATCCCGAATCAGGACTACCCGGAGGTTTGGGCTGAGGGCAAGGCCCATCGCAACCGAAACGGCAATCTGTTCGGCGCGGCCAGCTTGCTCAAAAGGTAGACCACCAAACGTCACACCCTCTTCTCCGAACCCCAGGCCCTCTACGGGGAACTGAGCCTCGGTGATCTGCTTGGCTTTGGCTTCATCAATCTGGGCGATCTTGGCTGTATAACCACCCGCCTTGGTTTGCAACTCCGCTAACTGCGTTTCTTCCGCAGCCCGACGTGCATTGGCCTGGACCTCGTTATTTACACGTCCGATGTCGGCCAACCGATCGGCAAGCTCTTGAATGTCCTCGTCTTGGAGTTGGCCAATCTTGGTCTTCAGGGTTGCCGCGGTCTTCGTGGCGGCCTGCGCCGTCTTTTCGGCAACAGCGAGCTTCTTTCGCGCCTCGGCAAGGCGCTTCTCCAGCTCGGCAACGAAAGCCACCTGACTGTGTGCAAAGCACACGGCCGCTTCGGCGGCTTGCTCAGCACCTTGGCAACTCAGTCTTTCCGTCTGATTCCGGCAGTTGATCTCTTGCCGGCGCTTCATCTCCGCGCTCATCTCGCTGGGATCGACTTCTTTCTCAGGGGCATCCGGATAGACCGGCATCCCTGCGAACCTTGCCTGCGTAGCCTTGAGTTGGCGGTTGACTTCCGTGCGATCGTGATAAGCGGTTACCCGCTGGGCATCCAACGCAGTGAAGTCGAGGCCGATCAGCTCCTTCAGGGTTTCCGCCTGTTCTTTCGGCGCGAGCCGGATGAAGTTCGTCGGGTCGAAAGCGAGCTTCCCGTACAGCCCATCCAAGATAGCTTGGGGTGACGGAGCAAGGTATCCATTCTCTGTTCGGATCTCAACCTCGCTGGTGCAGTCTTTTCCCTTCCGTCGAAACTTACGCTCGACAATCAGGGTTTCCTGCCGATTCTCCATCGGCACGTTTTCAACCTTGATCCGGATGGTCGCGCTGTCTTCGCCCTGCTTGATGGGCTGACTCGGAATGGCTTTCTTTCCGCCCAGCGCGTACATAATCGAATCGAGGACGCTGCTTTTTCCGGCGGAGTTCTTGCCCCTAATGATGACCACCGCCCCATCGGGCGTGATCTCAACCACCGACAGTCGCTTAACCTGAGCGACCTGTAGCTTAACGATCCGGCTATGGTTGTTCTTTTTCGCACACACGATTCAGTTCCTTTCGGTTAAGCTACGGCTTGGTCAAGAAACGCATCCGAGTAAGCCCGATCGGGGATCTGGACAGGCAGCACGTCCTGCGCCAGTGGATCGGTCCAATCACTTTCCTTCAGCCGCCGGGCAAGGTCGCGGCGGGTCGCCCGGTTTTCCTCGCGCGCCAACTCCAGCAGCGCGTCGGGCAGCCGGTAGACTCGGCACTCGTATGCCGGCCGGTTGTTCGCCGTGATGATCCGGTGGTCGCGCACTGGATAGCCGAACGCCTCCAGACCGTCCTCGTACCACGTCAGTTGATGGTGATACCCAAATTTCACGGCATCGCCGCCAAACCACCGTGGATCGTGCTGGCGAGTGGTCTTGAACTCAGTCAACGTGACACCGTGCTTGTCGCCATTGCAGATCAGGTCGGGCCGTGCCCGAAAGTCCAGGCCGGTTTCGTCGTCATGCCAGACGATCGTGTGCTCTTGGTGCAAGATCGACCGCAGCAGTTTCCGCGCCTCGGGGTGGTCATAGACGTTCCGGACCATTGAGCGGATGCCAGCCATCTCGGCGGCCGTGAGCATCAGCCGGTCCGCGTGCTCCGCTTTCCATTGCAGCCATGCGCCGCCCTTGCGGTGCCCCTGACTGTTGAGCACGTCGGCCGGGATCTCCACCACCACGCCGTCAATCCCGCCGGGGCTGGTCAGGCAGGCATGGGCCACGGTGCCGAGATCCCAGCACTGTTTTTCCTCCGGCGGCCACAACGGCGGCCGGGCAACGTGACACCCATAGAAGAGCGGCGGCGACTCGCGCAGGGTTTTGATCTGCGAGTTCGACCACTCGCTACGGGCGTGGTACTCGGCCAGGGTACACTCGATGTGGCGGGCTTTCTTGGTCATCGCTTCTTCCGCCTTCCTTTCCCCGTCTTCTCGGCAGGCTCCGGTTCCGGCTCCGCCGACTCCACGGCCGCCGGCTCGGCGGGCTGTCTGTCGGCGGCCGGCTGTTCGCCCGCCAGCACATCAAGCAGCTTTTGCAGATACTTGCGCCGCCGGCGGTACGGGCCGCTGATTTCGGCTGCTGCGGCTGCACGCAACGCACGCCCCTCCTTGGCAAACGCGGCCAGCAGGTTCTTGCGGAGAGCAGCACGGCCCTCCTTGAAACCAGCCAGAAACTCAGCCGACATTATTCGGTAACTCGTTTCCAACTCCGCAAGTTCCGCCTGAACCTGGTCCACAGTCACACGGGAACGATCAGACAACATGGCATAGCTCCTTTCGGTAGGTTTCGAGGATTCCAGAAATCACGTCCTTGCGCTCCACTAGCACCTTCTCCAGGTGCTCGTCAACGGTGTTGTTTGCAACCAGATGATAATGTTGCACGGACTGTGTCTGCTCCTTGCGCACAAGCCGGGCAAGACTTTGGTCGTACTCCAGCCGTGAGAATCCCTTGGAGTAATAGACGGCGTAGTGGCTGCGGGTCAGATCGACGCCCAGCCCGCCCGCCGAGACTTGCACACCCAGCAAGTCAATACTCTCCGGTAGCATCGCGTCGACCAGATCCTTGCGCGTGCCAGACAACTCGCCCCACCGTCGCCCCGTTGCCTGGGCCACCTCCCACACCACACGGAGGTCATGCCGGAACCGGCAAAACACCACTACCGGCTCCCGCTGTGGAATGTCGGTCAGCAAGTCGATCAGCAGGTTGCGCTTCCCCTCGTCAACCGCCACCTCTTCCTCAGTCTGCTCAGTCACGGCAAAGCCACTCGTAAGCTGCTGGAGGCGCAGAAGCCGCACCAGCGCGTTGGCTGCCGTCACAGTGCCCTCGCCGATCTGGGCAATCAGCTCCGTTTCGAGGTCCCGGTAGACCTGCCGGGCGAACGGGCACAGGTCGAACGTCCGGACGTGATGCTGCACGGGCGGCAAGTCGAGTACGTCCGGCCCCACCTGATAGGCAAGCAGCCGGAAATTTGCCCGCAGCTCATCCTGATTCTTGTACCCGGTGACCTGCTGGGGGATCATCGGATTGCCGCATATCGCGTAGTGGTTGCGGAACTGGACAAAGCTGGTGCCCAGGATGCCGGGGTCGAGGAACCGCAGTTGTCCGAATATATCGAGCGGCGTGTTTGCCGGCGTGCCCGTCAGACACAGCCGCCGCGCGGCCACCCGCCTGAGCTTCGCGGCGTAGCGGGATACGGCCGAGTTATGACTTTTGATCCGGTGGCTTTCGTCCAGGATCACGCAATCCCAGGACCGCAACAGGGACCACGCGGCGAAGTGCTCGCGCCACGCCGATTCATAGTTGATGAGCACCACACCGAGTTCCATGCCATCTAGTGATGCAAGGAACTGGTGGGCTCGTTCCACTCTCTTCCGGTTGCCGCCCTTGTCGAGCACGAGCACTCGGGCATCTTCCGGCCCGTGCAACCGGAACTGCCGCGGCCACACCTGGAGCACGGACACGGGGCAGAGGATCAACACCCGCCGGCATCCCCAGTTGACCACGAGGTCAATCGCCACCTTGCTCTTGCCGGTGCCCATCCACATCCCAAGCAGCGTGGCCTCGTGTTGGGCATTGGCGAAGTGGTAGGCCGTGACCTGGTGGTGCCACCCGTCCGTTTTGCGTATCTCTGGCTGGGGAAGTTTAATCCACGCGCGATCAATCGATGGTTTTGAATAACAATCGCCATCGCGGATCGCTGCTGCCATGCACGTACCCACGTCGAAACTTTCCGACGCCTCGATGATCTCGGGTGCGATCTGCGCCTGCCCATCGAGGTGCGAGCACAGCCGCCAGGCGGTGGCCGGTGTGAAGTCGCAGGTCCACTGCTGTTGGGCCTTATTGAACCGGGCGTTGGGCAGTGTGTGGCAGAACTCCACAAGGGTCGGCGAGTAAGGCGACCGCAGCAGGAGCCGAGAACGATCATCGGATAAGCTGAGGGTAATCATTTATTTTCCGCTTTAATTTCAATCGCTTCCATCCATTCCGCATCTTTGTCACAGCAACCGCTATCCCATCGTGCTCACCTCCTGTTATCCAGATTCACGTTTTTCTGCGATGCAATCATAGCAATCTTCCACATACCAACCGTGTTTGTCACACCAATAGATGCCGCGGGCGAGCACTTCAGATACACCGTACTTTGCTGCACACTGTTCCGAGCAAAAAAACGGTTCGGCACAGCGGCTGCCTGGGGTGTTATTGACTGCACGGTCGATGCGAAGAAGGTGCCTTGCTGATTTCTCTTCGCAATAGTGACATAAGCGTTTCATCATTCACTTCCAATCGCTCGGCCGCTTTCATTAAACCTCCCACCACCCGTCTGTCCGGCGAACTTCCGGTTGCGCAAAGTCCGCAACCGTTACAAGGTCTTCGCTGTCTGCGCCGGCTACGGCCGCCGCCTGATACGTCCCCAGATCGAAACTCTCGCAAGCCGCCACGATCGCCGGATCAATCTGCCGTGCCCCATCGCCGTTCAGGTAGCGGCACAGTCGCCAGGCCGTCGCGGGCGTGAAGTCGCAGGTCCACGTTCGCCCCGCCCGGTTCCACCGTGCATTGGGCAGCCCGTGGCAGAACTCGACGATCGCCGGTGAGTACGGCGACCGCAGCAGCAGCCGAGAACGATCGTCGGATAGGCCGAGGGTAATCATTTGCTTATTGTCCATCACTCACGCAACCCACCGTGGCCGGGAGGTTGCGTATCTTTTCCCAGTACACATCTGGCTCCATGCCCAGAACGAGACGAATCCACTTCGGCATTCCCGTTCTCATGCGTGCTGTCGGGTGAACCCGACCCAGCATTTGAATCGAGTCTTCGTAGGTAAGACCGAATTTGTTTGCCAGTTCAACCAAACGTTGTTCGTTGCCGCCGAGAGCAAAGCCCTCAAGCACGACTTTCCACCCTGCACCACGGTCAGTCTTATCAACTGGCCACCAACACCGGACGAAATCCGATTCGGCAAAGTCGGCAGGATCTCCGTGCGGCTTGTAGATCATGTCACCGTTCACATGGAGATAGTAATAGCCTGGCATCGTTTCACCTTTCCTTTTCTGAATATGTGTACCGCCCACCACCCGGCCACCGCCGAGGCTCGCTCTTCGACGGCAGCGCCGGGTGATGGAGTCGCCCGGCTACGCCGCCGGGACAGTCGGCTCCGCGTCCTGGCGGGACTTAGTTCATCTTCTCCCACTCACTCTTGGGCAGTTCGATCACTCGCCCACCTGCTGCCTCTAACTCAGTTGCCCGGGTGTAGTTCTCGCTGTCTTCTGCTGCGCGAGTCACCGCATTTGCCAGGCCCCAGCGCGAAAGGTCGCCGCCTTGAATCAGGTGGGCCAGCACATTGCGGCCCTCTGTCTCATTCAATTCCAAGTGACGACTTACCACTTCCACTGCTTTGATCGGATCATTGCTGCATGGCTGCTGCGCCGCCTCTTGGTATTCCAAAAGCCGTTGACGGAATCGCTGGGGATTGAACATCGCGGCTGTGGCGTCTTGTACCTGACACCAAAAGGCCCGATCTTCCAGCTCCCTTGTTTCGGTCCGGAAGAACTCTCGGGCCTGTTCAATCGCATCGTGTTCGACGCCCCGGCCCAAGTGGGCCTTGCGGACCGCCTGCGCCCGGATCATCCCATTGAGACACACCAGCCGAAAGTCCAACTCTTCCAAGCGGAGGGCACCCAACCCGACTTCGCTATTGCTGACGACGATGCCAGCTTGTATGAGGTCGCCTTGCTTGACTTCGCCTTCAATCCGCGGCGAAACGGCCTTGATGTAAAACCGATCCTCCGTGATTGCACAGGATTTGACTTCCGCCTCCAGTTCCGTGAGTTTCGGGAGCACAGTTTGGGCCAGATCGTAATTGTCGAGCGGTCGGTAGCGATCGCTTAGCAGCGCCCGCGCCTCACCGTCAATCGTGCGGAGCATACGCTGAGCCGGCTGGTTCCTCAGCCAATGGTTGAGGTTTGTTGCCAGCAAGTCGGGTGCATCGCCGAGCATTCGGTCATAGTAGACCTTCGGAATACCATTGACCGACGCGAACTGTTGATGGGCCACCGGGCGAAGCCGCATCGGGGGTGCATCTATCTCTTTGACATTCAACACGATCCCGTCGTCTTGATCCAGGCCGAACTCCATCGCGCGGGTATCCACGATGAAGTCGCGCTTTGCCTGCCGTTGGCGGTCCAGTTCAACGGCCATCTCTTGTAGAGACAGACCTTGTTTCATCATCAACTCCTTTGCATGGGAGAAAAAACGCCGCCGGCGCCGTGTGTCGGTTGGCCGGCGGCTTCGCGGGGATGGCCACCAGTGCCGCGGGCAGGGATCGAACCTGCGACCTCCAGGTTATGGGCCTGGCGAGCTACCACTGCTCCACCGCGGTAGGAAATCAGAAGAGCGTGAGCTGTTGATCGTCCACTGTAGAGACCGGGCGTGGGATCACGCTGACCGCCTGCTGCGTATCCACCTGTGTCGGGTCGAGATAGTACCGGCTCATGTCCGTGAGGTGGCCGAGCTGGTGATGGGCCAGCTCGCGCGAGCCGTAGCGGACGCTCAGCGTGTAGTTCGTTCTGCGCAGGCAGTGGAATTTGTGGTAGCGGTCGGTCGGCAACCCGGCTGCGCGCAACAATCGCGTGAGTTGCCGCTGCGGCTGTTCGCGCCAATACGGCTGCGGCCAGACCATCGCGCGCCGCGCGTCGTAATGGCGGCCGAGCGCCTCGGCTGTCTGCGGCGAGAACTCGACAACTTGCTCCACGCCTGTTTTGGCGACTTGGCCAGCCAGGACGGCCCGCCGACCATCCAGGTCGAGTTGATCGGACCGAACGGCCAGCGCGGCGCCGATCCGAGCGCCGGAGTCGTACAAGAAGAGGATCAGCGAGTAATACCAGTCTGACTTGTTGATGCCAGTACCCCGGATCATCCCCTTGAGCTGCCGACAGGCCACGAGCAGACAGCCGACATCTTCGGGCCGCCACGCGACGGGTATGCGCCGCGGCGTGCGGATCGACGGAACATCTTCCGGCCGCGTCGTACAGAGTTTTTGCCGGTGGGCCTCCCGCCACACCGCCAGCAGATCGGCCCGCTCCCGCTTGACTGTCTGCGGCGAGATTTTTTGCAGTCTGTGGGCAAGGTAGCTGAGTACAAGTTGTTCGGTCAGATCGGTTGTGTCGAGCGTGCAGCCTGCAAACGCCTGGAGGTGGCGTAGAGTGCGGTCGTACTCTTCGATCGTCTTGGGTGAGATACCCAGGTGACGCGGGCCGTAACGGTCGCGCAGGAAATTGTGCAGTGTCATGGTTGCCGACTCCCAGAAGTGGTCGGCATCCGTGCGGGGTGGTTCCTCTAGGTGTGTCTCTGTACTTAAGTCTACCTGATTTTCCGAAGATTGCGGTGCGTTTATAGAGCGGCCTCCGCCCGAGCAGCCGCTCGGGCCACCGTTCGGCAGCCCGGGTCGGAGGCGCAATTGCTAATGCACGACAGACGGTGGCCCGTACAGAAGTCATGTTAGATTTTCCGGGGCTTGATTGGCCTTTCGCCGAGCTTGGGAGCTACTTCCTTGTTCCAGTACGACCTGTCATGTTCAGCTTGCTGCTTGATGTCGTTGGCCATGTTCACGCGACTGTTGTATGAAAGCGACATTTGTCGGTGCGTCAGCTCGTGAATCTCATCCCATAGATGTGTCTGGACTTCTTTGCCGTCAGGGCCCTGAGAATGAAGCGTGTACTTTTGATATGTCCGGATTTTCTGGCCCTGCGCGTCAACAAAGGAGGTTTCCTCGATAAGCTTTCGGATTGCGTTGCGTAAGGCACGCTCCTGAACATTTTCAACCCACTCCACCGGCAGCTTGCCAGAACTGATGACCAGTTGCTCCAATTGAGTCATGGTCTTTCCGCCGGGGTGCTTGCGGAAAATTTCGTGCAGCACATGCCGCACATTTTGAATTTTACCCCTTGTGTTTTTTGGCATATTCTTGTGCCTCCTTGTCGAATCGTTCAAACATTTTGTGGAGTTCATGGATAATGTCGCTGACGTGATGTGCGTCACCAGGCCAGTTCGGGTCGCGGAACATCTTTGTCAACGAACCGTATTGTCTGATAATGCTGTCGAATCGTTCCGACAGTTCTTTCACTCGACGCCAGAAGACATTTAGCCCATCCTTGATGGGCGGCGTTGGCGTAGAGAGCGCGGCGCGCGCTGCTGCGCGAGGATTCGCCGCCTTGGCAATCTTGTTCTGTTTGTCCTTGGGAAGTTCGGCTATCTTGGCGGCAACGGACACGGGGAGCGTGTCTTCGTCCATTGCCTTGACGAGCGCAGGTGTGCCCTTCGCGGTCACTATGCGGACCGCCCGGGCCTCGTGCGTGCTGGAGAAGCCGGCCTGCTTAGCCGTGATCTCCCGGGTTTCCTTGCCTTTGCATTCCGGCAAATTCGCCGGAATGCTCTGCTCTCCAGTGCTGGTATCGCCGCCTCGTCGCTCTGGCATCTGGCCTTCCAGCGTCCGGCGGATCGCATCCCGCTCGCTGAGCATGAAGTCCTTGCGGATCTCGTTCTCGGCGTACTCGCCAGCAGCGATGGAAGAAATGTTGATGACAAGTGCTGGAATCCGATCCCACCCTAATTGCTCGACGGCTTTGAGGCGGCGTTGCCCGAAGATAAGCTTACTGTCCGGGGTGACGCCGATTGGCTGTAGCAACCCCTCGGCCTCAATGCTTTGGGCCAAGGTTCCGAGGTCACCCAAATCCTTGCGATGACGGGTGCCGACCTTGACTTCGCCGACCAAGATAGTCTTGGCGCGTGCCATGACGCTTTTCCGGGTTTGGAGCACGACCCGGTGCCGCAGATTGCGGCCGAGAAGTGCGTTGCTTTTCGTGAGTTCCGGCTGCCGGAATCGAACCGGCTCAGGCGCCTATCGCGCCGGATTTGAGTCGTTAAGGTAGCGTGCGCCGCTGCCAAGCCTCGCTCTGGGCTTCCATGACTGCGGCAGTTGCCGCTCGCCTGGCATTGATTCTTTCGCTTGTGGCTTGTCGCGCCGCTACACTATACCTTGCGGACCGTGTTTGTTTGATGCGCTGATCTTCTTTTCGATACCACGTCAAAACTTCTTTCTTGATCTTGACTTCATGCTTTTGCATCTTCAGTTCCAACATCCTCAAACGACGTTTAGCACTAACAAATTCTTTCATCTTTTCGATACGTTTCTCAAACACTTTGGGAGGGAGGTCAGGGCCGACGGGTTCTAGTTTCGCCCAAGAGACTACAGTTGATTTTCCATCTGCAAACTTAACGAGATATTCGTCTACCAGCGTGTTCTTGTCCCACTCCTGAATCAACCAAGGCAACCCTTTATCAAAGAGGCAACTAAGACCGTTTTTTCTGCCCCTGCTGTATTCTCCAAAGAAGAGTAAACGAGATCCGCGCTTCTTCGCTATACGTTCCTCATCTTCCTTGCGTTGTTCCCAACACCGTAATTGGCCGTCGAGTTGACCCTTGTGATAGTTCGCTAAGGTCGATAATTTGCCATTGTCGTCGAGGATAGCTGTTGCGCCGTTCAGCTTGCCGTAGCTGTAGGTGTGTACTCCTTGGATCACGCCATTGGGATATTGGCAGATCAAGATTGGAGCTTCAGAGGGGAACAACTCGGATTGCCACTGCTTAGGAATCCTCACCATCGCCTCTGTTAGGGTCTTGCCTGAAGGAAGTTTTATTCTATCGAACGTCGTGCATTGCAAGATGCGGGCATTGATCGGGCCCGCACAGAAAATGATGAAGAGAATTACCGGGATGCTGTGCATGACATACCTTTTCAATTAGCGTTTGGAGGCAAGCAAGGCACCAAGATCAACGCCGAGCAGTTCGGCCAATCGTCGCAGCGTGCTCAGAGTTGGTTCTTGCTTGCCGGATTCAATTCGGCTCAGCATTGAGGGATAGATTCCGATTTGTGTCCAGACTTCCATCTGTGACAATCCCGCCTTCTTTCGTGCTGTCCGAATTCGATCACCCAGGTCCATGATCCATTCTCCATCGTCTTCTGTCATTTTAATGTCTTCGGTAATGCCGTCAAGAGCAATTTTGGGCATAGCTTTTGCACTGACCTTGGATTTTCAGCAAGCCGGGTTGCAATAAATCCATGCAATCGGTAGGAGAGACAAAGACTGTGCGACAGTGTAGAATGAGAAAACCGACCGGGGCAGTCACGCGGAATGCAACGCAGACCGCCCGGGCCTTACGGGAACCGGCTACACCCGGTCGGTTTTCTTACTGGACACTTTGGCAACGAGGGCCAGAACCGCCCCGCTTTTGGTGGTCAATTGACTTTCATCAAGTTGGGTTGTTTTTAATTGTAACTCGTTATGGCGCAAGGGCTAGCGTCAAGTGGACAGGGCCGGGATTGAACCGGCGACACCTGGATTTTCAGACTAGAGCGCCGGGGCTCGCGCAGAACAACCCGTACAACGCGCCAGATTCGCGCAGGACGCAGAGTCAGCAGAGAGTGCAAAGTCAGCCGCAGTCGGCAGAATCGCGGCACAGGAGCGACGTGGCGAACGCAGGCGCGACTCTGAGGTCATGGCCAACGGGTCGTTGATACGTGCCGCTGGGCTGGTGACTACATCGCCCACCGTGAGCAACGGTAAACCCGGCGGCGAGACACTTGGCCGCGAAGTAGCCGCAATCACAGTCCAGGATCTCGCAGCCATCGGGCGAGTAGGGGTACGCAAACCATGGCGGGGGTACTTGGCGAAACACCTCGACCCGGGCCCGCCAGAAAGGCGTGTGGAAGGCGTCCAGGGCGTCCCACGCGCGAGGATTGGCCATGTAGCACTCACAGGCCACCACGTCGCCGGGCACGCTCAGAAAATTCTCGGCCCCCGGGTGGGTCACCGACACGTCATGGTCGATGGACAGTACCCAATCGAAGTCTCCAGGATCAGCCGCCAGAACCAAGTCGCGGATTGCACGGTTGCGAGCACAGAGGTAGGGAGCGTAGTGGATTCCCCGAATGTGCTTGTCGGGGAACGTGTTCCTGATCCACACGGTAGACGAGGCTTGTAGCGACTCCCAAATCTGCCTGCCCTCTGCGTCGAAGCCCCCGTATTGAAAGCAGACGATCAACGCTCGGTCGAGTGAGATCATTCAAACCTCTCGATCCACTGGATGCCCAGCCACGGGTCGATATGTCCAACGCAAGCCCCGGGTTGGTCGGGGAACGCATACAACGTCGAACTGCCGATAGTGTAGCTGAAGAGATTCGTGCCGTGCTGGCAATGGGTGTGACACAGGCCACCGCCCGTCGCCCCAACCTGGACCACACCCAACTCCGCATCGTCCTCGGGATCGCAACCACGCAGATACCGGCCTTTCTGATTTGCCAACTCATGCCAGCCGTCGCGGATCTCTGTCTCAGTGTTCCAGCCCACCACCGTACACATCGGGGCATCCCAGCAATCAGTGACGATCCACTTCTTCCCGCTTGCCGCGTGTTCTACGTAGCCCACAACGTAGGCCGTGAACAACGACGTGTCGTGGTTCGGCTTGATCGGCGTGTAGACGTTGAACGCAGCGCCGGTTTCGGTGGTGCCGTCCGGCCAACTGGTTTTCACACTTACCTCGTGGCTTGTCGCTCCCGTCGCATTCGCAAAGCCACTCTGGATCTTGGCCCACTGGACTGCTTCGCCGACTCGTTTGCCCACGAGGTACAGCGGACGGGCCTCTGCCCCCTCGCCTGTCGTCTTGTAGGTGCCGATCAACCGGCCGAGGTATCTTGCGTCATCTGACAGGCTTCCAAAGTCGATTTCGACGGCGAACACATCGACATCGTTAGTATATTCAGGCGTGTCTGCTAAGTCTTGTTCGGGGTCCAGTCGCAGGAGCTTCGCCTCATAGACTCCGTTGACCGGCGTGCTGTTGGTAATCTCCAGTGCTTGTGTCAGCCGCGGATAGTCGGGCCACCCCCGGCGCACCACGTCGGGCGGCAGCAGCAGCTCGCGCGCAATCTCGCCGTTGCCCCCAGCACATTCACCCTCGCGCGCGAGGCCCATGCCCCGATACTCCGTGAGCATCCCGCCGCCCGCGTCACCCCACCTGATCTCGGCAATCTCGCTACCACACAACACAACACTTTTGAGTCCCGAGTAGAGGCGGCGTCGCGGCTCCTCACAGTGTTGCAGTCTCGCAGATGTGTTGGCCGCCACCTCGGCCGCGCGTGCGTCGCAGTGCGTCGCGTTAAGATGCGCGCCGGCAAACGTGTAGACGGCGGGCATATCATCCCAGACCGGGAGCACCGTCCCCGCGACGGCGCCGGTCAACCCCGTCGCAACGTCTTTGGAGTACGCTTGATTGTCCCGGTAGTTGCCGGCCGTCCGCTGGATCTCTTTCTCGCTGCCGTGATGCTCCTCGCGCCGTGGGAAGAAGACGCGGATCGTCTCGGGATAACCAGCCACGCCCTGTTGCGGCGAGTGTGCCGCCTGGAGGTCGGGGTCGCCGTCGAGGGGCGCGAGATTCTGGGCCGCGTTCCGGCGGACGATCGAGAACGTACCGGCCACCGGGTTGAGCACGAGTACGCAGTCGAGTCGATCGAGCACGGCATGGTAGACGTCCCAGGCCGAGACGCCGATCCAGCGGAAGCCGCGAGGATAGTCGTTCGGCGTGTAGGGCAGCACGGGCGCCCCGCCGGCCACTGCCGCCGGGAGGTTGGCCCAGACGTTGTCGAGCATCGTCTGCCAGGTCCACATGACCCCGGCGTTAAGGCTCGCGGCGTAGTAGAAGCCGGCCGCAGAACCAGAGCCGGGGGCATTGTCCGAGAGGTCCGCGCTCGCATCGGCGTCGGCCGGCGGGTCCGGGCAGAACACGTTGTACTGGCTGTTGATCGTCGAGAGCTGGAGGATCGCCCGCTTGTCCACCAGCTCCACGAGCATCGTGGTCTCGTTACTGGTGTCCAGCGCGTCGGCGTACAAGCTCCGCACGTCGCGGATATACAGATCGTCGATCAGCAGCGTTGTAGTGCCGTAGGTGAACTCAAGCGCGTAGGCAACAGTCAGGTCAAGCCCCGTATCGACGGCCTTCTCGCGGTTGCCCAGCACATCCCGGCGGGAGAGAAGAAGCCACGCCCGCCCCGGTTCCTTCCCGCGGGGGCAGCGGTAGGTGTTGGCCCTGCCGTACCAGTGATCGACGGCCAGCCCGTGTCGCATGGCCTCGCGGTACAGCAGTGCCGGATCGCGGCAGGTGTAGCGGGCATCGCCCAGCGGGTCGAGGGCCAGATCAACCAGTTCGATGTTGGTCGTGAGCGTGGTCATTGCTTTTCTCGCCGGTTTATTTGTATCGCATGGCCCGACGAGCTGTCTCTTCTTCTCGGCTTTGCAGTGCCTTGACTTGTTTTCGATACCCTCCAGGGCCATGTGTTTTTCTGTTGCGGCGAATCCAATTTGCCAAGTAGCGACGCTCGGGCCTTTTCTTCCGGGGCATTCGTGCCCTAGATGTTCTTGCAAATGCCAAGAGCTGACGTGTTCCTGTTTTGAGTTTTGCCATTATCTTAACCCTCCTCGTACCCCGGCCACGCGCGCACGGGCCTTGCCCGTTTCGCGTACCCGGATGAACTTCCGAAGCTGCGGCATCAGTTTATTTTGCAGTTACCTTTCGCGCATCCCGCCACGCTTTGCGTCGTATTGCTCGGCGCAAGGTTTTCGATCCAACAACACGCCGCCCCTTTCGGTATTCTGCTGCAAGCCGTTTGCGTCCTGTCTTATACGCTCCCATGCCATGCAGCGTAGGGATTCTTCTGCGCATCAGGGCAAGCTGCGTGCGTACCATGCCGCGCCGCGTGATGCCCAGATGGCCTTTTGCCGCGGACTTGCGTAATCCTGTCATAACCACAATCCTTTCTGCCAAGCCATGATTCACCTTACTTGGCCAATAGGAATTTGCGCCGTCGCTTCCTTCCTGCCTTGACGCTTTTTCCGTGTGTTCGGACTCCGCCGAGTCGGCCAGGTAAGCCACCGTGTCGGCGTACAACCGCTAATCGTCGAACTCTCCGAATTGCTTGTCTTGCACTATTCATCACCACAATCCTTTCTGTCGGGCCTTGCCCGTTTCGCGTACTCGAATAAACTTCCGTAGCTGCGGCATCGACAGGCTCTTCGACGACGGCAGCCCCAGCTTCTTCGCGTGACTGCTGACCGGCGGGTGGCCGCCGAACATGTGGGCCCGCCGCCACAGGCTGAGGCGCCGCGACTTGCGGGGCATTTCCTTCCACGATTCGCTACCGATCTTCCGTCGGTAGTCGATGATCCTCGCTCGGGCCATTGTGTTTTTCCTTTTTGTATCTGGCTACTTTCCCCTGCCAGTCTACGTCACCGATCCATCGCAGTACCAAGCGATTCAGCGCCACGTCACAGGCCCAGCAGAGTGGCCGCCAAAGATTCTTGTCGGCACAAACCTGCCACTGTCTACTAGCTGGACGGCCGCAGCGGGCGCAAGGCAGCCGACGGATGCCGCGTTGGGTATAGGGCTTTCGTCGCCCGTACTTCAGGTGTGCTTCAGGCATTTCACGCTGCATTGCTCCATTTCGGCGTGTAGCCCACCGGCGGCTCGTCACTAATAATCTCGATCCCATACCGCGGCTCCGTCAACCAGTCGGTCATCGACATGGGCGGGATCGCCCGGGGCGACTGCGCTTCCCGCTCGACCGCGTGCTCCTCGGCGGACGGTCGCAAGATGCCAAACGGGATGACCTCGTACTCGATCTCCGGCCCGAAGTTCACCTCGACCAGCGGCCGGAGAACCTGTTGATCCACGTCGAACATGAGCCAATAGACGATCTCTTGGAGCATGGCGTAAAACGCATCCATCGGAATCTGCCGCCCCGCGTACGCGCCAGTCCCCTCGGCCCGGATGATCTCGGGCGGCACCCCCATGCCCTCCGCAATCTCGTCCCGGAGGTTCTCGCCGTATTCCAAGAGTTCGGCGGGTGGCGCCGGTGCATTGGGTGGTTCGTAAGTCCAGTCGTAAATGCCCGGTCCCTGGCTTTGCGTGTTGGGCAGCGTCAGTACCCCGCCGGTCTTTTTCTTCTCCATGATCTCGCGGGCAAGATCCTTGGCGGGAACCTGACGGTTTTCGTCTATCTTAATCATCCCTTGCGGATGCCGCATTGTCCCGCTGTCGAATGCGTTTCGATGATACCAGAGCGTGCGTGCATCCCGATACCCGCCGTCCGACCACATTTCAACCCAGGGCAGGTATGCCGCCTGCAATCGACTGCGCCCGTACCACGGATGTTTCTCCCGCGCGTGGATGTGCCACAGGACTTTGGGTACGACCAACCCGACTTTCTGCCGGCCGCGCCCCGGGACGTGTTGGACGGTGGCGCCCAGAAACTTGCCCTGTTGCGTGATCGCGCGGCAGTCCAGCGAGTGCAGGTCTTTCAGCGTCTCGTATTCGAGCCGACCCTTCTGCGGCCGGTACATCACCTCACTGCATGAAAATCCCCACTCCAACGCCTTGAGTGCTCGCGCAGCACTCGTCCGCCAGAACCGTACTACGGTGTTTTTCAGGAACTCCTTCACCTCGGGATTGTTGCAGTCGATGAAGAACCGGGACTTGCTCAGCACGGGCCCCTTGATAAGCCGCAGCCCGAACTCGACCCGGGCATCGGTCAGCATCTCGTCAACCTGGTGCAGGTTGAACGGCGGCATCCGCCGCCGGAGTCCGGACCAGCCGCTATGATACAGCGTCGGCACGTATTCCGCCGTTCGTGGAGCACCCAGGAATTCACTTGCTTGCGGCATTTGTCTCTCGCCTCACTTCTTCGGCCATGATCGCCGCACTTGCCTTGTCTGCTTCGTCCTCGTCACCCGTGATCTGCTTGACCAGCTCGTATGCCCGCTCGGCCGTAAGTGGCCCCGTTGCGTGCGCCCTCAGCTCTTGCTCCGCGAGCAACGTCGGCAGGTGGGCTTCGTAAAAGTAGAGCCGTTTGCGCGACAGACTCAGGGCGTCGAATCCGTAGTAATAAGCAACCCGAGCTGCATATCGACTTTTTTTTTGAACGCCTCCCAGCTCACGCGAATTGCCTGGGTAAACGCATATACCTGAGTGAACGTCAGCTCTACGCCGTGGCGTTCCTTTACCCAAGCCTGTACCTCGTTAATGTAGTCTTGGTACTTTCCAGTCTCCGCTTGCCGACCCTTCGCGCACAAATCTTCAAGCATGATCTGTGTCTCCATCAGATCGACGACCAGCTCGCGCGGCTCGTCTGCGACGATGACAAACTTAATCTCTTGCGAAAGCAGTTCGCAGACCATGGGCTGGGCATCCTGTCGTTGCTCACACATAACTAACCTCCCTTCCACTTGAATGCGTCTTTCGGCCAGTTCTTGACCGTGTAGTGAAGCTGGTTTTTGGGCAGTGCATAGACCACTGACCACTTCCGTTTGTAGACCCCGTACATCTGCCCTTCACCCCGCAACTCGTTCACCCCCATGTCCTCCATCACCCACAGGGTTGCAGCGTCTTCGTCGCCTATCTTGTCGAGCACGGCCAGCTCGTCCGTCTCAATCTTATGCGCAACCCGCCGGGCGGTCCCCGTCAACTTAAGAAAATACACGGGGTCGGCGCGGTGCTGGAGGTCCACCTTGTTCCCGCTTCCCGCATTGTCGCCCACTTCACCCCCGTTATCGGCTGGCGTGAAATCCAGCCACCCGAAGTGCTTTTTCGACGACGGGCCGAGTGGCCGCGACAAGATCACGGCCCCATCCGCCCCACCCTGGACCAGGTGGATTCGTACCGTGTACTGGAGCCACGATTCGTCTTTTCCCGGCGGGCTGAATATCTGGGGGACTGCACCCATCCGCGTCAGCGGCGGTTCCGGCTGCACTAGCGGCTGGGACGGAACGTAGAGGCAGAAGTCGATCAGGTTATCGTCGGTTCTCCGGTGCATTGCGCCCGCAGGCCCGTAAACGGCATCGACGTTCTGCGAGAGACTGCTTCTCCAGTTGTTCCAACTGCCGGGTATCGGCTCCCAGAGGCCGGAGCGATCCAAGAGGTTTTGGGGATTCGCTCCGAAGTCCCACGCGAGCGAGAAGCTCATGCCGCGGCCAAAAATGTCCTCGGTAATATCGAAGTGGCGGAGGATCTTTGGGCTCTTCGTCCCCGCGCTGTTTTCATCCGGTGTCGGGTTGAACTTCTTGTATCTGGCCTTCACCACCCACACAAACGCATACCACGCGAGCTTCTTGGGAAACCCCGGCGCAACCTCGATCCGACCGGAAATGCCGTTGTCGAACCTGACGCCGTAGGCAGTAGGCCCCTTGCTGTTTAGTCGCTGCTGAACGTCCATTCGGACACACCCCGGGAAGTACGGGTTCTCGCTGCCGATCTCCGTGTCGGTGATCGTGAAGTGGAGGAACCGCCGATCTTCCGACAAGCGATACTGTCTCCGGCGCTCCACGTTCACCGCCTTGAAAAAGTTGATCTGTTCGCGGAGCTGATCGGCCGTGTGGTCGATCTGCCGCCACGCCAGGCCGATCTCGCCCATCCGGTGGACGTTCACCTCGATCAGGCCCGCCAGCGTGACTTGCGTTAGGCCGTCGGGGGTGAGGCTGAAATCAACGGTGTACGAGAACTCACCCAGCGAGGACGTGTTGGTCAGGATGCCCGGATCGCACTCGGCCACGGTGAACTCACATTCCCAGACGATGCGACACGCGCAGTTACCACCCATCGGCTCCCAGGCCAGCATCTTCGGGCTGGGGCCCCGGCCGATCGCATTCGCATAGTTCACCGTCAGATCGCCGCCGAGGCCCTGATTCTTGAGCTTCAGCGTCTTGCCCGGCTCGGTCAGCTTCTTGCGCAGCACGGCCAGCGCCGCGTCCACCGGGTCGCCGGGCGCCAGCACGGGGCCGCCGTATGCGGCAGCCTCGAAATCATCGGCGACCAGAATCGTCTCCAGCACGACGTTGTATGTCCGGTGCTTGACCGTGGCGTGTGCCGCGTCGTAGTTCGGCACGCAGCGGACCTTCAGACTCAGCGGCGCGGGGAAATCGAAACCGTTGTAGTGGACGTTGCCGGAGGATGCTATCGGGCGGGTCATTAGAAGATCCCCGGATGCTGGGGGACCGGGGCTTGAGGGAAGTTGGCCCAGTTCTGGGGCTGCCACTTTTCGGGCACCTCAGTAAAGAACTCTTCCCATTGCTCCATGGCGATTGACGGCCCCTCCAGGGCGTCGAGTATCCGTTTCACGATCTCCTGGTATTCCCCCCAGTGTTTCTGGATCATCGCTGGAATCTGACCGGGGTTGGTCGCAATGATCCCTGTTTCAAACCAACTCAGCTTTTGCGTCACCAGCTCGTAAAACGCATGGACCCCGACAACAGAGTCTTTCACTAGCTCGAAAATCTTCGTCAATGTGGGTGCAATGTCCTGTACCACCGCCGTCTTCAGGTCCTCAATAGCAATGTCAGCCTGGCTCCGGGCCGTCGTCCAGGCGGCCATCTCGGGACCGATCCGCTCGGCACGCCGGAGTTGCATTTGTATCTGGGCCACCTCCGCCTGCGCGCGTGCCCCCGCGACCAGCGGGCTTACCGACGCAATCGACTCGGCGGCGCTGTCGGTAACGGAGACCAGCTTGTCGAACGTCTCCTTGAGCGCCACGCCGGCAAGTACGATGCCTCCCACCGTCGCTATGGCGGCTACGCCCGCGGGACCGATCGACGCAAGTGCGCCCATTCCCCGCTGCGCCCCCCCGCTGGCAAGGCCGCCCATCGTTGGACTGCCTGTTGCCCGCGCAACCGCGCCCCCGGCACGAAAGCCAATCGCGCCCGCTGCCCAATCGGGCGGGCGTGACGCTTCACTCTCCGGTTCTTCGTCGGACGCCACCGGCGGTGGCGCGGGCGGCGGCCCTGCCGGCTCCAGATAGTCCACGCGCTCAGGCGCAGCCTCGGCGCGCGGCACTCTCACAGGTGGTTTACCCGGCACGCGGATCGCGCTGGTCAGATTCTCCAGTGCGGCAGTCAGCCGATCGCCCGGCGCTGTCGGCGACGGGGTGGCCGCTCCCGGTGCCCCGGGTGCGGGTGGACGCTCGTGAAACGTGTAGCCCCCCGGTATTCCCGGCCCAGATGGTCCCAGTACAGGTATCGGTGGACTGGGGATCGCCCCGCCGAACCGAATCGCCTCATACTGCGACTGCCACCCCGCGGGCGGCCCCGGCGCAGGCCCACCCCCCGCGGCTATTTGCCGACCAGCCTCCTCTTCCAGAATGAACTTGATTACCGTGTCTTCGGACATCGTCCATCATTCGGGAGTGGCGTCTTCCACGCCTCGGATTTCCAGTGTGGCAGTCAGGGTCCCGCTAGCGTTGGTCAGATAGACCTTGGTAACGTCCACCGTCAACAGATTTGTGTAGTAGTAGCCCGTGTGCCAGATGTACGGATTGCCGGCTTTCAGTTCGATCGTGTTGCCGACAGGGTGCTCGGGCGCATCTGAATCATTCGTCTCAAACGTGAGGTCTTGATCTGACTTTAGGTAGATGTACTTCAATTGGCTTACATCGATTGCCAGATTGACCAGCTTGTCAGTCGTGCTGGGAGGAACAACGACCTCACGGGGGCTCAGTTCGCCGTCGCCCTCAAAGCTCTGGCGACAGTCAATCATCTCCCCGATGCCTTCCCAGCGGCGCGTAAGATGTTGCGTAAAAGCCACGGGAAACCTCCTTATGCCATCAACGGTTCATAATGGACGTACTGGTTAGCGTCGCCTGCCGTTGCGTAGGGCAGGAGTTGCAACCGGATTCGCAGCCGGCGAAGCGTCGGGGTGAGCGACAGACGGATTGGGAACTCGGGGGCGAGAACCGCCAGCCCGGCCACGATCTTCTTCGGGCCCGTCGCCACGTCGGCAGGCGTGCTCGCCAGCGGTGTTAACTTGATCCCCTTCGCCAGACTGCTTAGCAGCACGCCGATCGTACCCACGTTGCCCCACGTCGCACTCCAGGGCCACGCTACATCCGCCAGGGTAGGTCCTGCACCGGCAGTGAACGTAAACCACCGGGTTGCATCGGGATACACCTGGAACCGGATCGGCACACGGCGCAGCGACGGGGCCATCAGGAGCCGCACCGGATACCCGTTGGCCAGCTTGACGTAGTGGAAATCAAACACGTTCCCCGCGGCCGGGGAGCCAGCGTCGGGGGTGAGGATCAGCGATTTGACGGCATCACTGCTGGCCAGCCGGCCGATCGGCCCGTTGCCCGCGCCGGCCTTGTGGAGCTTTCCGAGTTGGAGCACCTGGTTGGCCAGCGTACCGTGATCCGGAGCCCACGGCCAGTATGCCTTGAAACTCTCATACGCCTGCGCGTTGAAGCTCAGCAGCGTGAGTTGCAGCGATACGTCGGCACCCTGGTATACAAAGTCTTGGATGCTCTCGCCAAGGCTGTCACCGACGATCGGCTCGGCGTGCATCACCCACTCCAGATCGACGCCCTCCGTGTCGCCAATGTCGGCCTCTGCATCGTTGGTCCCGAACTTGACCTGGTGGTGACCCGCAATGTAGTGCGACCGATCCGACTGCAAGAGGTTCAAATCGAGAAAGCAGTTGCCGCCCTGATACACGGCATCCTGGATGCTGCGGCCCAGGTTGTCGCCGCGGTTATCCTCTTCGATCGACGAGAATTCGAGGTTGATCCCCTCGGTCTGGCCGATGCTGATACCGGCACCTACGCCGGGGGTGGTTATGTCCGGGCCGTCGGCGTAGGTGCCGGTCACCACGTCGTATTTGCCTGCGATAAAGCCCATGGGTTACCTCACTTTCGGCCGTGCGCTGTGCGGAGTCCTCGAATCACCCCGGCTGTGGCTTTGCGCTCTCTGTGCCCCCGCGGTCGCCAGCGCGCAATTTGCGTTTCAATTCCCAGCGCCGGGCGTGCGCGATATTCAAGTCGCCGAATCTGTCTCCACCTCTTTTTATGCTTGACCATTGTCTTACTCCATGTTCTCGTAATCTTGCACCCTCCGCGCCTCGCGGAAGCGAACCGGGAGCACCAGTGCGGCCAGGTGGCCGATATCCTTCGCACTATCCGACCAGACCCAGGCCCCCGTCTCCGGTCGTGGCGGCACGTCGCAACCATCCCAGAACAGCGGTTGGATCAGCTTGTCGTCGCCTGCAATCAGGCTGTTGGCCTCGTTCATCACCGTATAGTTCTGGTGGACGTGGGCAATGATCTCTCGGGCCAGCGTCTCCATCCCCGACAGTGCCTTCAAAAACAGTTCGTCCATCATCCGGTCCTTCGGAACCACCGGCGTGCGCATGGTAATCGTGCAGGTCACCCGGTACACCTCGTCCAGGCCATGGTCGATCTGCGAGTCACCCGGTCCCCAGCCCGTTGGATGCACGGCGACATACCGCCCGCCGAAACTCGGGGGTGGATGCCCGTCGAGCTGACACCCGCACTCCAGCTTCTCCAGCTTGAGCTGGTTGCGAACCTGGTTGCGGACGGCGGTGAGTAGGGCGGACAGGCTCACAATTACTTCCAGCCTTTCAGTTTGATTTTCCGCATGTGCAAGCCAAACTTTCGCTGAACCTTGCGCTGTGACTTGGCACTCTTCCCTTCGCGCCGCGGTCCTTGAAACAAGGCCCCTCCCCCGCTGTGCCTGGCGCGCTGTTGCCATCGCCTGAGTCGTGCTGCCCTAGTTTTTGCCATGACTTACTCCCGCTGAAGTTGACGAACGACTGCCTGGATTCCCTGACTCACACCCTCACGTATCCACGGGAGCATCCGGGCCCGCTTGGGCCACAACCGGCGTCGCTTGTGGACATACGGCGCGTACGGTACGTCGGTGCCCAACACCAGCGTACCGTGGTACTGTTCGTACCGCTGTTCAGGCGACGGCAGGTAGCCTGCCGCCGATCGGCGGCCGGGTGCCAGGCTCTTTTTGAGCCGGCCCGAGATCCAGTTCATCGGCGGCCGACGGCCCCTGAACCGCTCCTTGCGGGTCCGGGCACCCGCGGCCTTGACCGTGGCCCATGCCATCCGGGCGGCACGCGCGCCGGCCTCGCGCTCGCCGATCTGGAAGGCCAGCCGTGCGAAATTGTGGGCGAACACCCGCCGCCACAGGCGGTCGTGCTGCTCGCTCAGCCCGCGCTTGCCCCGCCGGGGCTCCCGCCGCGACTCACGGGCAACGATCGTCGCCTCTTTCAACGGCGCCCACTTGTCGCCCAGCTCATCACTGCCCCACAGCGACTTGGCGAAGAAGCTGCGGCTGATCTTGTCGAAGATGTGGTAGGCGAAGTGTGCGCAGAACGTTGTGGCCAGCCCGCGGCTGTCATACATACGACCGGCAAGCAGGGCGGGGAGCCGGCGCAGCTCGGCCTTGACCTCGGCGCGGGTTCGGCGGGTTCGGATTGTGATGGGTTCGGGCATCTCAACTTTTCAGCAAGAGCAATCCCCAGACACCGTACAACACAGCGCAAACAACGGACAACAATCCGAAAAGCACGAGCATCACGATGGTAAATGTTTCAGCCGGATTAGGTTTCATTTTCATACTGCCTTCCAGCGATGCAACCGCACCGCATTCGACACACCACGGCGAAAACCGGGCCACGTTCGCCGAAGCTTTCGGAGTTCTTGTGCCGTCTGTTTTCGCGTTGGCTTGCCGACTGTGCGCGAACACATCTGTACGCCTCGCACAACAGCACTGGCCCGCCGCCGCCTCACTCTCGCGTACATCTTCCTCCCTCACGGTTACCACTCATTCAGAGTGTGATGGTCATTTCCAGTTTGGCCCCTGCACTACGACATGTCCGCGGCGCACGCCCGGCCGGGCACGGGCACGAACGGGCGCCGGCTTGCGTTTCCTTGGCGCAAGCACCCGTTTCGTCTCCCGGTCGATCTGCGCCCGGCTAAGTCTCAATGAGCCCGCAGCGCGCGCCATCCGGGCGTGTCGTGCGGCCCGCGGAGCGTACCGACTTGCCATTGATGTTCCTTCCTCACGGATACTACTCGTCCAGGTAAACGGGGTCGGCGTCCTGTCGAGCAGACGTGCCGCCCGTGGAAATCTGTTGCTGCACGCGAATCTTTTTCGTGGCAAACCGATGATCGACTCGCAGATTGCTCATAGCCGGCGTAAAGTCCGCTCTCTGGGCCAGTCGCGGGACTTGCTTTTTCCCCGACTCGACTTGTTCAAGATCGGCAATCACCCGCTCGTACTGACTGGTGTACTGCCCCGGATCGCCGCGCCTCTGCGAGAGGAGGTAGGCACCAATCCGGGTGGCGGCGCCCCTGATCCACAGATTGTTGGCCATGTCGGCAGGCTCATACCATTTCTCGCAACAGAAGTTGACCGCGTCCGTGGCCTCGGCCACTATATCGTCCCACACGCCGGCCTCCGGCTGACCGTCCTGATTATCGTCCGTGCGCAGCAGCGCCGCGGCCGAGGACCAAATTCGTTCAATCTCGGCCTGACTGGTGTAGGTCTGAGGAAGCGTTTCAACCATTGCAGGGTTTCCTCAAGCTGCTAAAATGCGAGCCCTTGGCGGCTTTGCGGCGCCCGGCAACGTAGCCCACCAGCTTCCGCTGCCGTTCACCCTGGCGCTTCCACGTCATGCGTCTGGACATTATGCTCGGGGCCTCCGTGTTTTCGACTGCTTGCTCCCGCCGGCCTTCCACCCGAACAACCGGCGTTGTCGGACTGTGAGCCGGTGCCCACGGACCCGGCCCTCCCTCAGTATCTTTCGCGCCCCCACTGGTTTGTGGCAAGGCATAATCGTATCCCCCTACATCGCGCGGATTTTCTCGGTAAACAGCTCATACACCTCCCAGAAAACCTGCCCGCCGCTCCCCGTGAACTTGTACTCCACCCGATAGGTATGCTCGGCCAGTGCCAGCAGCGCCCCCGCCACCGTGTTGCGGAAGTTGTAGCCCGTGCTGTCCTTGTCCCACCGTCCGTCTGTCTGGAGAGTGTCGAATACGGCAGTGGCAGGAACCACTGGCGAATCGTCAATCACCGTGTCCCCGTGGTTCGTAATGTCGGTGATCGTCCGCTGAATCGAAGTGATAGTGGCGATGGTGATGTACGCGCCGTCCATGTGCAGGCGACCCACCTGCGTGGAGTCGCCGCCCTGCTTGACGTTCTGGACTGTCGTTTCAGTTATCATCGCACGACAACCTGTTTCGCTTCGGCACCCGACACGTACACTTGACCCAGCCCCCCAGCCGCGTAAACATCGTGCGACTCGGCACCGGCAACGTAGACCTGCCGGGCCGCGGGAGCGACAGGTGCCTCTTCTCCGCTGCTGCCCGCAAAACCCAGATTCAAGAGCCAGCCCAGACAGGCCATCACGCCACCTCGATGTAGGTTCCGATGAATTGCATGGGCTGGGCTCCGCCGGGCATCTTCACTGCCAGCGTTTCGTCGGCGTCGGTCGTTTCCAGCCAGCCGTCGTCGTTGATCGGGAGCACGAAACCCCCGTGGTTGTTGCCGTCGGCGTCCACGGCAATCGGAATCGGATTCGCCACGCTGCCAAGCTCGGCCGTCTGCGTCGCGCCGGTCTCCAGATAGATCGTCGTGCCGGTGGCCGACAGAGCGATCACCGCCAAACTCCGCAGCCGGATCTTCTTCGACCCCGAAGGCGCTGAAATAATCGCCTGCGCGTCGGCGGTTGCCAGGACCTTGAATCGCTTGACCGTGCACTTGACCGCCGCGTCGTAGGCATAATCGGATTGTCCTGCCGAGCCGACGAAACCCATCTCGGCCGTGCCGGCCGGCAACGCGGAGGAGATAACCACCGCCCCGGTGTTACACGCCGTCACCTTTCCGCTCAGGGTGTTGAGCGTAGCCTCGGTCGCAGCCCCGGCGGGCAACGGAAGCGCCGCCGCCGAGATCGGTTGCGTACCCTGCCAAAACGTGCCGGTCACGGCCACCGGATTGGTGATCGTGGTAATCGTTCCAGATGAAATAATCACCGCGCCCGTGTTGCATGCGGTCACCTTGCCGTCAATGCTCGCTGCGGAAGTAGCGATGTTGTCAGTGTCGGCGTCGATTGTGGTCAGTAGCGCATTCGCCGCAGCAGTCAGAGCATCATCATTCGCCAAGGTCACGCGCTGCGTGTTGGAACCGACGACACCTGCCCCTTGGTCGATCCCGGTGCCGAAGGAATCTATTGAAACCGGGAACCCGGCGCCGGCATTCACTCGCGTCCACGTACCGTCCGGCCCGAAGCCGACCAGGATCTTCTGGTGATGCGCGCCGCCGATTTCGTCGGTGGCCAGATCAGACCCGCCGGCGCCCGCATTGAGTGTAATGTCGTCGGCCATCGTTCACGCGGCCACCAGGCCGCCTCCGATGATTCTGTTTCGGCCGGCAAAACCCGGCGGTGCCGCCGTCAACGGATAGGGCACAGCGGCGAGACGGGGGATGGCGTGGGGGTCGCGGGCGAGATGTGCGATTTCGGCGGGGAGGAGGGCACGATTCCAAATTGCGATATATACCACGGCCCCTTTCCAGCAATGGACCGTAGCCCAATTGATCCGCCCGATCCACGTAGAGTCTCCGCTAGGTCCCACGACACCGCCAACATCCGAATCTGTTAAGATCCCGTCTAGGTAAAGCCCAGAAGCTGTCGGGGAAATTGTTGCCGCTATACTGTGGTACGCATCCAACGACATTGGTGTCTCAAGCCGGATAAGAGCAACCCCAGTACCCCAGTCAAATTTAAGGTTTCCGGCTTGCTCAAAAATGTTATAGCCATCGTTTGTGAGACTGCTTATGGCCGTTGAAACCAACCCGGGGTAGCTGTCGCCATGATCGCCATCCAGTCTTGCCAATGCGGCTATCGTCATCGACGGAGCATAAATCTCCTGTCCAGTGTCTACGTAATCATCTTCCCCGTCAAAATCCAACGCCCACCCATACGGACTCATCACCCAGTCCGTCGCCGGGTCCATGTTGGTCAGCGTGCCGGGGCTATTTCGCCGCCGACCCCAGTCGGGAAGGGTCAAACCGCCATTAGGCCCATACCCTAAAGTTGGATCCCAGTAACTGATCAGCTCCTTCCAGAGGCGGGGATTTGCAGGCAGGCCGTTACGCGGGGCGAAACCCCTCGCGTAAGAGGGGCGGCCATCGGTAACTGTACCTGGGAGGAATAGGCTCATACCAACAATGCGTCGGAACGCATCACCTCATCATCGGCACCACTGGCGTGCCAAACGAGTGAACCAATGAAATTCAACCTGTTCGTCTCCGCGTCGTCATAGCCGCTGGCATCGCTGGGCAGCTCGCCGGTTGCGTCGCCGCCCTCATAGTAAACGTCAAACGTGCCATCCGCCGCAGTGCCCTCGTCATGCGTGATCTCCAACTGCACCAGGTAGGCGATGTAGAGATTCGCACTGTTGTCGATCTCATCCGAGAAGATTTCTGCCCCGTCAGCCAGGGTGGATGCCGCGATGAACCCGCAGTCATCGTCGCCCAGCGGCGCATACGCAACCTTCCCGGTCGCGGGCGTGATGTAGACGCCCGTGATCTTGAGGTTGATCCGGCCGTTGGCGTTGAAGGTCAGCAACGACCCGGAGTTGTTGACCACGATAAACCGGGAGAATGGGGATAGCATGTTCAGGCCCTTGCCCTTTCTACGTCACCAACACGAACCCGTGATATCTCAAGTTCCGTTGCCCGGCTAACCGCCTCGACCCGAATCAGCTTGAGTTGAGTGATTGTGGCCGAGGTCGGGCCGAAGATGTCAACGAACAGAGTCGCCTCGACTCCGTGTGGATTCAACTCGCCCAAATGCAAGAGATCCCAGATCCTCTGTTGTTTCTCGGCAGTCAGCAGATCGAATTCCGCTTCGTTGATCGCGTTCAACACAGCCGAACCCGTCAAGGTAGGCCGGTTCCGCTCCCGGTTGACGGTATTCAGGCTCGCCGCAACCTCGGCATCGGACATGGTCGCGTAGCCGCGGGTCAACGGATCGACTTGGAGTTCGGTTTTCAGAATGTCGTAATTCATGGTTCCCCTTTCGCCCCTCGACCCGCGTGGTCGATCAGGTGTTTCGTCGTACCACTCTGGTCCTTGATCCATTCACGCTTGACTTGGCAGTTCGTCGAGTCGCCTTCAATCCGGACCATCGTGTCGATGTTCCAGCCTTGCATGGTGCCGATTCGCACCGCCTCGCAGTTTCTCAACACGACGCCCACGGCCATCCGGCCCTTGGGCTCCTGCCAGTGACTCAGGCGGTCGATCCGGGATCCGAACGAGTCCTCGACCTGCAAGATAGCCGAGCCCTTCAGCCGCTCGCTGATAAAGCCGTCGAGGCTGCCCGCCCAGAACTTCCGCAGCCGGACGACCGGATGCTTACCGCTATCGCAGTCCTCGATCCCGAGTTGCCTCACGTCCGCTGCACCCGTGATGGTTACGATCGGGGCGTCGGCACTTGTGACGTCATGGATACTGAGCCCGTAAATCGATCCGGCCGAAAGCCCGCTGGCGTCCAGTGCAGGGCCCTCGCAGTACATCACGCCGAGATTTCGAGCGTGCAACACCCAGCCCCGGTCAATCTTCAACCCCATTCCGCGAGTACGGTAGAACGTCAAATTCTCCAGCACGCCCCGGTGGACGTTATCGACGTACAAACCCCTAGCCTTCTTGGCACCGTCGAAATTCAGTCCCGACAGATGTGGCGAGTGGATCTCGCCGTCCACGCCAATCAGTCTCAGGATATAGTCGTCCGTCTCGGGCCCGCTCCACTGGAGACGCGCACTACCGACCGCGCGGATCGTGCAATGGGCCAGCAACGAATTCTTAACGAGGTACGTGCCCGGCTGCAAAACCACTTCGCCCCTGTCCTTCCACGCCTGGTCGAGAGCGGCCTGAATGTCTTCAGCCGCCTGGGCCGTGCCGGCGAAGGTCAGCAGCAGGAAAACGAGCAAATATCTCATGGTACGTACACCGGGCGGTCAAACAACAAAACATCCAGGGACACTGGATCACCGGCCCCCGTGGCGGCAAGGGCCTCGTAGCACACACCTATTGCATAGCCGGCGCCTTGCCCGTTGCCGGCTGTTCCAATCACCACACCTTCGCCTGCAACCGTGCCGGTGCCCACGAATTCCCCAACAGCAAATGTCATGTCTTTCTGACCCGGGAACGTAGTAGTCCAGCCCGACTTTTGCACCCAGCCTACGCCGGCATCGGCGGTATTCGCCACCTGCGTCAACCCGATCGTGTACTTGTCGCCCACCGTCGTCGTCGTCGCCATCTCGTCCTGGTCGCCCGAGACACCCGGCCGAACCACCAACCGCCACTTCGCTATCGTGCCACCCGTGTTATTAGTAAGCTTCGTGTAGCGGTAGTTGTAGCGATCCTCGACGCCGGCATTGTCTACAATGTTGTTAGCTTCCTTAACGCCCGTATCCCCCGTCACCGTCGTTATCGCAACACCACTGACATTGATTGCGTTGTTGGAAACCACGTTGCTACAGGAATCCATGTCCAGCCAGGTCATCGTCGCTCCCGTCTGGAACAGGAACGAATTGCCTGTCACTGTGTTGTTGTAACTCTGGTAGCCAAGCCGAACTGCCTTGCAACTGGCCCCGGTCATGGTCAGCGAGGAGCCCACCACGTTAATGTACGTGGCATTGATAAGCACGATACCTTCGCTGTTATCGAGGGCCGTACCACTTCGCCCCATGAGGGTTCCCTGATAGGATTTTTTGAACAAGAAGTTTGCCCTGGCGTTCCCGCTGGATTTCGGCCCGATAATCATCGGGTGCATCCCGTTGCAGATCACGCCATGCTCTTCGTTGTTCTCCACCCAACTCGTACCAGTAAAGCGGAACCCGTGAGCATCGTTATGGATGAGCCCAGAACCGGAACAGAACCAAATTGCAATGTCACGAACTATAGCCTCATCCGCGTTGGTATTGAACACGAGCCCATGGGTCACGGCCGAGTTTGTGTTGGCCGTATTGGTTCCGTGAATGTCGAGGTTCTGTACCTGGTATCCGTGCCCGCCGGCCCCTGTTGTCGTGTCCTCGTTGCAGAGAATCGCGTACTCGCCGGCCGGCGGGTTGTTGAGCATCTTGATCCGCGAAACCTCGGGCAACACGCCCCGGATAGACACGCCCGGCGGAATCACCGCGCACGGAACGACCCGCCGGAACTTGATGTCGTTGTCGGCAACGTAAGTCAGAGAAGTGGAAGGTCCAAACGTGAAGGTGTCCGTCTTGGCATCTACGGTCAGCACTGTTGCTACATGGTCGTCCCAATAGACGGAACTCGATGGATCAGACCCGCCGGCGTTGTCGTAGATTCGGATAAGCTGCCCTGCCTCTACATCCCCGATATCACCCGTGGTCCACACTTGGGCCGTAACCGTGTTAGTGGCATCAATTTTGCCCGTCCCGGCCCATGCCGTCTCACCGACCTTCGGCGAAACGTAGAGCGTACCAAGCACCAGCACTTCACCACCCCCGGTAGCCGGGCCACTGGCCTCGGCAGCGTCGATTGCGGCTTGGAACTCGACTTGATCGCCGCCGGTTGTCGCCGTGCCGTCGCATCGCCGGACATTCGGCCCGCCGCGGATCGGCCCCCGCCAGTCGGCAGCCACGACGATCTGACAGCCATCGGTATCCTGCCCGCCCTTATGCAAAGTCGCCGGCCCCGAGAATTGCCCCCAGGCAATCCAGCCGGCGCACAAGACGATCAACAATACTATGAAGCTGAGTAAGCGTTTCATTTCACGACCTAGAGTGAATAGTAGAATACGTGAACGATAGTAGCCGCACTGCCCTTCAACTCGATTGCATCCAGGTCGCCGCTGTACGGCAGATAGTCGCCGGCCGCGATCGCCGCGCCCACCTTCGTTGCCGGGTCGGGGTTCGTCCCGTCGTCCGTCCAACGCACGGCATCGTCCTCGACAATGAAGACACAGCGATACGCGCCGGCCGGCACGGTGAGCGTCTGCGCAGTGTCCAGCCCGATGAGCTTCTGATACGTCCCGGTCATCGGGCTGTACTCGGCCTCAACCACCACGGTCTTAGCCAGGTTCAGGCCCGTCTTCGGCACGGCCGGCGGGGGTGTTGCCCACCACGCGCCGACGATCAGGCCGAGCAGCAGCACCTCAATCCAAAAGAACCGCCTGTCGCTCATCATGTACCCTCCAAAAAACGGCCGCTCCGGGAACTTGTCCCGAAGCGGCCGGCTCCCGTGCAACTCAGAAGTTGCGTTTCCTATCATTTTGCTCGACGGCCCGAAAAACTCCCCTCGGCTAGAAGTTCACATTGGCGTAGGCCACGCAGCGGGGCACGTATAGCGCCGGGATCACGTTGTCGACCGCAATCAGCTCCGATCCGCCCGGCTGCGTCTTGCGCTCCGTCCAGGCGTAGATCCCCGACTCCTCGTGGGGGTCTGCCATCAGGTTCTCGCGGACCAGTTCCGACCCCTCGACCATCGACACCCAACTCATGTCGGGCTCGGTGCAGAAGATCGCCTTGTTGTCGGGGATCGTCGCGCTGGTTGAACCGTTGACCTCCAGCACGCCGTCGTAAACGTGGAAGATGAACTGGGGCAGCGGCTTGAACACCACGTCGAAACCGCCGTCCGGCTTGCCGTCGTCGGCGGTGCTCATAATCATCTCGTTGAACACGATGTTCGCCGAGCCGGCCGCGTTCTTGAGGCCCGTGTTGTTCAACACCCACTGATACGTTGAACTGTTGAGCCAGATGTGCCGCAGCGGCCAGCCGTGCTGAATCTGAAAGCACCGGTTGATCTGCAAAAGCTGGCCGATGATCGGAGCATTGGCTGTATCCGACCACTTCATCGTGGCCGTAGCGGTGTCGAAAACCTTGAAGTTCGCGTTGAATGCTGCCGGAACGATGGTGTCACCGTTCAGGTCCACCATCAGAAGCTCGGTCAGGTTGCCGGCGGGGATCTGGTAGTCGATATCGAAGGTCCCGCCGCCTTTCTCGACCAGAATCCAATCGTCTCCCGACCGCAACAGGCCGAAGCCGCCGCGGAACATCCGGCTGAGCATGAACTCGCGCGAATTGGAGAACCGCTGAGCAATGAAGCCCTCTTGTGCCGTCACGTAGCGCTGGCCCGCAACATCAACCTCACCCCACTGCCCGCCAATCGGCCGGCGACGAAAGACCCGCTCATCCTGGAGCATGACCTTTTCGTGCGAGCGATAGATTTGAGCCGACACCTGACCGATGATCTGCGGCGTGCTGGTTGCCGGCCCGGCTCCGGGGGCTCGTCCCTTGGCCAGCGTGCGGGTCTTGTCGAAGATATCATAGACAAAGGAGTGCCCGGGCACCTGTTCGACGTTCGCCCCGCCGGGGAGGCAGCCGAAAAACCGCTGGAACCGCATGTTGGGGCCGCGCAGTTGCGAGATCGCCCGCGTCACAACCGCACTGGACATGATTTCGTCGTAAGTAATGGTAGCCATCGCGCTCCCCCGTGTAGGGTCGTGTCAAACTTTCAAGGTTTCTTCCGCACTGCACGGGAAGCAGTAGGTTCGTTAAGCAACGGCCAGGCTGGCATCCTCGCCGTAAACCGTGATCGCCTTGGCAGCGCCGCCGCCGCCTTCGTTGTCGATACTGATGAACGGTTTCAGGGCTGCACCGGCCGTCAATGCACCGGTTGTTACGACCAGATCACCGTTGACGTAACATCGCGCGACCCGGCCCGCATCAATCACGATTTTGAGGTGGTAAATGGTGCTGAGCGCCAGAGTGATCCCTGTGCTCACGGCAACATCAACATTGGCAATGCTGGTGATGACCTGGAGCAACAGCGGATTCACGCCGTCATCGTCATCGTAGAAGAACGCGACTTGATCGGCGTCGGTTCCCACGTCGTTCGCGTTGGTGAGACACAGGCCAGCCTTCAACAGGTAGTTGGTAACGCTGGCGCCGGTCTTGATCTTGCATTCCCAGGTCGGAGCCGCAGACGGAATGAAGTTTGTGTCCCGCCACGCCGAATAGGCCGCTGTCGCATGGGGTTGCAAGATGGCCTGATCGTTTGCCGCCCCCGCTGTCGTCAAGAGCACACCGCCGGTCGTCGGCACGGTGCAAAGCGCCGTGGTCATGCTGGTGCCGGCCACGCCCATCGCCATGTCGTACTGATACGCAATGTCGCCTGCAATGCAGGGTTTGCCTGCATTTTCCAACGGTCGCCAGTGCAGGGTCATGCGGCCGGACGACAACGACTCCGCGGGCTCACCGCCCGGCGTAACGATCACCAGGTATTGCGTAGCACTAATCCCAATCAGCTCGCAATAAGAGCCGATGATTGCCGGCATGTTGATTTCGTCGCGGGTTGCATCGCCCAGACCGACCAGCGGCGTACCCGAGGCGGCAACCAGATCAATCCCGGTGCCGACCATGTCGTAAAACACTGCGCGAAACCCGAGCCGCGGGGCCGGCAGGGTGAACCGAACCCGGACGACTGCGCCGAGGTTCTTGAATAGCGTGTTGTTGTCGGACTCCAAGACCGTGTAGTCCGTGGCCTTCGTTGTCGCCCGCACGAGTCCGCCGAATGGGTTGCCGGCAAGATCATCGTCCATGATGAACCGGCCGGTCTGACTGAGTGCCGCGCGGGCCATCAGCTCCAGAGCGCCGGTCATCGACGTGGCCTTCGAGTAGCCGGAAATATACAACTGCGACGGCTTCACGCGACCGCCTACCAGGATCGGGGCCAAGAACCGATCAGCCGCCGTCCCGGCCGCGTTGAGCATCCGCTGATCGTTCATCAGGACGCCGAACAGCTTCTCGTACCCGAGAACGCTGGTCGGGTCCCATTGCATGAGCTTGCCGAAGACGGGGCCGCCCAACAGCAGGCCGCCGGGCAGGTTTGTCTCGTCCGTCGCGCCGTTGTTCCAGACGGTGGCCGCGGCGATCACCGCGTCCATCGTGACGCGCTGCTCTTCCTTGCCCCAGGTAATGGCGGCTTCGCGCGTGAAATCGGCTGCGCGCATTCCGGGAAGCGAATAAGCACCGGGGAAAACTGTCATGGCTCGTTACCTTTTTTGATGGGGCGGCCCGCAGCCGCAAACTGTGTCTCGACAACTTCCTTCGCGCGCTCGGGAGTGACTGTACCGCCGGTCTCAAGGCCCGGCGGCATCGGCTCCTCTGTGCCGAACGCCAGTCCGGCTAACGGTCTTTTTTTTGACGGCTTGGGCGTCTGGTTGCCGGCCGTCAGCGCGCCAGCCATCCCCGTGCGGTTCGGCGGCAGTGCCTCCAGGATCTCCAGCGTCCTGTCCAGCTCAGTGGGAATCCGCTTCCCCTCGGCGTCGAGCGACATTTCAAAGCCCTCGACCAACGGGCGAAGCCGCTCCGCGACCATCGCCGGCGTGATCTGCCCGGTTTCGATCAGCGCGTTGATCCGCCGCTGACAATCCCGGCGAACAAAGTCGGCCGCGAACTCCAGCGCAAGTCCGGCTTGCTTCTCAAACGACTCGCGTGCTTGAGGCGTCTGGAATTCAAGGCCCTTGCCGTCCTGGGACACTGTTTTGTCGATGGGCATGATCTCACCTGCCATTGCGATGGGGATTGGCTGTTCTTTGGCCTGCGCGCCGGGCGCGCCGGGTTCGCTCGTCTGATCCGCGGCCTTCTTGCCCGCAATCGCCTTGGCCGCGGTGATGATCCGCTCGGCCAGGTTCTCGGCCATCGTGTCCTCGGGCAGATCGAGACCGACTGACTTCAGCGCGGTAAGCACGTCCTGCATCGACGCCGCACTTGCCTTGGCCGGTGGCTCGACCGCGGGCTTCGGCTCGGTCACCGCCGGAACAACCGGCGCAGTCGCGGGCTCCTCGGCCAGTTCGACGGCACCCTCGGTCAGGAGACTCAATGAGAGGGCCAGCGCCGGCTGCTGATCCGCTTCATTGACCGGCTGGAAATTCGGCTGACCCGGTGCGACGGGATGCTGAACGAGCCCGATGTGGAGCATTGCATCCAGATACTTATTCTTTTTCCCGTCTTCCCAGTCCTTGATGTACGGCGATACCTCGGTCACCGTCGCGCCGACCTTCTCGGCATCGGCGGCAAGCGGCACGTCGAGTCGGCCGTAGAGCGCGCCGTCGTCGCCGATCCAGGTGTCTTCCCAGTAGCCCGCGTAGTCGCGCGAGTCTTTCACGTCCTCGGCGAACGGCACGGACTTATCGTGTCGCCACGGGGCGGGGACCTTCAGCCCATTCGCCCGCATCGACTTGAACGTCTCGACCCAGTGGCGCAAGCGATCGGAGGTGATTTCCACCTCCGACCGCTCGCCCTGGGGAGATCGGGCCATGTACTTACCGGGGCGGAGAATTTGCTTGGTGAACTTCACCACTTACCCCCATGAAGTTCCTGCATCACGCGGGCCCTGCGTTTCACATGCGCTAATCGGCCCGTGCGTTTGTACCAATGGAGTGCCTTGGCGGCCTGAACTCTTGACTTTGATCCCCGGGGCGTGGCCAATGCTCGCGCTCGATACTTGGCGACCTCAGTAGTTCGGCGTTTCTTCAGCGACATCGCCGGTCCTCTGGTTTTCGACCCACCTTCTGACAGCGAAGCTGGCGAGAAACCGGCGCGTCGTGCTTCAGCGCCTCGGTGAACTCACGTAGACCCTGGATGATCTTGTTTTGCTTGGTGGACTTCACTTTCTTCGCCTGCGAAGAATCTCTGCCGCGAAACGACGGTAACGAGAACCCCTGGCTGCACCGTGCGCGCCGGTTGGAATCACCTTGACTGTGCGCCGGCGAATTCTTTTGACCACGCTCGCCACTGGTCGCTCCCGTTAGACGGTCAAGCCGAAAACTTCCCAGCGGGGAAGCACGGGAGCTAAACGTGTTTTTCCCCCTACTGTTCGCATTCTAGGGGCGTTTTCAAAATCCGGTCAAGCACGTTTTTCGACGGCCGTGTGTCGATCTGTGTGCATATAATCCACCGTGAGCCGAAATGGGTTGAAATGATGCCAGAAAAATCCGAACTACTGAGCACCCGTCAGGCAGCCAAGCTGCTGGGGCTGTGCGAAAACACGCTCGTTCTCTGGCGGCGGGCCCACCAGCACCTACCGTTTATCCGCGTCGGCCGCGGGTTCGTGCGGTATCGACGGGCAGACGTGGAGGCAGTGCTGCGCGAGGGGACGGTGGCGCCCAATCCCGCCGACTGCCCGCAGACGCCAGACAAGCAAACGGACGATCCGGCCCGCGACGCGGAGCCGCAATCAATTCAGACTGGAGACAAACCATGACCCTCAGCTACGATCACCTGTTCTCGGACATCGGCCAGTCAGTCGAGGCCATCGACGATATCCACGCGCTGGCCAAGACCACATTCCCCGCCATGGCCGATGAGATTCACGATGAGCTGATCGACGAGACGAACAAGGGCGATGGACTCACGCCCGCTGCCCGGTACGACATTCTCTCGGGGTTCCCCGAGATGTTCGCCGGCTTTCAGGACACCCTCGTCAGTTGGATCGGCGACCTGGCAGCGAAGATCAGCGAGTCGCTGACCGACGTTGACCTGGTGCTCCAGGAGACCAGCCTGCCGTTGGACGGATCGGCTACGGTAGACGACGTGTTGCGAGAATTCTACCGGAAGATGATCGACGACACGGAATCGGTCGATGCGTCGATCCTGAGCATCTGCGGAGCCGATCAGGACGCGGGCACCGCCACGGCCGACGCGAGCAACCAGGGCACCGGCAAGGTGTTTGTGACGCGTATCCTCGACGGATACGCCGCGCCCTCCAGCGGCTTCTCCTCGTTGCGCGAGTACGCCTATGACATCGGCAACGACAAGTGGCCGGGTGAAGCGGGCTACGTCGGCACCGAGTCGCAGCTCGGCGTCACGGCCGAGACGATGACCCTGACCTGTAGCAGCGACAGCGAGACAGACGGCGCCGCGGAGGGCGGAGAGAGTTTCGACCTGATCGGCGGCGTGGCAGGGAACTCACTCTATGACTGGGAATCGGAGGGCAGCGGGCGGGGGCCGAACATCAGTGCGATGAACCAGTCGGGGTTGCTGACCGACGGCGAGTTCGAGAACTGGACCAAGCAGAATGGGAACTACCACCCAACGAACTGGACTGTGGACGCAGGCGGGACCAAGATCGACCGCTCAGAAGACGAGGTTGCCGGCACCTACGCCCTCGAATTCACGGGCGATGGTGCGGTCGCCGCGTATCAGATCAGCCAGGACGTGACCAGCCTCACGCCGCTGAAACGCTACTGCGTTGCCTGCTGGGTCAAGGGACAAGCGGGTATCGCGGTGGGTGCCCTGACGATCCAGTTCGAGGGCACCGGCTACACGGCGGGAACGAATGAGAAGATCACGATGGACGCCGCGGCGCTCGCGGCTCAAGTCGCCTACGGCGAAGAGTATTTCTTCGTCACGATGCCGACCGAGATTCCCACCGACATGGAGCTGGTGGTCAAGATCACGGGAATACTCACCGACACCAAGCTGGTGCTGATCGACCGGCTGGCGATCGGCGAGGTCACCTGGCACGGCGGGGTCGGTATCGCCATCCTGGCTGGCAGCGCGCCGTTCCTACGTGCCGACCGCTTCACGTTTGCCGTGGCCAACGACAATGCGGGCACGTTCCAAAGCTTCTTTCGCCGGTGGTACGGGTTGCAACTGCCGAGCAACAGTGCCGCGGGCGAAACGATCCTCGACGCGTGGGCGGAATAATGACACGATCAGTAATCAAGCTGCCGGGCTGTTTGAAACGAATCTGGTATCGTCTGCCGCGGTGGTGTCGCAGGAAAAAACCGTGGAGCTATTACATCGACGGCAAGAACCGGCTCAGCGCAATCAACTTTGTTGATTTCGACGGCTGGTATTTGGTTGAGTGGCACGACACAGACAGGCTTCCGTTCGTTTGCAGGTTGTTAGTGCGACTATTCGGTAAAGAGGAACGAGTAACGAGTAAATCCGTAACCCCAAGGAGTCCAATCATGTCCCCAACACTCCAATCCAACCCCCTGTACGAGAAGGTCAAGGAGCGAGTCGAACGGCTGTTCGACGTGACGCGCCGCGCACTGGCCGATTCACACCTCACGGTCGCCGAGGGCCAGGAGATCATCCGCAAGTTTCTGGTGGAGGCCAACGGAATGGTGGCCGACGTGGACGCCACCCCAGGCGACCGGCAGCAGTTGTTCACCGACCTCTGCACGGCGGCCTGGGAAGACCTCGGCAAGCCGTTGAACGTGACCGAGCACATCTGGGGCCTCAGGAGTCTGCCCACGTGGATTCGGGAGCGACTCGAGGAGCAGATCGTCGATCCGCTGCTGGGCAGTATCGTCTACTTCAGCGCGGGCGTGGTCTATCGGCTGCTGTCCGAAGAGCCGACCGCGTGAGAATCCAAGGCGTCTAATCTTGAGCCGCAGCGAGACCTTCAACGGGTTTCGCTGCGGCTTCTGTCTGCGCCGCCACAAAGGCTTCCGATAATTGCAACGCCTGTTCGGCGGTGATCTCTACCTCCACTTCCTCATCCCCAGCCGGCCACTTGTATTTGCCGGGCTGGAGAAATGGTTGCTGGGGACTGACGGCCCGATCGACCAGGCAGCAAAGCAGCTCAATGTCGCGGGTTAGAAACTCACCGGCCACTGCCCGCCCGTGTCGCCGCAGTCGGTTCAGGGCCTCGCGCTCGTTCGGAGTCAGGTCCATCGGTCGCAGATCCTTTCTTTTTGGCCGGCACAGTCTTCTCGGCCAACACCTTGTCGAGCCGATCGACCGCGGCGCACAGTAGGTGAATGTCGCAGGCTTCCTGCGTCTGCCGAAGACTGAGGCTGCCCTGCGCATAGTTCTGGAGGCGGTTCAACGCCTCACGCTCGTTCAGGGTTAGGGTCATCGTTACGCCTCGCGTTCTTTCAAGGTTGACTTGGCAAGAGAAATGTATTCACAGCAAACGCTGAAAGAAGAAAGAGACGGATAAACGTCCGCAGGCTGATGCGGCCTCCGCGAGAATATCTCTACACAGGCAAGCCTCAAGGCAGTCACCAACACTTCACGGTCCGCATTATCCAGGGCTTCGTCTCTCATGGTTCGATCTCCTTGAGTAAATCCACGGGAACGGATTTAGGCGGGGTTCTTGAGTTGGTCGATCTCGCAGGCCAGTAACTCCGCAACGGCCTGAAGCGAGCGATCGCGAGAATCACATGGCGTCAAAAGATTCCAAACTTGCTGCCGCACGCTTGCCACGCGGCAATCGGAGTCTTTCGGCCTGAAAGTAAGCTCCAGTTCTACGTATGGTCGTCTCACGGGATGCGCAGCCGTAAGATCGTGCTGTGACATAACGAGGGAACGCAGACAAATAAGCCACGTCTCCTCAACCTGCGACTCGGGCTTTAGCCGCATTGTGAAGTGGTCCAAAACGGGTCCGGGCTGAAGTTCAACCTTCATCGTTCGATCTCCTTGAGTTTCGTTGTAATCAACACGCCTCCGCGCTCGGCAGGTCTTTCAACCGAACAAAGGGAAAAGGAATGTCCCCCAAATCCAACACCGGAATGTTCGCAACCAAGTGCTCCAACTCAGCAGGATTTGCGTGACTTAGCAAATCCCACATCGCCGGGGAGACGTAGATCGTTTCGCCAAACCTTACGGCTTTCTTCATGCCTTCCAACCAAGGAGAAACCTGAACAGAAACACCTTCCATCAATACGCCTCCACACTCGGCAGATCGTCGCGGCAAAACACGCCGCCCGGTGCCGACTCTGCCGAGACGATCTGCGCGGCGTCCGCCGCCGTGTCGATCTGGTCGGCGGTCTCCTTGGGGTGTGCCGTCCACGTAAATAGCTCGCTCTCGCAATCCTCCAGCCATGGCGCCTCTTCGGGCAGAAACACCTTGCCCTCTTTCATGCGGTTGATAAAGTCGGTCGCACACACGAGTTTATCCGCGGAACGTGGGCGCAACGCGCGGGTCGGCAGGCCGGTACGGTTAATCAACTGGAATACGCCGATCCCCAACCCGTCCGGCTCGATCCCGATAAACTCCGGCGCCGTCCCCCGTGTAAGATGCTTTGCGTACGCGCCCTTGATCCGGCTGATAACGTCAGGCACCTCGCACTGCGACCGATCCACGTCCCACCAGCACAGATCACCGTGCGGTGTGACTACCCACGTCGAGATTACGGTCCATGACGCCTCGCGCTTCCAGATGTCCTTGTCGCCGGGGCCCTCGCGCGCCGACGCAGCCGGATCAACCGTCTGGAATATCCGGCACTCCCGCCCGACGTGGAAGGCCCGTAGGTCTTTGCCGTCGTGCCCCAGGATCACGATGTAATCGCCGTTCACCCGATAGTACCGCGCCCACGCCTTTTTGATCCGGCCGTCAAGCGTCACGCCCCAGTCGCCGCGCAACAACTGGGCACACGTCACCGGGTCGGCGCTGGCCATGTCGCCCAGCGACTCGATGTAGTTGCGCTGGTCGATGTACGGGTTGTCCCATACAAACGCCGGGACGTGCGGCCTCGCCGGATGCTGACCGCGATAGAAAGCAAACGTGCCGTTCGGGCAGACCAGCCCGCGAACCGACTGGGGGATCCGCTCGATAAAACCCGGGGGCGTGGGTGCCAGGCCGATCCGAAACCGCTTCCGGACCCAGACGTGATGCCGGCCGCCGGGGTTTGACGCCGACCGCAGACGACACGGGACGATCCGCCGCATCTGACACTCGGGGCAATCGTCAAGGTAGATCGGCTCGCCGTCCGGCGCCGATCCATGCCGTGAACAGACCAGCCGCCGCAACCGCGAGAGCCCGACGTAGATATAGTCCTCTTCGTACAGTTGCGTTATCTCGTCAGCGGCAATGTACTGATACTCGGCCGATTGAAAATGCTCGTAATCAAAGTCGGCATCGAGGTATCCGAAAGCCAGCTTGGCGCGGTTTGGAAAGTGCCAGGTGTGCTCCTGTTGACTCCACCGCGCGTCCGTGCCGTCAAGCCAGGAGTGCGCCCTGTCGATCAGTGCGCCTGCCTTTGTTAGGTCGGCGTAGCTCTTCCGTAAGATCAACGCAGAATACTCCGGAACATCGACGTACTGGAGCGCGGCCATCAACAGTGCATCAGATTTCCCGCCGCCAGCCGCGCCCCCGTAGAACGCCTCGCGATACCCGTCGAGACTGAGGAACGCCATCTGCTTGGGCGTCGGGTCGTGGGGGATGTACGCCGTCCAACGCGGGCGCACATACGACGCCACGTTGGGACGCTGTTCGAGTTCGGTTTGATAATCAACGATCGTGGCCACTAAGATTCCAGCCTCCGCAGCTCGTCGCCCCGTTCGCAATCGCAGTCGTCGGGATGATCCGGCGTATCGTCCGGCGTCTCGGGCCCCAGCATCACGCCGTAGAACTCAGTCCAGTCCAGCGCCTCAGATTGTTGTCCCTGCGCCGCCACAGAAAACTCGTGCCGGCCGTACCGCACCAACTTACCCTTGCCGGTGGCCTTGATCGCTTGGCACAATACTCCCTTCGCTGTCTGGAGAACCTCCTCGGCCTTCCTGTGCTGCACGTCAAGTGCTGCCGCTTCCTTGGCTTTTTTCAGGACGTTCTCGACCGCCTCGCGCAGTTTGTCGTCTTGGTTCATGGTCTCTCCTTGGCCGCCTCTGCGGCTTCACACTTCGCTGCTTTGTACTCTTCCGGCGACATCACTTTTCCGTTAGGCAAGTGACAGCGCCACCACAAGTCCTCTAATTTGTCAAGAGAGGATTTAGACCAGCCAAATGTAAGACAGTTCTGCAAAGCTTCGGCACACTCACGAATCGCTTTGCGTGTTCTCTTTTTCATCACTCGCCTCCTCCGCCTTGGCGGCTTGGCGGCTTCTGCCCAATAATCCTTGCAAGATTCCTCCTTGCCTACGTGATGACATTCCCAAAGACGACCAGCATCCCAATCGCGTATGCAGTCCAATTTATAATCCTGCTTCGCCTCCAACGATAACGCAGCCTGCCAACGGCATTTAGGTTCGTGTCCCATCACTCCTCCTCTGCCGCCTCGACGGCTTCACTACAGCCGCAGCTTGGGTATGTAGCCGTGCTCGACAAGCTGCTCACGCAACTGGATGATCTCCCGGGACTGCAAGAGCATCGCCTCTTTCTGCCGGTCGATCATCGCTTGTTGACTGTCGATCAACTTG
>Ga0307378_10000782_pt1 | contig 53936 bp, 44 predicted proteins | sample UN1MG_FD_202238 | JGI IMG/M metagenome (GOLD analysis project Ga0307378, IMG submission 202238) | Soil microbial communities from Risofladan, Vaasa, Finland - UN-1 | ecosystem: Environmental > Terrestrial > Soil > Coastal area > Acid sulfate soil | place: Finland: Risofladan, Vaasa | collected... | reverse complement strand
TGGGCGACCACGTTTTTCGGCGGCGCGAGGCAATTCCCCTCTTTCAGGATTCCGACCGCCTCCTCCGCCCCGCCAACCTCCCCCCCGAAGCCGCGGGACGCGGATGGACGGTCCTGGAGAGCCAGTCGGGCTTCCCCTTCGCGGTGGTGAGCCTCCTGGGGCGGACGTTCATGAAACCGATGGGCGATTGCCCGTTCCACGCGGCCGACCGGGCCCTCGCCGACATCGCCGACCGCGCCAAACTCGTCTTCCTCGACTTCCACGCCGAGGCCACCAGCGAACGCATCGCCATGGGTTGGCACCTCGACGGACGCGCGACCGCCGTCTTCGGCACCCACACGCACGTTCAGACGGCCGACGAGCGGGTCCTGCCGGGCGGGACGGCATACATTTCGGACCTCGGCATGACCGGGCCGCACGACGGCATCCTCGGCCGCAAAAAGGAGAAGGTCCTTTCGGTCCTGGTGACGGGGATGCCGACGCATTTCGACGTCGCGACCGCCGACGCCCGCCTTTCGGGCGCCCTCGTCACCGCCGACACCCAGACCGGCCGCGCGAGCGCCATCGAACGCCTCTCGCTCCCCATCTCCGAACCCGCCGCAAAGAGCGACGAAGAAACCGAACCAAGCGAGCCCGAACCCGCTGACTCGGGATCCTAAACCCAGGGATTGGAATCCTTGGGACTTGGATTTCTATTGGGGAGAATAGGTGGTGACCCTTATAACGCCTGCCGCAAAGGCATTGAACACAAGAAGGGCCAAGAGGATGGCAATCACCAGTCCGCTGATGGGAATCACTGCCTCAGCCAGCACAGGCCTCTTGGACCAGTGAAAAAACCACACCGCAAGAACCGACCAAGCAATAGGAACTACCAGCCCGACCCACCCCCAGTGCGCAAGGACCCGAGTGAACGTCGGAACGGCCCACCCGGCCTCACGGCACAGGCACCCGGCCGTGCCACAGGCCGCTATCCCCAACAGCACGATCGCCGTCTGGGCAAGGGCCATGATGGCAATGTTCTTCTTCGAGCATTCCAGGAGCATCGTGCGACCTCCTGTCCGGCACCTGCTCCGCTGCGGCTCCTCGCCGAAGCCTTCAATGGAACCGCTGAAACCATTATACCACGGCCACGGCGCGCCAGCCAAGCCACAGCCGCACGGCGTTTGCCCGCCCGCCGCGCGCGGTTGATTCCACGACCGCTTTGCGGTATGTAATCCTCCATGCCGCCATTTGATGCCACGCTCATTCCGGAACCGAAGGAGGAAGTGCCGGAGACCGTCTGGGAACTCACACGCCGCATCCAGGCGACCATCGAGGACGGGTTCCCCCAGGTCTGGGTCGTCGGCGAAATCTCCAACTACAAGCGCCATACCTCCGGCCACGTTTTCTTCACGCTCAAGGATGAGCGGGCCAGCCTCCGCTGCATCATCTGGAAATCCACCGCCGAGCGGCTCCGCCACGAGATCGCCGACGGCCTCGAGGTCGAAGCCAAGGGCCACCTTTCGGTCTTCGAAAAGGCGGGGAACTATCAACTCTATGTCTCGAGCCTCCGGCCGCGCGGCGTCGGGGCCCTCGAGGTCGCGTTCAGAAAACTCAAGGAGAAGTTGCAGAAGGAAGGCCTCTTCGACCCGGCGCGCAAGCGCCCCTTGCCGCGTTTTCCCCGCCGCGTCGGCATCGTCACGAGCCCCACCGGCGCGGCCGTGCGCGACATGCTACACGTCCTCGCGCGCCGCTGGCCGGCGGTCCAGATCGTCCTTGCGCCCGCACTGGTCCAAGGTCCGGGGGCGGCGGGGAAAATAGTCCGCGGCATCCAGCGCCTGAATCGCCTCGGCTCAATAGACGTCATCATCATCGGCCGGGGCGGAGGGAGCCTCGAGGACCTCTGGCCGTTCAACGAGGAATCCGTCGCCCGGGCCGTCCGCGCCTCGGCCGTGCCGATCGTGAGCGCGGTCGGCCACGAGACGGACTTTTCCATCTCGGATTTTGCGGCGGACGTGCGTGCGGCGACGCCCTCGGCCGCGGCTGAAATGGTCGTGCCCGACGCGCGCGAGGTCCTGGCCGCGCTCGCCGTCGGCTCACGCCGCCTCGTGCGGCACATGATGCACCTGAGGAAGGAACTGGCGTCGCGGCTTGCGCTCGCCCGCCGGAGTCGATACTTCGCGCATCCCGAGGAACTGGTCCTCGCGCGGGCGCAGGCGCTCGAGGACCTGGTCGGGCGGATGCGTGCGGCCGTGCGCGAGGCCGCGGGCGATCGGCGTTTGCGCCTCGAGCGCGCGGCGGGGAGCCTCGCCCGGCACGCGCCGCGCGTCAAGTGGCAGGCCGCGCAAAGCGCGCTGCGGATGACCCTCTTCCGCCTTCGGGCGGCCGGGCGGACGATGCTCGTCCACCGCTGGCGGGCGCAGGTGGACGGCTTCGCGCAGCGCCTCGGCGACCTCAGTCCCGACCGCGTGCTTGCGCGCGGATACAGCCGAACGGTGCTCGAGCGCACCGGCGCGACGCTCACGCGCGCCGCCGACGCAAGGCCCGGCGACCGCCTGCGGACGCATCTGGCCCAGGGAGAACTTGCAAGCAAAGTCGAGCAGGTCAGCCAACGGCGAATGTCGAATGACGAACAAGGAACGGCGAAGGGCGAAGGCAGCAGCCAAACGGCTGGGCGAGCGACGCGACGGCGCAAGGACGCGCCAGGTCCGCCGCAGCGCACCTTGTTCGAGTAAGACTCGGAGCCGCGAGCGCTGGCGAGCGGCAGACGAAGCGAGAAAGGTGGAGAAAAAATCATGGCGAAGAAGAAAACGGCAAAGCACGAAGGACCGTCGTTCGAGGAGCGGTTGGCGCGCGTGGAGAAAATCGTCGAGCGCCTGGAATCGGGCGAGGCGGGGCTCGACGAATCGCTCCGCCTCTATGCCGAGGGGGCGGAACTCATCAAGGCCTGCCGGCAGACCCTCAAGGACGCCGAGACGCGGATCACGCAACTGGCCGAATCCGCCAGCGGTCCCGGCCCCAACGGGGCAGGCGCGCCGGGAGAAGAGCCGTTCGAGCCGGAAGAAGAGCCATGAGGTACCGCCGACGCTGCTTCGTTTCGGGCCTCCTGGTCGCTGCGGCACTGGCCGCAGGGTGCGCACCCGCCGCCGACCGCGAGTGCCTCTACCAGATCTCGACCATCGGCGCGCTCACGGAGGGCGTGTACGACGGGACCGTCACGATCGGGAACCTCAAGCGTCACGGCGACCTCGGCCTCGGAACGTTCGACGCGCTGGACGGCGAGATGGTGATGCTCGACGGGCGTGTCTGGCGCATCCGGGCGGACGGGCGGGCGGAAGAGGCTTCCGACGGCGACTCAACCCCCTTCGCCGCCGTCACCTTCCTCGATGCGGACCACACGGGTTCCATCGAGGGCGCGTACGACCTGGCGGCCCTGGAGGAACTGCTGGACCGCCTCGTGCCGACGAAGAACGTCCCGTGCGCGGTGCGCCTGGACGGCACCTTCGCGCGCGTCAAGACGCGGAGCGTGCCGAGGCAGACGAGGCCGTACCCGCGCCTGGCGGTGGTGGTGGAGCAGCAACCGACTTTCGAGTTTCAGAAGGTGCGCGGCACGGTGGTGGGTTTCCGGTGCCCGGAGTGGATGGGCGGCCTGAACGTGCCGGGCTGGCACCTGCATTTCCTCACCGAGGACCGGACGGCGGGCGGGCACGTGCTGGAGTTGACGGTGGAGCGGGTGCGCCTCGCGCTGGATTCGTGCACGGCGCTTCACGTCGCGCTGCCGACCGACGGCGCGTTCTGGGCCGCCGACCTTTCGGCCGAGGAACCGACGGACCTCGATCGCATCGAGAAGTGACGGCCGCTCACGCCTCCGCCAGCGCGCGGACGTGGGCGGCGGAGGCCGAGGCGAGACCGTCCAGCGCGTAGCCGCCCTCCAGGACCGAGACGAGCCGGCCGCCCGCGTGCTCCCGCGCGATCCCCAGCACGAGGCGCGTCAGGTCGGCGAAATCCTCGTCCGAGAGCCGAAACCCGCCGAGCGGGTCGCCCGCGCGCGAGTCGAACCCCGTGGAGACAAGCACCAGGTCGGGCTTGAAGCGCGCGGCGGCGGGGAGGAGTTTCCCCCGGAACGCCTCTTGGACGATTTCCTTCCGCCCCGCGCCGGCCGGGTAGGGGCAGTTGAGCGTCGTCCCGGCGCCGGGACCCTCGCCCGTCTCGTCCGCGCGGCCCGTGCCGGGATACCAGGGCGACTGGTGGGTGCTGAAGTAAAAAACCGACCCGTCGCGCCAGAAGATCTCCTGCGTGCCGTTCCCGTGGTGGACGTCCCAGTCCACGATGAGGACTTTCCCGATGCCGTGCTTCGCTTGAGCGTAGCGCGCGGCGACGGCGACGTTGTTGAAGATGCAGAACCCCATGCCGACCTCCGGCGTCGCGTGATGACCTGGAGGGCGCACGGCACAGAAGGCGCTCGGGGCGCGTCCGCTGATGACGGCGTCCACGGCTGCGCACGTTCCGCCCGCCGCCAGAAGCGCCGCACGGTACGACTCGGGCGAGATGGACGTGTCGCCGGTCGAGAGGCTCTCGGCGCCCGACTCGATGTCGCGGCGGGCGATGCCGATGTAGGTCTCGGTGTGGCAGGCGGCGAGTTCCTGCTCCGTGGCGGCCCGCGGCGCGAGGCGCTGCGTCCGTTTGTCCAGGCCCGCGCGGACCAAGCCGTCCAGAACGGCCTGGAGGCGTTCGGGCGATTCGGGGTGGCCCGCACCTGTCGCGTGCGACTTGTAGGCGTCGTCATAGACAAGGGCGACGGCCGGCGCGGGCCCGGACGGTTGGGCGTTCTCGCTCATCGGCTGGCCTCCTGCGCGGCGGGCGACCGCCGCCAGCGCCGCGGCGGCCCCCGCCCGGGCCGCGTCGCGCAGAAAGGCGCGCCGGCTGAAGGGCGGCGGCACATCGCGGCTCGGGGGCGGACGGTTCATCGGCGCCGCCGATCGGGGCGGCGTTCCTTCCCGGGCTTGCGCTTGGGGGGCGAAACGGCGGGGCGCTTCTCCTGCTCGACCGGCTCCAGGTCGAGTTGCCGCCGCGGAATGTCCACCCGGACGATGCGGACCTCCAGCGTCGAGCCGACGCGGAGGACGCAGCTCTTTCGCCGTCCCACCAGGGCCCAGCGGCGCCGGTCGAAGGCGTACTGGTCGTCCCCCAGGCTGGAGATATGCACGAGGCCGTCTATCAGGAGTTCCGGGATCTCGACGAACAGGCCGAACGCCTGGACGCCGGTGATGACGCCGTGGAACGTTTCGCCGATCTTCGCCTGGAGGAACTCGAGGAGTTTGATCTTCGTCAGTTCGTGTTCGGCGGCTTCGGCGCGGCGTTCGGTGGTGGAGCAGTGTCGGGCGAGGGCGTCGAGGTCCTCGGCGGGTGCGGCAGGCCCGGTCCGTCCCTTCTGCCGGCCGCCGCGCTTCTTCCCCTCGCCCCGGAAGATGCGCTCCAGCGCCCGGTGGACCGCCAGATCGGGGTAGCGCCGGATGGGCGAGGTGAAATGGCAGTAAGCCTCGCTGCCGAGGGCATAGTGCCCCTCGGCCCGGGGGCTGTACTCGGCGCGCTGGAGGCTGCGGAGGACGGCCAGGTGGATGCCGTAGGACTCCGGCCGGCCGCGCACGCGGTTCAGCAGGCGCTGGAGTTCCATCCGGTCGGTGGGGTCGTGGAGCGGATGCCCGACGCTGCGGGCGAAGGCCTTGAGTTCGTCGGCGGCCTCGGCATCGGGCGGAGGATGGATGCGGCGGATGAAGGCCAGGCCGCGCTTCTCCAGTTCCCGCGCCACCGCCTCATTCGCCTCGACCATAAACATCTCGATAATGCGATGGGTGAAACTGGAGTCCTCCGGATGGGCGGCGACGACGCGGCCCTGGTCGTCGAACTCCAGGTCCACCTCCGGCAGGTCGAGTTCCAGGTACCCCATCTGCCGGCGGCGCTCCAGAAGCCGCCGCGCGAGATCGTCCATCCTGCGCAGGAGATCCACGACGGCGCCGTCCAGGCCGCCCGTCTTCCCATCGAGCGCGTCCTGGGCCTGGCGGTAGGTCAGGCGCTTGGCGCTTCGGATGAAGCAGTTGGCGCATTCGGCGCGGACGGGCTCGGCGTCGCCGTCGAAGGTGACGAAGGCGCTCTTGACGAGCCGCGTTCGGCCTTCCTGGAGGCTGCACGCGCCGTTGGAGAGCGCCTCGGGGAGCATGGGGATGACGGTGGTCGGCAGATAAACGCTCGTGCCGCGCTCGCGCGCCTCCTCATCGAGCGCCGACCCTTCCTCGACGAAATGCGAGACGTCGGCGATGTGGACGCCGAGGGTCACCGTTCCGTCGCCGGCGGCGGCAAGGCTGATGGCGTCGTCGTAGTCGCGGGCGTCCTCGGGGTCAATGGTGATGACGACCTCGCCCGTCAGGTCGCGTCGTCCCTGGAGCGCCTCCTCGTTGATGCGCTCGGCGCTCGCGTGGGCCTCGGCAAGGGCGGCCTCGGAGAACTCGTCCGGCAGGGCGAACTGGCGGATGACGGCCAGGGTGTCCACGCCCGGATCGCCGCGCCGGCCCAGGACCTCGACGATGACAGCCTGCCCCGGCTCGCCGGGGAGGGCGTACCGCAGGACCTCGAAGACGACCTTGTCCTTCGGGCGGGCGCCGGCGCTCGATGCATCGGGGACGGCAAAGTCCTGGAGCAGGATGCCGCCGTCCGGGCGGACCACCCCCGGCGCGCTCGCCCCGGTGGGGCCGGGGTCGTCCACCAGGTACGTCCCGACGAAGCGCGTCTGTCCGCGCTCGAGTATCTCGACGACCCGGCCCGCGTAGCCGCGCGGCGTCTTGCGCGTCACCTGGGCGAGGACCGTGTCGTTGGTGACGGCGCCGGCGGTGTCGGTGGGGCCGATGTAAACGTCCTCGCCGCGGGTGGGCCCTTCGGGCGAATCGGGTTCGACGAATCCGAATCCGCGGGCCGACAGGCTGAATCGCCCACGGACCCCGGCGCGCCGGGGTTCGGCCTTGGCCCCACCGGGGCGAGCGCGGCCGGGGCGGGGTTTGGCGGCCCGTTCGGGGAGGACGAGTTTTCCGTGGGCGCCGATGACCACCTCGCCGTCGCGGATGAGACTCTTGACGAGCGTGTGGAACTTGGCATAGTCCTCCTCGGTGACGTCGAAGAAGCGCGCCAGGCGCCGCAAGTGCAGGGGGCGATAGTGGTGCGACCGCAGATGGGCCAGAATCTTCTCTCGCATGGCCGTGGATTCTCCCGTTCCGGACGAAGGGGGCCATCCGGACGTCGGACTTGTCCGCCGACTCGTGGGCCGTAGCCTTCGGCGAAGGCCCAAGCCCGCAGGGCGAAGGCGGACAGAGAATCAGTATAAGAGCGCCGGGGCGGATTATCAATCGCCGCCCGCAGCCGCCAGTGGCGGCCTTGCGTTTGGGGCGGCGGGCGGGTACGCTGGACGCGAACCGTCAGCCAAGGAGCCTTTCGATGGACGACATCCTCCGCCGCGCGGAAGAACTGGGACGCGCCATGCGCGAGCACCCCCGGTACAAGCGCCTCTTGGAGGCGGACGGGCGCGTCCGGGCCGACAAGGCCGCCACCGGCGCCCTGGAGGCCTACAACAAGGCGGTCCTTGCGATCGCCGAGAAGCAGCATCGCCAGCAGCCGATCGAGGTCGAGGAGAAGCGGGACGTGGAGCGTCTGCGCCAAGCGGTGGTGGCGAACGAGACCGTCAAGGCGTTCATGCGGGCCCAGGCGGACTACGCGGAACTGATGAAGCGGATGAACGACGCGATCTACGGGGAACTGCGTCCGCCGGGCGAAGGGGCCGACCCAGAAACCGAGCTGCACGCAGACGCTTAACAGGCCGCTAAAAAAGTTCGGAAAAGGGGACAGGCACCTTTTCCGGCCCCGCCGCGGCCCCCTCGCGCAATCACAAGCCCAGGGATTGCCATCCCTGGGCTTGCAACTTCAAGGCGGACAGGTCCGTCCCCGGCTCACAGGTTTACTGTTCCTCTTCGGCGCCGGTTTCGGCGGGGCCCTTGTAGAGCGGGGCCTCGAACATGCGGTTCCAGGCGGTCCATCGGCGCTCGGTGTCGGCATCGCTGCCGACACCGCGCCAGAAGGCATGGAGTTTGGCATCGACGTTGTCCAAGTGGTGGAGGGCGAAGGCCTCGGCGGTCATGGGCAGTTTCGGGCTGCCGAACGCGTACTCCCCGTGGTGCGCCAGGATCATGTGCCGAAGCACGTCGGCCAGCGGTTCGGGGAACTCGGCGCCGGCGGCGCGGACGGCCTGGATTTTCTCGTCGAGCATGGCGACGCCCTGGATGAGGTGGCCGACGAGCCGGCCGGCGTCCGTGTAGCCGAGCGCCTTTTCGTACGCCAGTTCGCGCGTCTTGCCGAGGTCGTGCCAGAGGACACCCACCAGCAGGACGTCGCGGTCGAGTTTGGGATAGTGGCGGCAGAGGAGGACAGCCACTTCGGCGACGCTGAGGGTGTGTTCCACCAGGCCGCCAAGGTACGCGTGATGGAGTTTTTCGGCGGCGGGGGCACGCTTCAAATCCGTGAGGAGTTTTTCGTCGGCCCAGACGGCCTCGACGATCTCCCGCAAGGCCGGGCGCTCGATCTCGTCGAGGATGCTTTTCAGGCGCGCCAGGTCCTCCTCGGGGTTCCCTGGCCCGACGGGCAGGAAATCGGCGGCGATGATTTCATTCTCGCGCGCCGGGCGCATGGCTTCGATGACAACCTGAAGTTCGCCGGCGTATTCGCCGACCCTTCCCTTGACCAGCGCGTAGCCGCCCTGGGGGATGGCGGCGAAGAGGGCCTCGGTGGCGTCCCACATGACGGCCCGGAGTTCGCCCGTGCGGTCGCGCAGGCGCGCGGAGATGAAGTACGTCCCCTTCTTGGTGGTCCGGAGGTCCTTCTCGGCCATCTGGTAAACGTCCTCGACCATCTGGCCGGGGGTCCGGAGTTGTTCGATGTACGTTCGCGCCATTATTTCTCCTATCGGCCGAGGCTCTGCAGTGTCTGCTGGTAGAGACGATCAAACTCCGCGACGGCAACGTACTCGACGTGGCCGTCGGCGAAGAGGACGTTCAGGCCCTCCGCGGGGGGCGTTTCGCCAGGCGGGAGAACCTCGTAGGCGAGGACCTTGGCCCACGGCTGTTTGGCGGCGGCCGCCTTCGAGAGCGGGACAAGTTGATAGTCGCCGCCCGGAAGATGGTCCGTCCGCGCAGGATTCAGAAAAAGGCCCACGTCCGCCACATAGGCACCGATCGCCGCCAGGGTGGGTGGATACTCCCACCCGTGGTCCGCTCGATACCTTTGGACCGCCCGGCCGATCTCGTGCAGGTTCATCGCGCTCGAGAGATGCGCGTCCCCGCCGCCGGCGCCGGCCGCCATCCAGCCGACAAGTTGCTCGAGCCCCGCGCAGCTCATGGTGAGGCGGATCTTGCGGCCGTCGGCCTGGACGAGGTAGAGCGGCTCGGCAGGGGGTTCCGCGAGGGGCGCCCCGCCGAAGAGAGCGGGCAGGGCCATGGCCAACGGGTCGGCCAGCGCCTGGGCCACAACAGCCGCGGCGGGGGCGAGGCGACCTTCGCCGAACGCGAACGTGGCCTGGAGCGCGGCCTCGGAGTCGGAGAGGTTCACCGAGCCGACCGCCGAATCGGCATCCAGCGCGAGGGCGACAAGATTGTAGAGGAGAACGAATTCCAGGACGCGCCCCAGGTTCGCGTTCGGCTTCAGGTAACGGCGGCGCCCCTTTTCGACAAACTCGGTGCGGATGGCCGCTTTGAGTTTCTCTGGCATGCGGCCGGCGAAGGTGATTTCGCCCGGCGCGGCCAACTCGCGCTGCGGCCAGGGCGGCGCTGTGTGGAACGTCGTGGCGGCGGTCAACATCGGCGCCAGGTACGCCGGTGGTGAGGCAATCACCACGGTCCGCGAGTCCGGCAGCGCCACCAGCGTGTCCGGCGCGATGCGATAGACGGGCATTGAGATGCCGGGCGTTGGCACCGGCTGCGAATCGCCGACGTTCCTAAAAAGCGTCTGCGGCGTCACGTCGCGCGCCAGCGCCAGGATCCCGCCCGCCAGCGGCTCGGCCGGCTCGCCATTCTCCTGGTAAACGATCTGGAAGCAGAAAACGCCCGCCGAAACGTCCTTCTCGAAATCGAGGGCGAGGTGGAACTCCTCGGCGAACTCCTCATGAACGCCGAGGCCCCTGAGCTGCTGCCAGAGGTCGCTCGCGGCAAGGGCGTCCATGCGCACCAGAATCGCACAATCCGCATCGGGAGGAATATGGTTGAGGATGCGGAGGGCGGCGTCCGCCTTCGCCCTTTGGGCTTCGGCGGACAAGTCGCCGGCCGCGGGCGGCGCGAGCGGCGGGACTTGAGCGTGAAGCGCGCCGGAAAACAACACGAGGACAAGTCCAACCCAGACGGCGGTTTTCATGGCGGTGCCCCCTTTGCATGAGAATGGCCCGGCGGTCGGCCATTATAGGCGGCGGCACCGACGGCCGCCAATCAAGTTTTCCTTGCTCAAGCGCCGGGGCGGTCCTATGATTCGACCGTTCCCGAGCAGCGCCGGTTCCTTACCTCCCGGAGCGCGCGAGCAGCATGCCGAGCGAATACGAAGAACAACGGCGAAAGAAGGCCGACGCCCTGCGGGCGATGGGCCTGGACCCGTTCGGCGGGCGGTTTCCGGACGCCGTCAGTGCGGCCGAGGCGAGGCGGCGGTTCGAGACGGCCGGCGAAGGCACACCCGCGCGCGTCGCGGGACGACTGATGGGGATGCGGGAGTTCGGAAAACTCATCTTCGCGGACCTCGTGGACTGGACCGGCCGCATCCAACTCGCCTTCAACCGAAAAACCCTCCCGCCCGAGATGTGGGAGCGCGTCAAGCAACTGGACCTGGGCGACTGGGTCGGCGTGGACGGGCAACTGACCAAGACACGGACGGGCGAGATCACGATCGGCGTCGAGGCGCTCCAGGTCCTCTCCAAGGCGCTCCTCCCGCCGCCGGAGAAGTGGCACGGCCTGGTGGACATCGAGACCCGCTACCGCCAGCGGTACGTGGACCTCTTCGCCAATGTCGAAGTGCGGGACCTGTTTCTGGCGCGGTCGCTCATTTTCGAGGAGACGCGGCGGTTCCTGAAAGAGCGCGGCTTCGTCGAGGTCGAGACGCCGGTGCTGCAACCGATCTACGGCGGTGCGGCCGCCAAGCCCTTTACGACCCATCACAACACGCTCGACGTGGACCTGTACCTGCGGATCTCGCCGGAACTGTACCTGAAGCGGCTGCTGGTGGGCGGGATGGAGCGCGTTTTCGAGTTGGGGCGGGTCTTCCGCAACGAGGGCCTCTCGACCCGCCACAACCCCGAGTTCACCATGCTCGAGGCGTACCAGGCCTACGCCGACTACACCGACATGATGGAACTGACCGAAGGCCTGGTCGAGAGCCTGGCGCGGGCGGTCTCGGGCGGCCAGACGCACCTGCCCTTCGGCGATCAGGAGATCGAGTACAAGGCACCCTGGCGGCGGGCGAAGTACGCGGACCTCCTGGCCGAGCACGCCGGCGTTCGCCTCGGCGACGAGCAGGCCATCCGCGCCAAGGCCCGCGAACTCGGCCTGGAAGAGTCCAACAAGCACGCCGACGTCGTCACGCACGACGTCTTCGAGCGCACGGTCGAAGAGCACCTCGTGCAGCCGACTCACGTGTGCGATTGGCCGGCGCGCCTGTGCCCGCTGACGAAGCGGAAGGCGGACGACCCGACAATCGCCGAACGCTTCGAGCCGATGGTCGCGGGGATGGAACTCGGGAACGCGTACACGGAACTGAACGACCCGGACGTGCAGGCTTCTGCGCTTCGGCTCCAACTGGAAGGCCAGAAGGAGACGATGGCGGTGATGGATGAGGATTTTCTGGCGGCGCTGAAACACGGCATGCCGCCGGCGGGCGGGCTGGGCATCGGGATGGACCGCCTCGTGATGCTCCTCGTGGGCGCGCCGAGCATCCGCGACGTCGTGCTGTTTCCGCAACTCAGGCCGCGGGCGACTTAAGGGATCGCCGCGGCGAGGGGCGGGCGGAGGGGACAGGGAATGGGCGAGTACCTGGCTTGGCCGTGGTTCTGGCCGGCGGCTCTCGCCGGCGGGGCGGCGCTGGTCGCCCTGGCGGCGCTTGTGCTTCTTGCGCCCGTCTACAAACATATCGTCTGTCTGAAATACCTCTTCGGCGGATGGAAGGCCGTCGTCCCGATCGTCTCGGCCCTCCCGGCGGCGCTCGGCGTGTTCCTGCTGATCCTCGTCTTCGCCATCATGGACGGGTTCGTGATGGAAACTCGCGAGATGACGCGCGGAACGCTCTCGGACATCATCGTGGACGCGCACCTGGGCGGCCTGCCGTACTACGACGACTTCGCCGAACGCATCGAGCGCATCGAAGGCGTCGAGGCCACCACCCCCATCATCCAGACGTACGTCATCGCGCGCATCAAGTCGAGCGGCGGGCGACTGAAGCCGATCGTGCGCCCCTGCGTGCTGATCGGCATCCGCCCGGCCGAGAAGGCCAAGATGGGCCGGTTCGTGAGTTACCTCGAGTCGTGGCGCACGATCACGGGCGACTTGGAGGACGAGAAGGAGAAGATGGAACGGTTCCTGGAGTACCTCCACCGCCTGTACGCCGTCGACGCGACTCCGGAGGCGCTCCAGCGCCTGCTGGACGTTCCGCCCGAGTTGCAGAATCCCGGCGGGCCGCCTCGGGCGGGTACGATCGCAGGCTCGGCGGTCGTCGGCGTCCCCATGACCGACTACCTCGTGGAGACGGTCCAGGTGGGGGCGGGCCGGCGCGTCCTCGCCTGGTTCCTGGCAGCGGTGATGATGGTCGTAGCCCTGTTCGTCTGGCGAGCCCAGGTCCACCGTCCCGGCCGCAAGGGATGGGTCCTGGCGACCGTTCTGTGCGCCCTCTCGGCCGCGGCCTTGGTCGCCGCCGCCGTCTTTATCCCGGTGCGTCCGGGGCGCGTGCTCCGGCCGGAGGTCGTGGACTATCCGATCCTGGCGCGGGGGGACGACCTGGTGGTCTCGACAATCCCGGTCCGGGCGTCGGGGGCGCTCGAGACGGATCCGGGCGGCATTCCGAAGGTCTCGAGCCGGGCGTTCGCGCTTGTGGATACGTTCAAGAGTAACTATTGGGAGGCGGACTCGACGCACGTGTATGCGGACTTCGCCGTCGCCCAGCAGATGACCGGTATGGAAGGCGACGAAAGCCGGGGCATCCCCGCCCGCGCAAGCCAGATCCAGGTCAAGATTAGCGAAAACGCCCAGGCCGACGCGATCGTCGGGCGCATCGGCGAGGCCTGGGAGGCGTTCCAGGCCGAACGCCCCGACGCCGACCTCCCGACCGTCAGCATCAACACCTGGGAGACCCAGCAGCAGATGATCCTGACGATTGCCAAGGTCCAGCGGAACATTACGACGCTGATGCTCGGGCTGATGTTCGTCGGCTTCGCGGTGCTGATTGCGCTGATTTCCTACGTCATGGCGTACATCAAGAGCCGCGACGTGGGCATCCTGAAAGCCGTCGGCGCCAGCGACATGGGCGTCGGCAGTCTCTTCCTGGGCTACGGGTTTCTCATCGGCCTGGTGGGCACGGCGCTGGGGATGATCGGGGCGCTCCTGATGCTCCACTACCTGGACGGGATTGAGCTCTGGGTGAACCAGGCGCTGGGGGTGGACGTGTTCCCGCGGACGATGTACTACTTCGACCACATACCGCGTCACCTCTCGCCGTGGTGGTGCGTCGGAGTCGGCGGGGCGGTACTCGTGCTGGCGACGCTGGCGAGCATGGTGGGCGGCCTGCTGGCGGCCATCCGCCAGCCCGTGGAGACGCTGCGCTATGAGTAGCCAGGAGACCATTCTTCGCGGCGAAGGGCTCGTCAAGGATTACCGCATGGGCCCGGCGCGCCTGCGGGTGCTTCACCGTGTGTCGCTGACGGTCCGGCGGGGGGAGTTCCTGTGCATCCTCGGCCCGTCGGGGAGCGGCAAGAGCACGCTCCTGCACCTTTTGGGCCTGCTGGACCGGCCGACCGAAGGACGAGTGTTCTTCGAAGGCGAAGACGCCTTTGCGCGGGCCAAACGCTGGCGCGACCGGATGCGGAACGAGGCCATCGGCTTCGTCTTCCAGCTGTACTACCTCATGCCGGACCTCTCGGTCCTGGAGAACGCGCTTCTTCCGGCAATGATCCGGACCTCCCTGGCCGCGTGGCCTTTCACCCGCTCGGCCGAACGGGCCCGGGCGCTCGAGGTGCTTGGCGACATGGGCCTGGGGCACCGGGTCCGGCACCTGCCGAGGGAACTTTCGGGCGGCGAGCGCCAGCGCGTCGCCATCGCCCGGGCTCTCGTGCACCGCCCGCGGGTCCTTTTTGCCGATGAGCCGACCGGCAACCTCGACTCGGCCACCGGCGAGGATATCCTGCGGCTGCTTCAGCGCCTGAACCGCGAGACCCAACTCTCGATCGTCATGGTCACGCACGACGACCGCCTGGCCCGCCAGGCCGACCGTGTCCTCCACCTGAAGGACGGGAAACTCTTGCAGCACGCTTGACCATCCGCTAAAGTCCATCGGCTCCGCTTCCAGGAAGGACCCGACCGATGGGACAGAAAGTCTGGCTGAACGGCGAACTGGTGGACCGCGAGGACGCGAAGATCTCCGTCTTCGACCACGGCCTGCTGTACGGGGACGGCGTGTTCGAGGGGATCCGGTCGTACGGCGGGAAGGTGTTCCGCCTGAAGGAACACATTCGGCGGCTCTTCGACTCGGCGAACGGCATCCGCCTGGCCATCCCCATGACGGCGGACGAACTGGCCAAGGCCGTCACCGACACGCTCGGCGCCAACGGCCTGAAGGACGCCTACATCCGCGTCGTGGTGACGCGCGGCGTGGGAACGCTCGGGCTGGACCCGAACCGCTGCCGCGAGCCCAACGTCTTTATCATCACCGACAAGATCGAGCTCTACCCGCCGGAACTGTACGAGAACGGTCTGGAGATCATCACGGCGGCGACGATGCGGAACCACCCGAACGCCGTGAACCCGCGCATCAAGAGCCTCAACTACCTCAATAACATCCTGGCGAAGATCGAGGCGATTGACGCGGGGACCCTCGAGGCCGTCATGCTCAACCACCAGGGGTTCGTCGCCGAATGCACGGGCGACAACCTGTTCATCGTCCGAGACGGGCTGCTCCTCACGCCGCCCATCGGGGCGGGGATCCTCGAGGGCATCACGCGCGACGAGATCCTCGCCATCGCCCGCGAGGCAAGAATCGAGATCCGCGAGGAGAACCTTACGCGCTACGACCTCTACGTGGCCGACGAGTGCTTCCTGACGGGCACCGCCGCGGAGGTCGTCCCCGTGGTGCGGATAGACGGCCGGACGATCGGCGATGGGCACCCGGGGCCGGTCACCAAGCGTTTGGCCGAAGAGTTCCACCGCCGGACGCGGGCCTAGGCGCTCCGCGGAGCCGATTGTTCGACGAGAAGAGGCCGCCCCTGCAAGCGGATCGCGCCTGCAGGGGCGGTTTTTCGTTTTCGGTGGTCTCCCGGCGGCTCAGCCGCCGTCGGGGACGTGGCACAGACGGGCCGATTCACCCGCCGGCTCAGGCGCGCTCGACGTCAGCGTTTCGCGCTGGGCAGTCGGCGTTTCATGCGTCGGCGGCGCTTCAGCACCGCTCGTCCGCCGCGCGTCTTCATCCGCGCCCGAAACCCGTGACGCTGGCGCGCCTTGCGCTTCGAGAGTTTTCGTCCTGGAATGCCCATCCGTCGCTCCTCCGGCTAGAGCGGCATGCCGGTAATCCGCCCCTCAAACACCACGTTGCCTTTGACGGCGCCCTGAGTGCGGAAGCGGGCGCGCCGGTTGCGAATCTCCTCCGCCACGCCGAGGAGAATCAGGCGGTCGCCCGGCACGACCTGCCCGCGAAACTTCACCTCGTCCACACCCCCGAAACCCAGGAACCGCTCGTCCTCCGTCACCACCTTGTAGTACAGGCTGCACATCTGTGCCGCCGCTTCAATCATCAGAACACCCGGCATCAGCGGCCGGCCGGGAATATGCCCGCGCACCCAGAACTCGTCCGCCCGCACGTCCTTGAAGGCGACGATCCGCCCCTTCTGGCGGTCCAGGTGGAGGACGCCGCCCAACTGCTCCATCTCGTAGCGGTGCGGATTGTAGCGGCGGATCTGGTCCGGTCCCAAAAGGACGCGCTCCAGGTCCATCCCCTCCAGGTCGAACAGTAAAGACGGAGCCATCCGCGCTCCTCGCTCGTCCTGCGCTTCCCCATCCGACAGAAAGACCCGCCCGAACCGAGGCGGGCTTTTCTTCGTCTGGCATGGGCGGCGCCGGCGTCGGCTGCCGGACCGCCCTGGAACCCCGCGACGACTCCGCGCCTACGACGGCGTGCCGCGCATCGTCAGAATGTTCTGCCGAATCTCCTGCGCGAGTTTTTTGACGTCCTGCATCGCCTTGCGGACACGGGTTCCGGCAGCCTTATTGCCGGCCTCGGCCCTGGCCAACTCTTCCTCGACACCGGCCACCGCCTGTTTCAGCCTGTCGAACGCCTCCATGCTGTGCTCCTTATGGAAAAGGGCCCCTTGGATTGCCGGCCGACCCGCATCCCGTCAGGAGATACTGTATCCGCCGACCCCGAACGCTGTCAAACGGAAAAAAGGGCTCTGCGGGCCGTTCGCAGCCGTTCAAGAGCGGTTCGCCGACCGCCCCGCCCTCGCCCGCGAAGAGCCCGAAAGGTAGGTCTCCAGCAGCACCGCCGCCAGCAGGGGCGCCACAAACCATGCCGACGCATCCCCGCCCGACGCCGATGCCGTGCCCGACCCGCCGAGAACCTCTTCCGGCCGGACCAGGCGCGACCGCTCGGGCGCGAACGCCGACGCCAGCCGCTCCGGCCGCGGCACAAGGTCCGCTGTCTCTTCCGCCGCCACGTTGACCGAGAAAGGCCCTTTCCAACCGCCTGACGCTCCCGCCGCCGACCCTGCGAAATGGCCCGGACCCAGGTCCCCCTCAGCCGGCCCCGCAGCCCGACCGACGACCCGATTGGCCGCACGCGGACTTGCGCCCGGCGCCGACGCCTCCACCAGCGAGTGGGCCAGGACGACAAACTCCGGCCGGGTCGCCAAGTCGCCCCACCCTTGAGCCGGCCCGACGGCAAGCGTCACGGCTCGCCCCTTGCCCAGCCGACGGTCCGCGATGGCGCAAAGGCCGTCCATAAACCGCACCGCCACCGCCGCCTCGCGTGGCCGGAGCACAAGCCGACGCCGGAACACCGGCCGCGAAAGGTCCCCCGACGTTCCGCCCTCCAACGCCGCCACGAGCGCCGATGTGTACGCCCCGGGGTCCATCGTCACCCCCTGGACCGCGTCCTGGACACCTCCGACCTGGACCCCCAGAAGGTCTGCGAGCGGCGGCTCGGGCGCAGCCGCCTCGGCAGGTACCCAGACCACCGCCCCGCCGCCCGCGACGTATTCCCGGAGCGCCCCCGCGCGCCCTGCCTCGCTCGGACCCACCCAGAAAACCACGTCGGCGGACTTCAGGTCCTCCTCGGCAAGCGCGTCGGCTGCCATGCCGCGCGCCTCTTTCGGCGCCGCCGGGTCGCGCCCCGCGAACGTCGCTCGCACAAGGTCCGCCGACCGTGCGCCGCCGCGCTCGTCGGAGGCATCCACCACCAGCACGCGGACGACAACCGGCGCGACGGCCGTGAAGAACCGCTCGTTGTCCAGCGCCAGGGCATCGCGCCCGTCCATCCAGAGGCGGCCCTGCCATGGGCCGTCACCTTCGATTGCCACGACGAACCGCGCGCGCCCGGCGCCCGGCCCCGCCTCGGCCGTGAACGTCTCCGCCGCACCCTCGAGCGCCAGGTGAACCGTCGCCCCCCGCGAAGGGTCGCCGGCCACGGCCTCCGTCTCGACCAGGAGGCGCCGGCCTTCGGGCGTGTCGAGAACCTCAACGCGCGGCAACGCGAGGTGACCGTTCTTCGTCTCCCCCCCAACTGGCACAAGGACCACCTCTGCCGCCAGGTCCTTGAACTGCCCCTCGCCCAGGTCCCGCAGGGCCCACGGCGTGGCGTCGGTGAGCACCACCAGGCGCGCTGGCGACTCGGCGCCAGCCGCCGGGGCGATCGCGGCAGCGGCCCGGGCGACGAGCGACCCGATCGGCTCCAGGTGCGCCGTCGGCAGGGCCTCGGCCTCCAGCACCGCCCGAATGTGCGCCGGCGACCCGCGCCGCACCTCCTCGCCCGAGCACACCAGGACCACTTCCTCGCCGTCGGCCAGCCTCGCCAGGAGGCCCGCGGCGCTTTGCTTCGCCCGCTCGTAGCGGCTCTCGCCGTCATCCGCGGCGCCCATGCTGGGCGACGCGTCCAGGCAAACGGCCCAGACGCCCGCCCTGTAGTGAGAGGTTCCCTCTACTACAGGGCCCGCCGCCCCAGACCCGTCGGCCCGGCCCAGGCGCGGTCCGGCAACGGCCAGCACCAGCAGCGCGACGGCCGCCAGACGCAGCGCCAGCAGGGCCGCACGCTCCAGCCGGCGCCGACCGACCGTCTCGAGGTGCGCGCCCTCGGCAAAACGGGCGGTCGGCAGGACGACGCGGCGGGGCCGGCGCCGCCCCCACAGGTGCACAAGCAGGGGGATGGCCAGCGCGGCGAGCCCCACAAGAATGGATGTATCGGCAAACGTCATATTGGCGCCTCAGAACCGCCGCTTCCGCTCCTGGAGGAACCGCGAGAGCGCCTCATCGAACGGCGTCGAGGTGGTGATGGCGGCGAAGTCGGCCCCGATCTGGCGCACGCCCGCCTCGTAGCGCCCGACGAACGACGCCATCCGCTCGCCGTACGCCGCCCGGATGCCCTCGGCCTCGGTCGCCACACGCAGGTGCGTTTCCGGGTCCTCCAGGACGACGGGGCCCTCCAGGTCCAGGTCGCGCTCCAGAGGATCGAGAATCTGAAAGACGATCACGTCGTGCCCCCGGAACACCAGGTGCCGCACCCCCTCCAGCACCGCGTCCGGGTCGTCCACCAGGTCCGAAAGGAGGATCATCAGGCCGCGGCGTTTGGCGCGGCGGGCGACGGCATGGAGGCCGGGCGCCAGGCTGGTCTCGCCCTCGGCCCGGATCTTGGCCAATTCCGACAGCACGCGGACCAACTGCCGACGCGAACCGTGCGGCGGAAGCAGCGTCGAAAGCCCCACGCCCAAGAGACCCAGGCCGACCGCATCGTGCTGGCTGACGAGCAGGTACCCGATCGCGGCCGCCAAGGCGGTGGCGTACTGGAGTTTCGTCATCTCGCCCTTCGACTCACTCAGGGCGGGGGCCGAAGGGTGCTGCGTAGAAAAGACACCTGAAGTCTTTTTCGGCCCGGCAGAGGCGTAGGCCATGCTCAGGCTCGTGTCCACCAGCAGGTAGGCGGAAAGGTTCGTCTCCGCCTGGTAGGTTTTGACGAAGAGCCGGTCGCTCTTGGCCCAGGCCGTCCAGTCCAACCGGCGCGGGTCGTCGCCCGCCACGTACTTGCGGTGCTCGGAAAACTCCGAGCTGAAGCCCCGGTAGGGCGAATCATGCAGCCCCGCCAGGAACCCCTCGACGATGAACTTGGCCCTCAGGTCCAGACGCGTCACCCGCCGCGCCACCTCCGGCCGCAGATATTGTTCCGGTCGCACCATGGTTGAAAGCCGATGCGCGCCTCGCGCATGACCGCGGCCGTACCGGCCGCGGCTAAACATTTAGCCCCGGCGCACCGGGAGACGGCGACGGCCGTTCACCCGCCGCGCCCTGCCACAGCCTCCGCGGCCGCGGGAACGCCGGCGTATCGTCGGACAGGCGGCTCGGGAACGGCCGACAGGAGCCGCTCAATCACCGCCACGGAATCCAGCCCGGCCGTCTCCGCCGCAAAGTTCGTCGCCACACGGTGGCGGAGCACAGGGACGGCGGCGGCACGGATGTCGTCGGCGGCAACGGCGGCGCGGCCGGCCATGGCCGCCAGCGCCTTGCCCGCCAGGATCAGGTGCTGGCCGGCTCGGGGGCCCGCGCCCCATTCGACCATTTCGCGGATGAAGTCCGGCGCGCTTGGGTCGCCGGGACGCGTCGCGCGGACCAACTTCGCCGCGTACGCCACTACGTACCGCGACACGGGCACCGAGAGGACGATGCTCTGGAGGTCGCGGATGCGGTCGGCCGACAGGATCGGCGCCGGCGCGTCGCCGGACTGGCCGGTCGGCACGAGGAGGATCCGCTCCTCCTCCGCCGCCGAGGGATATCCCACATGGATGCAGAAGAGGAACCGGTCGAGTTGCGCTTCGGGCAGGGGGTACGTCCCCTCCTGCTCGATGGGGTTCTGGGTGGCGATGACGAAGAACGGTTCGGGCAGGGGGTAGGTCCGCTGTCCGACGGTCACCTGGTGTTCCTGCATGGCCTCCAGCAGCGCCGACTGCGTCTTGGGCGGCGCGCGGTTGATCTCGTCGGCCAGAATGATATTGCCGAAGAGCGGACCGCGGACAAAGCGGAACTCGCGCCGGCCGTCCGGCGCCTGGTCAATCACGTCCGTGCCGGTAATGTCCGACGGCATGAGGTCGGGCGTGAACTGGATGCGGCGAAAGTCCAGGTCCATCGCCCCCGCCAGGGTGCGGACCATCATGGTCTTGGCCAGGCCCGGCACGCCCACCAGCAGGCAGTGGCCGCGCACGAAAACGGTCGCCAGCATCTGGTCCACGACCTCGCGCTGGCCGACGATGCGCCGGCCGACTTCGCCGACGACCGCATCGCGGACGCGCTTGAACCCCTCGAGACGCTCGTCAAACTCACCGGTCGCCATAGTCCCGTCCCAGGTTGCTGTGCCCTTTCATACGCAGGCGCTTCGCGGCAGCGCCTGCGTGCCATTTGACCTGAAGCCCTTCGTCGGCGACGGACGATAATCTCAAGAGGCTCATTGGGAGTTCAGGATGTCGGTCCATCGCGCGCGCACGGGCGGAACGTCCTGCCGGGAGCGGCCGGTCAAACGCGGTCGCACCCTTCTCTTATCGGCCATTGCGGGGGCCTTGTTTACGGCTTTTCCGCTTGCCGCGCCTGCGGCCGAGGAGTCCACCGGCCGGCAGGTCCGCATGGCCATCCTCCGCGCCGTCGAGCACCTGAAGCGCAGCCGAAAGACGGACGGCACGTGGCCGGACTATGCCCGCGAGGGAGGCGTCACCGCCCTGGTCTCGTACGCCCTCATCCAGGCCGGCGTCGCCCCCGACGACGAAGCCGTGGCCGCAGGCCTGGAGGCGCTCCGCAAGACGCCCAACGAGGCCACCTACGTGGTGGCCCTGAAGGCGATGGCCTTTTCGGCGGCGAACCCCGTCCGATTCCGCGAGGAGATCCAGGCCTCGGCCGACTGGCTCGCCCAGACCCAGCAGGCGACGGGCGGATGGGGCTACGGCCTGGTGCCCGAGGCCGAGCGGGCGGGGGCGGCGATGGCCCGCGGCTGGCGACGGGTCCAGGACGAGGCACAACTCCAGAGCATTTACCAGCGCACCGACGCCTCGAACACCCAGTTCGCCGTCCTCGGCCTGGCCGAGGCCCAGCGCGCCGGCGCCCACGTTCCGGCCGACGTCTGGCGCAAAGCCGACCGTCACTTCCGCGCCACCCAACTGCCCGGCGGCGGATGGGGATACATCTATCAGAAGCCCGACCCGAATGAAGCGTACGGGAGCATGACGGCGGCGGCGGTGGCCAGCCTCTTCCTCTGCGCCGAACGCCTCGCCCCACAGGAAACCAGCGAGACCAGAGCCGAACGCAGCCGCATCATCGAACAGGGCATCGAGTGGATCGCCCAGCGCTACTCCCTCCGGGAGAACCCCGGCCGCGGAGCCGCCTGGTACTACTTCTGGCTCTACTCGCTCGAACGGGCGGGCGTCACGAGCGGCCAGCGCACCTTCGGAACCCACGACTGGTTCCGCGAGGGGACCGCCGTGCTCGTCAGCGGCCAGAAGGCGGACGGCTCGTGGAGCAGCGGTCACCTCTACGAGGACGCTCTGGGCCTCCTCTTCCTGGCGAAGGGGTACAAGCCCTTGCTCGTCCAGCGGCTCGAGTGGCCGGGCGCCTGGCGGCGCGACCCGCGGGACCTGGAGCACCTCGTCGCCTTTCTGGGCACGCGCGTCGGCGGTCCCGGCGCGCCGGGAGTGGCCTGGCGGACGCTCGCGCCCCAGTCGCCGATCGAGGACTGGCTGGCCGCCCCCATCCTCCACGTGACGGGGCGCGGGGCGCTCGAGATGCTCGCCGCCGACCTGCCCAAGGTCCGCCAGTACGTGGAGCAGGGCGGCCTGATTCTGTTTGATCCGGAGGGCGGCGACAAGGCCTTCGCCGACAGCGCGCGCCGACTGGCGGGGGACCTCTGGCCCGGCGCGACGATGGAACCGCTCCCCTCCAATCACCCCATCTACGCCGCGATGCACAGCGTCCCGGCGGCGGGCCTGGAGTCGCTACGGCTCGGATGCCGCGCCGCCGTCCTCCTGGCGCCGAACGGTCTGGCGGACGGGTGGGCGGCAGGCGACCCCGACCGTCCAAACGACGCCCTCCGCCTCGGCGAGAACCTCGCCGTTTACGCGACGGGAAACAACGCCCTGCCCGACCGTCTGGCGGAGGCGCGGCTGCTCCAGATGCCAGCCGACGAGCCCCCGCCGCGCGGCGCCCTGAGGATCGGCCAGGTCCAGCACAACGGCGACTGGCAACCCCGGCCGTTCGCCCTCCCGGCGCTGCTGGAGCAGTTGCCCAAGGCCCAGGGCGTCTCGGTCTGGAGCCGGCCGGTTCCCATCCGCCTCGCCGAGGCCGACCTCGGCGAGTTTCCCGTGCTGTACATGGTGGGGCACTACTCGTTCACCCTCGCGCCCGAAGAACGGGAGGCGCTGAAGGCGTATCTGGACCGCGGCGGATTTCTCTTCGCCGAAGCGTGCTGCGGACGCGAGGCGTTCGACCAGGCGTTTCGGGCGCTCATGGCGGACCTGTTTCCCGACTCACCGCTCGAAGAACTTCCCGCCGATCATCCCATCTACTCGGGCACCGTCGGCACGAAGATTGACCGCGTCGCCTACGCGCCCGCCGTCCAGGCCGAGTCGCCCGGACTGGATCGCCCCGCCCTCTTCGGCCTAAAGCGCGACGGCCACACGGTGGTCATCTACAGCCCGTACGGCATCGGCGTGGGGCTGGACGGCCTGCGCACCTGGGGCGCCCGATGCCTGGAGCCCGATGACGCGAAGCGCCTCGCCACCAACATCCTCCTCTACGCCCTGAGCAACTGACAGAACCCCCTCGCTTACGCTCGGGGCTGGTGACCGGCACGCAACCGCGACTCTTCCAGCGCTGCGACGAGGCGCGCGACGTCCTCTTCGGTGTGCTCGGCGGTGAGGCTCACGCGCAGTCGGCTCGTGCGGGGCGGCACGGTTGGCGGACGAATCGCCGGACAGAAGATGCCCCGCGCGAGGAGCGCGGCCGCGAGGGCCAGGGCGCGCTCGGGCGAGCCAACCAAGACGGGCACGATCTGCGTCTCGCTGCCGCCCGTGTCGAATCCCTTTTCGGCGAGCGCGGCGCGCAGGCGTTCGGCCAACGCAAGGAGGCCCCGGCGGCGCTCGGGTTCGGCCCGGACGATGGCCAGGGCCGCCCGGGCCGCCTCGCACGCCGCGGCGGGAAGGGCCGTCGTGTAAATAAAGGACCGGCCGCGGTTTACAATCAGGTCGCACACCTCCCGCGAGGCTGCGACAAACCCTCCGATGCCGCCCAGCGCCTTCGAGAGCGTCCCGACCGCCGCCGTGAAAGTGACCCCAGGGGTCATTTCCGCAAGGCCCGCACCCGTCGGGCCGAGGATGCCGAGGGCGTGGGCTTCGTCGAGGACGAGCATGGCGCCTTCGCGCTCGGCTATTTTCCCCAGTTCGCGAAGCGGCGCAAGGCGCCCGTCCATCGAGAAAACCGTGTCGGTCACAAGAAGCCGCGGGGGCGAAAAAGACTCCAGGTGTCTTTTCCCCGAAGGGCCCGGAGGGTGCTGCGCAGAAAAGACACCTGGAGTCTTTTTCGCCCTAACCGCGCGGGCGGCGTCGGCGGCGTCGGCGTGGCGGTAGCGCACAAGCCGTGCGCCCGACAACTTCACGGCATCATAAAGGCTCGCGTGATTCTCACGGTCACAGAGAACAACGTCGCCACGCCCGACGAGCGAGCCGACGACGCCAAGGTTCGTCTGGTAGCCCGTAGGAAAGACGAGGGCCGCCTCGGCCCCCAGAAGAGAGGCGAGGTCGGCTTCGAGGGCCTCGTGGGCCTCGGTGTGGCCGGCGAGGAGGCGCGAGGCGCCCGCGCCCCATCCCCACCGTTCGACGCCTCGGCGCAGGGCCTCCCGCACGCGCGGATCGTTTGCCAGGCCCAGGTAGTTATTGGAGGCGAACTGGAGGACTTCTCGGCCAGCGATGCGGACGTGCGGCCCGGCTGCGGATTCGAGCGCCGTCAGGCGGCGCTCCAGGCCGCGGGCCTGAAGGTCCTGGAGCGTCCGGCGGATGAAGTCGGGGTCGGGCATGCCCCATGATTATGCGTGGGAACCGGGGCCGCTTCAAGCGCAAGCCGTGTCGGCCCGGCTTCTTCGCCTCGTCCAGGTTCCGCAACCTCAGCCAGGCCTGTTCTTTACATTCGTCGCCTTCGGTCGGTAAGATGCCGCCATGTCAAAAGAAAGCGAAGAAGATCTGAAGACTTCGGGGGGTGCGGCCGGAGGTGGCGGGCACCGGCTTGCGATCTATGTGATCCTGGCGGCGGCTTTCCTCCTCATCTTCGGCGGGCTGGGCATCTTTTCGTATCGGAGACTCGCGATGCCCGAGTACCGCACGGCCAGTCTGCTGAGCAAACTACGGGATGGCGGGTTGAAGAGCGTGGTGGTCCAGTGGCTGAAGGATTGGGACATCCTTGACCGCTACGGCGGGGATGACCGGGAGGCCGTCGTCGAAAAACTTGTGGAAATCGGTCCGGACGCGATGCCGACGCTCCTGAAAGGGCTGAAGGATGAGGCGCCGTCCGTCCGGTGGGGTGCGGCGGAGGCGCTGGGGCGGATCGGCGGCCGGCAGGCGATCTCTGCCCTCGAGACGGCGCTGCGGGATGATTCCGCGGGAGAGGTGCGGGCGTCGGCTGCGCGCGGGCTTGCCCTCCTGGGTGACACGGATGCCTTGCCCCTGCTGACGACCGCGGTGAAGGATGACGGGGACGAGATCGTGCGGGCCGCGGTCGCCAAGTCCTTGGGCTGCCTTGGCGAACGGCAGGGCGTGCCAGCGCTGATGGCAGCGTTGGAGGACGAGGTCGCCAATGTCCGCGCAGCCGCCGCCGAAGCCCTCGGTTCCCTCGGGGACCCGCTGGCCGTGCCCGCGCTGGTGGCCGCGATCAACGACCTTCACGAAGAGGTCCGTTCCGGGGTGGTCGTCGCCCTTGGCAGCATCGGCGACGCGCGGGCCGTTCCTGCCCTGGCGGCGACGCTGAAGGGCGATGAGGATGCCCGTATCCGAGGGGAGGCCGGCACGGCGCTCGGCAATATCGGCGACCCGATCGCCTTTGCGGCGCTCGAAGGCGCGATCAAGAATGCAGAGGAAGAGGAGCCCGTCCGCGAGTCGGCGGCGGAAGCCCTGGGCATGCTTGGCGATCCACGGGCCCTCCCCCTGCTGGAAGCCGCGCTCAAGGAAGAGGGGGACAAGGAGGCACAAGACTATCGTCGAGGGGCGGTTCGAGGTCTCGGCCGACTCGGCGACCCGCGCGCGCTGCCCGCGCTGGAGGACGTGTTCGAGAAGGCCGAGGACAAGTGGCTCCGCCAAACGGCGGCCGAGGCGATGGGCCGCATCGGCAACCCGCGGGCCGTGACCTTTCTGCTGAGCGCGTTGGCGCGAGAGACGGAGGATGTTCGCCGATCAATCGTTGAAGCCCTCGGCGACATTGGCGACCCGCAGGCCATGCCCGCCCTGCTGGACCTGTTGGCGAGCGGCGGGGGCCGATCTTCTAAGGAAACCCTCATCGAGGCCATCGGCAACATCGGAGACCCGCAAGCGGTTCGCACGCTGGCGGCGTTGCTGAAGGATCCGGAGAGCATGGTGCGATTCTGGGCGGCGGTGTCGCTAGGCGAGATCGGCGATGCGGGAGCCGTCGCCGCCCTCGTGGAGACGTTGGCAGACAAGGACGAAAACGTGCGCCTGGTGGCGGCCTACGCGCTCGGCCTCTTGAGGCGAGACGAGGCGGTGCCGGTCCTCACCGAGGGCTTGCACAGCAAGAGCGAGTGGGCGGCGTTTGCAGCCGTGGCGGGTCTGTCCCGCTTGAACTCCCCTGCCGCGAGGGAGGCCCTTAACGCCGGCGCTCGCGAGGCCCGAGGTGCTGAAATCCGGCGCTTTGCCCAGCAGGCCCTGAGGACGCCCGGCGAGGAGGCCCTGATATTGGAATTGAACGTGCGGAGCGGCAGCCTGCGCTACTATGCCGCCCGCGCCCTGGCGCATTCGCGCGACCCCGCGGCGCTCCAGGCCCTGGAGGCCGTCCGGAACGACAGGGATTCGAGCGTCCGCGACGCCGCGCGAAAAGGCGCGCGGCGGCTGCGGAGGCTGGGGCCGTCAGGCGACGCTCCAGACCGTGGGCCCGAAGGTCCCGGAGCGTCCGGCGGATGAAGTCGGGGTCGGGCATGGTGCCGTGATTATGCGCGCGGCAGGCCGTCTGGCAAGCGCAAGAAGGACGGGCCGGCTACAGCGAGGCGTTATAGTCGTCCACGATCCGGCCGACCAGGCGGATCCGCTCGAGGTCTCCGGTTGAAGAGATCTCGTCGCTGATGCCCAGCACGAGGTTGGGCGCGAACAGGCCGATGCACCGCCTGGCACAGTCGGCGAGCGTTTGCTCGCTGAACGTCTGGTCGAAGAAGATAGCGGGTATCCCGTCGAGGAGGAACATATCGCCGAGCGCGGCTTTCGTCTCTTCGAGGGTAACGTCGCCCTGCGGCACGGGCGTGATCGCCTCGATGCCATCCAGGGCGGTTTCCCGCGCGAACGGAAGGAGGGGCCGGCAGTCGCCGTCCCAGTGCGCGTAGACGAACTTTCCGGCCGCATGCAAGAGTTCGCACCGCCGCTGATAGACCGGGAGCACATACTTCTTGAACAGGTCCGGAGAGAGGGTCCCCGCGTGGACGTTGTCGCCGAAGTTGATGCTCTCGATCGGACACGAGTTGATCACCTCGATCAGCCGCTCGTCCGAGACGGCGAGGGCTTCGAAGTACGCTTCGCACGCGCCGGGCCAGTCCATCAGGGCGAAAACGGCCGCCTCCACCCCCATCTCGTTGATGTAAAGCCCTTGGACGGAGGTGCGCGGCATGCACATGGTCGGGGCGCCGAGGCCTGCCCACTCCCGGCAAAGCCGGTCGTAGGCGGCGTGGTCCCAAGTCCACGTTCGCCGCTGTTCGCGCCACGCGGCCACTTTCATTTCGGTCTCATCGGCGACGGGCCACTTGAGGGGCTGCGCCCACGGACTCGTCGGGCTTTGATGGTACACCGCGCGCTGCTTGCCCGCCGGCGTCTCGACGACGACCTCGTAATCGGTCTGGTTGAGCGGCCGCCTTGAAATCCGAACGGAAGGGTCCTCGGCGGACTTGAAGCAGTCGTTGAACTCATACGGCCGCGCCGAGCAGCCCAGCGCCCGGTAAATCTCGGGCAACGTCATGCCCTTGTACGGGTCGGGGAGCGGCTCGGCGGCGAACTGTTTGTCGGTCAGCCAACAGCCGATGCGGGGTTGCCAGATGATTTTGCCGCCCGACCGGCCGCGCACCACATCCAGGTTGAATTGCGTCAGGTCCAGGTTTCGGTGATCGGTCGGTCGGCCTGGCATCATGGGGCATCCGGGAGGTGTCTACGGGCCTGACCGCACGGCGGCGAGGGCGCCGCCGACGCCGGTGGAGGCGCCGTTGCCGAGCGAGCGGAGGCGCGCGAGCATGCGCTGGCGGGTCTGATGCATGAACGCCTCGAGGCGGATCATCTCGGTCGCCTGTTCCAGGCCGTCGTACGCCACCTTCAGGACGGGCATGTCGTGGTCCTTGGCGAACTTCGTCAGCAGGGCGTTGACGATCGTGCCGGGCATGCAGTTGAACGGGTGAAGGTTGACGACGCCGTCGCATCCGTCGGCCACATATTCCACACATCGGCCCATCGAGAGGATCGGTTCGCCGCGGATCGCCGGGTCGAGGTAGCGGCGGCCGAGGTCAATCACATGGTCGCTCGGCGGCTCGTCGAAGAAGTGGCGGACCGAGCCGCGGAACTCGTCGAGGATCTTGACCTTTTCGCGCCGCTGGACGAAATCCACGATCCGCTCGACGACGAGCCGGCCGTAGTGGCGATCGGTGCGGGCGTCGGTGATGCGGCTCCAGGCGATATAGTTGATCCATTCCTCGAAGGGGGGGAGGACGGCCTCGCCGCCGAGGGACTCGATCTTGCGGACGATGAAGTTGTTGGCGAACTGGTTGCACCGGACGAAGACCTCGCCGACGATGCCGATCCTCGGCCGCACGAGCGAGCGGTCCACGGCGACGGCCTCGAACGCCCGGCGTGCCTCGCGCGCCAGGCCCGCCATGTCGCCGCGAGAGTCGATCACATCCTCGCATCGCCGAAGGTGCTGCTCGTAGAGTTGGTCGCACTCACCCTTCGCCGTCTCGTACGGGCGGGTCTCGCGGAGGAGTTTCTGAAGCGTGTCCACAAAGACGATGCCGGTCCAGGCAAGTCGGCGGAAGTCCGACCCGAGGTTCTTCAGGTCCCCTTGATAATCCTTGTCCTGGTCCAGGAGCACCAGGGGCACGTCCTCCAGGCCCATGTCGTCAAGCACCATGCGCTGGAACTTGTTGTACTGTCCGAATCGGCAGGGCCCGAAGGCGGTCGGCATGAAGAAGGCGGATCGGTCGGCGTCGAAGCCCGGCAGGTGGATTTGCCGGAGCATGTCGCCCGTCGTGATGATGCACGGGTAGCATTCCTTGCCGCTCGTCACCTTGCGCCCCCAGAGGAGCGTATCCTCGTCGCTCATGGCCATCTGTCGGGCCTGGACGCCGCTCGCGCGCATCGCCGCCGCCATCGCGTAGCCGTGATCGTCCATGTACGGGATGTAGATCGTGCGGGAGCCGAAGGCGGCGCGGCTGTAGTCCAACTTGTGGGCGCGGGGGCGGACCGCCTCGCGGACCCCGCTCGCCCGAACACCCTTGAGGCTGTCCAGAAACGCCTCGCACCGCGTGATGGCGCCCACGTCGGCCGAGTGTTCGTCCACCTCGAGCACCAGGCACGGCTTGTCGGCGAGTTCGCGCGAGACGAACTTCATGATGAACGAGTCGGGCCCGCACCCAAAGTTCGTGATATAGACCGGGTAGAGCCGCTTGTCGCGGGCGATGATTCGCACCCCCGCCAGAATCTTCTGACCGTACTTCCAGTACATGTGCGGGTAGTCGGCCGAAATGTCCACCTCGTCCAGGGGGAGCATGTCCAGCGGAATGGCCAGGCGCCCCAGGTCGCGCAACTTCTCCGGGATGTTCATGTTCAGGCCGGGGTCGCAGGCGTTGTACGGCCGGCCGACGATCACCAGAGCGGTCTGGTCCGGCCCGAGGGCGGCCAGAACCTCGCGCCCGCGCGCCTGGAGCGATTCGGCGAATCGCTTCTGGGCGGCGAAGGCCTCCGCAACGGCGCGGCGGGCCCGCGCGCGGTCCGCCCCGAGCGCCAGCGCCAACTTCACCAGTTCCCGGCGCACCGCCGAGGGACCCCGCGAGAAATGCAGGATCGGTTGGAGCACCTTGCCGCCCGAGTCCACGTCCTCCATCGCCGCGCGGGCCATGAACGGCACGGTCTGGACGTACGGGCAGACGTAGGAGTTGATAATGTCGCGAGCGCCCTTCGGCATGTCGATGATGGTCGGAAGGAAGATGTAATCTACATCCTTCTCCACGAGATCGCGGATGTGGCCGTGCGCGACCTTGATGGGGAAGCACGGCTCGGCCGCCACCTCCTCGATGCCCTGGCGGACCACCTTGCCGACGGTGCGGCTCGAGAGGACCACCTCAAATCCGAGTTCCGCAAAAAGGGCCTTCCACATCGGCAGGAGTTCCCAGAAGTGGGTCATCTGGGGCAGGCCGATGCGCTTGCCGTTCGGCAGGTCGGGCTTCTTCTTGTCGTAGGCGGTTTCCATCAGGCGCTGGCGCTCGACGAAGAGTCGCGGCAGGTGCTTGCCGAGCGAGTCGCGCTCGGACTCGTCGAACTTGCCGCAGCGGCTCCCGTAGGTGAGCGTCCGTTCGCCCTCGCCGTCCCCGCCCTGAATCCTGACGACGTGCAGTTCGCAGCGGTTGGCGCAATCCGCGCACTCGCGCGTGTCGAACGAATAGCGGACGCTCCGCAGGTCGAAGCCCTTGAAAGCGGTTTTTTTCGATGGTGCGGCGACCGCGGCGGGCGAAAAAGACTCCAGGTGTCTTTTCCCCGAAGGGCCCGGAGGGTGCTGCGCAGAAAAGACACCTGGAGTCTTTTTCGCCCCACCCGAGTCGAACCACTCGCGGGCAATCAGCGCCATGCCGACGGCGCCGAGAACGTCGTGGTGCGGCGGGACGGTGACCGGTTTGCCCAGGACGCGTTCGAACGCCGACTTCACGCCGCGGTTGTACGCCGTCCCCCCCTGGAACAGAATGTGCTCGCCGATGCGGTGGTCCTCGACGACGCGATTCAGATAGTTCTGGACGATGGAGTAGCAGAGGCCCGCGCACAAGTCGTCCACCGCCACGCCGCGCTGCTGGTTGCGGTTGATGTCGGTTTCGATGAAGACGGTGCACCGTTCGCCCATGGCCGGGGGCTCGTCGGCGCTCAAGGCCTTGGAGTTGAACTCGCCCGTCTTCAGGCCCACGCCCAGCCGCTCCGACTGTTCCTCGATGAACGATCCCGTCCCCGCCGCGCACACCTTGTTCATCGTGAAATCCACGACCGCGCCGCCCGCGAGGCTGATGTACTTGGAGTCCTGGCCGCCGATCTCGAAGATGGTGTCCACCTCGGGCTTGATAAACGCGGCGCCGGTGGCGTGGGCGGTGATCTCGTTCTTGACGACGTCGGCCCCGATGAAGTCGCCCGTCAGGTACCGCCCGCTGCCGGTCGTCGCGCACCCGCGGACCCGCGCGCGCCCCTTCCCCCCGCGCTCCTCCAGCGCCGTCCCGACTTTGTAAAGCCCGTCGGTGACGGCCGCCAGCGGCCGGCCGGCCGTCATCAAGTACTCCCGCGCGAGCACGCGCCCCTCGCGGTCCACCGCGACGACGTTCGTCGAGATGCTCCCCACGTCCACGCCGACGAAGACGTCCACCGGCTCCGTCCCCGCCGGGAACAGGTCAGGCTCGATGGTGAGGGGATACTGGTCGTCCGCCAGCGGCAGATGGAGTTCGCCCCCGCCGTAGCGGCGCGAGGCCAGATACTCGCGCAGCGGCTCCAGACTCTCGATGCGCCGCCCCAGTTCCCCGCGCTCGCGCGCAACCAGCACCGCGCCGATGGCGCCCATCGAGGCGTAATGCGCGGGCACCAGGAGCGCCCCGGTCTGGAGACCGAGCGTCTCGGTAAACGCGCGGACCATGCCCGCGTTGGCCGCCACCCCGCCCTGGAACGCGATGCGCGGCACGAACTCCTTGCCCTTGCCGATGCCGGCCTTAAAGTTCCGGGCCATGGCGAAGCACAGGCCGGCGACGATGTCGTAGTCGGGCGTCCCCTCCTGCTGGAGGTGGATCATGTCACTCTTTGCGAAGACGGAGCATCGGCCGGCGATGCGCGGGACGTGCTCCGAGCGCAGGGCCATCTCGCCCCACTCGCGCTCAATCGAGACGCCCAGGCGGGAGGCCTGCTGGTCGAGGAACGACCCCGTCCCCGCCGCGCACAGGGCGTTCATGGCGAAGTCCTTGACGCGCAGCCGCCCCGTCCGCGGATCTAGATCCAGGAGAATGAGTTTGGAATCCTCGCCGCCGATCTCGATGATCGTGCGGACGTCGGGATGGAACGTCGCCGTCGCCGTCGCCTGCGCGATGACCTCGTTGACCGGCTTGATGTGGTAAAGGTCTCCGAGGACGGCCGTGCCCGCGCCGGTGAAGGCGACGCCCTCAATCTCACTCGGCGGCACCTCCGCGAAGAGCCGCTCCAGCGCCTCCAGCGCCGTCTCCAAGGGCTTGCCGCGCGTCCGCACATACTCTTCGCGCAGGACCTTCCCCGCCAGGTCCACGAGGACCAGATTCAGGCTGATCGAGCCGATGTCTATGCCGAGGTACACGCTCAACCCTTTGTTGCGTGTCGTTCCGAGTTTGCGCATCGCCGTTCGAGCCCGCCGCGCCTTGCCCTGTGGGGAAGCGGAGGGTCACCGTCCATCCGGCGCAGCACATGCCGCGGCCGATCGAGCCTGACCGGGTGCTTCCGCACCCGGCTCGCCCGCGCCGAGACGCGGCATTATAGCCGACGAGCGCCGCCCGTGTCAATTTCTGTTGACACGCCCGCCCCCGCCCGGCCATCATGGGCCCACTTCACCAGCGCACGGTCGCCCAACTCCATGCCCGCATCGTCGGAAACACGGTACGAACAGCACGTCCTGGACCGGGGCCTCGCGACCGAGGAGGAACTGCGCGAAGCGCGGAAACTGCTGAACCAGGCCGAGGAAAAGGGCGAACGCCTCTCCCTGCCCGAAGCCCTCGTCCGCACGGGCGCCCTGACAAAGAACCAGGCCAAACGGGTCCTCGCCTCCCTGAAGGAGGATACCCTCACCCCGCGCTCGTTCCAGATCCCGGGCATCGAACTCCTGGACCGCATCGGACGCGGAAGCCAGGCCGTCGTCTATAAGGGTCGCCAGGTCAGCGTGGACCGCACCGTCGCCGTCAAGGTCCTCCTCTCCAAGGGCGCCCGCGACCCCGACGCCCGACGCCGATTCATCCAGGAAGCCAAGGCCGCCGCCAAACTCTCCCACTCCGGCATCGTCCAGGCCATTGATGCCGGCGAAACCGGCGGATACCCCTACTTCATCATGGAGTACGTGGACGGGACGACCGTCTATGATTTGCTGAAGGAGCGCGCCGGGCCGATGGGCGAAGAAGAGGCCCTGGACATCATCATCCAGATCGCCGAGGCCCTCGCCCACGCCCACTCACGCGGGTTCATCCACCGCGACGTCAAACCCAAGAACATCATGCTCACCAAGGAAGGCGTCGCCAAATTGGCCGACATGGGCCTGGCGCGCCATGCCGAGGACGCCGCCAGCGCCCTGGACGAGGCGGGCAAAGCCTACGGAACGCCGTACTACATCTCTCCGGAGCAGGTTCGCGGCGACCCGCGCATTGACTTCCGCGCCGACATCTATTCGCTCGGGGCCACGTTCTACGAGATGCTCACCGGCCGGCCGCCCTTCACCGCCCCGACGCCTCAGCAAGTCATGCAGAAGCACGTCATGACCCCCCTCGTGCCGCCCGACCACCTCAACCCTCGCCTCTCGGCCGGCGTCGCCGAGGTCGTCGAGGTCATGATGCTCAAACGCCCCAAGGACCGCTACAACTCGACCGACGACCTGCTGGTGGACCTGCGGAGCATCGCGGCCGGCGAGCCGCCCCGAATCGCACGCGAAAAGGTCGGCATGCCGGAAACGCTGATGGAAGGCCTCGCCCACGGGGAAACCGCCGACCCCCCCCCATCGGCCGACCAACGCCCCCACGCCGCCGGACCTTTCGCCCTCAACTATCTCGGCATCGCGCTGCTGGTTGCCCTCGCCCTGGCCGTCCTCCTGAACCTGCTGCAACTGCTGCTCTGAGAAAAAACGACCCTTGGGGTCTTTTTCCGCGATGCCTAATACGAGTACCGCCAATTCTTCCCGGTGTAGTACCGGCAGAGGATGCCGTTGGGATTCGCAGGATACCAATTGGCCGGGGCGAGGGGATTAAAGCCAAGGAGGACCTCAAACGGAGGCGGCCCATTGGGCCCCACGCTCCAGATGACGCACTTGACCGGGCAGTCATCGGGCTGCGCGTACTTCACCCACTCCCCCCCGCTTTGCGGAAAGGCCTCCGGAAGCACAAACTTGATGGTGCACGGGCTGTCGTTGACAAAGCCCGGTCCGACCGCCGTGTACCGATAGGTGTGCGCCTCGTCAAAGGCATCCGGCGGCAGAGCGTCGAGGTATCCGCCCTCGACCAGTTCACGGGGGAGGGCCAGGAACAGGTCGCGCTTCTCGCTGAGGCAATACTTGCGGGCCGGCGGCAGGGCGTCGTGCGCCAAATAGTACTGGTGCAGCGCGGTGCCGACCTGCTGAAGGTCCGATCGCACCTGCGTCACCCTGGCCGTGAAGAGCGCCGACCCCAGCGCCGGCAGCAGCAGGCCGATCAGCACCCCGACGGCCGTGATGACGATCAGGAGTTCCGTCAGCGTGAAGCCGCGGCCCGAGCGCCGGGCCGAAAGCCCCGCGCCCGCCGCGCCCCTCGCGGACAGGCCGAGCCGCTCAGTGGTCATGCGGTTCGGCCGACGCCTCGCCCGGAATCGGAGACACCACGTAAATGTATTTGAAAATCGGAGCATCCACATTCTTCATGTTATGGACCGTATGCGGCGGGACGTAAAGGGACTGGCCGGCCTCCAGCGCCACCGGCTCGCGCCCTTTCGACAGGCCTTGCCCCCGGCCTTCCAGCACGATGATGAACTCTTCGTGCGCCCCCGTCGTATGCTCGCCGCACGTCTCCCCCGGCCCCAGCGCCACGCGCCCGCTGCGCATCCCGCATGTCATCGGCCGACCCGCAAGCAGCGGGATGTAGCCTTCCGAGCCGGACCAGTCGAACCGCCACTGAGCCGCGCTCGTCTCGTGGTCGCCCATGCCTCCCTCCCTTTCCGACCCACCTCCGGTGCATCCACACCCGCACGCCAACGCCAACGCCGCCAACCCCGCCGCCATCAAACCCAGCGTCGCCGGCTTGCCCGCCGTAGCGCCCCGTCCGGCCTGGTGCTTCGTCTTGCGCCGGCGACGGAAGATGCACACCATTGCTCCGCCCAGGAGCAGCAGCGCGGAGGCGGGCTCCGGCACGAAGTTGCGATTCAGTTCCGCCAGGTCCGCCGACGTCACCGCCCCGTCCCCGTCAAAGTCGCCGTCCGACCAGACCGCGCCCGTCAGACCCAGATTGCCCTTCACGATGGACCGGTCGGCAACGTTCACGATCCCGTCCAGGTTCACGTCGCCCCAGAGTTCAATCTGCTCGGCCGCAAGCGGCCACAGACGGTACGCGCCCGTGTAGGGGTCCGTCGTATCTTCCTGGTCGAAGATGGCGGTGACGTTGAATTTTCCGCCGGGCGCGTCGCCCCACATCCCCGCGTAGCCGAGTTTCAAGCCCAGCGTTCCCCCGCCGTCATCGGTAATCGTGAGTTGCTGGTCCACCGCCCATGTGCCCGACACCACCTCGCCTCCCGTCAGGCGGCACCACTGGGCCTGGTACAACTCGCCGCCCGTGGCACGCGTCTGGTCGAACGTGATCGCATCGGCGATGCTCGGGATGAGCCACGGGTCCGGCAGGCTGCCGTGCGAAAGGAGCGTCACGGTGAAGACGTTGTCTTCGTCGTGCCGCTCGTTCAGGTTCGTCTTGCCGTTGTAAAATAGCAGCAGGCCGGTGACATCGACGATATCGCCCGGCAGCCATGCGTCGGAGTACCGCGGCCAGCCGGTCGCGCCGTAGAACTTGTTGGCATAGAGGGCGATCCCGCCCTGATTGTATGGAGCCGGGTTCGTCGGAAGCGCCTGCACGTACATCTGCCACTGGGACGCCGTGTTCAACATGTCCTGTGGCCGGTTCAGGACGACGCCCTGGAAGGTGACCCAGGCTGCGGGATCCGTATCGGGGAGGCTCAGGCTCGAATGCGTCCCCCAGCCGTTCGCGTCCACGGCCTCCAGGTCCCAGATCTCGTCCAGCGCCAGCGCGGGGCCGCCTTGAAGCGCCACGCCTACCGCCAGACACGCCACCATCATCGCCGCACCCACCCGGATGAATCCTCGCCTTGCCATGCTGGTCCCCTTTCGGCCGCTCAGATCGCTTGCCGTCCGCGCACAGCCCGGGCGCGGTCGGTCCCTGTGAACCCGCCCTCCCCCGAGGGGTGGCACATTCTTAAGAAAGATAACACGCCCGGCGGGAAAGTCAATCGCGAAATGCAAAAAAACCAGGAAAATCTTCCGCCCGACCCGGACGCGCCGCCCGCCGTATCCCCCGGCCCGTTCTGAGGAGTTGCGCGGCGGCCTTCCCCGGCCGCTGCGAACACACGGATGGGTCCCACACCGGTGGTGGCCTGGGAAGTTCACCCGCCGGGGCGGCGGGGCCACCACCCGAGAAGTGTTCTCAGACAGAACCTAATATGAAAACCGCCAGTCCTTCCCGGTGTAATAGCGACAGATGATGCCGTTGGGCTTCTCAGGATACCAATTGGCCGGGTCCTCCGCGTTCACTGCCGGGTTGTCGGCCGAGTAACTGTTTTGGACGGGCGGCCCTTCCGGCCCCGCGCTCCAAATCACAATCCGCACGGGGGCTGTGTACCACGTGGTGTACGTCGCGATGTAGTCTTTTGGCTCGCCCCCGCTCTTCGGGAAGTTGGCCGGCACATGAAACGTCACGGGATCGGGAAGCGCGTCCGGCTCCGGATCCGCCGGGGCCACCCCGTTCACACTCACCTGCCATAGCGCCTTGTAGCGGTACCCTCTCGCCAATTCCAGTTCCTCCCCGGTGAGGGAACTGCTCCGCAGCACGCCGAAAGGGTCGGCCGGCGGGCCGTCCAGGTACCCCTTTCCATCCGGATTAGTTCCATCTCCCCAGAGATCTTCCGGAAACAGTTCCTGGGGCAGGCAGTAGTCCAGGTCATACTTGTCCGGCGTCGTGTATTGCCGCGTCGCCGGAACCCGTTCCACGTACTGCATGTACTGATTCAGCGCCATCTCGATCTGCACCATGTCGTGGCGCGCCTGCGAGATGTTCGCCAGCACCAGCGCCGCATTCAGTCCCGGCAGGAGCAGCGCAATCAGCATCGCCACAATCACGATGACGAGCAACAGTTCCACCAGCGTCATTCCGCGGGGGCGCCCGCGTCCGCTCGCGCGCTCGGCCATAGGTTTCCCTTTGCCTTTCAGGCCCGGCACAGGCCGCACCCCCCGTCGCTCCCATTATAGCCCCCGCCGCCTTCGGTTCAACGCGCCCGTCGAGCAACGCGCAATGCGGAACGCGGAATGCACGACCAAACGGCGCATGGTTAGCCGCAGCCGCCTCGCTCAACTTGACCCGCAGCCCGAACGGCACACGGCAAAGGTCTGAAGAATTCACTTGACACGAACCAAACAATAGCCTAGTATTCCAATCGGATTACTCGTATAGGGGCAAAACCATGATGCAGGTATCCCAAAAGGGCCAATACGCCGTCCGGGCCGTCTATGAACTGGCGAAACGCCGCGGCGAGGGACACGCCTCCGTTCAGGACATCGCCCGTACCCAGGCCATCCCCCCGAAGTTCCTCGAACTCATCCTGCGCGAACTGAGGCAGGCGGGCCTCGTGCAGTCCCGCCGCGGCAAGCAAGGCGGGTACCAGTTGGCGGCCGACCCGCGCGACCTCTCCGTCGGGCGCATCCTGGCGCTGGTCGAAGGACCGCTCGGACCCGTTTCATGCATCGCCGGCGGCGACAAGTCCCAATGCCCCCTCCACGGAGGATGTGCATTTCTCGCGATGTGGGAGCGGGCGCGCTCGGCCGTCGCCGGCGTTCTCGACTCCACCACCCTCCACGACCTCATCGAGGCCCAACAGGAGGCGGCGTATGTCCCGAGCTACAGTATCTGAACGCCCCGCGGCCTCGACCCGCGCCGCCCCCGACCCGCGCGGGGCCTACGAGCGGCTCCTCGGCACTTTCCCGCAGGACGGCGTGACGGATCTAGTGGGCACCCTCCATTTCGGCGAGAAGGTCGAGCGGAGCCTCGCCCTTCTCGCGGCCGCGCACCGCGAGTTCGGCCGGCATCTGGTCGTCGCCAGCACCCTCAGCACAGGGGTCGTCTGGCATCTGGCGAAGCGCGCGGCACCTGGTGTCCGCGGGTTCGTCGTCGTCACGCGCCACATGCATCGCGAGACGCTCGACTTTCTGGGGCGCATCGTCGCCCGCTTCCCCGAACTGACGGTCTATCGCAACAACGACCCCCTGCCGGAGGACCTCCCCCGCCGCGACCCCGACCGCTGCTGCGAACTTCTGAAGGTCGAGCCCGCCCGCCGCGCCATCCGCGACCTCGAGGCCCTGGCCTGGGTGACCGGCGTCCGCGCCACTGCCGGCCGACGGCGCGCCGCCGCACGCGAACTCGAACTGCGGCCCGACGGCCTCGTGAAGATCAACCCCGTCCTCCTCTGGCACGAGCACGAGGTCTGGAAATATGCCGCTCTCTACAAGGTCGAGGTCAACCCTCTCTACGCGCTCGGCTACCGGAGCCTCGGATGCGCGCCCTGCACCCGCATCGCGGCCGGCGACCACGAACGCGCCGGACGCTGGGTCGGGACCTCGAAATGCGGCGGCGAGTGCGGCATCAACACCAGACCGATGAAACTCGTGGACGGAGCAGGCATCTGATGACCCGACCCGCCTTCCCCTGCCGACAGGTTCCCGCCGACCCGCACGCGGCACGCCTCCTGGGCCTCTACCCGCAGCGCCAGGAGGGGCTTTGGATGCAGCGCATCAAGGTCCTCGGCGGGCGGCTCTCGGCCGACCAGTGGCGGGCGCTCGCCGATGTCGCACAGACCTTCACCCCCGCCGCCCCGCTCCACCTAACCACGCGCCAGGACGTGGAACTCCACGACCTCGCTCCCGACGCCGTCCCGCGCGCCCAGCGCGCCTTGGCCGACGCCGGACTCTCCGCCCTCGGCGCGGGCGGCGACATGCCGCGCAACATCACCGTCTGTCCCGGCGCCGGCGTTTGCGCGGGCAGGCCGGACCTTGCGCCCCTCGCCCGCGAGGTCCAGGCGCTTCTCGAGGCGACCGACGGCATCTGGAGCCTCCCTCGCAAGTTCAAGATCTCCTTCTCCGCCTGCCAGAACGCCTGCGCCCAACCGTGGATCAACGACCTGGGGTTCATCGTCCGCGGCACGGCTGGCGCATGGACCTTCCGCGTCGTGGTCGCCGGGTCGCTCGGCGCCCGCCCGGGGACGGCCATGCTGCTGGAGGAGGACCTCGCGCCGGACGACGTCCTGCCGATGGTCCTGGCGGCCGTGCGGTTCTTCGCCGCCCACGGCGACCGGACGAACCGGAATCGCGCCCGCCTCCGCCACGTCCGCGAGAAAATGGGCGACGCGCCCTTCGCCGACGCCCTTCGCGAAGCCCTCACCCACACCCGGGGCGAGCGCCCCTGGCCGTGCGCCGCGCTCGCCCTCCCCCCTTCACCGCTCGAGGCGCAGCGCGCGCTTGTGTTTGCAAACGGCAACGTCGCGCCGGACCAGGCCGACGCCCTCGCCCATCTCGCCGACGCCGCGGACCTCGTCGTCCGCATCGCCAACCACCACCGGATCCTCGTGTTCGGCCCGAATCCCGGCGCGCCGGGACGCCTGGACGCCGCCCTGGCCGCCCTGAGCAAGGTCGAAGGGGCCGCCTCGCCTGCCCTCGACGCTGCCGCGCAACCCCAGGCCTCGATCGTCGCATGTCCCGGCACGCGGTGGTGCAAATGCGCCTTGGCTGATACCAACCGCCTGGCCGACCGGCTGCGCGAACGGTATGCTTGCCGCCTCGACCCCGCGGTCACCGTCTGCCTCTCCGGCTGCCCGAACGGCTGCGCCCACAGCGCCGTCGCCGACATCGGCCTGGTGGGAACCCTCGCTCGGCGCGACGGCGAACGGGCCGAGGCCTACACGCTCCTGGCGGGCGGCGGCATGGGGCGCGACGCCCGCCTCGCCCGGACCGTCGCCCGGCGGCTCTCGGCCGATGAAGCCGTCGCGGACCTGCTGCGCCGCGCCTGAACCGCTCGCCGCACCGCTTACCACCACGCCCGCCGGCGCATCCGCCCCGGACGCAGAAAAAGCCCCGTCAGCAAATATCGAAGGGCGTCAATGGGATGGTCCGCCCCGTCCTTGGCCGGCCGTTCCGCGAGCGCCCCCTCGCGCGCCTCGTTCCAGTGATACTCCTGGAGCGCCCGGACGAGCCATCGGCACGACGGGTCCACCACAAGCCCCGGTCCCTCGCCCGCCGCACGCTCCTTCAGCAGCCGGCGCAGCAGTTCCACGCCCTCCAGGATGCCGGCCCGCGGCGTGCGGACCCGCAGGCCCGCCCGCGCCAGTTCCTGGCACGGACCCGTGCCGGTCACGTCGGAGCGCTGCCAGCCGGCCGGGTCGGCGAACGTCGCCGCGACCGGCCCGGGGTCGCGCTCGCGCATCGCCCGCAGGTGCTCCGCAATCGGCCTCTCCCGCTCGACGTATTCCGCCAGCACGCGCACCTGCACGCCCGACAGGTCAACGTCTGCCGTCTGTTTATCTTTCTGATCTTTCGTTCTGCATTCTGCATTCTGCATTCTGCATTGGTCTTCCACCTGCACCCACAGGCACACGAACGGGTTCGCGTAGCCGAAGTCCAGGGCGCGGTACAGGGGCAGGTCCGGCCGGTAGCCAACCTGCGCGACGTGGCGCGCAGGGTCGAAATCGGCGAACACCAGGCGGTCGGCCCGCGGCCGGCGGCAGAGCATCTCGGATTCCCAGGCCTCGCGGCTCGCGCGCCAGCGCTGGGCGATCGCATCGTCAATCGGAAAGTATCCGTCGGCTTGGCGGGCCCGGCCCTCGCAGTCCGGCCAGAGGGGGCACCGGCTGCACGACCGCTCCGGCGGGCAACGCTCGATCACCTCCCACAAACACCACACGAGCAGCGCGGGCGTAACCGGCGGGGCAGTGATCGCCCGCAAAGCGGGCGGCTCGAACGACGCGCCTTCCTCGAGCCGCGACCTTTGGTCGCGGTTGCTCCCCCCGCCGCCGGTTTCCCCGCGCGCCTGGAGTCTCTCCACCAACTCCGCCATCAGCCCCGTCGGCCGGTGCATCGTCGAGAATACCTCCATCTGGGCGGGAATCCATCGCCCGTCGGACCCCTGGCCCGACTGCGTGACGAACTGGGCCGCCTGCCACACCGCCGGCGAAAACTCGTCCACCTCGTCGCACTTCAGGCGATGGACCCGCTGGCCCCGCACGCTCCGCCCCGACTGCGTCAGGACCTCGATGGCCGACCCGTTCGCGAGGTTCATCCGCCGCATCGTCGGCTCGCGCGCAAGGTACGCCGCCCATACGCCTCGCATCTTCCGTCCGAGATACTTATACATTTTCTCCGACTGTTCGAGGCTCCCGCCGAGGATCCGCGTCTGGCATCCCGGCCGAAGGACCGAGTCCAGGTGGGCGGCGACGCTCCCCAGTTCCGTCTTCGCCCCGCCGCGCGACGCCCACACCACCAAGTCCCGGCCCGGCTCCAGAATCGCCCGCCTCAGGTACTCCAGCGGCGCGACGTGGCCGGGGCAGACGGCGCGCCGAGGCACCGCCAGGCCGTACGCCGCTCGCACAAAGTGCCACAGGGCTTTCGGCGTCCTTGGACGGGCACGCGCAATGACCGCCGCCAACCGTTTCCGCATCGCGTCCGCCTCCATGCACCCGCCCCGACCGGACTCATCGCGTGCCCAAAAAAGACACCAGGTGTCTTTTTTTGGCCCGCTTATCGCTGGCCCACGGATTCCAGGTACCAGAGCGCCAGCCGTTCGAGCCGCTCGGCGCGGCCAAGGCGCGCCGAATCAGCGCGCACTGTCTCGCGCGGCGCGCCCTTGGCCGCCCGCAAAGCGGGCGGCTCGAACGACCGCTCACGGGGTGGCACTGGCGGCTTGCCCGCCAGTGCACCTTCCCCGCCGCCGACCGCTCCTCGCGCCGTCTCCCCCACCGCCTTCAATGCCTCCGACACCAGCGCGTGCTGCTCCTCCGACAGGAAAAACGTCAGCGCCTGGGGCAGCGGCTCGAGCGAGTCCGGCGCCGCCGGCGCCGGCGGGGGCGACGCCAGCCGAAGCAGCCGCTCCACCGCATCCGCCGGCTCCGGCAAGAGGCGCGCCAGGTCCTTCGCGCTTCGCCCCTCGGCCAGATGTGCCGCCAAGAGCGCCCGCGCCTTCGGATCGTCGCGCCCCTGGAGGCGATTGAGCGTCGCCAGGAGCACCCGCGCCTCTTCGTCGCCGACCTCCCACACGTCGCACCGCGCGCGGCGGTGGCCCAGTTCCCGCAGCGATTGGGCCCGGTGGTGGCCGTTCAGAATCTGATAGCGCCGCCCTGCTGCAACCGGAGGGCGCGCCGACGCGCTCGCCTTCGGCTCGCGGCTAAGCGTTGCCGCCATTGGCCTCACAATCAGCGGCTCGTACCGGCCCGTGCGCTCGATGTGGCCCTTGAGTTTCGCCAGCAGGTCGGGCGACATCCGGTTCGCGTTCTCCGGGTGCGGTTCCAGGGCGTCCAGCGCAAGCCAGCGAAGCGTCACGGCGTCTCTCCCTTCTTGTCTTCGGTCTCCGTGAGAATGCTGAAGATGCGCTCGACCTCGCTGTCGGTGAGGCGGGCAACGCTTTGCATGAGGGGGTCGTCCGGTCCCGGCGCGCCGGGAAGTGGACCGGCCGGGGCAGCCTCGGCGTCGGGCACCAGCGCGCTCGCCGCCCCGAGTTTCCGGGGGGCGTCCATCGCCAGGCGCAGGATTTCCCGCGCCGCATGGCGTGCGTCGCTCGCCGACTCGCTGTCCAGGTCCCGGATCAGCCGCGCCACCGCCGCCGGCGCCCACCGCATCACGGCGCTGGTGGCCTGGAGGATCGGCTCGACCGCCTCCTCGGCGAGCATCGCCCGGAACTCCGGGTCGGCGAGCAACCGCCGCAGCGTCCGCGGCTGGACCCGCTCGCGCTCAATCACCTCCTCCAGCCGGCCGCCCGCCGCCCACACCGCCCGGGCGATCCGGCGACGACGCGTCCTGGTGTTCATCCTCGACCTCCCCGCTCCTGCAACCTCGCATCCGCCGCCAAGTCCGCCCGACGCCACAGGTAATACACCGGCACCGAATCCAGGTGCCGCGCCACCAACTCCAGCATCCGCCGCCGCTCGGGACACTGCGTCCGATGGTTCTTGGCGGCCAGGTAGGAGCGTGCCCATCGCTCGATTTCGTGATTCGCCAGGCGCTGCGCCTCAGGAGCCAGGGCCGCCAGGCGCGTCTCCAGCGCCTCGGCGCTTCGCCTGTCGGCCCGGTCGAGGCCGGCCGACTCCAGCGCCGCGCGCAGCCGTTCACCGGCGGGCGGATCGGCCGACCCGTACGCCGTCATCCCCGCCTGCTCGAAGAAAGGATGGACGCGGCCCATAGCGGCGAGGGCCTCGACCAGCGGCGTGCCGACGAGCGGCAGGGTTTCGGCCACCAGGCGGCTCGCGAGGCCCAGCCCCCGCCAGTTCGGCACGATGACGACCCGGCTGACGATCCGCAGTTCGTCGTTGATGAGTCGGCCGGCCGACGCGCCCCGACCGACGCGGTACCGCCCGCCCGTCGCCCGGTTCCGCGCCGAGAGCGACAAGGGGCTTCGGCTGTACACGATGACGCCGACGAGCGTCTCGCTCGCTTCCCCCGTCGCGCGATGCACCATCCGGAAGATATCGCTCACCGCACCCGCCGCATGGCTTCGGTAGTGAAGCGGCGCGAGCGCCTCCCAGTCGGCCCGCGTCCCGCGCTCGATGCCGATGCCGTCCAGCAGCGTGCATCGCCGCCGCCTCATCGCACCGACCCCTTTCCGCGCGCGGCGTCGGCATAGCGCACCAGGACGCGCGATCCCGCCTCCTTTACGATAAGCACGTCCGGCGCCAAGTCTTCAATCAGGTCATCGTGCGCGCTGGCCGCAAGCACCGTGACGCCTTCGCGGTCGGCCAGCCGCCGCAGCCGGTACGCCACCGCCCGGGCGCAGAGCCGGTCGAGCGTGGAGGCCAGTTCGTCGGCTACGAGGACGCGCATCGCCGCCTCGCCCGACTTTCCCAGCCGCGCCAGCGCGTGCGCCAGCCGCAGCCGCCACCGCTGACCGTCGCTCAACTCCTCCGGCGGCCGGAGCAACAGAAACGCGTCCGCCAGCCCCGCCGTGCTCACCAGACGCAGCGCCGCCTCGAACGGGACCGGCAGGCCGTCCATCACCGGAATGCCGGCCGGCGGGACCGCCTCCGCGAGGTCCACGATTCGCGCACCCGGGTCCGACGCCTGCACCGCCTCCACCAGACACCGCAGAAGCACGCTCTTGCCGCCGCCCGACGGGCCTGTGATGAACACCACATCCCCCGGCCGGACGTCCACCTCCAGACCCTCGTACAGGGCGACCTCGTACGACTCGTCCAGGCCGATGCCGAACATCTCGGCCACCGCGACCCTTCGACCTTGCTCAGGGTCGCCCTGAGGCTCTCGAAGGGCGAGCCGCGCCTCGCTCGGCCTGGCGCCCGCAGGGGCGTCCGGCACGGCGCGGAACTTTTTGTTGATCGCATACACGCTCACGGTTACGCTGCCTCCACTCGGACCATGCTCCTGTTCAAGAAAAAGTTCCTCGACCTCATCCGCTCCGGCGCGAAGCGCCAGACGGTCCGCGTCTGGCCGAAGCGCCGCCTCCGCGCGGGGCAGATGGAGTTCGTCCCCGGCCTGGGCAAGATCCGCGTGACCGCTTTCGAGCCGGTCCGTCCGGCGGACCTGTCGGAGGCGGACGCGCACCTGGACGGCTTCGACTCGCGCGACGCCCTCCTTGCGGAACTGCGGACGCTCTACGGCGACCGCCTGGACGGGGTTTCCTGTTTCCGCATCCGGTTCGCCTACCCGGCCGACGACGGCCCTTGAGCGTTTCGCGTCTCGCGGTTCCTGCGTTCGCCGGCCGCCAGTTTCGCCTTCCGCTCAATCCCCCGCAGCCGACGCCGCAACGTCGTCCTGCTCGGCCCGGCCGACCCGTTGCCAATCGCGGCCGGGTCGCCGAGTCCGCGCCTCGTGATCTCCGCGAGGCTTACGTCCAGCACGTGATGGAGGTACGCCAGACGCCGCTCGGCGGGGGATAGCCGGCGCCAGACCAGCGCCAGGCCCACGAGCACGGGGTCCGCCGCCTTGTCCTTCGCCCGCCGGACCCGCCGCCGAAGCGCCGCCCGGCTGATGCCGAGCGCCCCGGCCACCTCCCGCTGGCTCGCGCCGCGATGGTAAAGGAGCCTCAGCAGGCTCCTCTCCTGGGTGGAGAGGACCAACGCTGCTGGGTTAAGGGGCCTGGATGCGTCCCAGAGGTCTCTTTGTTTGGCAGTCTCCACACAGCCACAAGTGCAATATTCGGTCCCCAGGGGCATATTCGGACGCCGATTCGCTATCTATCAAACTCCGGCCTCATTATAGGCGTCTCCGGGCTGAAGTCAAACGAAAACTTTGGGATTTCTGGAATTTCCGCTTGACGCGCGTTCGGCCCGTGCTAAACTCCTATACAGGCGCGGGTTGTGGAATAGGAGGTCCTCATGGGCCTAAAAGAGAACCTGACGGAACTCGAAGCGCTGCGGCGGATGCTCCTCGGGACGGAGGAGCAGACGGCGTTCGGGCGGCAGGTGCGCCTGGCGCGGAAGAAGCGGGGCCTCACCCTCGACGCGCTGGCGCAGGCGAGCGGTGTCGCAAAGAGTTACCTGTCGCAGATCGAGACCGGCTACGCGCCCCCGCCCAGCGACGAAAAGGTCCGAAGCATCGCCCGGGCGCTCGGGCTGGGGGAAGACGCCCTCGTGGCCCAGGCCCACCTCGCCCAGTTGCCCCAGGACCTCAAGGACCGCATGGCGCGCCTCGCGCGCATCCTCGACGCAACCGAGCAAACCATTCGGGCCCTCCTCGCCGCCAAACAGGCGCCCCCGACCGCCGGCGAGGCAGGCCCGGACGAAGGCGAGACGCTGCGGATCGACCTTGAGGCGCTCGAGGCGAGCGGCCTGCTGCATCACCTCGCCCGCTGGGGCAGCGGCGAAGAAGGCGCGCCCGGCAAGGTCCGCCGAATCCCCGTCATCAACAAAGTCGCCGCCGGATACCCGGAGGAGTTCACGGACCTCGGCTATCCGGTGGGCGTCGCCGACGAGTATGTGTCGGGCCCGGCCGAGTTGGACGACCCGAACGCCTTTGCCGTCCGCGTGGTCGGCGACTCGATGGAGCCGAGGTACCACGAGGGGGACATCGTGATCTTCAGTCCGGCCGCGGAGGTGAAATCGGGCGACGATTGTTTTGTGCGGTTCGTGCGCGGCGACCGGCCGAACGATTCCGAGGCGGCGCTGAAGCGCGTCTTTTTCGATTCCCCGTCCGAGGTGCGGCTCCAGCCGCTGAACGAGCGGTATGCGCCGACGCTGCTCGAGCCGAGCGAAATTCGCGCCGTCTTCCGCGCCGTGGCGCGGTACGAACGCCTCTAGCGCACTGCACGGGTGGGTTCACCGCAGAGAACGTAGCGAACAGAAATGCGCAAGGAAAGAGGCAAGGCGATGAGCGACGACATCATTCTGCTGGCGGACGGCGGCGGCGGAGAACGCATGATGGACCTCGTCCGCCGCGAAATCGTCTCGCGCTTCGCGCCCGACGGCCGCGGGGAACTGGCGCGTCTGGCCGATGCCGCACGCATCGAATCACCCGGCGCCGACCTCGCCTTCACGACCGATTCCTACGTCGTCCGTCCCATCGAGTTTCCCGGCGGCGACATCGGCCGACTCGCCGTCGCCGGGACGGTCAACGATCTGGCGTGCCTCGGAGCGCGGCCTCTGGCCTTGAGCCTCGCGCTCATCCTGGAGGAAGGGCTGGCGCTAGCGGTCCTTCGGCGGGTGCTGGATTCGGCGGCTCTCGCGGCGCGCGAGGCGGGCGCGGCAATCCTTTGCGGCGACACGAAGGTCGTCGAGCGCGGAAGCGCGGACGGCCTGTTCATCACAACGAGCGGCCTGGGCGTCATCGCACCGGGGCGACGCCTCGGGGCCGAGGCCATCCGCCCCGGCGACAAGGTGCTCCTCAGCGGAACGGTCGGCGACCACGGCATCGCGGTGATGAGCCGGCGCGAGGGCCTGAAGTTCGAGTCGGCGGTGGCGAGCGATGTCGCGCCGCTCTGGAGCCTAGCCGAGGCGATCCTTGCGGCCTCGCCAAACCTGCGGGCCCTCAAGGACCCGACGCGCGGGGGCCTGGCGGCCGCGGTGAACGAGTTGGCCGACGCGGGGGGAGTCGGGATGCTCCTTGTGGAATCGGCGATTCCCGTCCGGCCGGCGGTCGAGGGGGCGTGCGAGGCGCTCGGCCTCGATCCGCTCCTCGTGGCGAACGAGGGGAAGTTTGTCGTCATCGCGCCGCCCCAGGAAGCCGAGGCGGCGCTTCGGGCGATGCGCTCGCATCCGCTTGGCCGCGACGCCGCGATCATCGGCGAGGTGCTCGAACCGCCGCGCACCGGGCCGCGCGTCACCCTGCGGACGCGCATCGGCGGCGAGCGCGTCCTCGAGATGCCCTACGGCGAAGAGTTGCCGAGAATCTGCTGACGCGCGTCCTGTTCGAGCCGCCCGCCTTGCGGGCGGTCACGTGAGCCCGGCACGGAACGTTCGGCGGCGGGCAACGACGACCGCGACCAAAGGTCGCGGCTCGAACGGCAACACGCGGGGTCGTTCGAGCCGCGGGCCCGCCACGGGCGGGTAAACTCTGCGGGCGGTCACACAACCCCGGCGCAGAGCGTTCGGCGGCAGGCGATGATGACCGCGACCAAGGGTCGCGGCTCGAACGGCAGCGCGCGAGTCGCTTCGGCGCGGGCGGGTCAGGCGTTCTGGAGTTTTTCCAGAAGGTCGGCGGAGATGTCGAAGTTCGCGTGGACTTTCTGGATGTCGTCGTGCTCTTCGAGGGATTCCATGAGGCCGAGGACCTTGCGCGCGTCGGCCGCGCTGGTGACGGCGACGTAGTTCTGCGGCACCTGGCCGAGTTGGGCGCTCTCGAGGGGGACGCCGGCGTCCTCGAGCGCCTGTTTGACGCGGGCGAAGGCTTCGGGCGGGCAGACGATCTCGAAGGCGCCGTCGGTCTCCGAGAGGTCCTCGGCCCCGGCCGCCAACGCCACGTCCATCAGGCGCTCCTCGTCCTGTCCGGGGCCGGTGACGAAGATGCCCTTGGCCGAGAACATCCAGGCGACGCATCCCGGCCGCCCGATCGAGCCGCCGTGCTTCTGGAAAATCATGTTGATTTCTCCGACGGTGCGGTTGTGGTTGTCGGTGAGTCCCTCGGCGAGGACGGCCACGCCGCCGGGCGCGTAGCCCTCGTAAACGACAACGGCGATGGGTCGCTCGTCGGCAAGTTCGCCGGTGCCTTTCTTAAGGGCCCGCTCGATGCTCTCCTTGGTCATGTTGGCGGCGCGCGCGTCGTCCATGGCATAGCGAAGGGTGAGGTTGGTGTTGGGGTCGCCTCCGCCCATCCGCGCCGCCACGGTAATGGCGCGGGCGCACTTGGAGAAGAGGCGTCCGCGTTTGGCGTCGGTGGCGCCTTTCTTGCGTTTGATTCGCGCCCAGTGGGAATGGCCTGACATGGCGTCTCCTAGGGTCGGGCGGCGCCGGAGGCGTCCGGCGTGCCGGGCTCGGGATCGTCTTCGAGACCGTCGTCGCCGGCCAGGGGCGCAACCTCGGGCGCGGCGCCGGCGCGGACGCTCTCAACCTTGGCGCGCAGGCGGGCCAGGTCGTTGGAGCGCGGGTGCTCGGGGTGTCCTTCGAGCAGTTGGGCGGCCTTTTGCCAGGCGTCGGCGGCCTCGCCTGTTCGGCTGAGGCGCCAGTAGGCGTCACCGAGGTGGTCCCAGATGACGGGGTCGAGTTCGGGGGCGGCGTCTGCGGCGGCCCGGAGCATCCGCATCGCCTCCTCAAAACCGCCGCGCTTGTAATACACCCACGCCAGGCTGTCCAGGTACGCGGGGCTCTTGGGGTCGCTCTTGAGGGCGAGGCGGATCAACTGTTCGGCCCGGTCGAGGAGGACGCCGCGGTCGGCCCACATGTACCCCAGGTCGTTATTGGACGGGGCGTGGTCGGGCACGAGTTGCAGGATGCGCGCGAGTTCCCGCTCGGCGCTCGGGCGGTCGTCCATTTCGCTGTAGAGTCCGGCGAGAAGGTATCGCCATGTGATGTTTTCGGGTTCGGCGGCGAGGAGGGTGCGGACTTCGGCGACGGCCTCCCCGACGCGGTTCTGTCCGGCCAGGACGTAGGCCAACAGGAGCCGCGCGCCGTGCGCCTCCGGGCGCGACGCCAGGATGTCGCGGGCGATGCGTTCGGCTTCGGGATGGCGTTTCTGGCGGAAGCGGACTTCGCCCAGAAGTTCCCGGGCGGCGGGAGAGTCGGGCTCCAGGGCGAGGGCCTGGTCCACGGCCTGTTCGGCCTTGGCGAGGTCGCCCTGGGCCAGGGCCACCGACGCCAGTTGGCAGTAGGCCTGCCCCTCCGCCGGGTGCCGTTCCAGAAGCGAGCCCAGTTCGGCCTCGGCCTCGTCGAACTTCCGCGACCGAGCCAGGGCCGAAACCAGGAAGTACCGGGTCGGCTTATCGTCCGGGTCGCCGTCGCGCGCCAGGCGGTACTCCAGGACGGCCTCGTCGAGCCGGCCGAGGCGATCCAGAATCATGCCCATCTTTCGATGGAAGACCGGCAGGGAGAGGCCGGCCTCGACGGCGGTGCGGTAAACGCCCAGCGCGTCCTCGAGACGGTTCTGTTGGATAAGGAGGTCGGCCTTGCGCGAGTAGGCAAGCGCGGCCTTGGGCTGGCGCGCCAGGGCGCGATCGTAGAGGGCGACGGCCTCGTCCTTTTTCTCGAGCCGCTCGGCCAGCATGCCCACCAGGAGGCACGTCCCGTACGGGTCGTCGTCGCGGAGGGCGGCTCGGGCGTCGCGGTAGACGGTTTCGGGGTCCTGGAGGGCGTCAATAATCTGGGCGGCGCGGACCAGGAGGGCTCCTTCGGCGGCGCGTCCGGTAAGGGCGGAGGCGAGGGCCTGGAGGGCGTCGAGTGGGCGGCCCTCGGCCAGGCGGAGGTCGGCCAGTTTCAGGGCCGCGGCGCCGGCGGTGCTGCCGGCGGCGGCCGGCTCGGACGCCAGTTCGCCGTAGAGCGTCTCGGCGAGGTCCTTTCGGCCGGTTTCCTGATAGGCGGCGGCAAGTTGGAAGGCAACGGCCCGATTCCGGGGATCGTCGGCGCGGAGGCGTTCCAGGTCGGCGACGGCCTCGTCGAGCCGGCCTTCGGCGCGGTAGGCTTCGACGAGGCGCTGGTAGCCGCCCTCGCTGGCGGGATTGGCCTGGATGAGCCGGCGGGCCCAGAGGCGTGCGGCGGCGAAGTCGCGTTTCTGGATGCAGGCGCGAGACAGAAGGCCCATCAGGTCGGTCTCATTGGGGCGTGCGGCCAGGGCTTCTTGGAAGCGGGCGATGGCGGCGTCGTTGTCCCCGCGCAGCAGGTGGAGTCGGCCGAGGACCTGGACGATTTGGGGTCGGCCCTGGTAAAGGAGGTTGATTTCTGCATATCGGCGGAAGAAGGGCCGGGGCTCGGCCAGTTCGTCCAGGAGGGCCTTGTAATGCTCGATTGCGCCGTCCACGTCGCCGCTCTCCTGCCGCGTCCGCGCCAGGTAGTAGCGGGCGAGAATATGGTGGGGCGAATCGGCGGGCGCGGCCGCAAGCGTTTTCTCGAAGGAGGCGACGGCCGCGCGGAAATCGTTCATCGCCCGGGCCGCGCGCCCGCGCAGGTAGAGCGTGAAGGCATTCTCGGGGTCCAGGCGGAGGGCTTCGTCGAGGGCGCCGGCACTAGCGCGCACATCGCCGGCGTCGTAGAGGGAGGCGCCGAGATACTGGTGGATGCGGGTGACACCGGGGGCGAGGCGTGCTGCGCGCGCCAGGTCGCGAGCGGCCAGGGCGGGTTCTCCCTCGGCCATGAGCAGCCGGCCGCGTGTAAAGTAGTGAAGCGCTTCGCGCAGCGCGTCGTTGGCGGGCGCGACTTCGAGGGGCGCCGGCGCGCAGGAGCGTCCGGGGGGCGATTCCGCCTCTGCCCCCGGCTCGCCTGCACCGGCTGCGCCCGCAAGGAGAATCGCAAGGCTCAGCCACGGCGCTGCTTTCGGCCATCGGCGCATACGTTTATCCTGCTTCTCCGCCCCCGGCTCCATCGGACGGCCGTCGGACGCTCTTCAGTGAATCACCTTGTTCAGCGGATAGACAATAATACCGCTGGCGCCGGCGCGTTTCAACTCGGGGAGGAGGCGGCGTTCCTGGGCGCCGTCGAGGATGACTTCGAGGGCGACCCAGTCGGCATCCGCGAGTTGGGAGACGGTGGGGCTCTTTTCGGCGGGGAGGAGGGCGACGACGCGCTCGAGGACCTTCTTCGGGACGTTCATTTTCAGGCCGACCAGTTCTTTGGCGTTGATCGCCCCCTGCAGGAGGAGCGCGAGGTTCTCGACCTTGGCCCGCTTCCAGGGATCCTTCCACGCCGCCTTGTTGGCGATGAGTTGGGTGTTGGACTCCATGACGGTGTCCACGACGCGGAGGCGATTGGCGCGAAGGCTGGAGCCTGTCTCCGTGACGTCCACGATGGCGTCCACGAGACGGGCCTTCACCTCCGTCGCCCCCCACGAGAACTCCACCTTCACCGCGAGGCTGCGCTTCTTAAAATACTCCTGCGTCACCTTCACGAGTTCCGTCACCACCAGGCCGCCATCGAGGTCCTCGGGTTTCTTGACGCGGCTTTCGTCGGGGACGGCCAGGACCCACCGGACGCGCGAAAGGCGGGCCTTGGCGTACACCAGGTCGGCCACCACCTGGACGTCGGAGCCGTTCTCCGCAATCCAGTCCTGGCCCGTCAGTCCGGCGTCCAGCACGCCGTCTTCAACGTATCGGCTCATTTCCTGGGCGCGGAAGAGGATGACCTCCAGTTCCGCGTCGTCGGTCGAAGGGCTGTAGGACCGGTCGCCGACCTGGACGTCGAAGCCCGCGCGGGCCATCAGGTCGAGCGTGGCCCGCTGGAGGCTCCCCTTGGGAAGGCCGAGTTTCAGAACGTTCGTCGTCTGGCTCATGGTCTGGCCTTTCTGCGGCTCGCGCGGCGCGAGCCGCTAGCGTTTCCTTTTGGGCGACCGGCGGGACCGTTTTTTCTTGGCAACGGTGCGGCGCCGGGCGGCGTGTTTGGTGACGGTTTTCTTTTTCGGTTTTCTGGCGGCGCCGGCGCGCTTCGAGCCGCCAGCTTTGCCCTTGGGCGCCAGGACCGCCGACGGGCACATCTTCCGCAAGGGGCACTGGCCGCACAAGGGCGTCTCGACCACGCAGAGGTCCTCGGCCAGGTGCTTGACGAGCCAGTGGGCCTCGTAGGCGCGCGAGCGCCGGACGGCCCGTTCCAGGAGGGCCTGCATCTCGGGCTCGGTCTGGGCGTCGGGGTCGAGGATCTGGAGCCGGCCCAGGACGCGGGCCACGTCGCGGTCCACCGGGAAGGCGTGCGCCCCGACGCAGTCGCGGGCGATGGTGGCGGCGACGAACGGCCGGACCTCCTCCAGCGCCTCGAAATACGACCGCGTGGCGACCTTCCCCATCGCTTCCGGGAAGTCCCAGACCATGCTGTTGTGGCATTTGAAGACCTGGTCCAGCAGGCGCGGGATGACGCGGGCCTTATCGGCGCCGCGGGGGAAGTCCGGGCCGAGCGAATCGCGGATTTCCCGCGGTCGGCTGACGCGCAGGTCGTTCCAGTCGGCGAACTGCTCGCGCAGGCGTGCAATCGCCTGCTCGACCTGGCTGGCGGTCGCCTCCTCCGAAAGGATCGCCCGCAAGGTGTGCTCGACGGGATGCGCGACCCTCGTCCGGGCGGGCTCGCCGTAGCGACCCTTCAACAGCAGGCGTGCCTTATCGAGGCGGTTGGCTTTCCGACTGAACGTGGTCATAGCGACTCCTCACGATTCTTCGCCGGGCGCGGGGCCGTCCGGCCCGGCTTCGGGCACTTCGACGCCACGGCGGATGCGGTCGGCGCGCGAAGCCTCGTCTTCGGTCCGCGCCTCGGCGATGAGCCGGCTGATCGAAACGCTCCGCTTCACCGACTGGTCCAGGTGGAACCGCAGGACGGGGCAGAACTTCATCCGCAGCCCGTCGCTGACGCGCTGCTGGACCCGCCCGCGCGCGTGCTGGATCGCCCCCAGGCACGCGGCCTGCTGGCGCTCGTCCCCCAGGACGGAAACCGAGACGTCGGCAAAGCGCATGTCGGCCGACAGGTTCGCCCCCGTCACCGTCACCAGGCCGACGCGCGGGTCGGCGAGTTCCTCTAGGAGCGTCTCCGAGACGATCTGGCGGATGAGGCTGGCGACACGTCGGCCACGCCGGCTGGTTCCCTTCGGTTTGGCCATCCTGGAGCCCCTTGGAATCTTCGGATACGATTATATCCGCCGCCGCCGCGTTGGCAACCGCCGAACCGGCCGTCTTGCTTGCCCTCCCCGTATCGCCTTGCCGCAACTGCCGGGGTGCGACTTGTTTTTCTGACGAGGCGAACAGGGGTTCGGCGGCCGCGGAAAAGACTCCAGGTGTCTTTTCTGCGCAGCACCCTTCGGGCCCTTTGGGGAAAAGACACCTGGAGTCTTTTTCGCGGCTGGATGCCGGCTTGCCGTCAGGCCACGGCACGCCCCTGGCACGGGTACGGCTCGTGCCGTGGCCGGCTGCCGTGCCAGGGCGGCTGCGAATCGTCGAGGCGTCACGAACGGTCTCGGCCGACAGCATCGCCGTCTCGGCACTTGACCGGTACTTGGAGACGGGTTAGAGTAACGTCAGGTCCGCCCGGACGGCGGGCTCGTGCTTCCGGCCTTCGCAGCCGAAGCGGCTGCTTCGGCGGAGTAGGCTCGTAGCGAAGTAGCCCTTCGCTACTTCGCAGAGTAGCACCGAATTGGGCTTGGGCCGTCGCCAGAGGCTATGGCCCACAAGTCGGGGAACAGGTCGCGCCG